>Ga0210377_10001004_pt1 | contig 26442 bp, 19 predicted proteins | sample PLM4_65_b1redo_FD_155480 | JGI IMG/M metagenome (GOLD analysis project Ga0210377, IMG submission 155480) | Groundwater sediment microbial communities from an aquifer in East River, Colorado, USA - PLM4_65_b1 redo | ecosystem: Environmental > Terrestrial > Soil > Riparian zone | place: USA: East...
TTCCAAATGGGCGCGGCAGCAGGTTAGCAACTCACGTGACACGAGAGTTTTCAAAAGAAGAATACGCGATACGGATAAAGTGGCTTATCTGGAGCAGGGTGGTGCTCACGACCGTTCTGGTCGGCGCGCTCATCTTATTTCAACGGCACTATATTATTTACCCGTTTCAGACCAGGTATGTATACTATTTTCTGTTCTCAGTATACGGCTTGACCGCTGTTTACTGGTATCTTCTCAAGAAAATAGAGAGTCTTTCATTCCTCGCTTATCTCCAGACATCAGGCGATATACTTCTTGTCACCGCTCTCACCTACCTTACCGGTGGTGTTGACAGCGGGTTTTCGCTGCTCTACCATCTAACGATCATTTCTTCAAGCATTATCCTGTACCGCCGTGGGGGGTATCTGTCGGCATCTCTCTCGAGCATCCTGTACGGGGCCATGCTGGACATGCAGTATTACAATGTTTTCGGTTTCGTCCGGAGCCAGAACTTCACAGCAGTCCAGGTGCTCTTTCTGGTGTTCATCAATATCCTCTCGTTCTATATCGTGGGGCTTTTGAGCGGGTACCTTGCCGAGCGTCTCAGGAAAACGCGTCAGGAACTCCAGGAGAAGAGCGTAGACTTCGAAGGCCTCCGGGTTTTGCAGGAACACATCCTGCGGAGCGTCGGAAGCGGGATCCTCACCATGGACCTGCAAGGTAACATCGCGTCATGGAATCCTGCGGCGGAACAGATCACGGGCTACCGCTATGATGAGATCAAAAGTCGCTGGCAGCAGGTGTTCGGAGACGGAATGAAGGGGATCTTCGGCCATACCGACTCACTGAAGGCTCGCCCGTTCCGTTTCGACGGACAGATCATGAAAAAGGACGGGAGCACGGCAATTCTCGGGATGACCGCCTCTCTGCTCAAGGACGAAGCGAACGCCGTTCGCGGGATCATCCTTATCTTCCAGGACATTACCAAGATGATCGAGATGGAGGAACAGGTAAGGACACAGGAGCGACTGGCGACCGTCGGGAGCCTGGCTGCGGGCATCGCCCATGAGATCCGGAACCCGCTCGCGTCGCTCAGCGGTTCCATCCAGGTGCTTCAAGGTGAACTCGACCTGCAGGGAGACAACAAACACCTTATGGATATTGTTGTTCGCGAGACCGATCGTCTCAACACGATCATCACGGAATTTCTGGATTATGCCCGTCTCAAGAACGCTCAGAACGACCAGATCGAGCTTCTGCCTATTCTTGACGAGACGATCATGCTTCTGAAGAACTGCAAGGATTGTTCGTGCGATATCAGCATCAGACACACTATCGATCCGGACGTCGTGATACGAGGGGACGCCCAGCGGCTCCGCCAGGTTTTTTGGAATCTTCTTATTAACGCCTGCCAGGCGATGCCGCAAGGCGGCGAGATCGTGATTACGGCGAGGCCGTTTACCCGGGAGAATGACGATACGTCTTGGTGGGAAATCAGTATTGCGGATACGGGCCGGGGGATCGCATACGACGACCGGGACAAGATATTTAACCCCTTTTTTACGACAAAGACCCGGGGCACCGGTCTGGGACTTGCGATCGTCTACCGGATCATCGAGGACCATCGGGGTACGATCACGGTGGACAGCGTGCCGGGTAAAGGGACGCAATTCATCATCAGGCTCCCGATGATGGAGGAATCCGCTTATCGGGCACGTAAGAACAATACGGAGCAGGCGCAGAACAGGTGAAATTGAAATGAGTAAAATACTCGTTGTTGACGATGAACAGGGCATACGGGACTTTCTCGCGATTATGCTCAAAAAAGACGGTCACGAAGCCGTGACGGCCGGGAACGGTGCAGATGCACTCAGGGCGGTCCAGGCCGAGATCTTCGACCTGGTGATCACCGACGTGAAGATGCCGGGAAAAGACGGTATTGAGGTGCTCAAGACGATCAAGGATATCTCGCCCGAGACCGTGGTCATCATGATAACGGCATTTGCAACCGCCGAGACCGCAGTCGAAGCCATGAAACTCGGCGCTTATGACTATATCATCAAACCCTTCAAGGTCGACGAGCTGAAAATAATCATCAACAATTCACTCGAGAAACGTCATCTAAGAAAAGAGAACATTCTCCTCAAACGGGAAATCGAATCCAAGGCCGGCTTCGAGAATTTCATTGGTAAGAGCGAACCGATGCAGAAGGTGTTTTCTCTCATCAGGCAGGTTGCTGATACCACGAGCACGGTGCTGATAACCGGCGAGAGCGGAACAGGAAAAGAGCTCGTGGCGAAGGCCATATACATGAACAGCACCAGAAAAAGCAGGCCTTTTGTGACCGTCAATTGCGGGGCTTTGCCCGAAACCCTGCTCGAAAGCGAGTTGTTTGGATATATGAAAGGTGCGTTTACCGGAGCGACATCGAATAAACAGGGCCTGTTCGAAGCCGCCAATGGAGGAACTATTTTTCTCGATGAGATCAGCGCGACGACCCCGGGACTCCAGGTCAAACTCCTGCGGGTCCTCCAGGAGCGCGAGTTCATGCGGGTAGGGGGGACCGCAGCCGTAAAAGTCGATGTGCATGTTATTGTCGCCAGCAACAGGAATCTGCTGTCCGAAGTCGCAAAAGGCACCTTTCGGGAAGATCTCTTCTATCGCCTGAATGTAATCCCAATCCAGCTTCCACCCCTTCGGGAACGGAATGAAGACATACCCCTCCTTGTGGATTTTTTCCTGAAAAAATATGCAAAAAAAGATGGCCGCAGGACGGCGATCATGAAGATCGATCCTGCCGCAATGAAGATGTTGATCGATTATCATTGGCCGGGCAATGTCCGCGAGCTGGAAAATACGATCGAGCGTCTGATGATTATGACACCGAATGACATGATTTCTCAGGAGCATATGCCGGATACCATCAAAAACGAACTTCCCGGTTCCGAACTAATGCCGCTTGATATTCCAGAAACTGGTGTGGACCTCGAGAAGCTGTTGGAGAATGCCGAAAAGATGTTTCTCCGAAAGGCACTCGAGAAAGCAGGAGGAGTAAAGACAGAAGCGGCGAAACTGCTTGGCCTGACCTTCCGGTCCTTCCGACACCGGCTCCAAAAGTATCGTGATTGCAGCCGGTCATAGAGTTTTTGATTGCAAATCCCCATTGATTCCGATACAATTCAATTCCCATGGCATATGATACGTTAAGAGATTTTATCGCGGCCCTCGAAAAAAACAACGAGCTCGTCAGGGTCAAGGCTGAAGTCAATGCCGAACTGGAGATCGCGGAAATTACCGACCGGATCTCGAAAGAAAAAGGTGCGGCGAATAAGGCGCTCTTGTTCGAACGCGTCAAGGGATCGGCCTTCCCGGTCCTGACCAACGCATTCGGCTCCATGAAGCGGATGTGCCTAGCGCTCGAGGTCGGCAGTCTGGATGAAATCGGCCAGCGGATCAAGGAACTTGTCGACCCCACCAACCTGTTCCCTGGTCCGGGCGCCGGGATCATGGAGAAACTGGGGATGCTGCCGAAACTTGCCGAGCTCGCCAATTTTTTCCCCAAGACCGTCAAGAAAGCCCCCTGTCAGGACGTTGTCCTTACGGGAGACCACGTAGACCTTTTTAAAATTCCCGTGCTTCAGTGCTGGCCTGCCGATGGCGGACGTTTTATAACGCTCCCCATGGTGTGCTCGGTCGATCCCCTGACAAAGATCACGAACGTCGGCATGTATCGCATGCAGGTCTTTGACCATCAGACCACCGGTATGCACTGGCACAAGCACAAGGACGGCGCCAGACAGTATCAGCATTACGAAGCTGCAGGCAGGCGCATGGAAGTGGCGGTTGCCATCGGCGGCGATCCTGCTATTATCTACTCGTCCACCGCGCCGCTTCCGCCGGCCATCGGCGAGTTCATCTTTGCGGGATTCCTAAGGAAAAAGCCACTGGAGGTCGTCCAGTGCAAAACCGTTGACGTGCGCGTACCGGCGGAGGCGGAGTTCATCCTGGAAGGATTCGTCGATCCTCACGAACGGCGGGTGGAAGGACCGTTCGGCGACCATACGGGCTACTACTCCGAAGCTGACGAGTACCCGGTATTCCATATTACCGCCATTACGCACCGGAAGGACGCCATCTATCCGGCCACGCTGGTCGGCCGACCGCCTCAGGAAGACGCCTATCTCGGCAAGGCCACGGAACGGATATTCCTTCCGCTTCTCCAGATGGTCGCGCCTGATATCCTCGACATGGACATGCCCGTTGAAGGCGTGTTCCATAACAACGTGATCGTCAAGATCAAAAAACGCTATCCCGGCCACGGCAAGAAGGTGATCAACACGATCTGGGGTACGGGTATGCTCATGCTCTCCAAGTTCGTCATTGTCTGCGACGAAGACGTGAATATCCACGATTACTCCGAGGTTACCTGGAAGGTCATGAACCACGTGGACCCACAGCGCGATGTGGTCATCACCGACGGTCCGCTTGACATCCTTGACCACTCCTGTCCGCAGATCGGGTTCGGCGGCAAGATGGGGATTGATGCCACGCGCAAGGGGCCTGGGGAGGGGTTCATCCGTTCCTGGCCCGATGAGATAAAGATGGACCCGCAGATCCAGCAAATGGTAGAGAACAGATGGAAAGAGTATGGGTTCTAAGGACATTTTACGAATTGAGAATGGTAAGCTGCCAATTGGAAATTGTAAAGTAATGATATGTTCCGTGTTCTTTCTTACCTTTACCATTTAAAATTTACCATTTGTAATTTGAAATAAATTCTTTATATTACTTATGATTTTTCTTGAACTGCTGATTATCTTACTTCTGATTCTGCTGAATGGTTTCTTTTCGGCATCTGAAATATCATTGATATCGCTGCGCAAGAGCCGCGTGCGCCATCTGGTGAAAAGCGGAAACGCGAAGGCAAAGAGGATTCAGAAGCTCCAGGAAGAACCGGAACGCTTTCTTGCAGTTATTCAAATCTGCATCACCCTCATAGGGACGCTGGCGGCCACATTTGGCGGCGTTATCGCCATAGAGCGAATCAAACCGTTTTTGGCTTCCCTGCCCGTGGAATTCATCAGTAAGACGGCAGAACCGATCGCAGTCATAGTTGTCGTGGGCATGATCACTTATTTGACGCTGGTATTCGGTGAACTGGTCCCCAAGTCGCTGGCAATCCGCTATTCCGAAAAAATCGCGTTTGCTACGTCGGCGTCAGTTGATATCCTTTCCAGGCTTTTTCACTGGATCCTGCGCATCCTTACGGTTTCCAACAACTTTGTGCTCGGCTTGTTTGTTTCCTCTGATCATCAGGAGCCGTCTCTCGTTTCGGAGGACGAGGTCAAATACCTCATCCGGGAAGGCCGCAAGAGCGGCGTGTTCGAACCATCGGAAGAGGACCTCATTCACAGCGTGTTCCGGTTTACCGACACGGTGGTTAAGGAGGTTATGGTCCCCCGGACCGAGATCGTGGCGCTTGAGGCGGACAGCGACGTCGATACCATTCTCCGGACAATGAACGAGAAGGGGTTCTCACGGTTGCCGGTCTATGCAGAGACCATCGACAATATCATCGGTGTTGTCTACCTCAAGGACATTCTGGCGCTCCATATGGAGCACCGGACGTTCAAACTCGACCAGGTGCTTCGCAAGCCCTATATCGTACCGTCGAACAAGAACGTGAGCGTGCTCCTTAAGGAGATGCGGGAAAAGCGCATCCACCTGGCGCTCGTCGGAGACGAATACGGCGGTACCGACGGCCTCGTTACGATGGAGGACCTCATCGAGGAGATCGTCGGTGATATCCGGGACGAGCAGGAGAAAGTGCTTCGCGAGATCGAAGAAATAGCAGCGAACCGGTACCTTGTCGATGGAAAGACGGATATTGAAAAAGTGAACGGGCGGCTGGGCGCGAACTTGCCGGAGGATGAATTCGAGACCATCGGCGGTTTTGTTCTGGGTCTCTTCGGACGGCTGCCGGCTGAAGGGGACCAGGTCCGGTACCAGGACATGATGTTCACCGTGCTCCGGCTGCGAAAAAACCGGATCTCTCGCATTCGGGTCCTCAAATACGCACCTGAACACAATGGGAGTGAAAGCAATGAAGACACCACTGATACTCGAGACTAATCTTGCGGGGCTCAAGCCGCCAAAGCGCGGCAAGGTGCGCGATATCTACGATCTCGGAGAGACCTTGCTCATCGTAGCTACGGACAGGATATCCGCCTTCGATGTGGTGCTTCCGAACGCTGTCCCGGAGAAGGGGAGAGTGCTTACGCAGATTTCGAAGTACTGGTTCGCGAAAACCTCGGACATTGTCAGGAACCACCTGATCTCCATGGAGGTCAAAGACTACCCCGTCGAGTGCAGGCAGTATGCAGCGGTCCTCGAGGGCCGGAGCATGCTCGTGAAGAAGTCACAGCCTCTCCCCGTGGAATGCATCGTGCGTGGCTACCTGACCGGTTCTGGTCTTAAAGAGTACAAGAGCACGGGATCGGTAAGCGGCATCAAACTTCCACCAGGCCTCACCGAAGCGTCGCTCCTGCCGGAGCCGATCTTTACACCGTCCACGAAGGCTGAGATGGGTGAGCATGACATGAATATCGCTTTTGAGGCTGTAGTACAACTGGTGGGAGCGGATACGGCGGAGAAAATAAAAAAATATACGCTCGCCATTTACAAACGGGCGTGCGAACTCGCTGAACCCAAAGGGATCATCATTGCCGATACCAAGCTGGAATTCGGTATCTACAACGGAGACGTGATCCTTATAGATGAAGTGCTCACCCCTGACTCGTCCCGGTTCTGGCCAAAGAATGACTACAAAGAAGGCGTTGTGCAAAAGAGCTTTGATAAACAATTCGTCCGCGACTACCTCCTTTCCCTCTCCTGGGACCAGAAACCCCCCGCGCCCGTTCTTCCCGATGACGTAGTGAACAAAACGAGCGAAAAGTATCTTGAAGTGCTTGAGATGCTGACGGCATAGAGATACGGTGTGAGCGGGGGATGGGTTTGTGGCGAGTAGCTCCAGTTTATCGTAAATGGTATTTTGGATTTTCCAAGTCCCTAAACTTGATGATCTCGTAAGAAGTAGAGAAACCCTCTTTTGACGTCTTTCCGGTTTGTCCAGCATAGTTTCTTTTCAGTACATTGAACAGCACTACGATTCCCTATAAGCGGGAACGACGACTTTTTACGATTTCATCATTAAAAAAATCATGGAAAAGTTCATATCGATCATTATCCCGATTTACAATGGGGGATCCACTATCGGAAAATGTCTTGAGGCGGCATTGGCTTCGCGATACGGAAAGTATGAGATCGTCGTTGTGGATGATTGTTCCTCGGACGATTCCGTGGAGATCATTAAACAATTCCCCTGCAAACTCATCAGGCTGGACAAACGCTCGGGGGCAGCCGCCGCACGAAACAGGGGTGCGGAAAACAGCAAGGGAGAGGTTCTCTTTTTTCTTGATGCCGACTGCCTCATCCGGGAAGGTGCGCTCACCCTTGCGAACAAGGCAATTGCTGAGCACACGAACACGATCATCGGCGGCACCTATACCCCGCTGCCCCATGACAGCGATTTCTTCAGCGCATTCCAGTCCCTCTTTATTTATTACTCCGAGACAAGAAAAAAAGAACCGGATTACCTCGCTACTCATGCCATGATCATCGAGGCGTCCGTGTTCAGGGCGAACAACGGTTTCCGCGAGGAATTTATGCCCATTCTTGAGGACGTCGAATTCAGTCACAGGCTTCGACGACGCGGTATCCATTTGGTCATGAAGCCGGATATTCAAGTTATGCATGTGTTTAATTTCACGTTGATAAGATCGCTCAGGAATGCGTTCAGAAAATCCATGTACTGGACCCTGTATTCCCTGATGAATCGGGATCTGCTGGCGGACTCGGGAACAGCTTCCGTAGAGCTGAAATTTAATGGGGTCACTTTTTTTTTGAATATCCTGCTCCTCGCGCTTTTTCTCCTCAGGGGTGAAACGTATTTATTGATCCCGGTGCCCTTCCTGTGCGCCATCAACCTCCTCTGCAGCAGGGGACTGATCTCGACGTTTTATCTTGAAAAAGGGTATGGTTTCACCGTACGTGCCGTGCTGTACTACACCATGATTTATCCTTTCCCGGTCGGCGCAGGAGCCGTTGCGGGTTTTTTGAAACACACCTTGATTCGTGGAAAGAAAAGGGTTACCATTTCCTTGTGAATTCAGCTCTCCGGCATATGCCGTCCATCCTCTGGAAGAGGAATCCCATCCAGCTCACCTTTTTTCTGACCAGAAGGTGCAACTCGAAATGTCCGTTCTGCTTCTATCTGAAAAGCCCCGACGCCGTGAACAGCAGTCGAGAAGAACTTTCCCTCGATGAAATCCGGAAGATATCCGGTTCCATCGGGAACCTGCTCTGGCTCGCCTTTTCCGGAGGGGAAATCTATCTCAGAGATGACCTGGCGGAGATCAGCAGGACCTTTCACGACAACAACAGGCCGGCGATCATGCTTTTCTCCACGAACGGCATGCTTCCCGGGATAATAAAAACAAAGACGGAGCAGATACTCAGGGAATGTCGATCAAGCGTGATCGCGGTCAAACTGTCCGTCGACGGTGTTGGAATAAAGCACGATGTGTTGCGCGCAACGCCGGGCAGCTTTGAGAACATGCTGGAGACCTACCGGCTGCTGGAACCGCTCCTGGTGAAGTATCCTCATTTCGAGCTCGGCGTGAATACCGTCCTCTGCTCGGAAAACCAGGATGACATGGACGCAATAATCGATTTTGTAAGCGGACTGAAAAGCATCGGGACGCACACCATTTCATTGATACGCGGCAACCTCTCGGACGGGCATTACAAGAACGTCGATCCGGAGAAATATCTGCGCGCGATCAGCCGGCTCGAAGAGAACGCCTCCAAGGGGCGCGCAAAGACCTATCGATTCAGGGGAGCAAGGATAAAAGCGGCGCAGGACCTCCTCCAGAGAAGGTTGATTTACCGGACCATGCTGGAGCAAAAACGGATCATCCCGTGTTACGCGGGGAGGTTAAATCTTGTGATAACGGAAACCGGAGAGGTCAAGCCCTGCGAAATTCTCGTAGATTCCTTCGGGAACGTCAGGGATTTTAGCTACGATATCGGAAAGGTCGTACTGTCGGCGAGGGCGAATGAGATCCGTCAGTTCATCAAGAAAGACCGCTGTTTCTGCACCCATGAGTGCTACTTCATGACAAATATTCTGTTTAACCCCGGATTGTATCATGCGCTCGCGCGGGAATATCTGACGTGTGTCTAGCGGCTGTATCGAGGGATCGAAAACAATGTTCAGGGGTATGCAGAGACCTGGATTTGAATAATGATTCGGTTCTTGACAGGGTAAGTGATATTAAGTTGTAATTCTCCACGAAGCCAGGGGAACCCCCCCCGCGGATTATGCTCGTCCCTCACGGGTATTTCTTTTTTGCAAAAATGTCTCTTCCCACCCAGAGCCAGAACAGGCTCCGCGCGGCCTTCGCCGCTGTAAAAAGGTCGTCCCAATTCCTGAGCGAGAGAATTTTCCCGATGATAAATGAGGGGCGCGAATAGAACTTCCTGAATGCTTTCTGGCGAAGGTCGATGATTTCTTCCCTCGTCATGGTATAGGGAATGAAAGCGGCGCCCTGATAGGTGAAGTCTCTGAGCTCATCCGACATGGTGCCGTATTTTTCCAGGTTATCGTAAAGGTATGTGCCGGGAAAGGGCGTTATGGCATGGAAATTCGCCATATCGGGGTTGATCTCCAGCGCGAATTCTATGGTGCGAAGGCCTTCATCGTACGTTTCTCCCGGTATACCGAACAGGAAGGGAGTGCTGACCTTGAGCCCTACCTCCTTTGCCGCCTTCACGGCCTTTCTGATCTGGTCGAGCGTTGTTCCTTTCCTGATCGCATCGAGATTCTTCTGGACGCCGCTTTCCGCGCCGAACAGGATTGCCCAGCAGCCGGCGTCCTTAAACGCCTTGAGCAGGGGTTTGTCCACCTGGTTGACGCAGGCCGACGCAAACCAGGTGAAATCCAGTTTCTGCGCCTTTATTTCAGCAGCAAATCGCATGGCACGGTCGTAATCCGCTGCAAGCGTATCGTCGATGAATTTTATCTCCCGATAACCCTGTTGAAGGCAAAGTTTTATTTCCTGCATCACGTTTTCTATGCTTCGGTAGCGGATCCCGAGTTTTCTATCCTTGTCGATTTGAAAACAGTAGATGCACCTTCTGTTGCACCCCCTCGACGTCATCATGACGGCGACCGGTTTTCGTTTATAGGTGGCAGGAGGGGGGATATACTGGTTCGCGTCTCCTAAGAGTTCCCTGGCAGGGAAGGGAAGGGAGTCGAGGTCCTCGATTAACGGCCGCGGAGAATTCTTGACTATTTTATTGTCTTTGCGATGGATGATCCCCTGGACACCATCAAGATTTTTCCCAGCCTGAAGCCTCTCGATCATCTGAAGGGTTGTATATTCCCCCTCGCCCGTGACTATCGCATCGAGACTATCACCGGCGTCTTCCAGGCAGCGCTCCTGCATGGCGATCGGATAAGGGCCTCCTGCGCAGATAAAGGTCCGGTTGCCAAACATGGCTTTCAGATCTAATGCCGTTTTTTTAGCATTTTCCCAGGCAAAGGTCGTTGAATAGATCCCGATAAAGTCGGGTAAATATTCTTTGATCTCATGGAGAAGCGCCTCGTGCGTCAGGAACGCGCCATTGATGAATGTTACTTCGTGTCCGGCTTTTTGAAGAACAGCGGCAACGTAGAGCGTCCCGAGGGGCTGCCAGTAGTTGATTTGAGAACTTGCAGTCCTGGAAGGGAAGATATCCTCAGGCGCCCAGGAAGGGATCACCAATGCGCATTTCATGACGATGTTACCTCGCTAAAATACATCCGAATCGTGAGGGGGACAAACGGAGCGCCGGAGTAACGCTCTGACCTTTATCACCGATTCACCAATTGCCCATTTCTCCGTTTCATTTTATTTCTCCCAAGTATCTTATCCGCCGCCCTCATTCCCGAATCAATTGCATGGTCCATATTGTAATACTTGAACATACCCACCCTTCCAGCAACATGGAGGTTCCTGAACTGCGATAGATAGTTGTAAACTGCATCGAAATGTTTTGCATACCCGACTTCGAATAGAGGATAGGCTTTCGGCACTCTTCGTACGACGCTATCTAAAACATCGCTTTTATTAATATATCCAAGCTTCTCAAGATTTTGGACTGCGATTTCGGTAAGTTCTGCGTCATCCGCACGCCAGATCGCATCGCCTTGAAAGCTGAAAAATTCTACAACCAGAAGGGTCTTCCCGTCAGGTGCCATTTCACTGCTCCAGTTCGTGGGTTCGTGGATTCTGCCGAATGGAATAGCTTTCTCCGGAACATAAATCCACGTCTGGTCCGTGACCCGTTTCCTGTCTATCATGATAGCCACGATAATGATATCCCGGAATTTGAGCTGTGAACCGGCGAGCATGACGTTTTCCGGGGGAGGCGGATCCAGCTCGTTGATCAACTTTGTGATCGGTATGCTGGAAATGAATTCACTCCCGCGGACGAGGTGAGACTGTACACTGTCCCTGACCCTGATGGAGTCCACAAGGAACCCGGAATGATTGATTTGCTCAACATCCGTACCGGTGAATACCTTGCCTGATTTTTTAATTTCCTCACTGAGCCTGTCGGAGATACGGCCGATTCCAAGCCGGGGATAGAAAAACTCGTCTACCAGGGAGGGGATTTCCTTTCCTTTGAATTTGAAGAAGGCATTCGTAACGGCCTTTGACAACGACAGGCCTTTGATGCGCTGGGCCACCCATTCCGCGCTGATCCTGTTGCACGCAATGCCCCACACTTTCTCGCTATACTCCTTGAAGTAGATATTGAACATGGTTCGTCCGAAATTGGCGACGACCCAGTCTTCGAGAGAAACGGCGGCGGGCTTGCGAACAAACCGTTTGATCCGCTCGATGCCGTAGTCAGCGAGTATCCGCAGGGTGACCGGTATGCCCATGCCGAATACGGCATTCACGGGTTTCAGGGGATAATCGAAGTATTTCCCGCGCATGAATATCTTGCTCTTGCGAGGCACCATGATCAGCTCGCTTCCCATCAGGTCCATCACGAAGGCGTTTATCTGCGCGTCTTTGGAAAAGAACCGGTGGCCGCCCAGATCGAACCTGAAGCCGTTATGCTCGATGGTCTTCGAAACGCCGCCGACCGTGGAATCATGCTCGAAAACCGCGACCTTGAGACCGGCTTTGGTCAGGATATAGCCGGCGGAGAGCCCTGTCAGGCCTCCGCCCAGAATCAGTATTTGATCATCTTTTTTCGTCACAGGAAACCCGTAGAAGCAGCGTTTTATTCATTATAAGAAATTAAATTCGGCATTACCAGTAAATCCGCACAAGTGTCTGGTATCGGAATAAAGGATTGATTGTCGTAAATGACATCGAACTATGAAGTCCGCTTAAGGAGTCGGCCGCTTCCGCAGGGACTTCGTCCCGCTGCCTGCCTGAAATAAGCACAACTGCTCGTTTCGCCAATCTGCCCTTTGCGGTTGCCATGTAATAGCCCGGATTTTGGTATTCCCAGCTGAAGCGAAAGCGCGACAGACGAGCATCCTCATCCGGAGAAGATGCTCCGGGCAGATAGCGGTAAACGATCGTTTTTTGAGTAAACAAATCGAGGATCGGCACGGCAACAGCGGGATTCACGGGATATTCCCGCTGTGGTGCGGTGAAGACCTCGACGGCGTCAATATCGAGTTTATTCAGAAAGCTACCGGCCTGCTCCAAATTGACCGCGCTAAAGTGATTCAAATAGGGCACATAGGCGAAGTATGAGATTGCCAGAGAGGTCGTGACCACGCACGCGACTACCAGCTTGCGATACTCATGATCCCGAAACACGGTAAGTCCATACGCTGCCATGAGCGACACCAGGGGGAAAACGGGGAGTGTATAGCGGATACGCTTGATCTGAAAAATGATGATCAGAAACGGCAACCAGGCCGCGATGAGATATTTCAGATCCCGCTTCTTCACGGCGACGACAAACGAAGCGATGGCCGCCAGCGTAACGATCGGATGTATCTGGAAGAGGAAGGTCGAGGTAAAACTTTCTCCCCATCTGCCCAGCCCCGCTTTCTGGAAATTCATAAGCAGGTTGAGCTGGTTGGAGACAACATCATATTTGAGCGCGCCGGCAACGCCAACGAGAAGAAAAGATGCCAGAAACGTCGAGATGCTTCGGCGTATGATTTGCAGCCGGAATGGCCCGTCGTTTTTGACCCAAAAGACGATCGCGATGAGCGGCAATACGGACAGCATCGGCCAGGTCGAATACTTGCAGCAGACGGTCAAAAAAACAGAGCATGCAGCAGCAGCCACCCGCCACATCCCGCCCGCTTCAAGAATGCGAATGAAAAGATAGATAGACAGCATGAGGAAGAACATCGTCGGCACGTCCACAAGCATGAGCGGAGTCTGGCTCAAGAGATAGGGCATGCCGAGCAGGAGCGCTCCCGAGTAAAAGCCGGCATCTTCGTCCCATAACGATTTCCCGATCAGGCTGGTGAGCACCGCGGTCATCGCGAAGAGGCAGGCGGTGAAGATCTGGACGGCCATCCGGGACTCGCCGAACATTGTGAAGAGCAATCCATGGAGAAACGGCACCGCCGGAAGGTCCGTCCAGGCCGGAATGCCTTTCCCCCACTCGCGGAAAAAATAGGTTATGCCGTACTGTTCGAGGTGTTTCGCTTGAGCGAAATATCGAGATGTATCGATGTTCACCTCGGGTGTTATCCACAAAACCGCTGCCGCGATAAAGCATACGGAGAAAAGTGCGGTATTCCGTAAACGGGAGGGGAGGGCGAGCCTGAATAAGGAAAAAGAGACGGCAACCAGCAAGAGAGCCGAAATCAGGGCGAGGGCATAATTTCCCGGGTTGATGATGCGGAAAATCCAGTCCCAGCTCGCGTAATTGTTGTCATCGAACCTTCGGAAAGAATATTGGGCCAGCGGAATCAACGAACCGATCACTACTGCGGTCCCTATGATCGAATATGTGTTTCCTTCGAATTTTGCCGGCGGTCTCATGATTCCGCACGGTAATACAGTTTAACGGAAAATGCAAGAAAAAGTAGGCCTGCGGTTCCGGCAAAAGGGGAAGGGAGAGGCGTATGCGTTCAGCAGAGATCAAGAACGGCAATGCAAGCTGATATTAAAACGTTTTACCGCGAAGCCTTCGAAGAGTTTTGGACATTTCTTTTTAGTTGTATCCGCAGACCGTACCATGGTATATCTGTATTCATATCGCGTTCGACAAGCTAGCGGTGCGACGATGCGTTGTAATCGTCTTACTGTTGACACCAGTTATCAAAAAGCGCGCTGAAGACCACTGGGCGTAAGCCCGTGGGTATCTGCGAACGTGAGGTCCATGAAATGAATACAGGTAAAGACAGAAAATCCTTTGCAGGTGTTTCAATGGCACTCCTGATTCCGGTCATCGTTGGGGTGTTTTCGGTACATGGTTGCAAAGTAAAATTAAACAACACCTTTCACCTTGCTACCATTTCGATCATACCTGAGAACGCAAGCATAGCGGGCGGCTCAATAATCCAGCTCATCGCCACAGGCGTTTATTCCGATTCAACCACGACTACCATGACCAGTTCCGTTGCATGGAGTTCTTCGGACCCCATCGTGACAATAAGCGCAACGGGACTCGCCACCGTAGGCACGGTAACTTCTTCAACGCCTTGCATCATTACGGCTGTTGAACCGGGTGGTTTGACCGGCAGTACGGTTTTGACAGTCAGGAATCTGCCCCTCGTTTCCATCACGGTTACGCCATCAGATCCCCCGACGATCAACCAGGGAACATTCACGCAGTTCACAGCCACGGGAATGTTCAGCGATGGCAGCGATTCCTTTACTCAGGACCTGAGCTCATCGGTTACCTGGACCAGCACCAATTCCCTGGTTGCGGACATCGATGCCTCAGGCAAGGCCACGGGCAAGACCGCAGGCACCACCTTCGTTGCGGCGGCATGGTCCGGCGTGACGTCGAATTCCGTTACCTTGACGGTAACAGGCATGGAGCTGCAGTCCATTACGCTGGAGCCTCTTAATGATACCGTCTATCACATGAAAACGTCCTATTTCACTGCATGGGCGATATTCTCGGACGGCGTCACGACATCCGATCCGCAGGACGTGACAACATCGGTTGTCTGGACCTCATCAGATCCCTCCATCGCAACAATCGGTCAATATAGGACTGGGGAGGGAATGGCCGTGTTCGGCAAAGATTTTGGTACGGTAACGATCACTGCAACGATGGGCCTCGTCTCGGCCAGTACGACGCTAGAGGTGGTAGTAGCCGGTGTGTACTGATCCACCTATGAGAGTTGGGCGGCGATTTGCCGCCTGGCTTATTTACTTAGATCCGGTTGCACCCTTGTCCAAAAAATGTTTTGTCTTGGACAGTATTTAGACTGTACGACAAACAGCTGTGCTATCCAGAGCAATCTAACCCACAGGGAACGATGCACCGAAATGACCTCGAGGACGTCAATTCATTTGATAGTTGCAACAGCAGGAAGCAATATATTACTGTTATACATGTAACTGTAACGTGTTTGCCAAAATTCAGGCATGCTGATTCGTCGCGGATTGGGCACGTTAGCCCATAACGATAATCCCCATTGAAGAGGAGAGTGTAATATGGTCATTGGAAAAACAAGTATCCTTATCGCCTTCATCGCGTTAACTGCAGCAATACCGCACGCATCGCTCTACGCTGCGGGTCAAGAGGGGCATACGTCCGGCGGCTCCTCCGCATCAGCAGTTTCTTCAGTTCAACAAACGCCGGTATTTTCCTCAATGCCCGGGCCCGGGGAAAAAGTAACGATCAACGACGACTATTATATAGTATATGGTTTTGACAAGAAGCCCAAAATGGGCGCGGTGATCCTAAAGGTCACTGTTTACACAAAAGACGGGAATAAGGATACTTCGTTGGAAGTGGCCGCTGATTCCGGCATGCCTTCCATGAGAGGCGCCCATGACACCGGCGACCTGCCCATGCAGCTCTCCCGGAAAAAAGAGTATCTTCTCCCGATCAATATCGTGATGCCCGGAGAATGGGAAATCAGGCTCACGATTAAAAAATCCGGAACGGTCATGTTCTGCGGAAATCACCGGTTCGATGTATAGGATTTCCATTTACTGTCTGTGCCTCGTGTTCTTCGCGGGCCCGGCACGGGCTGCGGACCATCTTCTGTATTTTGAAGGACAGGAGATTTTCGGATATTCCTCAGTATTAGGAAGAACCGTATCCTACTCGAGGAACCCGGAGGCAGAGATGCAGAAACCGAGCCTGGGGTTCGATTACCTGCAGCGGTTTTCAGGTGAATCGGGTGATGTTGCCACCGTGGCCCTCCAGTTCCGTATCGCGGCGACCCGAGTTGTCGAGCAACCAATCTACGAATACGAGCCGACAGCGCCGCATATTGAACAGGACGGCTTCAAATCCGAATTGCAGATATACAACGCGTATTTAAAAATTAAGACCCCCTGGACGTATGTATGGATAGGACATAATCGACCTGCCTTCGGAATAGCCTACTCCCTTGACAGTCATGGGCTGTTGCTTCTGACCAATGAGATGCGCTTCGGCTACGACCGGGATTGGGGGGTCGGGGCTAACAAAGATTTTTCCTGGGGCGACATTTCCGCCAGCGTAACGAGCGGGTCGGGTATGCCGTTCTATCAGAGCTCTCCGGAACTGTCCTTCGACAGTCATTATATGGCCGACGCGCGCGTTTCCTATGGTGTGTTGACCCGGGATAATTTCAACCTGGGATTTTCTCTGGGCTCCGGAAAGACCCTTGATACAATCGGATATACGCTCATGAACATCGAGCCGCTCCCGATGCGGCTGGCGGGAATAGACCTGACCATGCTCAGGGATAACCTTGAGCACCGTCTTGATCTCCTCTATGGGGAATGGCTTGGCAACGACACCACCGCCGCGTCGTATCGCTTTGGAGTGAATCTGGACCAGGAAGGCCGGTTCAAGATAGAAGCCCAGCCGATGTACTGGAAATTCGGGGGAATAGAAGAGGATTACCAGGTGGCCGTGTGTTTTTCTGTTCTGGTTACGTCAAAGCTGACAATACGAACGGAGTATATTTACGATCATCTCCTGGCAGACAACAGGTTCTTAATTCAACTATATTACTATAGCCCGATATGAATTGATTTTGCCGATACAATGTTGAACAGCCGCATAAAAAAGGACGCAATCACAGCTGACCGCGGACACACACGAAGAAACATCCATGCCGACAGGTAGGCATAACGACGAGGGGGGATTTTCAGGTGTTGAGAAAACCGTACCCTCGGGGAAGGACAGCATGTTCTCATATGTTAAACGGCAGATCGCGACGAAGGCGGCACAATTCTCAGCAAAAGCGGCAGGTGTGGTCCTGGTCGCTCTCCTTGCCGGTACCGGCGCTGCCTGGGGCGCGGTCGGCTGCGATCTCAACGATCCCGACCGTGATGTGGCAAGGCTCTTTCCGGAGTCAACAGGGTACAAGGCCATGTATATCTCAGTGCAGCAGCGGGGAGGCGAGAAACTTCTCGAGAGGATCGAAGCCAAACTGGGGGACAAGTTCCATGGCCTGTTTGAGACGATCGACATCCCTTATACGGTCTATGAAATACGCGCGAAGAATAAAAAGATCGGTTACATTCACGGCGTCAACCAGAAAGGCCAGTTCGGCGGTATTCAGGTTTTTCTCGCTCTTGACCTTGAAGGGCGGATCAGAGCGTTCTACATTCAGAAAATGACCAGTCAGCATGCAGGGAAGTTACGCGATGCGAAGTTCGGGCGTCAGTTCATCGGTTTTGCACTCGCGGATTTTGAACAGTATGACGTTGCTTCAGGAAAGGCCTCAGGCAGGGTCGATGAGATCAGGAATCCGGCGCCCGAGGCGGAGGCTGATTTCAGGGCAGCTCTCCGGGCAACAAAGAAGAACCTGGTCCTCATGGATGAATTTGTTTTTTCATCAAAAGTCCTGTCACCGGATAACGGAGCGTCTCCACAATGATCACGAAATTCCAGGTAGCCTATAAAAACCTTCTGCGAAAAAAGATCCGAAGTCTTCTGACCCTTTCCGGCATTGCCCTGTCCGCCTGGGTGCTGGTGAGCCTCCTCGGGTTCAATCACGGCTTTGAAACCGCGTTGAACAAGGACATCGACAACATGGGCTTCCAGATGATGATCATGGCCAAGGGTTGTCCTTACGAGGCCGCGACCATGATGCTGAAGGGCGGCACCGGGCTCAAGTATATGGATACATCCATTGCCGACACCATCAGGAAAGAGCCGGATGTGGAGAAGATCACGCCGATGCTGATGCAGACCGTATTCGATCCGAACAAGGGGGAAAGCGGCGGCATCGCCGCGTACCTCGGCGTGGAGCCGAAGAGCTACGGCGAGATGAAGACCTTTCTTACGTTCCGGCAGGGGGGGTGGTTCACGCAGGCGGATGCCTACGAGGCGGTGATGGGTTATGAAGCGGCCGAACTTGAACAACGCGAGGTCGGCGACCTGATCCTCATCCCCGGGAAAAACGTCCAGTTCAAGGTCGTCGGCATTCTGAATCGGACGGGCACCCAGGACGACGGGACGATTTTTGTGCCCCTCAGGACCCTGCAGAAAATATTCGGGAAGACCGATGCATTGACGACCATCGGGGTCAAAGTGCGCAAGGACGCGGACAGCAGCCGGATCGAGGAAAAGTTCTACGCTCTGCCCGACGTACAGGTGGTGAACCTGGCCCAGGTGAAGCAGACGATCCTGTCGCTGGTGTCGACCGCGAAAGTCCTGGTACTCTCCATAGCGATTATCGCGATCCTGATCGCCATGGTGGGAGTCATCAATACGATACTGATGTCGGTCCACGAACGGTTCCAGGAGATCGGCATTTTAAAGACCATTGGCGCCATGCCGGGGGACATTTTCCAGCTCATCTGGATCGAGACCCTGCTGCTCTGCACCACGGGGGGCGTTGTTGGCGTAGTCCTGGCGTTGATTCTTTCCCGGATCACCGAACTGGTGTTCCGTAATCTCCTGCCTTATTCGCCGTCGGGAGGGCTTGTGCTCATAGATGCGAAGCTTGTCCTGTTCACCCTGGGCGCAGTTCTGGCCATTGGACTTTTGAGCGGTCTCTATCCGGCATGGCAGGCGGGCAGGATCAGACCGCTCGAGGCGATACGGAGCGACGTCAACGGATGACACAGAACGATATTTCCATGGAAGCAATTAATTTGACCAAAGTCTATCATCGCGGAAGCGAGGATATCCCCGCGGTCCACGATGTTTCGCTCAGGATCAACAGGGGTGATTTCGTCTCGTTCATCGGACCTTCCGGCTCCGGCAAGACCACCTTGGTCAATCTGCTGGGTTGTCTCGACAACCCGACCTCGGGCGAATTACTCCTCGACGGCAGGCGGATCTTCAGCAACGACAGGCATAATCTTTCGGAGCGCAAACTGACGGAAATCAGGAGGGAGCTTTTTGGATATATTTTCCAGAATTTCTACCTTATCCCGACACTGACGGTGATGGAGAACGTGATGCTGCCGCTGACCTTTTATCACAAAAAGGGCGCCGGGAACGATGTGTTGGGACTATTAAAACTCCTGGGCATCGACCACCGGAAGGACCATCTGCCGGGCCGGATCTCGGGCGGAGAGATGCAGCGGGTAGCGATAGCGAGATCGCTGGTCAACTCGCCGGAAATACTGCTGGCCGATGAGCCCACGGGCAATCTGGACACGAAGCGGTCAGCGGAGATTATCCGGATTTTAAAAGAGCTCAGTGCGACTCAGGGCCTGACCGTAATCATGGTCACGCACAACCTGGAACTGGCCAGACAGGCGGACCGATTGTTTGAGATGAGAGACGGCGGGCTCAGGACGATCGACGGAGGAGGAGACACAAACGCCGGCTGCCAGATGCCGTGAGGTTTCGATAGCTGCTGAACCCCGTTTTACACCATTCACGCGCCCTTCTTCACTGCTCATCTAAGTGATGAAACATTTAGAACTCTTGAGCTAAAACTACGATTATAGATAGTATGGTGTGTATAGCTTTACGTTGACAAGGGATATCGGTATTTTGTAATATATTGACCTGAATGAGGATAGTCTCTATCGCAATCTGACGTTGTTCGGAATGCGGATAGTATGCCAACACGCACTTGTTAACTCTAGAGAGTGATTTCAAATAAAAGGCATCAATCAGGGGGGGAGAATGAATCGTGTGAACCGTATCTGCAGAGGGTTGTTGTGCGTTGTTGCGATCATGGCGATTGGATTTACGGGCCGTACGGCCGCGGCCTGGCAGGTGTACGACTCGGGGGACTCCGCATTTTTTGACATTGATTACCAGGTACAGGTTCGCGAAGCATGGAGAGATATGGGTTCCGGTTCTCAGGGCGATCAGTCTACAACGGATCCCTATGTCAGGCGCAACCGGTTAAGTTTCCTCGGGATGGCCAACGACACTTTTGGGGGAGCGGTGCAATTCGAGTATAACGGCGGGAGGAAGATCAACGCTCTTACCGTCTCATCGAGAGACGATAAGTTCGAATTAACGCTTCAGGATGCATATGCGACGGTACTGGTGTCAAACGAGCTTCAGTTCCGGGTGGGCAAAACCAAGCAGGTTCTGACCCGCGAAATACAAGAAGGCTGTTTCGATCCTCTCACCTCGGACCGGTCCGATTTCATCCTCGGTCCCTTCACGAAAAATATATGGTATTACAATAAGACGACGCGGGACAATGGCGTCGCGGCCCTGGGCAACCTCTTCGGAGACGTTATTCAATATCGTCTGGCTGTCATGGAGGGCAATAGATATGCCGGGAGCACTGCTCCGGACAATGCGGGCTTCCGCTATACCGGTCGCGTGCACGTGTCCCTGCTCGATCCCGAAACAGGATGGGGCTATCGCGGTTCCTACCTTGGCAAGAAGCAAGTGCTCACACTCGGCGCAGGCTACGACATTGAGCAGAATGCGATCTTCGAGGACGTGGTCTCTACTACCGATCTGGTCTCTACCGAGGGGGCGAACTACAAGGCATATACCTTTGATGGCTTCTATGAGCAGCCTACTGATTTCGGCACCTTCACGTTGTCGGGCGCATACTTGAAGGTTGATTTCGACGGCGCGGGTACCCGCGGAGTCGATGTCGCGACGGGTGCGACCGGCGAGAGAAACGGCGGATTTGGGAAGGCCGCCTATATGCTCGGTAAGGTCCAGGTATTCGGACGATACGAAAAGTGGTCTTTTGCCAACCTTCTCGGAGTGCTCGGACAGAAAGTCACCTACACTGCGGGTGGCGTCAACTATTATATTAATGGACAGGATTTGAGGCTGACGCTGGAAGTTTCAAAAACAGGGTTCGAGATAGCCAATGCGGTACCCGATTTCACGACCGTTCTTGCACAATTCCAGGCGAGATTCTAATTTTTAAATAGGGGAGGTTTAAAAAAATGAAAACAGAGAAAAATATTAAATTACCGGCAACTATTCTGGCGCTTTCAGCAGTGCTCGCCATAGGTGTTATTGTTTTGGCCTATGGATGTAAACCCTCGGACTATCCGACGGAAGAGAACACGCTTTTGTCGTCGGATATTACCTCAACGGTGACGCCCACGACGCCGCCGCCAACAGGAGTGCTGCAATCCATAGCGCTGTCTGAGTCTAATGGAGACGGCACGGTAGTCGAATTCAAATCGATTTATTATACGGCCACGGGAACATACCTGGACAGTTCCTCGGGAACCACAACGCAGCAGGATATTACCCAGAACGTTGTCTGGACCTCATCAGACCCTGCGACAGCGGAAGTTAAGACTTACAAAGCCGGGTCGGGTATGGGTATCATGGGAATGAAAGTCGGCACGGTCACGATTACGGCCACGTTGGGTACGGTGTCTCAGACCGCCACGTTAAATGTGCTTAAGGGCGCTGCTTACTGATCAGTTGAAATCGAGCCTGGCAAGAAAGATGTCCTTACCGGCCATTGTTCTTGCTTGATCCCCGCTGCGCATCTGTTTAAATGTGGCCAATCGGATTTTCCAGGGTTACATCTTTCAGTTACGGTCTGGACAAATAGTGATAATTATGCACAGTATAAAAACTAACAATTTTAATTAGAGTTTGACAAAATATCGAGAATATTTTATGGTGATGAAAATAATGAAAAAACGGTTGCACAGCAGGAAAGAATGTAAAATCGATCGGCACTAAGGAAGCATTGTCTTTTCACGTGTAAGGAGGTGACGGCCGAAAAAGATTATCGCAGTTTTAGGAAAGAGTTTAAAGCCATCTAACATTAAAGCGTGCATAAATTAATTTGAGAAGGGGAGGAACTAAAGTTATGAGAAAAGCAAGAGTAGGTCTGCTGGTTGCCATGTCTTTTGTGCTCGCATTCACCCTGGTGCTGTCCGGAGGGTGCAGCAGTTCTAGCAACAATGATGATACCGGTCCCGGTCCCGGTGCTACGCTGTCATCGATCGCGGTCACCGCTGCCGGTTCTTCAACTAAAATGTCTCAAACCAATCAGTTAACCGCTACTGGAACATATTCAGACGCTACCACAAAGGATTTGACCGCGACGGCCACCTGGAGTTCTTCCGATACAGCTGTCGCAACAATCGCGGCTACCGGGCTCGCGACCGGTGTCGCGGCTGGTTCAACCACGATCACGGCAACGTCGGGAGCGGTTTCAGGCACGCGGAACTTGACCGTGGACCCGTATTATACGGTCACCCTCTATATGGCATCCGAAGGCGGCGGCCACATCGGTGTGTACCCGGCGGTTATCGATCCCTTGAACACAACCACGCCGATCCAGATCACCGAAGCCAGTGTGACGAAGATCCAGCTTCAGGGCGGACCTAGCAGCCTTAGTAAGATCGTATTGCACGACGTGAGACTTGACGAAGCTGCCAACAGAGTTTATTACTCACAATTCCTCAGGACCAATCCAACCGACTCTATTACCCCCACCACGGGAACCGGTCATGTCGGTTATGTGGACCTGGCACTGCCCAATACCGCTTCGACCAATAACAGCACAGACGCATTAATTGACATCGACGCAGTAGGAGCGAATACGATAGCCTATGCCCTTGATAATATAGGCATTGTCGATGCTGGAACGGTGAGCTCTAATCCGCGGTCGTTCAAGATTCTGTACTGCGCCTCGGGCCAGAACGCTGACTATTTCTTCCCGATGTCTATGAGTTTCCCCCCTTATATTGACTCGATTCCAAAGTCGCTAATCACCAACGGTAATCACATCACGCTGGCTGACATCAAGAGAACGTACATCAGCCAAATTGACGACTCTATGAACATGGATGTACATTCAGTTAACACGACTTCGATTGTTTCCCATGAAGGTGACCTTTTGCCTCTCGATGGCCCTGGCGGCCTTGGCCTTCCACCCTTGGCTTTCATACATGGCGCGACGAGCAAGGATGGATTGAAGATGTATCTTTCCACGAACGTAATGTCAGGTCTCACCCTGACCGTCAACACGGCCGGGGAGTTCAGGACCTATCTTCTCAACACGAGCGACGTCATCAGCGGATCAGTAACCACGAACGTGGTTCTAGCTTCAGGCACAATCAGCGGTTTAACACCGACTGCTGCAAAGGATGGTTCGGTCGCGTATCGCGCGTCCTTCACGCCTGACGGCAAGTATATTCTCCAGGCCGGCTCCGATCGTATGCTGATGCTCGATGCCGCCTCCCCGACTCTGCAAGTGCTAGTCGATACGAAGAAGGGGCCCAATGCCGACGCGAATTTTGGCAGCGGCAAGACGGGCGTTGAAAACCACGATGTCACCTACACGCCGGACAGCAAGTACGCTATCCTGGCGCAACGTTATGTGGATGCTGCTGGCCAGATGAAGATCAGCGGTGTGCAGCTCTATGATATCGCAACCAAGAAATTCATAGGCGGCATTTCCAACACCTGCGGTCTGTCGGCATGTCATGCCCCAGATACGAGCATGGCACGGCCGACCTGCGGCATCGTCGGAAAATTCCAGTAGTATTCACGAACAAGTTCTTGAACCTGCAAGGGGAGCGGTTTAACCGCTCCCCTTGTTTTTTTAGAGACGTTGTTGCGTTCATGACGAACGCCATGATGCAGGAACGTTGCGGGCATTATTCTTCTCATGGTTGACCTCATGACGCGCGGTTCTTTGTTGGAGCTTCAACGGTTTGTTAAGACGCTACCTGCTGAAACCTACCTGCTCATGCCAGCTTCGCTCTCCGTTCCCCGTCGTCATGCCTTATCTCAAGTATCTGCGAAGATATATGCCTGGTCTGTTTATTCTTGACGATATATCCCTGAACCAGTATAATCCGCACGTACGATTATCAATTTTTTAAAGGGGTTTTTCATGGAAGATTACAACGAGCTGATCCAGCAGCGGTTTAAGAAGCTTGCCGAGATCAGCGCGATGGGACATAAACCGTACGCCGGCAGGTTCGAAGTTTCGACATCGTCGCAGGCCCTCCTGGATACCTATGGTCAATCGACAAAGGAAGAGCTCGAGCAAAACAAGGTCGAAGTTACCGTAGCCGGACGGATCGTGGCCATGCGCAGCTTCGGCAAGGCCGGTTTCGGCCATATCCAGGACGGCTCGGGAAGGATCCAGGTCTATTTCCAGAAGAACACGCTCGGCGATGACCAATACGCCTTGTTTAAAAAGCTGGACATCGGTGACTTCATCGGCATGAAGGGTTTTCTGTTCCGTACCAAAACGAATGAGCTCACGATCGACATGGAGGGGTTCACCCTCCTCTCGAAATCACTGCGGCCCTTGCCCGAGAAGTGGCATGGCCTGACGGATGTCGAGATCCGCTACCGGCAACGGTACGTGGACCTGATCGTCAACCCCGAGGTCAAGAACGTTTTTCTGCTCCGCACGAAGATCGTCCAGGCGATCAGGGGCTTTCTGAACCAGCGCGGGTATATCGAAGTCGAGACGCCGATGATGCAGTCCGTTCCCGGAGGCGCCACGGCGCGGCCGTTCAAGACGCACCACAACGCCCTGGACATGGACCTTTTCCTCCGCATCGCGCCCGAGCTGTACCTCAAGCGGCTGCTGGTCGGCGGTTTTGAAAAGGTCTACGAGATCAACCGCAATTTCAGAAATGAAGGCATCTCGACCCGGCATAACCCCGAGTTCACCATGCTCGAGTTCTATACAGCCTACGCCGATTACCGCGACCTCATGACCATGACCGAGCAGATGATCAGCTCCGTGGCAATGGAGGTCCTCGGCACGACCGAGGTGGAATACGAAGGACACCGGATCAATCTTTCGCCGCCGTGGAAGCGGATCACCTACCTCGGTTCTCTTCGCGAAGCCGGCGTACCGGAGGAGGTCCTTGCCGATGGTGCGCAGGCCCGGGAGTATGCGAAAAAACTCGGCGCGAACCTGACGGGCGGAGAACCTTTGGGAAAGGTCTTGAATGAGATCTTCGAAGCGCTTGTGGAGCCCAGGCTCATTCAACCGACCTTTGTCACCGACTACCCTACGGACATATCGCCTCTGTCGAAGAAATGTGACGACAATCCTGATTATGTGGAGCGGTTCGAGCTGTTCGTTGTCGGGCGTGAGCTGGCGAATGCCTTCTCCGAGTTGAACGACCCGGTGGACCAGAAAGAGCGGTTCCTTAAGCAGGTTTCGGAGGGCGAGGCAGGGGACGAAGAGGCCCACAAGATGGACGAAGACTTCATCCGCGCCCTGGAGTACGGTATGCCTCCGGCCGCCGGGGAGGGGATCGGCATCGACCGCCTGGTGATGCTTCTTACAGGCTCAAACTCCATCCGGGACGTGATCCTGTTCCCGCAGATGAAAAAGGAGAAACCATAACGGCAGTTTTTAGTTCTTAGTTTTTAGTTTTGAGTTGCAGTTATAACTAAAAACTAATAACTTAAAACTAAGAACTTCTTAACCATCATGAAAATTCCCTACGAAATATTCGTCAGCCTCCGCTATCTGAGGACCAAGAAGCGCTACGGCACCATCTCACTCAACACGTTCATTTCCATCGCCGGGGTGGTCATCGGCGTGGCCACCTCCCTGATCACCCTCGCGGTCATGACCGGTTTTCAGGGTTATTTCCGCGACAAGATTCTTTCCGCCATGCCGCACATTGTGGTGATGGAGTACACCGGCTCAGGCGTTACGGACAAGGATACCCTGCAGGAAAAGGTCGAACGGGTCAAGCACGTCACGGCCACAACTCCTTTTATCTATGCCCAATCGATGCTGACGACCAAAGATCGCATGCAGGGAGTGGTTGTGCGGGGCAT
>Ga0210377_10001005_pt1 | contig 26441 bp, 28 predicted proteins | sample PLM4_65_b1redo_FD_155480 | JGI IMG/M metagenome (GOLD analysis project Ga0210377, IMG submission 155480) | Groundwater sediment microbial communities from an aquifer in East River, Colorado, USA - PLM4_65_b1 redo | ecosystem: Environmental > Terrestrial > Soil > Riparian zone | place: USA: East...
GTTCGGCACATCCACGCCCACTTCAACGACCGTCGTCGAAACGAGAATGTGATATCCCTTATCGCGGAACTTGAGCATGGTCTCATCTTTTTCACCGGGACGCATCCGTCCGTGCAACAGACCCAGCTTCAGATCGGGGAAGACCTCTTTTGAAAGAGTCTCGTAATCGTCCACGGCGGCACGCGCTTCGATCTTCTCGCTCTCTTCGATCAACGGATAAATGATGAACGCCTGTTTGCCATCCTTGACCTGCCCGCGCAACATGGTGAAGGCGCGCTCGCGTTCCTGTGGGCGAAGTACAAAAGTATTGACCGGTTTTCGTCCCACGGGCATCTCATCCATAATGGAGAGATCGAGGTCGCCGTACAAGGTCAATGCCAGCGAACGCGGGATCGGGGTGGCGGTCATCACCAGCAAGTGTGGATTTGTGCCTTTGCTTCTTAATTCCGCGCGCTGCTCCACACCGAAGCGATGTTGTTCATCGATCACTGCAAGTTGTAATTCAGCGAATTGAACCGGACCTTCGATGACAGCATGTGTTCCGATGACGATCTTGATCGTATTATTCGCAAGCCCGGCACGGATTTCCTCCTTTTCTGATTCGGGTGTGTCACCAACCAGCAAGCGGATCTCTTCAGGTTTTAGAATATCCTTGAGCAAGTTTGAGATATTGCGATAATGTTGTTCCGCCAAAATGGACGTGGGGGCCATGATCGCGGCCTGCGCGCCATTGGATGTAATGACGCCAGCGGCTAAAGCTGCCACCACGGTCTTTCCGGAACCCACATCGCCTTGCAGGAGTCGGTTCATGGGCTTGCCAGAGTCGAGGTCCGCGCGAATATCTTTGATGGCGTTTTGCTGGGCGGAGGTCAGGGTGAAGGGGAGACTTGCCAAACGCGCCTCCAGCCACTCGTCCGGGATGGGGAAGCGACGCGCATCCACAGATTTCCAATCGCGTTTCTGGCGAAGCACTCCCATTTGCAGATAAAAGATCTCGTCGAAGGCGAGTCGTTCACGCGCGGCTTTGAGTTTCTCCTGCGAATCGGGAAAGTGGACCTGCAAGAGTGCTTCGCTGAGCGGCATCACGCGCGCAGAGGAACGGACACTTTCAGGCAGGGCGTCGGCTACATTGGGCGCCCAATATTCAACAACCTGCTTCATCAGACCGCGCAGCCATTTTTGCGTGACGCGTTCGGTGAGCGCATAGATCGGCACAATGCGATTCGTATGCAGGTTTTCAACTTCAACCGATTCCCAATCGGGGCCGTTCATCACGAGGCGTCCGAGGTATTGATCGATCTTGCCCGAGACGGAGATTGCATCACCCTGCTTGAAACGGTTTGCAAGCCAGGGCTGGTTGAAGAACGACAAACGCAGCCCGCCCGTCCCATCACTGATGATCGTTTCGATGATCGTTGCCTTGCCGCCGCGTATTGGCCGCGTATGCACACTTTGGATCGTGCCGATCACGGTCACCTGCTCACCGTAAAACAAATCCTTGATGGGCTTGAGTTGTGAATAATCGTCATAGCGGCGCGGGAAGTAATACAGCATATCGCCGAGCGTTTGCAGGCCAAGTTTGGTGAGCGTCTCCGCATGGCGCGGCCCCACGCCTTGAAGCACTGTCAGTTTTGCATCGAGCGCGGCAGGTGTGGCGGAAGTCCTTGCACCGGGTACGCTTTCAGAACGCGGCGGCGGGGCGGGACGCGGCCTATATTCGCGTGGATCATATCTGGGAGGTTCAGGTCTGGGTGAAGTATCGGGTTGAGGTTGAGGGGGACGCGGCCTTTGTTGAGTTCTTTGCTGAGTATCGGGATACGTTTCCCCGATCCGCTTCCACAGCCCCTTCAACGCATCTGCACGGGACTGGGGGCTGAGTCCGTCATAGGAGCGTAGTCTCTGCACCACGGCCTGGATCACTTCCTCCTTAATCCCATCCACACGGGCTTCCCCCTCCCAATAACCAAGCATTTCTGCGAGCCCGCCGATGATGGCGGTGTTAGCGTATCCGTTTTCGTGTTCGAGACGGAAGAATTTACGTAGTTTTTCCAATGAAGGCTGCATGGAAGTATTTTATCATGGGGGAGGAATAAGAACTCGGAGGTCTTCAAGACCTCCGAGTTCTTCGCTTACAGATTTTAACGGGGAAACACTGCAGTTACGGGATGGACTCTGCCATCTTGAGCAACTCATCCAAAGGAACGGCCTGCTCCAGTGACATAAGTGAATAGACCGTGTTTTCGTCGTATCGCCACATGAGCGCGGTCATCATAAAATCATTTTCTCTGACGCCGATATTCCATACGCCGCGTACAATGATTGCCGGTTTTCCATCAAGTACGGTTTCCTCGATTGCCCCTTTGCCAAGGGTCTGGGCATATTCTTTGATCTCAAAGGAATGGTGAGAGATAAGTAGTTTGATGAGACTATAATGATTCGGGCGTTTCCAGGCGACAACCAGCGTAGGCTGACCGGCTAAATCGAAGAACGCCACATCCGCAAGCCGTTCAAATCCTTGAGGCACGTATGTAGGCAAAGCAATCGGCGATATAAAGCGGACTTGCGCATCATGTAGTGATAAATACTCTAGTGGCACATACAAGCCTTGTTCGGGTGTTAATACTCCATCGCCCACACAATAGGTCTGCAATTTCCTACACATCAAAACTTGAACATGCTCGATAGTTTGTAACGCCCTAGCGCGAACCGCAGACGAAAAAATCAGCAACACGCCGAACACAAATATCAAAGTCATTACTGAATGAGTAAAATATTGTTTGATCCTATGCTTTCGCTCTTTCCCTTCAAGCCGTACATGGATTTTCTCCAACAAGATCGAATCCGGCATTTTTTGAAACTGCCTCATGAAATCTTCATTCATCTTGCACCTTCCATTGCTCACGAAGTTTTTGCAGAACCCGGCTGAGTATTGTGCCGATATTACTTTCACTCAACCCAGTGACCGCGGATATTTCGCGGTTGTTCAAGTCCGCACCGAATTTGAGGGAGATGATTTCTCTTTCGCGTTCCGGCAAACTTGCAAGTAAACGCGATAAATGCGACAGGTCCTGTGATCGCTCTGCCATGGCTTCGGTTGTCTCACTCGCCTCTTTTTCCGCCATTGAAATGGGCAATGGCACGCGACGTTTGCGAAGGTAGGCGATCACTTCATTTTGCGCAATCGCAAACAACCATGTGGAAAATGCAGCACGATCCCTGCGATAACGATGGCGTTTGAGCCAGGCTTTCTCGAGGACAATCGAAGTCAAATCCTCGGCGATAGATTCGTCGCCAAGACGATAACGAAAGTAGTTATAGAGCCTGGGGAGTTCATTGCTGACCACCGAATCCCAGTTGATGTCGTCAACGGAAGTTGTCGTTGTTTTTGATATTGCTTCGTTTTGGAGTGTCATCTCATGGATTAATACGCGCCAGATTGAAATGTATCACATGAAAAGAGCCAAAGGAATTATCCTCTGGCTCTGCACTTCTAAAGGTAAGAAAAAGCTCGAGGTTTAGAAATTCTGCGAGTTTTCTTTTTTACTCCATCACGGATGCGGGACCTAACCCTTTCATCTCTTTGTCAAAATGCCTGCTTGAGATAATCGTCTGCTGCCTTAATGAACTCTTTTGCCCAGCCAAGCATCTCACGGACCTGTTCTTTTGTAACTTCGGCGAGAATGCTGTAATCTCCAATATTTCTTCTATCCTGTGATTCAGTAAGGTAGTGGTGAAACTTTGCGTTTAATAACCCGGTTTTCGCAAATTCCTTTCCAAAGTTTGCGATCACAGCAGAATGGCTTGAAAAAGACAAACCTCGAGAAAGCAGAAGAGCCTCCGCTATATAGAACAGGGAGTAATAAGCACGAGACGCAGCAAAGTCAACATCACCATCTTTGAATAATTTGGCAGCAACTTTCTGACTGCGTTTCGCTTTCTCCAGCAGAGCCTTGACTTCAGGATTCACACTGGTATTCCTTCACGGCGGACATTCATCAAGAAAGGAATTTGTCTGGTTTCAAACTGTTCTTTAGAAACAAATGCGCGTGAGATCACAACATCATTTTCAAGGGAAAGAGATGCCGTAAGGTCAGAACTAAGGCTAAGCATTTCGCTATAGTTGAACTCATCCTTCATGATAATCAGAATATCTATATCTGAATCAGGGCGCTCATCACCACGCGCACGAGAGCCGTAAAGAAGGATACTATGCACTTGATCCCCATAAATTTGCATCAGTTCCTTTTTTAATTTCCTCAAAATTTTTTGAATGTTTGAAGGCATTTTATGCTCCTGCCTTTATATTACCGTTTTTTGTTCCCACATGCAACTGCTACTTTTTCCTCACTGCCGCAAACCCCAGCCCATTCGGGCCGACATGCGTGCCGATGAAGTATTGCGTGAAGTTGTTTTATCTTCTTCATTATTTATTTCAGGTTATTTTCCAGATGCTCTGTGAACAAATTGATAACCTCTTGGGTGACACCTTTCCTCGCGCCAAACATCAACTTCTGCCCCACTGCGTCCAGCGGATATGCATCCACAACAACCTTGCTTTCAGTGCCTTCGGTTTGAATGACGCAGGTTAGCTTGGTCCGCTCGCCCACCACTTTGCCGAGAAGGGTCTTGTCAAATTTCACCTCGAAGCGGAAGTCATCGGGCTTGGAGGAAACCATCTGCCCCTTGAGTTTTTCCACGGATTTCAACGCGGCATCGTAGACTTTGCTGCGTTCCTGCGCATAATTTTTTTCCTGATGCAAATCGTATGGCATGTCAGTCTCCATTTTCATAAAACCACTCTCCCGGCGGCGGGGACACCGCCGGGACGGCGGCTTGAGCAACTTACAGCGCTTCGTATTTCACTTTTTGAAACAATTCCTCGATCAACGGGCGTGAGCCAACTTCTGTGCCGCTCATGGATGCAGTGGCGGCGCCGCTGGCAGCACCCCAACCCAATGCTTCCTTCAAGGAATATCCCTGCGCCAGCGCCCAGACCAATCCGCCAACCATTGAGTCGCCTGCACCGATGGGATTCTTCTCTTTGATCTTCGGGCTGTACACCAGCCAACTACCTTCCGCAGTTTGCAGGAGCGCGCCTTTCTTGCCAAGCGAGATGACCACATTCTGCGCGCCCATTTTGCGCAGTTCTGCTGCGGCAAGCGCAATTTGCGAGGGTGTGTCAACAGGCAGATTCGTCAATTTATGAGTCTCTTCGGCGTTGGGTTTTACGAGAAACGGTTTGGCCTCACACCCCAAACGCAGACTTTCTCCGGTCGTATCCAGGATGCTGATGGCTTGGTGTTCATTGAGTATCTCAATGATCTGAGCATAGAAAGAGTCAGGCACACCGGGAGGCAAACTTCCGGCAAGCACCCACCAGTCTCCAGGTCTGGCAATGGAAGCGATCTTATCCAGAAGTTCGCGCTGATTAGGCTCATCCACCAATGGTCCCTTTTCGTTGACCTTGATGTAATGGTCATGCTTTTCGGTGACAATGCTGATGTTGGTGCGCGTCTCACCGGAAATCGAAACGAAATCCGTTTGAATGTCCAGGGCTTGCAATCCGTGGCGAAGTCTCTCACCGGCCCTGCCACCAACGAAACCGAGCGCAGTGCTGGGCATGCCCAGCGACTTGAGCAGGCGGGAAACGTTGAAGCCTTTCCCGCCGAAATCCACCTGTGACTTGAGCGCCGACAGCACCGCGTCGAATTCAACTTCGGTCACGGTCAGTTCGCGGTCAATTGCCGGGTTGAGCGTGAGTGTATAAATCATGTCGGCTCCAATGTTATGTGCAGTGATTTATACAGGCTCTTGCCAGAATTTTTCGATCAACGCTTCCTCAGCCTCGTTCGTCCACATCATATCTTCGCCCAATTTGGCAGCAACTTCGGGCAGGCGTTCCTTCAATTCCTTGAGACTCGTCAACGGCAGATTATGGATCTGCGGGAAGATGACGACCTTGCCTGGATACTTGCTGTCTATCACCGATTGGATGGCGTCCGCCGCCGTTTCCATCCCACCGATGGCTGCCACCGAACGACCGGGTGATAGCGTCCCTGCGATTCGTCGCTCCATGACCGAGGCTTGATCGTGAATTGTCAGCCCGGACGTGCCCGTGTATTGCGCATTGGATAGATAAACATTACTGAGGTTCACTGCGCCCATCGTGCCATTGGGGACACCCGCGAATAACACCAACATCCCATCGGGTTTCATCACCGTATCGCCCTCTTCCATTAACTTGGCAACCGGCACGCTGACGACAACATCGTCCGCGCCCTGTCCGTCCGTGGCTTGCATCACAAACTCATGGAAGGATTGTTTTGATGTATTCGGGTTGAAGATCAGGAGAGTCCGACCTTGTTTCTCAGCCAACGGCGAGAACATATCGATCAATGTTTGCAAACGTTCATCGCTGATCTCAGTGGCAATGACCAGTTTCGGTCCATCGGGTAATTCGAGGGCGCGTTGTACGTGCATCTGTCCCATCGGTCCGCCCGCGCCGATGAAGACTGTTGTCCCACCTGCGCGTAATTCACAGCGATTGCGGGTTTCACCATAGGACGTGGCAATGTCAGTTCCATTGTTACCCACGAACGCGATGTAGTCATAGTGGAGGCGACCGAGGTCAACCTGCGTGAGTCCATCCAATGGTTTTGTGCCAACCAGATTCAAAGTCCCGCGTCGTGCAATGAAGCGCGCTGCCTGACCAACCATATTTGCTGAAGTCGGGTTGAGCATGACGATGTCGTCAAAGCCTTTCTCGGTCAATTCGCGATTGAGTGCTTCGTATGCATCGGAAGCAAGATTATTTTTCTCGATGACTTTTGCATGTGTTGCGGAAACCAACTTCTTGATCGAAGCAGGCACATCCGTCAATACGATGGTTGCGGACGCGTCCAACCCTTTGGAAAAAGTGAAGTCGGTGGCGTCGTCGGGTTGACCGATGATCCACATCGTGCCACCAGGTTTCGGGTCCAGCCTGCGGCGTTGGGTATAGGCGGCGATCACACAGCCCCACGGTTCCAACAGCGATGACTCAGCATATCCCATGCCATCATCCACCGGCAGAAGACAGGCGCCCGCGTCCGTCTCCAACACTTCCCTGCCAATGCAGTGATACTGCACCAGCCCGCCAGGGATGGTGTAGCCGTAAGCGGTGCTCATGCCCTTCTGATAGATGTCGGGCTGCACGGCGAGACGTTGACCGGGCTGATAATCCTTTGCCAGATTTTTTCCAACCTTGATAATGGTGAGTGAGACTTCGTGTCCCAAACGGGTCGGGTTAACGGACAGATTGCGGTTGTAGAGTTTGGGATGACTGCCACCCTGCTTGAGAATTTTCACATCAGAAAAACAGACTCCGACGCTGTCAATCCGCACGAGCAATTGATCATCAGTCGGTTCGGGAATTGCAAACGGTTCCGGCTTGCCATCCCTGCCCATGCTTTCCATGCCTGCCCCGTAGAGATTCCATGCAAAACTTTTTTGCGGCAATTGATAACTTGCCGCGCGATATTTCTTGTATTTTTCTCCCATTGTATTTCTTCCTTTCAGGTAATTCACCGTTGGTTGGGTAGTCCCGCGTGGTTTTTCCTGACACAGTACGTCAGGACGGTGCGCGGGACGTATCGAAACCAACAGGTAACAAGATACATTTCTATAACAAGAGTTTCTTTGGTTACCGCTTGTCTCATAATTTACTAAACTCTTGGAGAAAATTGCAGGTTGGATAGTAAACTTTTGGTTTAGATAATTATGCGGCACTATGTAGTGGTGGTCTCGACATCTGCATGATTTGCTAAGCAAATCACGTGCTGGTGCAAGCGTACGCCCTTCGCTGTAGCTCAGGGCTACTCGACCACCGATGTTTTTATAAACTTAACTGTTTCTTCACCAATTCACGCACTTCACGCGCGGTGGAACATTCCAATGCCTGTTGCGCCAGACTCTGCAACTCAGAGACTTTCAAGCCTCGAATCTGCGCTTTCACCAACGGCACAGATGGGACATTGACACTCAATTCATCGATACCCAGACCAATCAAAATGGGCACTGCATAGGGATCAGATCCGAGTTCACCACAGATCCCCGCCCACTTCCCGTGTTTATGTGCGCCTTCGATTGTTTTGGCGATCAATCGCAATACAGCAGGATGCAAACCATCCTGTTTGCTGGCAAGCGCGGGATGCATCCGATCCATCGCCAGTGTATATTGCGTTAGATCATTCGTGCCGATCGAAAAGAAATCCACTTCACGCGCCAGCACATCCGCCATCAATGCCGCGGAGGGAACCTCGATCATGATCCCCGCCACAATGCGCGGGATGTTCAACTCACGTTGCAGGTCGTCCAGCATCAGGCGCGCCTGCCGGTACTCTTCAATATCACCCACCATCGGGAACATAATCTGCAAATTCCCATGCAACCCGGCACGCAGAATGGCACGCAATTGCATGCGGAACAACTCCGGTCGATTCAAACACAACCGAATGCCGCGCTCACCTAAAAACGGATTGTCCTCGCGTTGCATTGCAATATAAGACAGCGGCTTATCCCCGCCCACATCCAATGTGCGGACAATGACCGGAAGTTTGCCCATCGTCTCCGCGATGGAACGATACACATCAAATTGTTCAGCTTCAGTTGGAGCGGTCGTACGTTCCAGGAAAAGGAACTCGGTTCTTAACAAGCCGATGCCTGCCGCGCCCATCTTCAGGGCTTTTTCCGCGTCTGCCAGGGATCCCGCGTTGCCGACTACTTCCACGTGGCGACCATCCGCTGTGATGGCGGGAGCGTTTGCCTGCTCCAATGCGATGCGGCGTTTTTCCAGCCAGGCATTTCTAGCTTGCTCAGCAGATTGGAGTTCCTCAGACGACGGATTAAATGTCACCATCCCATCGCTCCCGCTGACGATGATATACGAATCGTTTTCCAACTTCAAAACAGATTCATCCACACTGACAATGGCAGGCAATCCCAGCGCCCGCGCCAAAATCGCAGTATGCGAAGTCGGTCCGCCATTGACAATGCAAAAGCCAAGCACCAGCTCCTTGTTGAACGAGATGGTGTCCGACGGGGAAAGTTCGCGGGCAACGATGACAACCGGCTTATCCGGCATGGAATCAGTTTTATCCTCCGCTCCAACCATTAATTTCAAAACTCGCCTGCCTACGTCGCGCAGGTCATCGGCACGCGCCGATAGTATTGGATCATTTAGCGCGGCCACGATCATGGCACTATCTTCAATTGTTTCCTTCCATGCTTTCAATGCATCCTGCCCCTTTTGTATGCGGGTTTGAACCGCCTCGGTCAATTCAGGATCTTCCAACAAGCCAAGATGCGCGTCGAAGATGGCGGCTTCGGCTTTCAGTCCCTTTTCGACCATTTGATGGTTCAAATTATTCAATTGTTCACGTGCCCGCACCAGGGCATCCTGCAGACGCTCCCAACCAATGACCAGTCCATCAGACACTTCATTGATGGATATTTCCTGGCGTTGGAATTGAAAAACCGGACCGATCGCGATCCCTGGCGCCGCGCCAACGCCTTTTAGTGTATTTGCGTTAACAGACTTGTCCTCAGCAGGAGTGCTTTCGAGTTTTGATTCCGGAACTGAAGCTGGTTTTGCAGGCGTTTCGTTCACATGCTCGCCCTCGCCCAACCCGGACAGAATCGCTGATTCGATTTGAGCCAGAGCAGTCTCTTCATCTTCACCATTGACTTCGATCTTTAGCTGGCTTCCCTTTGACGCCCCCAATGTCAACACGGAAATCAGGCTTTTGGCGTTCGCTTTTTTCTCCCCATGCCAGATAACAATATCAGACTTAAACTGCTTGACAAGATTCACCAAAGTCTTTGCAGGTCGAGCATGCAACCCCGTCTCGTTGTTGATCGTGATCTCCAATTGCTTCATGACAAGACTCCATTCTTACAGCAAGGATCCTTTCAACCATTAATTTCTTCGGAACATTCAGGAGGCAGAATCTCCGCTCAAATATTTCAAGATGGTTTCGGGCTTGGTAGCGTTGATCAATTCTTTTAAAATGCTTTCATCTTCCACTGCTTCAGCAAGACTCGCCAGAACACCAACATGTTCGTCTGACGAAGCGGCAATCCCGATCACCAGATAAACCAGCTCACCGTCTGGATCCCACTCCACGCCCTGGGGAAGTTGCAATGCAGAGATACCGGTTTGCAAAATATGTCCCTTGTTTTCATAGACGCCATGCGGAATGGCAACTCCACTCCCCAGGTAAGTGGACATGGTCGTCTCACGCTTCAGCATGCCATCCACGTATTCGGGCAAAACACAACCCGACTTCACCAATAAATCCCCTGCCTTGCGGATGGCATCCGTGCGATCAGTGGCAACAGCATTCAACTGGATGCGTTCTTTGGAAAGAATGGACATGGTAATTACAGGTCCGTGCCGACGATATCGGTCTTGTCAACAAAAGCTTTGACGAGATTATCGAACACCGGGTCATTCAAAAAATGATTGAATGCAATCACCACGGCTTTCGGCGCTTTGCTGGCGGCAGATTTTGCAAGTCCCTTGTGAACCACAACCACCTGCGCATCGGCGGGGACTTCACGCACCGGTTTATGAACAACCGTCACATCAGTGATCTGTGCGGCTTTCAATTTCTTCTTCAGGGAGTTCACACTCATCAAACTGGAGCCCATGCCAGCTTCACAAGCAAAAATAACAGTTTTGACCTGGGCGGCGGAGATAGAATTTGACATTTTATTTTCTCCATTTATGGAACGGCAGATGCGGCGGGAACGATGATGATTATAGCGCGGTCGCACCTGCCGCTTCCAACTGTACAGAGTCAGTCAATCATTACAGACTGACACGATGAAACAACATCCTACTCTTCAGCCTTCTCTTCGGGTACCGGGCGGACACGCAGAATGAACATGCCTACCAGGCAGGAAACCACTGCGCCGATCAGAACGCCGGTCAGTACTGCAAAGTGCTGTCCGCGAGGGATCACAGCGAGATAGGCAAAGATCGAACCGGGTGCCGGAGTAGCTACAAGTCCCGCGCCTGAAATTACAAACCACAGATCGGCTGAGAAACCACCGGCGATCATGGCGAGGATCATGATGGGGTGCGCAAGCACGTAGGGGAAATAGATTTCGTGAATACCGCCGAGGAAGTGAATGATCATCGAACCCGTTGAGGATTCCTTCAGCAGGCCTTTACCAGCAATATAAAACGCAATCAACAAACCGAGCCCTGGTCCCGGATTAGTTTCCAAAAGGAAGTGGATTGCGCGTCCAGATTCTGCCGCGGACGCCACACCTAAAGGAGCAAGCACGCCATGATTCAGTGCATTGTTCAGGAACAAAATCTTGGCAGGCTCGATAATGATGGCGGCCAACGGTAACAAACGGGCCTTGACCATCCAGTCCACCGCTGCACCAGCGGCATTACTGAATAAAACCACAACCGGGCCGATAGCCACATTGCCAAGTAGGACCAGGATCATCCCGAGAATACCGGCCGAGAAGGTGTTGACCAGCATCTCAAAACCAACCGGTATTTTGTCTTCGAACATATCATCAAATTTTTTGATGACCCAGCCGCCGAGAGGCCCCATGATCATGGCGCCCAACATCATGGGGATGTCGGCACCGACAATGACACCCATGGTAGCGGTAGCGCCCACTACACCACCACGTACGCCGCCTTGGACCAGCTTGCCGCCTGTATACCCAATCAACAATGGGAGCAGATAGTTGATCATTGGACCAACCAGTTTGGTAAACGTTTCATTCGGAATCCAACCGACCGGGATAAACAGGGCTGTGATCAGACCCCAGGCAAGGAATGCCCCAATGTTAGGGATAACCATGCCAGCCAAAAAACCACCTAGTTGTTGCAATCTCTCTTTCATATTCTTCTTCTCCTTTCAGGATTTATAATATCGCCTGAAGTATTCAGGCACTATTACAGCTCGGGGACTCCATGGTAGTCTCCCGAATTACAAAGGTAACAATCTGGTTGTTACCAGGTAACCAATTGGAAGGATCGAACGCGTCCAACGGAAACATTTCAAGGACTCGATTGCCGCGTCGGTACAAAGCCGGAAGTTGATTCTGTTTCGAGGCATCTGCAAACGCCAGGGCAGGATACACAAACAATTCCATGTCGTCATTGATCATGGAATTTCTGGAAAATACAGTATTGAATTTTGTGATTGGGGAATGGGAATGAGCAAAGTTCTGGCTAAAGACTGATTTGGTAATCCAGGATAACTCAAAAACATCTTGATGAATCAGTCTTGATTCCGTTAGTGTGTTGGATTTAGTTTGCTGTTGTACAAATGGTCCCAACATTAGTCCTCACAACTACCTTATGGCAGATTGAAACAGGTTTGGAACTGTTTACCAGGATCTATGCGTTACAATGCCTGGCAGTGTAATCGATTACATTTTCTTTGTCAAGATAAATCAAATATAATATTCAAATGCGACGGTTTTATACGAATTAATGGGAAGTTATTGTCGTTTTCGGAAGAAATAGACGAAAAAACATAATACAGCACCAAAATCAAGAAATCGTTTTCATTAACTTTACATGAAATGGTATAATCCAACCATGCCAAGCATCAAAGATGTCGCCAAAATTGCAGAAGTATCCACAGCAACCGTATCGCGCGTACTCGCCAACAATTCGCGCGTCAAGGATGAAACCCGGCAACGCGTTTTAGATGCAGTGGAACAACTCAAATATCGCCCCAACCTGATCGCTCGAAGCCTGCGCGTGCAGAAAAGTGCCAAGATCGGATTGGTCGTTTCCGATATTCGCAATCCGTTCTTTACCGCCATCGGTCGCGCCGTAGAAGATTCGGCATACGAACAGGGATATTCAGTGTTGATGTGCAACACGGACGAGAATCCTGAAAAGGAGGAGATGTACCTGAATCTGTTGCATGATGAAAACGTGGCAGGCATCATCTTCTCCCCCACACAACAATTCAGTGCCGGACTTAAATCCTACCGTTCAAGCATCCCCTTTGTCATCATCGATCGTTCTGTGGAAAGCAAAGATATGGATATGGTTTTGCTGGATAACGTCGCAGCGGCGTATGAATTGACCACTCATCTAATTGAAAACGGTTATAGAATCTTTGCAGGGCTTTTTGGCGATGCAAGTACAACGGGAAAGGAAAGAAGCCGTGGTTTTCACAAAGCGCTTAAGGATAATCAACTAAACCCTATTGCCGCTCATTTTATTGCCCCACGCATCAGACAGGGATATGAAACCACTACTGCCTTGCTCAAGCAAAAGCAGAAACCCGACGCGATATTCACGAGCAACAGTCTTCTCACCGCAGGTGCATTACAAGCCATCCGAGACAGTAAACTGAATGTTCCGAATGATGTCGCCCTTGTTGGCTTTGATGAAACGACTTGGGGTGCCTTGGTTGACCCTCCCATCACACTGATTGCACAACCTACAGAAGAGATTGGGCGTACCGCGACAGAATTGCTCTTTCAAAGAATTGAAGAACCGACGCGTTCACCGAAGACTGTGATACTCAAGGGGACATTGATCGTGCGCGGTTCAAGCGCGCCCAGTTCGCGTTAAATTTTCCTCACTGCCGCAAACCCCAGCCCATTCGGGCCGACATGCGTGCCGATGACTGTGGTCACGTTGACCATCAAAATATCGCGCGGCACAGACTGGCTGGCTTTTTGCATGAGCGTGTCCAGGAATTCTCTTGCGCGCGGTTCTGCGCCTGTGTGAAGGATTGCCAACCTTTCGAGCGCACCGCCTTCGAGTAAAAAATTCAACATCCGTTGATTCGCCTGCTTCGTTGTTCGGACCGCGCCGATGGCCTTGACCTCCCCATTCGTCAATTCGATCAGCGGCTTGATTTTCAATACGCTTCCAAGCATGGCAACCGCGGCCGGGACGCGTCCACTGCGGCGGAGGTTTTCCATCGTGTCCAGCGCGGCGGAGACGTGCAGTCGCTTGCGCGTGGATTCGATGGCGTTCAACGCGGCTTGCAGTCCTAATTCTTCGGCTGCGACCTCAGCGGCGGCGAGAACCTGGAAGCCGAGTCCCAGCGAGAGGGAGGTACTGTCCACGCACGTGACTCGATCCGGGAAATCATTGGAAGCCTGCCGTGCGATATCCAGGATGGAGGTCAGCGCGCCCGCGGCGTGGATGGAGAGAATATGGTCACAGCCACGCGTGAGGAGTTTGTCATAGCGGGTTGAGAAGTCGCCAATAGATGGCGCGGCAGTTGTCGGCTGCGTCCGAAGCGAGGGCAGTTTCCTGTAAAACTCCTCGCGTGAGATGCCAATCCCATCCGCATATTCCTTTCCATCGATGATCAAAATAGACGGCACGACTTCAATGCCAAATTGCTCTGCGACATGCGCGGGCAGGTCACAGGTTGAGTCGGTGACGATGCCGAGTTTCATTTTGGTTTCTCACGGTCGAGCCAGAGTTCGCGATATTTACGATTCCAATCAATGAGGAAACGATAGGCAATGACGAGTCCACCCGCGATGGCGATCCAGAATTCCAGGCCGCGCAGGTTGAACAACCAGAATATTGGTGCCATAAGAATTCCGGTGAACACGCTTGCACGTGCGCCGTGATGAATGGTAAGCGTGAGGAGAAGTAACAGCCCCAGACCGATGATAAAGGCAAACCAATTAACCGCGAGAAGCGCGCCGCCAAAAGTTGCCAGCCCCATGCCGCCGCGGAATTGTGCGAAGAGCGGCCAGCAGTGACCTGCAACTGCCAAAGCGGCGGTGAGAGGAACGATGTAGGGCAAGACACCCTGCGGGTACGATGTGCCATCTTGCCCTACATGCAATGCAAGATAGGTGGGGAGAAATCCTTTTGCAATGTCAAGGATCAAGACCAGCGCACCCCAGCCGAAACCAGCCTGCCGAATCGTGTTGGTTGTCGTTGCATGACCTGAGCCCGCGTCGCGCACATCCACGTTTTTGACATAGCGCGTGACCCAGATGGAAAATGGAAGCGAGCCTGAGAGATAACCGAGAATGGGAAAGAGAAATGATAAAAGGATGTTCATGGTTCAATCTAGGTTGCGAATTGCGGGATGGGACAAACCGATCAAAGTTAATGCGATGGTACAAAATCCACCCACCAAAAACACCGTCGGCGCTCCGACCAGATCCGTAGCCCAGCCTGCAATGGCAAAACCGACCGGCAACAGCACCCACGACCCAAGCGCATCGATCGAATAGACGCGTCCCAGTTTTTCGTGTGGCACCATTTCCTGCAGAGTGTTCGTCCATATCAGGCCAAAGATGGACATGCAAACTCCATACACGAACATGCCCCCGATCAATATTGGGATGGGGAGCTTCAACCCGAAGAGTAACAGGATCACTCCGTTGACCATGGTGGCGATATATCCCGCAGGTCCGCGCCAACGCAGGCGTTTATATTGTCCAAGCCAGAGCATGCCCAACACATAGCCGATTGAAAAGGAAGAGCCGAATATTCCCAACAGTCCAACATCCGCGCCCAGATCGTTCTTGATCAGGAAGGGCATCGCGACCGCACGCGGACTGGCTTCCATGATATTCAGGAACCCGAAGATCACGATCGTGATCCAGATCCATGGGATGGTGATGATCGCGTTCCAGCCCTCACGAAAATCAGCGAGACCCTGTTTCACCATATCCCGTACAGTGCGTTTCGGCTTGTCTGTTATCCCGGAAACATCCTCCTTCTTTTTTTCGTACAATCCCGAACGCAGGATGGGGAACACACAAAGGGCGGAAATAAAAAACGAAAGTGCATCGAATACAAAAGCCAGAGGGGTGCCACCCGCAGCGACCAGTCCGGCGCCCAATACCGGACCCACGATTCCCGTCATTCGTCCGCTGAGTCCATTGAGCGAGTTGGCGCTCGTCAACATATCGGGCGGTGTGATCTGTGGGATGACTGACTGATAGGCCGGAAAGAAAAACGCTTCCACAAAACCAAAGATGAGACTGGCAACATAGATGTGCCAGATCTGCAAAAGATCGAGCCAGGAAAATACCGCAATGAACGTGACTACTGATCCGCTCAGAACATCCGAGAGGAACATAATGCGGATGCGTGGAAAACGATCCACTACGATGCCGCCGATCAACAAAAAGATCAAAAGGGGGATTTGAGTGAGAACCAGAACGGTCCCCATGGCTGTCGCCGAACCTGTCTTTTCCAAAACCCACCATGCCAGCGCAATACGATGAAGGCTATCTCCAAGTCTTGATACGGTTTGTCCGGTCCACAGCAGAGCGAAAGGGCGATGTTTCAGTGAACGCAGGACATTCATGTACGCGAGTATAGCATATGCAAGATGGAGCCAAAAGAATCGATCTGTCGAAAAACTGAGCGGATTCCTTTTATAGGCACCTTGCATTCTTGTTGTGGATTTTTCATAAAGAATTTAGGCAATGTCGCATAAGTATCCTATCTTTCAGGACTAAGGTAATACGTTTACAGATGTGTCAACGGAATCGGTATCACGTTTCTTTTATTTTTATTTTGTTCTGAATACCATTGGGCGAAGTTCAGCGCGCATCCCTTTTCGCTGCGCCTGGTCAATCCGCAATATGACCATGTTCATGTGAAAGTATCTGACAGGGTTGCTTCGCTCTCAGGAGAAAAACAAAATGAGACAGACAGTTTACCGAATACTGAGTGTCGTCATAGCATTCATTCTGACAATCGGCATTCATTCCAATGGACAGGCATCCTCGTCACCCGCCGCAATCATGCCAGGGAATACGGTCAATCTTGCATTCTTCTATAAACCGCCAACAAACAGTGATGCAAGTACCGTTGCAAGCAACTTCAATTCCATCGTTCTTACCGGTGGTGACGAGATCTTCCGCGATCAACTGGCGGCAAATGGATTAACCTCCACCGTCATACAATATTTTCGCATCGATGGGATCCGGGATCCCGGCAGTTGCACATCTTCGACCTATAAAAATCAGGTTGCATACAAAGTTGGTGATTTCTGTTCCATCAGCGAGAATCACCCGGATTGGTTCCTGCTGGATACCAACGGCCAACGAATCCCCACCTCTCCCGGTGGCAACTATTATAGAATGGATCCTGGCAATCCGGATTGGAGAAATTTCTTTGTTACGCGGGTTTTGGAATTTCAGGCACAAAAAGGCTGGTCGGGTCTGTTCCTCGATAACCTTGAGGCCAGCCTGAGTAAGGTACAGCAGGATGGTAAAAAATCAGCCAAGTATCCAGATGATGCCAGTTACCAGGCTGCTGTGCTCGGTTTCCTGCAATATCTTGAGGTGAACTATTCACAGCCATATAACCGGCCCGTCGTTGCCAACATTATTGCGCGGCGGGATGAAGCCACCTGGTTCACTTACTTGCAATATCTTGATGGAGCCATGCAGGAACGCTGGTCTGTAGACTGGTCGCTCGAGACATACGTAAGCGAGGACAAATGGAAAAGCGATATGGCGCTGGCGGAGAAAACCCAGAGTCAGGGAAAATACATTATTCTCGTCGCGCCGGGCAATGAGGCAGATGCAAATCGACAAAACTTTGCCTTTGCCTCCTACCTGCTGATCAGCAATGGAAAGGCCGCTTTCCGCTATTCGAACTCAACCACCTACCTTTATGCCTGGCTTTACAGCAATTATCAAGTGGATCTGGGAGCACCACTTGGACCCCGCTACCCAAGCGGAAGTCTTTGGCGGCGAGACTTTACGAAAGGATTTGTGACCGTGGATCCGGTGAATCACACTGCAACCATATCAACGAACCCGCCATCTGCACCCACATCCACAGCGACACCGATGTCCACAACCACCTCTGTGACAAGTCCCACGCCGCTGGCGCCAACGACTACCCCAACAACCATTGCACCAACTGCAACCCCCATCCAGCCGACAGCAACAACCATTATCCTGCCGACTGATACTCCGGCTCTGCCAACAGCAACCTTCATTTCTCCGACAGAAACTTCCATCCCGCCAACTGCAACGATCGCTCAACCAATGATGACATCAACTCCAATTGGGAATTCATTATCAGAGACAATCTATCACGACAATGATCCCGCCCTAAAATATTCATCAGGCTGGAGCGACGCATTGAACAATAAGGCTCTTGGGGGCTCTTATATGTTCACCCGCAAAATCGGCTCGTCTGCCACTTTGAATTTCTCCGGACAGTCTTTCAGCGTTCTCTTTACCACCGGAAAAAACTTCGGCACGCTGGAAGTTTATATTGACAACCAGCAGGTCGCCGCATTGAATCAAAAAACATCCCAATTGCATTTCCAAAGAAGATGGGATTTTAAAGGATCATTACCTGCCGGCATGCACGAGTTAAAACTTGTCTTCAAGGGTCCTAGTAGTTCAAAGGGATCACTGGATGCGGTCATTACCCGCTAGCGGATCAAATTTGACAAAACAATCAACAAGCGGCGTATTTTGTGCGCCGCTTGTTAGTCCCTCCGATTTTGATTCTAAATTTCGCAATAGATGTGGATGGGGAATCCATCCGAATTTTGCCAGCCGTCGATGGAATGAATCCACCTCTGGTGCGTCCTCCCGTCGTCGCGCTATCGATTTCGACCACAGCCGTCCCGCCTGCGGAAAGGAACGCGCCTTTGCCATCTGCACGGTCCCAGCCGCCGACGTATTTCATGCCAGGTGTGTTTTAATAAAAATCAACACTCTTTTTAAAGTCGGGTGCATGGAAGGCAAAACGAAATTCGAGAGCATTTATGATGGACTCTATCTATTCAGCCACCCACCCTGCAAGTTGCAGGCTGGAGTGACCATACTCCATCAACTCAATTTGATTTCCGTCCGGGTCAGCGACCCACGCCTGCCGCGAGTTATCCATGCCCATCGAAATCTCTGATACTTCCACATCTTTGTTTTTGAGTTCCTTGCAATATTCATCCAACCCTGTGACCTCGAGACAAAAGTGTTTGTAGCGCGTGCCAATGGTCGTATCATGGATTTATCCTTTCATGTTCCATGGCTGTCAGCCACGGGCGGACCTCATAGACGAGCAAGCCGGATTTCACCGCAGGGTCAAATGCGGCAAACGCTTCCAACTCATCCTGCGATACATCCTTTGTGGCGACCATCATCCCACCCGCATCCTGGGATAGGAACGGACCGCCAAGTTCGAGTTTTCCCTGCTCGTGAAATTTCAAATAATACTGAACGTGTTGACCCACGCCATCCTGTTCCCTGAAGGCAACACCATATTGCCATTTGGGACCAGGTCGATGAAAGACAACATAACGAATCGGACGAGGAGCATCAGACATAATGGTTTAATTCCCTTTCAATTGTTCGCGTACTTCATAATGCTGGGATCGGTCATCGTAACGTTTTAGCAGGGTACGCGCTTTCGGTGGGACAACGGCAGCTTCATAATCCTCGCCTGCGAACGCTCTCACCGACTCAATAGAGTCAAACCACATGATCGTGATGAATTCAAACTCATCACCGAACTCTCTGCGGAAAAGTTGGATTTCCTGAAAACCCTGAATGCTCCGATTACGAATACCGATAAAAATTTCCTCTTTCAAAAGATCTTCGTATGCATCTGCATTTTCAGGAGTCGTATATCCGTGCCAGATTCTACCAATCATGATTGCTCCTCGACGATCTCCTTGACGCGTCCCACCGCCCCGCTCTCCAAACGGACCTTGATGCCGTGTGGATGGTTTGGGGACTTGGTCAGGATATCCTTGACGATGCCTTTGGTGAGTTTGCCTGTGCGCTGGTCCTGTTTCAGGACGATGAGCACCGTCATACCAGGTTTGATGTTCGAGCGGGTTTGTCCATTCATAGTTTGTTTTCGTTCAGAAATAAAGTGAAATCCAAATCACCGGGAGATTGACCGTAATCCGTAAGAAGCGCGGCGGCTTCACCGCGATGTTGCGTGCCATGATTGACGACATGCACCAGACAATGCCAAAGGATCCGGGAACGCGGTTCACCGGCAGAGTTCGTGTAATGGCGGCGGACACTTAAATTCTCGTCGTGCAAGCCGGAAAGATAGACTCGCATCTCCTTTTCTTCCTTTATCCAACGCTCTTGAAGAGCCGCAAGAGTCGGAAAATCATCTTTATTCAGATCGGGAACCGTCAAATCGTTATGCTGTAAAAAATTACGCCAGCCCCATTCCGCGTCAAGGATGTGGAGCAGGGTCCCGCGCAAGCCGCCGTAAGGAAAAGAGGCAGGCGCGTCAAATTGTTCCTGCGTGACCTTCGCACTCCCGGCAAGGATTCGTTTATTTGCCCAATAGTTGTAGTCGTAGAGGGTTAGAATGTCTTGAATATTCACTTTTATGCTCCATGAGAATAGGAGATAAACTCCAGAAATTTCTTAGCAACATCTGTAACAATTAATCGTGGAAGATCATCCCGTGTTTTCTGAAGCAGCAGTGCGCTAGCTTGATAAATATCTTCGAAATCATCAATATCTTGACTAACCCATATCAAACCACGTGTACCTAAATCGCCAATCAGCATCTTGAATTCATCTTGTGATATTGCTTTTGTAGCTTCAGGTACAAACAACTGATAAATTTCGGGGTATGATTTTAGGGGCTTGAGGCTATCTTCGTTGTCTACAAAAAATTTCAACAAATAAAGATGAGCCGGGGTTAGTTCATCGACAAAGCGAACAAAAATCAACTCGAAATCTTCCGCAATATCAGAACCTAAAGCTGAATTCATTATTACATTTTTCAGAGCGGATAATTTTTCTCTTTTGTGGTTTCTGATTGCAACATTTGTTGCTTGCACCATGATAGTTATAAAACGCTCATCATTTTGCAGTGTATCCAACATGACCCCATGTTCTTTCTCAATATTCCTTAATGCTTCGGCAACCTCTTCCATCCATTTTTGAGTCCGTTTTTGCAAAGGTGGCGTTATAAAACGTTCAAATAATTCAGTAGCACCAGGAATAGGTGATAAGGCTGCTTTAACAAGAAGGTAGGCTGTATCACCAGTTGTGGCTTTAGGTGGATCAAGCCTTTCTTCCTCCTTTAGTTTTTTCATGACAATAGCCCTCTCGCGAACGCGAGAAGTCCCTGCACATCCTTGAAGTCTGTCACCATGCCCACGGAAATCCTCACCGCACCCGATGACTTGCCATCAATACACAAACGGAAATCATCCACGGTAAAGCGGTTTTCGTGACCAGGCTGGGTGAAGCATACATCCAATTCCACGCGCGAAATGCCCAGAGCAATCTCACCCGCGCCGGGGTTGCAGAAACAGCCCGTCCGCAGGGAAATATTGGATTCGTTCGCCTGCTGTTCGATGAAGCGATGATCCAAGGCATTATTTTCCTTGTCATAGAAGTTGACCGTCACCGCGCCGCCGCGTCCCTCCATTTTGGTGGGACCATAAACGCGCGCAAGTTGAACTCCGTTGCTGTGCTTTAATGCGGTCAGGTTATGCAATAGCCAGCCGGTAAGGCTGTGAACGCGTTCATGGATGACATCATAGCCAATCGATTCGATATGCTTCAGCCCAATCTCCACCGCGGGGATGTTGAGGTAATCGATCGTCCCGTCTTCAAAGGCTGAGGCACCGTTTGCCATGTAATATCTATCACCCTGCACCGATGCCACGGTGATCGTCCCACCCGCGAACCACGGGCGATGCAGTTTTGCCAGCGCTTCCTTGCGAGCGAGCAACGCGCCGATTCCCGTTGGGTAGCCGAACATCTTATAAAACGATACTGGAACAAAATCGGGTTTAACCAGACTCAAATCCAGTTGACTCGTCGGAACGAACGCGGCCGCGTCGAGCAGGACATCCCAACCATATTTGTGGGCACTCTCGATCCATTCAAGCGGATGCTGGACAGATGAGAAGTTGGATTGTGCGGGATAGGCAAAAAGGTTGTGTCCGCTTTTCGAAGGCCGCGCCAATTCCCGGTCCAGCTGCGAAGCGTCCACGCGCATATCGGGCAACGCGACCGGGATGTACGTCACTTCCGCACCGCGCACGTGCGCGAATTCGCGAATCCCGTTTACCGAGTTGTGATTGTCGAACGTGAGAAGATAACGTCCCTTCGGGAACGGATACGACTCACCCACCAGTTTCAACGCACCGCTGGCATTCTGTGTGAAGATGGCAAGATATTCATCGGGGTCGGCGTTGAAAAACTTCAAAACATATTCACGCGCGTGTTCCACAAGTTGGGTTGCCGCCTGCGAAGTAGGGTTGCTCGAATGCGGGTTGCCAAATACGTGCTCGGCAAGCAGGCGGTTATGGCGGCGCAACTGCGACTCGGCATACAACCCCCCGCCTGTGTAATCGAGATAGATGTGCCCGCCAAGATCAAGCCGCGCATATTCAACGGCGCGCAGGTCATCGATGATATGAGTTGTGGGATACGTGGGATATGCTTTGAGAAAAGCGACAAAATCAGGATCAGGATTGGGCATGTCAGCCTCCTGCGCCAATTTAACCACAGAATCCAATTGAATGTCATTGCGAGGAGCCACGTAGTGGCGACGAAGCGTCGCCGTGGCGCCGTGGCGACACAATTCCCTTCATCGAGTCGGGGATTGCTTCGCAACGAACGCTCGCAATGGCACGCTTCGACTACGAGTCTCGCGTTCGCTCGACCCTCCGCTCACATCGTCCCGATGTCCTTCGGGAGCGCGAGAGACTATAATACCCTCATGCCCCACATTTGCATTGTGCCGTATGTGGAAGGACTCGCCGGTGTGGCATCCTTTCGACTTAAATTTGAAGATGGACTGCGCGCACGCGGCATCGAAGTGACTCATGATCTCAAACAGCCTTCGGATGTGGTGCTCGTTCTCGCGGGGACCAAAAACCTGCTCCCGTTATGGAGAGCGCGTCGCCGCGCGACGCGTATCGTGCAACGACTGGACGGAGTCAACTGGGTGCACCGGGTCCGTTGGGCAGGGCTGCGCTATACCATCCGTGCGATCTACGGGAATGCCAACCTATCTTTTATTCGGAGACGTTTGGCTGACCACATAATCTATCAAAGTAACTTTATAAAAGACTGGTGGGAGGACTGGTATCGCCCCGCGCGCGTCCCCTCGTCAGTCATACTCAACGGGGTGGACCTGGAGCAGTATTCACCCAACGGTTTGCACGAACGTCCCTCCGGTCATTATCGCATCTTGATCGTGGAAGGGAGTCTCTCCGGCGGTCTGGACTCGGGTCTGCACAGCGCGGTCAGCCTTGCCAATAAACTTTCACAGAAATCCAGGGTCGAACTGTTCGTTGTCAGCCGCGTCGACAAACGTACCCAAACCAGGTTGATAAATCAAAATGCCTTTCGCATCAAATTCATGGAGTCCATCCCGCGTGAGCAAATCCCGTGGTTGATGCGATCCTCCCATCTTTTATTTTCCGCGGAGGTGAATCCACCCTGCCCAAATTCGGTGATCGAATCACTGGCCTGCGGATTGCCCGTGATCGGCTTTGACACAGGTTCACTCTCCGAAATCGTGCAGGGAGATGCAGGACGGCTTGCACCATACGGCGGGAATCAGTGGAAGCTTAAACCACCGGATATTCCTGCCCTTGCAAAAGCGGCTGAAGAAGTATTGGATGACCAGCCGCGCTTCCGCAAGTCCGCGCGGGAACAGGCGGAAAATGTGTTGGGACTAGATATGATGGTGGATGAGTATTTGAAGGTGTTGTTGTAATACCGTTGGTTGAGTAGGGTGAGTGAAATTCTCGCCCGTATCGAAACCAACAGGTAAGAAAAGAATTCTTGTTATTGGTGGTTTCGATACATCCCGCGAAAAACACGCGGGACTACTCAACCACCGTGTTGAATTGAATAAGGAGTATTATGTCCAACGATGGGATCATCACATTCCTGAAAAAGCATTTGCAATCCATACAGGATAATGACACAAAGTCCTATAGTGAAACCACCGCGGAAGATCTAACCCTTTACGAATGGTGGGTCACGCCTCATCGCATTGACGGGTTGCCCTTCCATGAGTTCATGATGACATCCAATGCCGAGCGCGGCACGGTCTTTGGAGCGGAGGGAAAGGCGAAATCTCCAACACGCTTCGACCTGTCCAACCTGCACATTCAAAATTATGGCGATACCGCCATTGCAAGTTATACCTTGCTCATCAGCACAGCATCACCTGAAGGTGTGAAAGTGGCATCGCACAATGAAAGCCGCGTGATGGTGAAGCAAAACGGCGCATGGAAGATTGTCCACGTACATAAATCGCCCGCCTGGCAGGCTCCGCACATCCCATCATGATCCGCTTTTCCGGCAAACTCGCGTTGCAGCAACGCGTACTTCCCAGTTACCGCGCGCCATTCTTTGACCTGCTCGCTTCCGCATGTGACGAGGGGATGAGTCTGTTCACAGGCTTGCCGCGCGCGAGTGAAGGCATCACGACTGCCAGGGAATTACGAATTACCGATTACGCATTGGGGAAAAACATTCATATTCTCTATGATTCTTTTTATCTTTGTTATCAACACGGATTATTGAATTGGCTGAAAGAGCAAAATCCCGACGAGTTGATCGTGGAAGCCAACCCGCGTTATCTATCCACATCTTCAGCCGTGAAGTGGATGCACCGGCAGGGAAAACCTGTCATCGGCTGGGGATTAGGTTCGCCTCCCGTCAGCGGCTTCCGCAAGCAAAGAAGATTCGCATTCATCAGTCAATTTGACGCGATGATCTCCTACAGTCAGCGCGGCGCGGATGAATATGCCGCCCTTGGATTCCCGCGCGGGAAAATATTTGTCGCCCATAACTCTATCTCGCCCCCGCCTTCATCCACGCTTCCATCCCGACCCATGGACCTTGATCCTCAGCCCGTTATTCTCTTCGTCGGTCGCCTCCAGACACGCAAACGGATCGATCTCTTATTACGTGCCTGCGCCCACCTGGACTCGCATCCACGACTCATCATCATCGGTGATGGGCCCGAACGTGCCGCACTCGAATCACTTGCAAAGGAGACCTATCCGAAGGCGGAGTTTATTGGAGCAAAGCATGGGGTTGAGCTAAAACCTTATTTCACGGCAGCAGACCTCTTCGTCCTGCCTGGAACCGGCGGGCTGGCTGTCCAGGAGGCGATGAGTTTCGGGCTTCCGGTCATCGTTGCGCAGGGCGATGGCACGCAGGATGATCTGGTCCGCAAAAAGAATGGCTGGCAGATCCCGCCTGATGATTTTGACGTACTGGTGACCACAATAAAAGACGCGCTATCGGATGTAGCGCGCCTGAGAGAGATGGGGAAAGAGTCTTACCGAATTGTTGCAGAAGAGATCAATATTGAAAAGATGGTTGAGACATTCGTAATGGCATTGAATGAGTTAACCCGTAAATGATTTGAGCGCATCATCCAAATTGTTGTAAATGAGAAGGTTTTGCAAAAAGCCCGTGATGTTCAGTATGTAATAAATTTGGGGACTCGGGCAGACCAGCTTGAAATATGGGGATTTGTACGGCTCTTCGCGATGCTGGTGCATGATCTCCACGTCGCCTGGCGGAGTGAACAATTTGAAGATGGTATGGATCGCGTACAAACCTGAACTGGTGAGCATTTCCACGTTTGAGAGATCAAGCAAAATGTATCTTGCTCCATCCTCATGGGCTTGACGCGCATGGTCAAGTAATTGGTCATCCGTGTTTCTGTCCAGTTGACCCTTCAAATACAAAATGGTCACCGACACCTCCCCCTGGATCTGTGAGCTCGTGATATCAAGAACGCTCATAAAAACTCCTTTGGCTTACATTACTATAAAGGTTTCAGGAGTAAAAAGCAAGCAGGGTGACCTGTCCGGGCAAAACGCGATCCTGGTCATTCCTGAGGAGTTGCCTCCACTGACGGACGCTCCACGTTCACCCACATCTGCTCGCCGTTCGTTGTGATTTCGATCCAGCCGTTTTGATCGGTACGCAACAATGCATAATCCTTGGTCGACTCCAACACTTCGCCGTCGGGCATGCCGTTCTCATCCCCTGCCGCCACGCTCAAGATGACCAGTTCCGGGTTCAAGTTCGCGATCCATTCAGGCGGGTTCGAGGCGGCATAACCTGAATCAGCAAGTGACAGCACACTCACTGGTCCAATGCTTGCGCCGTTTTGCAGATCCTCCATCGCTTCAAAGCTCATGCCAACCGGCAACAACGTGCGGAAGTTTTGATATTCAAGCAATAACACCGAGCCGCGCGGACCAGTTGTCAGAACGCGCAGGGTCGCGCCCTCTCCCAGATCCAACAATTGACCCTGCTCGGCGGTCGTCACGGTAATGGATTGCAGCGTCAGCCACTCATCCAGCACGCGCGCGGAGAACGAGCCCTCTTCATTTCCGCTCCACAACACGGCATCAGGCGGGTAACGTTCGATCACGCGCGGCAATGCGGCGACCTGTTCCTCATCCGTCCCG
>Ga0210377_10001006_pt1 | contig 26432 bp, 14 predicted proteins | sample PLM4_65_b1redo_FD_155480 | JGI IMG/M metagenome (GOLD analysis project Ga0210377, IMG submission 155480) | Groundwater sediment microbial communities from an aquifer in East River, Colorado, USA - PLM4_65_b1 redo | ecosystem: Environmental > Terrestrial > Soil > Riparian zone | place: USA: East...
GATGAGGTGAATTATAGGATGAATCTGGATAAATTGAGTTCAAATCGAAAAGCTGCATCTTGACCTTTTTCTCTTTGTATGACAGTTAGTTATCAAACTTTAGAAAAACGATAACCGGACACTACTGTAGATAGAACTATCGTAAAGCGTCCAACCCTTTGATTCGTCGTTATAAACGGGAACCCAGGCGTAATATCAAGGATTGTGTTTTTCTGCCAGTTCTTGCTGGCAGTCTTGGGGTCAGGGGTTCGATCCCCCTCAGCTACCAAGAAAAATGAATAGGGTTGACCGAATGGTCAGCCCTTATTTTTTTCTATCTGAGGGGGATCGAACCAGAGGGTATGGGGGATGAACTTCTCCCATGCTTCGGGGGAGCACCGAGGGGCTGGTCCCCTCGGAAGCGAGCATGCGAGCGCGTAAGATTCCCCGTCAGTTCCACCAAAACAAAACCCGTCTATTCCTTTGCCCATTCGGACAAATCTATTTAGCCGGCAACACCGTGATGATTCCTCGGATAAGCTCGGGGATGAGCATCATTCCCTGCTTCGAGGACCAGCTCAGGGCATTCATAAGGTCTTCGCGATAATAATTCCAGGGGAAATAGAACCGGAAGGTGATGATGATCAGAATGATCAGGAAAAGTGCGAACATGAGCGTTCTCTTGATCTGCGGAAAGACGCCGCGTACCCATCCGTATACGCGACGGCGGTTGTTCGCTGCCTTAAGCCGTTCGAGGAGCGGCTCCTTCTTGATATCGTCCTGGACCACTTTCCAGGCATCGAATACACCGAGGACCCAGAGGAACGGCATGGGCAGCAGGGAAAACAGGGACAGCAGGAGCACTATTTCGACGATGAAGCGTGAAGAAGAGTCCTCCAGGAAAGGCCACGCCTGAGAGATTCCCAGGACTGAAATAAGGGAGAAGATGCCGAACGTCGCACTGACCGCGAGAAGACCTCCCTTTACCGGCTGACCGTTCAGGAACTGGCCCCAGCCAGGGAAGAGCAGGGAACAGAACACAGGCCAGGCGCGGCCTGTCACGCCGGTGAACGTCGTTCGTCTGGCCTTCATCGCGGTGCGGTAGGCATCGCTCGCATTGGAGACCCAGAATAACAGGCAGCAGAAAAGCAGAAAAGCCGCAACAAGAACGGCCTGAGCCGGAGAGATGTCGAAAAAACGGAGATAGAAAGGGATCTCTTGCTGAAACATAAAGAGAAGGAATGCGAAAGCATTGCCGCATAGCGCGAGGCCTATATAGCTCAGGCCTTTGGTGCGCTGTCCGTTGTACAACTGTCCCGAACCCCAGAATAAGAGCGAGAGCGTATATGCCAGGGCGGGGTCCTGTTCAGGGGGAGGAGAAGCTTCCTTCTCAATCCATTGCATAGGGCTGGGTTCCAGGTATTCATCAGGATCTTTTATAACCCAGATTTTCTCCACTGTTCATCCCCTGTCCGACCTCAACTAATGCCATCGCGGTAAATGGTTTAAATTTTGAATGCCGAATCTTAAGAATTGAAGCTTCCCGGAGGACGACCTGCTTGCTCCGGGGAGCTTCAATATTCCGAACATTTAGTCGGACACAACGGTAAAATCATCTCTTCTGTTCTTCTGCCAGCAGCTTTCAGTGCTATCGGTACAACTCGACTTTTCCTTTCCGTAGCTGATAAGTAAAATACGCTGTCCGGAAATGCCCATATCGGTAAGATATTTTTTCGCGTTTGCCGCGCGACGCTGGCCGAGGGTCTGATTATACTCACGAGTACCTCGTTCATCGCAATTACCCTCGATCCTGACCTTAGCCTGCGGATGTGCCTTGAGCCATTCCGCATTCGCCTTCATGATCTCGCGCGCTTCAGCCTCGATCAAAGCCTGATTAAAATCGAAATGCACAGGCTGAAGGCCGACAGGAACGGTGGCTGCCCGCTCCCTGGTCTCTTCAGGCTTCGCTGCTTCCGCCTTTTGCTCGGGCTGAGCCGTCGCTGCTGCAGCCTGCTTCTCTTCCCGTGGCGTCTGAGGCACAACTGAAACCTCGGCCTTTTTTGGACACCCCCAGAGAGCCACCATCCCGATACAAACTACAACTATTAAATACCATGCTGTCCTGTTCCTCCCATTCATAGCGAATCCTCCTCACATGAGTTTCGATGCATAGAATGCATCGTATTACTGCCTTTAATAATGTCGTCCCTCACCGCGTCTGATGCCTCTAAACCGATGCCCCTATGTTGCCAGGGTCTTTTTGAGGTTTTTGATCATTTCGGAGGCTGTTTCATCGATCAACGAGAAAAAAGCCTTCTGGATATTTTTTTGAGGATCAGTCAGATCAATGTTGTCCTCTTTTATGGCGTCCTCGCCGGAGCCAATATACAGGGGGAGCATATCCCTGGTTTTTGCACTCTTGCCGAGGGAAGGTGAACCCATATCAACGATGATCTCGCCCCGCTTATCCACGATTACGATGGTCTGTGCCATATGAATGGCGCCATCGGTCCGGCCGTCCTTTACATGGAACTTATCAGCCTTCTGATGGGATATGCTCGCCACAACATCAACGAAGGCTATGGCGTCGACGTTCAGAACACTGCACAGTTTTCCGGCACGTTTCCGCAAGGTCGTGGGGATCATGGCGAGGGCGCTGCTATCGTCGTGATTCGTCATCAGTCCGGAGCGGGGAACGACCGGCAACGCTTTCGCGCCGATATAGCTGCGTTTCCATTGCGACAATTCCGACGCTATCACCTTTTTTGCTCTCTTCCGTTCTTCGGGCGACGGGAACCGGGCTGCTATCTCTTCGTTTGGAACCATACTGATGGACATGACCGAAGGAAACCCTTTGTACTCGGCCGGATCCACGACCGTCCAGTTCCGCACCGACTTCATATTCGCCTGAGCCCGGCCAAGGGCACGTTGCACGCATGCCTGGAGCGCTATCCTGTTGTTGTCCACGGTAGTGTCCGCTATGCGGGGCATGACGACACTGACTATTGCGATCCTCCCCGTTTCAGCTATACGGTCCTTCTTCACCATTCCCGTGCCCAGGCATGCGGCAAGCACGGCCAGGACGAGCGCTGCAACTGCGAGCGTGCCGATGTTCTTATTCATCACGATTCCCCTTTCCCCCGAAGCGACCTTATTCAAACACATCTTATCATCCTTCAAGTCCCGTACGTGTGCACCGCACAAAGGTCTCCGGCCTCAGGCGCTAGCCCGCGGGCAGGAAATCGATCGGGTACAGAATCGTGGTCTTGGGGACATTCTCCTTCGGTCCGAAGTTGAACTTCTTAACGCGCTCAACAACCTGCGCCACCAATTCCTGTGAGGCCAGATCAGTAGACTGCATCGTGCATGCGGAGACTTCGCCGCCCGGTTCGATGGTGATGCGGAGCAGTATCTTGCCACGCAGGGTCGGGTTCTTGCGAAGTTCGGCATTATACATCCGGTAGAGCGTTGCCTTGTATTTGTCAAAAACGATCTGTATTTCTTCATCCGTCCGTGCCGGTCCGATGCCGGAACCTATCGGCTTATTTCCTTCACCAAGGCCGGCTATGGTACCTTCTACCCTGGTAAATCCTACGCCACCAATACGATTGCCGTTGCCGCTGCCGATATTACGGCTTACGCTGGCATTACCAATACCGCCACTTGAGCCTCCGGTCCCTGGCCCTGAGACCAGCGACCGACCAGGCCGTGCCTGACCCGCTGCAGCATTCTGGTTCGTAAGACGTGCTTCTGCACCGAGCTTTGCTGCGGGAGCCTCAGAGATGAGATCCTTAAATGCATCCTTAAACGCCAGAACGCCGGTGGCCTCAACCTTCTTCCTTGATGACTGGGCATCTGCTTGTGCGGGTTTAGTCTGATCTTCCTTCGGTTTTTCAGTGTCCTTTTCTTGCGCCTTATCCATCGTCTTTTCCTTGGAACGGTCCGGAACAGGTGCAGGCTTTGGTGGCTCCTTCCGCAGCATAGAGACAAGGCGCTCCGGCACCACCGCCACCACCGGACGATCCGGCGGAGGAAGCTTCCACAGGACTACAATTATGCAAAAAATGACATAGAAAAGAAATGCATACCGGAGCAATTTACGGAAGCGCTGTTCGCTCTCCGTGTCCTTCCTCCATGGCATTGCCATTGACCTGTTAGGAACTTCCGAGAACTCACGCTCTATGACGTACTCTTCCGCTCGTCGTGCTTCGCGGTCGTAAGACTCACGCACCTCCTCATCGAGGATGGCCAGGTCATCACGGCACTGGTTAATCTGACCCTGCAAGGATGCCTTCTTCTCCAGAATATCCCTGATATCATCGTCAAAAAGGGCGATCCGTTTCCTGACCCGTTCCAGGTGCTTGGCAGCATCTGGGGTGTTTGCGACACCGTCCCAAAAGAGTTCTCCTGCGTTCAGGTCCTGCAGCTTGTCGAGTGAGCCGCAAACGTCCCGAAGCGCGTCGAACCGCTGCCTGTCGTCGGCAAACGTTTCCACCTCTGCATCGACAATGCGTAGTTCAGCTAAAAGGGCATCGTGCTTTTGGCGGGTTTGCTCGATCTGGGTGCTCAGTTGAGATAATTCTTCAGCTAATATGGTTGTATTCACGGCTTAGCCCCACTATTTCTCCGCCTTCTGAACGACGGCGAGGGAAATCCTCCCGTATCCAGAGGCCGTGCACGTCGACATTATTTTTTTAAGCACCTTGAACGGTATCGTCTTGTCGGCAAGAAGAGTGATCTCCCTGTTGTCTGCAACCAGTTCGGTGCCTGCCCCGACAATCTCACTTTCTATTTGCTTCAGCCTGTCTCCTACTTCGCGCACTATGACGATGCTGTCATCAATAAGGTTGGAAGTATTGACCACTGGTTCGCCCTGAACCATAACGGTTTCAGGACTGACCACGATAGAAACTGTTTCCCGTGGCCTCATCTCCGCGGTGGACGCAGGGAGAGCGATCTGCGCGTCCGGCAACGTACTGTTGAATGAATGAAATAGCAGGAAGAACACCAGGACGCAAAGGACATCCATCATGGGGATAAGGTTAATGCCGATTCCCTTGATCCCGCCTTTCTGGTTGGTTCGTTCCATCCGCTTTATCCGTCGTCTCTGCATCATGGCGCATCTCCTATTGATATCTTTGAGAATAGGTCGATTTTCTTTACCTCACTGCTTCCATCCTCCCGAATTTCAGCGCTTCTGACGGCATCCATAACCTCGATCAAATGATCATACTTGATATCCGGCTCCATCAAGACCGTCGCGTCATCCTTTTCCGGATACTGTGCCTTGAGTCTGGCAAGAACGTTCGACAAAAGCTCTATATCGTAGCTATCGCCCTTCTTGGGAATCGTAGCTTCAACAGATGTTCCGTTGGCGATCTGGAGTCCCGATTTCCGGACAATGACCTCAATAGCGAAATTAGGCCTGTTTACGGACGCCTTGCCGGCGCCCGGCGGAAGGCTCAATTCCTTTACCGTAATACTCATGAATACTGCCGTGATAAGCAGGAATACCACGAGTACGGTAAGGATATCCATCATCGGCGTCAGGTTAATGAGATGCATGATATCCGTATCGAAATCCGAGGGGTCTCCCCCTGTTCTTTTTTTATGCAATCTTTTTAGCATTGTCGGCTCCTGCCAGTTGCGCGTCTGTTACAACCGGAGTCCTGTCAAACTGGGATTTGGCGAAGTTCGATATTGTATTAAGAGCCTTTACCGCCGCCATTTCCAGGCTATTCACGATCTGACCGGTCGTTGTCATCAGGCGTGCATGAAGAAGCAGCAGCGGAATCGCCGCCATGAGACCAAAAGCAGTACAGTTCATGGCTTCCGATATGCTGGCCGCGAGCAGTGCTGCCTTTGAAGCGGGGCTTGCCGTGGCTACTGCCGCAAACGCGTTGATAAGACCCATGATGGTCCCAAGCAGCCCGAACAAGGTCGCAATATTCGAGAGCAGTGCCAGATACGGGGTGCGCTTCTCGAGCTGCGGGACTATCTCCATCAAGCTCTCTTCCATGGCAATCTCGATGTCTTCACGCCTTCTGACCGCACCCTGGCGTGCCAGCCCCATGCCCAGCATTTGCTCCATGCTGGATTTGCCCTTGCCGGTAATTTCCCGTGCATTATCAAACTCTCCCTTTTCCAATACCGGATACAGCGATTCCCACGCCTGGTTGTTTTCGCTCTTGACCTTCTTTAGCTGAATCCAGCGTTCAACCGCGATGGCAATACCTACAACCAAAACCATCAAAATCGGGAACATGAACACCCCACCACTTTGAAAAAACCGCACGATAAACATTTTATTGCCTCCTTTTTCGCTAATGCGAGAATATTGTTATTTCTTGGTACTTACCTTATAAAAATCCAACTGCCTCATAAACACTTCCCGGTCTACCGGAACAGCGCTATTACTTAGTTCCATCCCCATGCTCGTTCCTGCCCCGATTTCCGAGCCTTTCCAGGGGACAATATACAAGGACTTTGGAGCTTCATCGTTACCGACGATAGATATGCCCGAAAGTTCCTTTGCATCTGTTTTTGCTGGCTCCTCATTACCCTGCATCGTTTTTGCCGCATCACCTGCCGTATGCCGTTGGCCTGATTTTGACAACGCCGGTTTATTTCCCGCTGCCATGGCAGTGCCGATGAGCGACAGAAACAACGCCATGCCAATAAGTCCCTTTCGACACATATTCCCTCCTTCCTTTTTATTTAACCCTGACGATGCGGAACCAATGCCTTGGAACCGCCAGGCGCTAAGCTCGCGAAGAAAAGCAAAAGGTTCTGGTTTTAAACCTACACAAAGATTTCCTTTGCGTGGTTCCCTAAGTGGCCGAATCATTTTTTAGGCCATCGCTTCTTCGCGGTTAAAATTTCTCGCCATTTTGAGAAGACTTTCACTCCTTAGTTACTGCCGTCCGAGCCGCATGCGCAGCTCGGATATCCAGATTTTTACTTGTGCGTCAGCGGGCCTTCTCTCGCTGTAGATTTCGAATTGTTTGAGCGCGCATTCCGAGTCATCGAGATACAGATCACAGAGGATGCCGAGATTTTTGTGCAACGGATAATAATCCGGAAAGCGTGCGATCGCCTTCTCATAAATCGCCCGCGCCTCGCCAAATCGTCCGGTTTTGCGATACAACAAACCGTATTCATTAGATGCCACCGGGTGCTCGGGAAACAGCTTCAGCGCTGTTTTAAGATGCTCCTCGGCTTGCTCCAGTTTGCCGATGCGCTGATAGGCAATCGCAATGTCGATATAGGGCGCCGAGATGCCTGGTGACTGCGCTATGACCTTTTCCAGAAGACCGGTGGCCTGGTCGTAGTTCTGGTCCTTCAGCATGGCGACGGCGCGATTGAAGTCCCTGCGCGACACCTCATCCATTTGGGGGACTTCCGTGATGATGAAGCCTTCCCGGCCATCCTCAAGTCTCGCCACGGAGGGTTCATGAGCAACCAGGACCGGGGCCTTGGCCTTTCCATCGGTCGCACACCCGGCAAGAACCGACAGCACCGTCGCCAGAACAGCAAATCCGGTGTACGTACGTGTTTTCAACCTTCGCACTATTCTTATATGCATGCCCTGCATCGCTTACCTCCTTATTGCTTGTTCTGTTCTTATCGGGGACATGCCCGCGGTGTCGCCCTGGGCCGGCTTCTCGGTTTCGGACTCCATGACAGATCCTGGCTTTTCAGCCTGAGCAGGCTCCACGGGTTCAGGTTCCGTAACCGCTCCGGGTTTTCCCGCCTGCACGGGGCCTGCGGGTTCTGACTCCGGCGCCGCAAGCGGCGCGGGCCTGTCAATTTCGAAGACGAACGTTTCCAGAGAACTGATGATTTCGCTCGTCTCTTCCGGTTTGTCATAGCGAGCGGGTACGAATTCGGCCAATTTCTGAAGGCTCTTTTCGATCCACACATTGTATACCCCGCGGGAGATCAGCTCGAGGTTTCTCTTGTGCGCTTCTATAGCTTTCTCTTCAAAGGGATATGCCTGATCCTCAAGAGCTATTTCGTACTCTTCCAGTTCCGCGGCACTTAGGTCCTTGGGCCGTTCAGACTCCTTAAGGCTCCTGTTAAAGTCTGTATAAATCTCTGCGAGATAATAGGTCGCAGCAGCAGTTACTTCGCTGACCTCATAATCAAGAAGTTTGGTGAACTCCCCGGCTGTAACCTTCATCAACCCCTTCTTCTTGTCAAGATTGGCTTTAAAAGGCTCCGCAAGCCTGATTTTGATAAATTGGCTGTATGTCTCCTCGGCGAGGACCAATGCCGCATTCCCTGCAATGTACCGTGTCCGAGGTGTACGTTCAATGCCGGCAGCGGCTTCAACTGATACAATTTCCTTAAGCTCTGCCATATAGGTATCATGCGCGCGCTTCTTTAATGCTTCAGCCAGCTTGCTGCGCGTTTCGATGTTCGCTTCCGCTGGATGGGGGAAATAATTTATATAGCGCTGGTAAACAATGACTGCCCGGGATGTATTCTCGGCCTTCTCATACAGTTCCGCAGCGGTAAGAAGCGCCTCTCGCCTTAGCTCATCATCCTTGGTCTCCGTTTCCATGCGTTCATATTCCGCGGCTGACAGTGTAAGCTTCCCGTCTTCGCGGTACACGTAGGCTATCTTCTTGGTTACCTCCGGCTGGAGTTCGTGTTTGGGGAACATGTTTCGTAAGCCCAAAAGCACAGTAGATGCCGTCTTCCAGTCCTTAAGAGCAATCAAAGCAGCGGCTGCATCGTACTCAGCGTTCGCCCTAATCTTGGAGGCCGGAGCAATGCGGCCAACGCGGAGAAAATGCTCGGCAGCCGTCTTGTAATCTTTGCTGGCATTGGCCTGCTCGCCCTGCTTATAGATGGCCGCAGCAAGGTTGTCGGTAAGTGCGCTGGCATTCTTGTCGCCAGCAGGAAGCATCGAGATTGCCTTGGTGTAGGCTGTCTCGGCTTCGCTGTAGCGGTGCAGTTCGTAGGTGCCATGTCCGACCACGAGCCATGCGCTTCGAAGAGTCTCTACCCCGGCACTTGGGTATTTCTCTATGAGCTTCCGTGAGGCGGCTACGGCTGGCTCGTAATCGTGAAGGTTGTAAAGGTCATCCGATGCGGCACCCAGAACAATGGCCGCCTTCTCATGCTCCGGATAAGTATCTGCAAACAGGAGAGAGCTTTTTACAACAACACGCGTAACCTGTTCCTTGGACTCTGCCGGTACCCCTGCCAGATACTGCCTGTAGGCGTAAACGGCGGCATATCCGGCTTGCGCTGACTTATCGTGACGCGGATAAGAATAGGATGTCTTCTCGTATTCCACTGCGGCAAGGTCAAACACATGGTTTTCAAGGTACAGATCTGCCATCAGGTAATTCATGGCTGGCGCCTCGGTGTCCTCCGGGAATGATATGAGGAATTCCCGATACCAATGGAGCGCCTCTTCGTAGTTAGCTCCCTTTTCCTTTTCTTTTTCCTTTTCCTTGTTCTCGGCCGGATTCTGGTAGAGCGAATGATAATGCTTGGCAAGGTCGGTAAGATTCGTCTTTAGCCATCCCAATACTTCCGGCCGCGCGGCTGGCTCGAAGTGCTTCCAGTACTCTGACTTGAGCCCGTAGTTTTTGGAAAATTGCTTTTTAGCGTCAATGACCAGGCTGGGAAACGCCCCGGCGACATCGATATCGATCACCCGCATGGCAAATTGAGGAGCGACTTTATGGAACGGATTCTGGTTCACGAAGGCGTTATAGACTGCGGCGGCATCGGCATAACGCTGCTTATCGAAATAGAATTCTCCAAGGTTACTGTAGACGCCGTCCTCATAACTACGCTTCCCATGGCTTGCAAAATACTCGGACACTGACTTGGCACCGCCAAAGTTGGAAAAACAGAGGCTTACTGCCCGGAACGTATCATCGATGCGCTTTTTTTCCTGTTCATCCTTGGTCTGGGTAAAATCGTAGCCCACGGATACCTTGTAATCAAGAAGCGCAATATAGCGGTCAAGGGCTTCCTCATAAAGATCCTGCTTATAGTATGTCCATCCGAGTTTGTAGAGTGCCAGTTGGTAGAAATATGACTTCGTGCCCATCTGGACAACGCTTGCGTAAGCTGTCTCGGCGTCCGGGTAATGCCTGCGGGTAAAGAAATATTCAGCGCGCCGGAACTGCACTTCATCCATATAGTGAGATTTCGGGTAGTCCTGCACGAGGCGGTTCATGACCTTCATGGCGTCGTCAACCTGCCCCAATTCTTCATAAGCGCGGGACATCTGATAGAGGACCTGGTCATTACGGTCATAGCCTGGGTAATCATGGATAAGCTTCTGGTAAAGTACTATGGCCTCACGCGCGCCTGCGCGTTCCAGATTCTCGGAGCCGGGCAAGGCTATGTTTGCCGTTCCCGTAGCGACTGAAATAGAATCGCTTTTGGCCGCTCTTTTCTCAAAATCGGCCTGCGATTCTCCGGACACTTTGCCCTTACGTGATTGTGAAATAACTGGAACGACGACCAGATTTTGTGTCGTCGCTCCCTTTATCGGAGCAGATAACGCCGGTGCATGCACGATCGGCTCTGATGTTGATGCAAGGGTACCGTATTCTTTTGCGATCTTAAGGTCTGCGAGCCGCCGTATAGCTTCCGCCTTGAGGGCAGAGTCCGGAGCTTTATCCAGAAAATTCTGGTACCCCTGCATCGCTTTTTCAAGGCCCCCCTCGACCTTTTCTTCCTTGATCTCGATATGCTGGTTTCGTAGCCTGGCAATCGTATGGCTGCCTCCTGTCGTCTGACAGGCGGCCAGACTTATGCAGACAGCCGCTATGAAAAGCCCTTTCCGGTTCATTTAGTCACCTTTTCCTGAGCCCTGGTGGTTCGGTCAAAGCTATCTGCCATGGCAAAGTGCGCCTTGGTCTGGTACTCGGTAATCCGGTCACGACGCTTCGACAGTTCACTGACTGCCATATTCGTGAGAATTTCTCCCTGCTTCGGCATCAACTCCATTACTTTTTCCCGAGCGGTAGCGATGCGGCTCTTCAGGGTACGGATAATGTTGTTATAGCCCTCATAGCTTTGCGTGGCTGCCTGACGGGCACGGACAAAGGAGATGTACGCTTTTTTCAAGCGGGCTATATCACTATTCAGGTCACGTAGATGCCTATGGGCTTCTGTGAAACGCCGGTCATACTCTGTATAGATACCAAAGCGGATTACCCCGCGTAACCGTTTGATACGGGCTGCAACGTCTGCTGGTACAGCCTTACCGCCGGCAGAAAGCTTCTGCTCAAGGCGCGTGACCTCATCCAGCGCCGTGCGTTCTGCGGCAGTAGCAAGATATTCCGGATGGGGAGCTGTTAACATCGCTTTAAGCCGTTGTTCGATCAGGTCACGCTGCATGAACCGTAAGCGCATCTTCGAATCAAGCTGCCGAAACTCCTTGTCAATCTGCGGAAGGAGTGGCTGGTAATACGCTTTACGCTTCTCTATGATATCTTCGAATGCCATCAAATCACCTGACCAAACCTCTATTTTCTTCCGCAGCTCTTCAAGGTCGAGATAATTCTTGAGTGTTTCCTGGAAATCATGCGACGCCATGAGGTCGAGCAGGTAAAATGTCTCTGGAGATTCCGGAAGCTCACGAAGCTTGATTACCCAGTTAGGATCCTGTTTAATTTCCTCACGCACAAGCGCCTTCAGGAATTTGCCTTCGTGAACGCTCGTAATAGACGCATTGAGCCTATCGATCTCCTTGCCGAATGTCTGGACTGCCTTGTCATACAAGACCGCTGCCTTGCTGTATACGCCTAACTTACCGTATGCATAAGGCAAGGCCAGCATGGCCTCTTCTGTTGACTCATCTGTCGTTCCTCTCTCGGCCAGAATTGTCCACGGCACCAGAGCACTCTCATAATGGTCACGGTAGGCATCTGCCCACCCGGAGCCCAAGAGCGCACGGTTTGAAAATGGGCCGTCTATCCTGACCCTGTCCAGCACACTCTTGGCTGATTCATAATCTTTATCCGCCATAAGCTTCTCGCCGAGTACCAGGTTGGCTTTGTCCTTTATTGAAAGAGTTGCCTCATCGCTCTTTTCGACCCGCCCGGCCTTATCGAGATACTCACGGCCGCTCTGTTCCTTGCCGTCCCTTATAAGCGCAATGCCCATATTGTAGGAACTAAAGCCTTCCATGCTCTTGTCGGAAAGAATGTCCTTCAAGGTGAGCGCGGCCTCGCCGTTTCTTCCATTTACCATGTCGATATTCGCGCGAAGATAAACGAGCTCCGGGCGAACGTCTTCGGGAACAGCTCCATGGACAAGATTCACGGCCTTCAGGGCATCTTCCGGACGGTCTTTTTGGAAGTACATCCGGGCAAGACGGTATATGGCCTCGTTTCTGACCGGTTCCGGAACATTACCCTCTATCACAGACTTGATGGCGCGTCCGGCCCGCTGATGCATCCGGTAATTAAGTTCAAAATCACCCACATCGAACGTTGCCTGGTTGATATGGAAATGAAGCGTGTCCTTTTCCGGTTCATCTACGCGGTAGTACTCGGGTATCTCGGTATCAAGCCGTGAGATGGCATCAAACCATTCTCCTTGATAGGCATGATAAAGCGCCTCTCCGAAATAGAGGTCCTTAAGGTCGGACGAAACTGATGTCCCCGCCTCTGCACTGGAGAAAGATAAAACCAGAATTATGACAAATGCCAATAGCCCGTTCATAGCCTACCTGTCTTTAAAGGTGATGTTTTGAGCGGCCAGAGAAACTTCGACGATTTTGGGGCCTACACCTTTACTAACCTTATAATGTTCCGATTTCTTGAGGTCGGAGCCGCTGTCGGTCTTACCGTTATAGGAAAACTGGAGTTCATGGTCGCCGGTCCTGATATTGCCGGTATAGATGCGCTGCACTCCGCTCTTTTTGAGGGCTTCTAATTCCTTGAAGCTGTAAATATGCCGGGCTACCGGTTTATTGTCCAGCAGGACATCAACAGAATCGAGCCGGAAGGTCTCGCCTCCTGCCAGCGAGACAAATACCGAGACCTCAGTATCGGAAGGATACAAGAGCTTCTCCTCAAGCCGGTTCAGATCCGCGGATATTGACAGAACATCGCCCTTGATCTCCTGGATCTGCTCATCCTGCCCTTTCATCTGTTCCTTGGTGATATTCTGCCCGTAAGCAGTGACGCTTAACATAAGCATCGAAGCTGCTACTATGACACTGGTCTGCCGGAAAAACATGGCTAAATCCTCCCATCGTAAAGATACACGGTTATATCGCATTCTAAAACTCCCCTACTACGTTGATGAACAAGCCCTGGTGCTTGTAACTTAACTGCGTCAGGTCGTCTGAAAAATCACTGAAGTTATATCCAACACCCGCCTTTATATTTCTTCCCATCTGGCGATAGATGGCCGTGAGGAACCCGCTTTTCCGGTCATGCGCATCTGGCAGGTCGAGAAGCCGTCCTTCGATTAGTCCTGACCACTTATCAACGAAATGCCAGTCAGCGCGCAGGATATAGAGGCTGGCACGGCTTTTAAAGAATGTAGGCGACTGCAAATTATCGCTGATCCATCCCAGCCGGTAGGCGTATTTGCCGCCGACGGTCCATCTCTGGGTGATATCGTACAGAGCATCAAGGGAAAGGATGTGACTTTTCTGGATAAAGTCGGCGGCAGTATTGGTGACCGTGCCTGTGGCCGTATAGGTGACCGTGTCGGTGACCTGGGCCGTGGTCGGGACATTGTAGAAGTACGTATACTTAAACAGCATGTTCAGACGGTCGTTCGTCACCGGACGATAGCCGTAGCCAAATACCGCCTCCGTATAATTGCCACCGAAGAAGGCAGCCGAGCTCCGGCTCTGCGCCATATTCAGTTTTCCAAGAAGCCGGGACGACTCGTCCAGTTGATACTTCACATCATTCTTTACAAGCCAGCTGTCCCTGTCCATCGTGCTGATAGTCGTCGTCATGTCCGGATTAATGTTTATGAGCTCGGTTTTATCCACCCGGTACTCAAATGCGGTCGCCCAGACAAGGCGCTTGTCGCCGTAACCGACCCGAACTCCTGCCGCATGACGCTCCAGCCGTGCCGCCGTAATGGGGTCACGAAGTGAGCCATAATCCACATTTACGCCGAAGTTCCAGTGGTCAAACGGAGCCAAATCAACGCCTGTCGCATGGGTAAGTCCTGTCGGAACTTTGCCGTACGTGTACTTTTCCTCGACGTAGATGCTCGTGCTGTCCGAGTAACGGGTCTTGAAGCCAGAAACCATGTTCCCGTTGGCAGCACGAACCCCGCTGTCTGGCGTCTCGTTGTCATAGACGTAATTTAAATACATGCTCGTGCGGTCCGAGTAGAGGTACTCGGTGCCAAACTTGCCGGCGCCTCCTAGATCTCCCGATGACACCTCGCCGTTCAGCTTGATGCGGTCAGTCACGCGGTACTCGCCGCCAGTTCCAATGCGTCCGTTGTCCTCACGATTTCCGGTCTTTCCGACCGTATCCTGTACGAAGCCGTAGGCGTTCCACTTTTCCTTGGAATCATAGGTAGCACGCAGTGCGGCATCTGTTCTTTCGCCCTGCATCTGGGTCGGCGGTACAACCGGTGAATGGTCCTCGCGGTCATCCTGCCGGACACCAGGGCTCATGGTCCAATGTTCGGTCAATTGGTAATTGACATCGATCTCAGCCGCCGTGGTATCAAGCCCCTGCTGCCGGGTAGTTTTGTCCACCTTGGCAGCTACATTCATTTTGTCCGTCACCGGTGCCTTCAAGGTCCCGCCGTATTGCTTGGTATCTGTGGCCGTTGCAAGGCCCGGAGCCGAGTAGCCTGCGTCCATGTTCTGCGTATAGAGCGTCATCTGGCCGTTAGCTCCCTTAAACAGGTCACTGAAACCGATGCTCGCATCGATCCGGTAAGCCCCGGCAACCACGGTTGAGGTTGTGCCAAAATAGGAGCATGACGGATTAGGCGTGGCAACACCATTTGCTGAGATGGTATAGCCCGGGCACGCCGGATTAGACGTCATGCCGCCGTCAATGGAGGTAAGTGAGGTAAGCCCGGCTCCACTTGTTTGTGACGCCTCTACCTTGATCCATGTCAGAGCACTCTTTCTTACGGTAAGATCGGCGGCATTCAACTTGTTCTCGCTCTCGGAACTTCCATCCTTGTCGGAGGTAACACCGAGTTTTACGTAGTCGTTCAGCCACACATGGGTCTGCCCGCCGAGGATCATGCTGTTCGTGTCGCCAGCGCTGGGCTCATATTCATAGCGTACGACCAGGTAAACACGGTTCCCACCAAGGGTATCGCCCGTCACCACGAGACCATCGCTTGCGGTCGGTGATAGGGGTTGCGACAATGATACACGTCCCTGCAGGTAATCGACGGTGTAATCGAGATTCGACACCAGGTTCTTTACTGCGGTGACGTTACCGGAATCCTTGTCACGTACCTCGATATGCACGCTCTCGGATCCCGTAAGAATTCCCTGATGATGCAAATAATAGAGAGAGCCGCCGGTGCCCAGGAATTCCTCACGCGTTCCGACGGTGCCCGGCTGTGCGGCAAACCCGTCGAAAATGACCCGCTGCTCGCCGAAACTCGTCTTCGATCGCGTCTGATAGTGGAGGTCGGCACCGTAGAGTCCGCGGTCTATATGTGCCAGGTCGTTATCGCCGTAGTTTACCTTGAAATTACCCCACATGCCGTAGCTTTCGTCCTTTTTAAGCTTTACATAGAACTTGCCGAGCGTCGGGGCGCCCTCCTCAAGACTGCTGTCATCACCATACGTCGGATAATAATATTTAGGGTCGATGGTCCGGAAAAGTGCGGCGCCGGACTTATCGCCGAAGTTCCTGAAGATGTCCTTGAGCGGCCCTTCGAGCGTGTCAGCGCTCGAGGTAAGTTCCCACCCATTGCCAAATTTGCCCTTGGTGTAGTAAGCAAGCCGTCCATCGTAGCTCATCTCATTCTTGTAGTGCGTCTGGTCGTTCGTCACGATATCCGCCGGGCCCGTCGTAAAGTCGCGTGATGCGGTTACATCGGCGATACCAACATAGAACCAGTCGCTTTTCTTGAGGTCGAGGTCACGCAGGAACAGGTCGCCATTGCCGGCCTTGTCGAGTATCGCTACCTCGACGGTGTGCCTGCCGGACGGCAATATTTCCTCGGATACGAACTTCCCTTCCATGCCGATCGGCACCGCATGTCCCGCCACGAACACCGAATGGTCGGTCGGAACCGAGCTGCCATAGACCGTTACCGTCCCGCCCTGCTTCGGGATATTGTCAACTGCGAGATGGTTCTCGCCGTAACCGACAAGAAGTTCCCTTTCCGCATCATGAGCCTGCACGTCTGCGGACTGCCGGTTGACGATCCAGATAGGGAGAGGCTTGGTTTCGTCAAACCGTCCGTCCTTGTCATACACGCGAAGCACGTATTTAAGTTCGATTACGGGGGCCGTAAATTCAAGGAACACAGGCTGCCATTCCGCACGTCCGTCCTTGCCAACCTCGGTCACCGAAACAGGCTTGTCATTTACCGACTGGTCCTTGCCGAAGATGCGAACCTCGGATCTCTTGATGAACGCCGCGTAATTCGTATAGGTACGGAACCTCATAAGGTTTTCCTGATATTCCGTGTCCGGATCATCCTGATAGCTGATGGTATTCGGCCATGCCGTCACGTTAAGACGGGGTTTAAGGTTCAGGTCGTCGAATTTGAACTGAACATTCGCCTTGTCAAGAGCAACATCGGTGCACCGCTCGATATCGGCGATGCTTTTCCCCGGATCATCGATCGGTTTGCCGTCAACCGTGATGCGCATGAGGTTCAAGGCAAGAGGATCTTTCGGGGTAAGTTCGCGGGTCAGGCGCGTAACGTCCAGCCTGTCCATGTCGTCAGATGCCAGGAGTTCATCATACACGACCTGTACTTCCACGCGGGCAATATCGGAAGTGACGAAGCCTGTATTGACCACGTCATCCGACTGGACATACCCATGACCCTCGAACTCAGCCTGCCTGTTCTTGAGTCCCAACTGCTCTTTTACCATGCTCATGGTACGCCTTGCACGTTCAGTGGAAAGTCCGATATCGTCTCCGTAAACCCCGGCAGTACGGCGCTCAAGACGCTCGTCGTTGGTATAGCCAATGAAGCGTATCCGCGCCCCTGACTTATCCTTGATAGCTTCCATGCCGCCCTTCATGCGAAGGAATTGCTCCTGGGAAATCACGGGCTTGCCGTTCTCGAAGAGTATTGGTCGTACGCCGCCGTTCGGGTCGTCATACACCCGTGTCGCTATCTCGGTTTCTGTAAACTCTGGACAAAGCCGCGGCTCGTCAGCAAGTTCCTGAAGTGCATCGTCGTACCAGAATTCGACCTCAATGCGCTGGTTAAGTGCGCGCCCTTTGTCGCTTTCGTTCGAGGCTATGGGACCAGCCGAACCCTTGCCGTCAACGTCAATGGCAGACGCTGGCAGCTTCAGCGCTTCTGCAACGGTCAGCGCCGCCCGTCTGGCACGGGCTTTAGACAAAGCAACATGGTCGCCGTAGATACGCTGCGCCCGCCCGTTAAGGGGCAGGTTATCGGTATATCCGATGAATTTGACGACAACATGCTCTTTTTTGCCAAGGTTAGCGAGTTCCTGACTCACTTTCTGGACAAAATTCTCCGGTACGGCCGTCGTGTCATCGTCGAAATGAAGCGGCTCGACAAGGTTCTTTATTCTGGCGCGCCTGGAATGTCCATCCTTATAGCGCACCTTACATACGGTCTCGACACGGCAGACCTTGACGCGATTGATAGGATCGACAACTACGACTTCTTTATCCACCAGCTTATCGGTGATCTCGTCGTACCAGACCTCCACCTCGACCCTGCGGTTTTGGGTCTTGCCTTGTTCCGTGGCATTACTGGCTACTGGTTGTGATTCTCCAACGCCCTCATACGTTACCGACTCCGCAGGCAGGTGAAGCGCATTCTGGAAATACTCGGCGGCAACCCCGGCCCGCTCACGTGAAAGCGTGAGATTGTCCCCGTATTTTTGCTTTACTTCCCTTAGGAGCTGTGCGTTGTCGGTGTGACCGACCAGGTGCAGCCGGACGTTGTGGCGCCCTTTCATGCTGTCAAGCACATCGCGGAGACGCTCGACGTAGCCGCTAGGAATCACCGCTTCACCTGATGCAAAATGGATCGGCGGCACAAGGTTCTGAAGTTTGACGGTCTTGGCTTCTTTCTCCAAAACCTTCTTCATTTCGACCTTGTCGCCTTTCTTGCCGTCTTTGTCTCCATCCTGCCCCCATAACGTGCGGCGTTCGCTGGCTTCTGATTGTTGTTCAACTGCCTGGCCGAGTGACGGCGCATCAGTTACGTGAGCTCCCGATTTGGACAGGGAAGCGGGAACGATGATCGTATCCGTTCCGGAAGTCACCACGGCGCTGCTGGTTTCTAACGGAACTTCGTTGACAGGTCCACCACGGCGCCAGTAAATTTCCGTCTCGATCGACAATGTATAACTGCCATCCTTCCACCGTGAAGCGACCTCGCGCTTGACTGCCTCAATGCGTGCGCGTACAATCGCCGGTTTTTCGATATCCGCAAGATAGGATATCCGAAGGATTGATGGCGCTTTGTCCAGTTCCTTCATTAACAGGTCAAACCGGGACATCCACTGCTCCCGTATGATGGAAGTGACAGGCTCAAATACGCCATCCGCTGTGTCCAGACGGACGACCCGGTGCAGGGTCGCGCCGAAATTATATTTCACTGCCTTTCCACGGGTCAGGTGGAGCACAAGCGGATTTTCGGTTGTCACCCGGTAGCCTGTTGGCAGCGTGCGGTCGTCGAGCTTTAGGATAAAGTTGCTTCCCCGTTCCGCGTCGGGTACTGCGGCGCAGGTAATATGATATCTGCCATACTTGTCTGTCGTGGCTATAAGGCCACGAGCGCTTACGATCCTGACTCCGGCAAGCCCTTGCTCGCCAGAATCCTCATATCCGTTCATATTGGCATCGTCAAACACTTTGCCGATGATGTCGGTGCAGTCCATCGTTGGATCCGGAATTACGCGGACTGTAGCGTTTGCAATACCTGAAGCAGGACTTCCCGCGGCCTTGACCACGGCTTTGGAACCGCCAGCGAGACTGCTAGATGCCTGAACAACACCGGCGGCACCGCTTACGACCTGGGCATGGTTCACATAATCGCCCTCGGAAACCCCCGCGCCCACGACCAAAAGAAGCTTGATGGTGTGATTGGAGTTCGAAGTGAGCTGTGCGATGTTCCAGACAAGGTCCTTCGTGCTTACAACCGGCTCGCTCTTCTGACCATCCACGGAACCCGACCCGGCGACGTACTTGAATCCTGGCGGGAAAGTGTCTACCACGCTCAGGTTCTGTAAGTCGGCACCCAGCGTGTTCCGCAGGGTGATTGTGTACGGGACTTGCTGGCCCCGCGTGACATTAACCATCATTGAGATCTTCGTGATTGCAACCGCTGTATTGGATATTGGGTCCAAGGCAATATGGTTATTGTAGATCTGGCTGTCCCCCGGCTGTGCGTTGTCGAAGGTAAGATGCAGGTAATAAACCGTTCCAGGGCCAGCCGGCACCGACACCGCAGGCGCAAGGGCTGATGGTTCCGCCTCGCAATAAGACGCCGTTGCGGGAACCGCGTCAGACGCGCTTCCGGGGCATGCCGGTACGTTAAAGGTAACCGTGTTGCCATCGGATTTCGGCGGGATCATTCTTGAAACTCCGCCCATATACCCTGCCGCAGGCGCCACCTGGATAAGATAGTCTCCACCGGAAGGACATGCCGACGCATCGCTCATATTCAGGTCAAACTTGTAAAACCCGTTACCCAATGTCACCTGACCCTGTTGTACCGGATCGCTAAAGCAACTTGCGGGAAGCGGCGCTTTAGTCAACGCCTGAACCATGGTCAGCGTCGCGCCCGCTATTGGCGCTCTGGTAGATGCGTTATAAACAACGCCGTTCGGAGTAAGCGGCAGGTTAAGGTTCTGCAGTCTCCCCCCGGAAGGAAGAATAATGTTAGATATCCTCTGCATGCTGTTCGTAAACGGCGAATCAGCCCATCCCAGCATGGCGGTGTTCGTGGTAGCGTCAGGGGCATGGAAACGAAGCTCGTACCGGCTCGGGGTCCCCGTATTCGGATCCAGGCCATTTATCTGGTACGTGCCGTCTGAACCGGTGTATACGGTACCAATAAGCTGTGCAGCACGATACACGTCTACCGCCCATCCAACAAATGCTGGCTCTGTACCATCCATTACCTTGTTGAAGTTAGTATCCTGCCATACGCGGCCGCTTATGGTGCCGGTTACGGTACCGGCATCAAGGCTAACGCTGGCCGTGGCCGTATTTGTGGGAGTGTTCCATGCAACCTGCGCATTGTTAGTGACCGTGGTGCCTATTGCAAGCGTGCTGTTTAGTATTACACGGAAACGAACGGTCACCGAGTTGCCCGGCGCTAAAGCGCCGTATGTGGCGCCGTAATCCGCTCTAATGATCGAAAGTGAGTAGACGACACCGTTTGCGGAACCATTCATGGTGGCAGAGCCAGCGACATAGGCTGCCTGCGCTAAAATCGGAGTCAAGTCATCAGTAATGACAACACTGGTTGCCGGTGCCGCACTGATGTTGGTTGCAGTAATGGTGTACTCTACCATGGCGCCCGGCAGCGGTGCCCCTCCCCCTGCCACCGCATACGACTTTATGATGGAGACCTGCTGTGCATTACCAACCGTAATAACGGTAGGCTGGTAACCGTTTGAGGGGTTGCCATCCGAGTCTGTTTGGAGCGGCGGCAGCTGTGTTGTCGCCACGCTGCCCTGGTTGCTGATTATGGTGCCCGAAGGTACGCCCGCATTCACACGGACATCGAACGTAACGGTGCCCGTGCCCTGCGCGGCCAGGGTTCCGCCGCTCGACGCAGGCGGTGTCTGGCCTAAGGAAGCGACACCCATCCCACCCGCAAAAGGTGATATTCCGGCACTTGGATCGGCTACGGAACTGCCGTTCAGTGTGGTAGTATTAGAAACATAAGCCGTATTGACAAGGGTTGCATCGGTCAAAACTACGCCCGTTGCCGGCGTGGCTGATGAGTTTGTCAGCGCAATAGTGTACCTAAGCACATCGCCGGGATCTACGAATCCATTCCCGTTGTTATCCACAACGAGTCTCACGGTTTTTAGCGCATACAACAGCGGCACGTTACCGACAACAACGCTTGTCGGGTCATTTACTACTGTGGTAGTCGGATCGTCTGATGGCTGTTCGGGGAATGGTCCACTGCCGGTACCGCTTCCATTAACAAAGCCCTGGTTAGAGATAATCGTACCATCAACTACGTTGGTGCTCGTCATGACATCAAAAGTGACCGTGGCAGTATTGGCTACAGACTGGTTTACGTCCGACGGGATGACCCCCGCGGTCAGGTTCGCGGGTGCGTTTATTGACATACCATTTTGGAGCGCACTCACTCCGGCACCAGGATCAGCAACCAACAAACCGTTTAGTCTGGTGGAGTTGGCCACATACGATGTATTAGCCGGGATAAGGTCTCGCAGCGTTACACCAACGGCGTTCTCTATCCCGATGTTGTTTACCTTAATAGTGTAGCGCAAGATGTCTCCTGCCCTAACAGTGGACGTTCCGGATGTCATGTCTTGTATTGTTTTAAAGACGCGGATGATCGGCGCCGAGCTGACGATTGTTTGGGTCGGGTCCGCTGTTCCACCCAGTGACGGGTCATCGCTTAACTGAGTCGTCAGAGTGGCAGAACCAATCTCTGCCTGATTCAGCACCCTCGTCCCGTTCGCAATCGCGGACACAAGGCGGACCTGGAACTCTATCACCAGACTGTCCCTGGCACCGCCCGTTGCGTCGATATTGAGACTGCTGATACTGACAAGACCCGTTCCCTTTGCACCGCCTGATGCCGAAGTAAGAGAGGTATTGGCACCCGCCGGAAACGTAATAAGTGAGAGGCTTCCAGGTACGAACATAGCGGTTGTGTTAAGCTTATCCAGTTCGTCGGTCAGCGAGAAGTTCGAAGCGCCAACTACGCCGGTATTCTGGATTGTCAGGGTGTACCTGAGCGTATCGCCGGGTCTCGCGGTGGCCCCCGTCTGTCCGGTAGTCACGTCGAAGACGGTTTTTGTGAAGGACAGGACCGGCAAGTTGACATCAAGGCTCACGCTAGCTGTTGCAGTGGTCGCTGGCGTATTCCATGCCACCTGCGCAATATTGGTGACTGTCGTGCCTCTGGTAAGCGTGTTGTTCAGTATTACGCGGAAACGCACAGTTACCGTACTACCCGAAGGTAAAGCACCGTACGCAGCACCGTAATTTGCCGTAATCATTGATGCTGCATAGCTTACGCCGTTTATGGAACCATTCATGGTAGCAGAGCCTGGGACATAAGCTGCCTGTGTTAACATTGGGGTGAGGTCATCAGTGATAACGACACTGGTGGCCGGTGCCGCACCGATATTGGTGGCAGTAATAGTGTACTCCACCATGCTGCCCGGGAGTGGTAAGCCTCCCCCTACCACCGCATACGTCTTCATGATGGAGACCCTTTGTACATTGCCAACCGTGATAATCGTCGGCTGGTAGCCGTTTGAGGAATTCCCATCCGAGTCCGTCTGAAGAAGCGGTAGCTGTGTCGTTGCCACACTGCCCTGATTGCTGATAACGGTTCCCGATGGCACACCGCCGTTCACACGGACATCGAAAGTTACGGTTCCTGTGCCCTGGACAGCCAGGGTGCCGCCGCTCGATGCAGGTGACGGCGCTGTAAGTCCTGAAGACACAACACCCATCCCGCCCGCTAAGGGTGAGATTCCCGCACTTGGGTCAGCTACGGTAGTTCCATTTAACGTGGTCGAACTGGCCACATAGGTCGTATTGGCAGGTATAGCATCGGTCAACACTACGCCCGTTGCCGGCGCGGCTGCTGAGTTGGTCATCGCAATGGTGTACCTGAGCACATCTCCCGGATCTACGAGGCCATTACCATTATTATCAACCATGAGCCTGACAGTCTTGAGCGCGTAAACAAGCGGCAAGTTGCCGACAACAACGCTTGTCGGGTCATTTACTGCCGGAGTAGCCGGATCGTCTGACGGCTGCTCGGGGAATGGTCCGCTGCCGCTGCCATTTCCGTTCACAAATCCCTGGTTGGAGATGATGGTACCATCGGCCACGTTAGCGCCGATCTGCACGTCAAAGGCGACCGTGACGGTACTACCGGCTGCCTGGCTTGCGTCCGCGGGTATGACGCCCGCGGTCAGGTTTGCAGGAGCGTTTACCAGCATGCCGTTTTGGAGCGCACTGACGCCGGCACTTGGGTCAGCGACCACAGTACCATTTAGTCTGGTGGAGTTAGCAATATACGATGTATTAGCCGGGATAAGGTCTCGCAGAGTTACACCAACGGCATTCTCCATCCCAATATTGTTCACCTTGATGGTGTAGCGCAAGATGTCCCCTGCATTAACAATGGAAGTACCCGAGGTTATGTCCTGCACCGTTTTAAGGACGCGGATAATTGGCGCCGAGGTGACGATTGTCTGGGTCGGGTCAGCGGTTCCGCCCAGAGCCGGGTCATCGCTTAACTTAGCAGCCAAAGTGGCCGAACCGATCTGCGCCTGGTTCAGCACCGTCGTTCCGTTCGCAATTGCGGGAACAAGCCTTGCCTGAAATTCTACAGTGAGCCTGTCGTTAGCACCGCCACTCGCATCGATATTGAGGTTACTGATACTCACAAGACCCGTCCCCTTTGCCCCGCCGGAGGGTGAGGTAAGAGAAGTATTGGCCCCTGCGGGAACCGTAAGGAGTGAGAGGCTGCCGGGTACGAACATAGCAGTCGAATTAAGCCTATCGAGTTCGTCAGTCAGCGAAAAGTTCGCTGCACCGCGTGCACCCGTGTTCTGGATTGTCAGAGTGTACCTGAGCATATCGCCGGGTCTCGCGGTAGCTCCGGACTGACCGGTAGTCACATCGAATACGGTCTTCGTGAAGGAAAGGACCGGCGAATTAGTGGTCACCGTGACAGCATCCTGGAAATCGAGAACGCCCGGAGTCCCGTCGGTAAGCGACTTGTCATACTCGATTCGGTTGGAAAAACTGCTGTCTGCGCTGAACCATCTTGTTGCTCCCGCGACGTTGGTGAAAGTTCCGGCTCCGATACCGGAATCAATCATTGCCTGGTAATTGATGATCAGGCGCTCATTGGGGCCGATCCTGGACGCCGACGAAAGCATGACAATGCCTAGCTGGCATGCGGCAGATGTACCGCCGTTCCATGTGAGCGAGAAGTCTGTGCCGCTTGTAAGCGGGCCGGAAACCGGAGTGACGCCATCTGCCGCAAAAACCCGGGCTGTTGCCGTAGCCCTTGGGTCATAAGCGCACATGCCGGCTGGGAGATTGTCGGTTATCGTGGTATTCCACGCAACCGCGCCACCCGTATTCTGGACATTGATGGTATAGGGTGCCGCAAATCCAACGTTCAGGTTGGTCGTCGTAGTGGATTTCGTAACAACCAGATTAGGTTCCACGATTGTCATGGGAGGCGTGGTTCCGGGCTGGGCCTCAAGGTCGTTTATGCCGGTTGAATTGATCGTCTTGTTGAACCACATATAGGAGGTGTTCGTGAACTGCTTCCCAACGGTGTTGATCGGGCTATTGTCAAGTGTCACGGTTACGTCTATTTCGAGGTGGCTTCCGGCTGGTATCAGGCCGAGTTCCGGATTATATTCGTACGAGAAGACAAGGTGCTTGGTGCCATCAAACGAAACATCGGGGTGGTTGGTAAGCCACGTGCTACTTGCTCCAAGCGTTAGCGGCGCTCCGCCGTTTAACGGAGTTCTGGTGCCGTTAGTCACATTAACCATGTAGGCGGTATTACTCACATAGGTAAGTGCAGCACCTGACGTGGTAAGGTCATCAGTGACGACAACGTTCATCACATCGGTGTTGTCAACATTTGCAACATACTGGAAGATCCCCGACGCATCGAGCTTGCCAAGGGTTGGTACCGTGATCGTATAGGTGAATGGGCTTCCAATGGCCGCTGTGGTCTGGGATGCCGGATTTACCTTTTGAACCGCGTCAACAGGCACCATGAAATCCTGACATCTTGGGTCGATGTTGTTAAACCCGCCGGGAGCCCAGTAGATCCAGAAGGTTGACTGGGTCGGGTCTTGACATGACATGTGCCCGTAGTAATAGACGTTCAGAAAAGCGATATAGTAGGATTGCTGCCCGGGAAACTGGAAGTTAATGTTGACGATTGGGAACCCGCCCATGGACTGCGGAAAGTTCTTTATTATGCAGTTCATGTCAATACCGAAAGAGGACGCGGATTGTATTGCTGCAAGGGTTGCGGGATTATAGCCATCAACGACACCGCCGAACTGGGAGCACATGGCCGTTGCAGCCTGCGCGGAATGGGACGCAAATACCATCATGACGGAGAGGGCGAGGATTGCCATGCCCTGCTTGAGGCTACGAACAGTGCGGGTCATCCAGCTTATCCCCTGTTTCGATATTGGATTGTTAGAATACATCCTTTTTTGGCCTACTTTCTTGCGTGCTCTTAACCGCAGTTTCTGGGCCACTTCTGCGGCTTCGGGATTACTGTAACAAATGTCAATGGCTCATGTCTCGGCTTTTAATGACGTACACTCGGCTTTTCTTGCTTTTTCGGCTAAAAAATCCTTCTGATGCTGATTTCTGAAGGATGATGGCGTATGACCGGTGACCTTTTTAAATATCCTGCCAAAGGCGGTCGCATCGGCAAAACCGAGGGAGGTGGCAATATCGGAGACGCTCTTTACGCTGGTTATGAGAAGGTCCTTGGCCTTGTTGCTTCTCTGATTGTTGAGATAATCCTGGTAGGACAAGCCCATTACCTTCTTGAATACTCTTGAAAAATGCGCGTGACTCATGCCGGCCTCCTGTGCGGCGACGCTGCGGCCTATATCAGAGCCACAATTCTCATTGATAAAACGAACAGCCTGCCGGATCTGATTGTACTGCCGGAGCGTAACCCCCGTATGAGGCATTTCCGGCTGTGCTGGCTCATCGGTTCCAATCCGGATATTAGCTTGGTTCTTTGAATCAGCCCGCACACGCGACAAATAGGCGTCTATCGTTGTCGTAAGCTCGGACATGTTGAATGGCTTCGTAAGATGTCGATGAGTTCCATCCTTGAATGCTTCCATTGCCACTTTCTCACCATCGTGTGACGTGACGATAATAACGAGAGTGGAGGGCTCTTCGCTTTTGGCGTCCTTCATAGCAGCCATATTTTCCAAGCCGGGCATCTGGTCATTTTCATCCGAACTCATTCGATGCATTTCCTCACTTTCAATCTGGCTTCTATACAAAATAAATGTGCGTCTGCCTCTGGTTACGGGATTACTTTACCAG
>Ga0210377_10001007_pt1 | contig 26400 bp, 9 predicted proteins | sample PLM4_65_b1redo_FD_155480 | JGI IMG/M metagenome (GOLD analysis project Ga0210377, IMG submission 155480) | Groundwater sediment microbial communities from an aquifer in East River, Colorado, USA - PLM4_65_b1 redo | ecosystem: Environmental > Terrestrial > Soil > Riparian zone | place: USA: East...
TGGCGCAGGTCGAGGCGAGCGTGTCCGATCTCAAGGAGCGCGAGCGCATCCTGAAGGAGACCCTGCTCACCGCCCAGCGCCTCGCCGACGAGATCCGCGAGGAGGCCCGCAAGGAAGCCGCGCTCATCGTGCGCGAGGCCGAGGTCAAGGGGTCGCAATACCTCGATCAGGCCGGCCGCAAGGCGGGCGAGCTCGAGGGCGCGATCCAGGCGCTGCGGGTCGAGCGCGAAGCCTTCGCGCAGCGCATCCGATCGGCGGTCGAGCAGCACCTCCGCCTTCTCGACATGCACCGCAGCGAGGACGAGGTCGAGGCCCGGCTGCGCTTCATGAAGAAGCCGGCCGACCAGGGCGGTGCCTGAAGGCGCGGTGACCCGATGATCGAAGCCGACCTCGCCGTCGTCGGCGCCGCCGAGCTCGTCACACTGGCGGGACCGGCGCCGCGCCTCGGGCCGGCCCTGGCCGAGGCGGCGATCGTCCCGGGCGGCTGCGTCGCGGCGCGCGACGGCCGCATCGTCTACACCGGCGACGGCGCCGGCTACCGCCGCGAGGTCCGGCTGCGGCCGGGCGCCGTGGTCATCGACGCCGCCGGGGCGGTCGTCCTGCCCGGCTTCATCGACCCGCACACCCACCTGCCGTTCGCCGGCTGGCGCGACGACGAGTTCGTCGAGCGCCTCCGGGGCGCGACCTACGAGACCATCGCGGCCAGGGGGGGCGGCATACGCTCGACCGTCGCCGCCACGCGCCGCGCCGGCCTCGACGAGCTGGTGACCCTCGGCCACGCCCGCCTCGACCGCATGCTCCTGCACGGCACCACCACCGCCGAGGCCAAGAGCGGCTACGGCCTGACGCTCGAGGACGAGATCAAGCAGCTCGAGGCGGTGCGCCGGCTCGACGCCGTCCACCCGGTGACGCTGGTGCCGACCTTCCTCGGGGCGCATGTCGTCCCATCCGAGCGCCGCGATGATCGCGCCGGCTACGTGCGCGAGGTGGCCGAGGTGATGATCCCCGAGGTGGCGCGCCGCGGGCTGGCGCGCTACTGCGATGTCTTCGTCGAGGAGGGGGCGTTCACGGTCGAAGAGGGCCTTGCGATCCTGCGCGCCGCGGCGGCGGCGGGGCTCGGGGCGCGCGTCCACGCCGAGCAGCGCGGCGCCTCCGGCGGGGCGGCGCTCGCCGCCCGCTGCGCCGCCGCGTCGGCCGACCACCTCGACCATGTCGACGCCTCCGGCATCGAGGCGCTGCGCCTGGCCGGGACGACCGCCGTCCTCCTTCCGGGGGCGTCGTTCTTCCTGCGCGATACGAGTGACGCCCCCGCCCGGCGGCTGGTCGACGCCGGGGTGCCGGTGGCCCTGGCGACCGACTTCAATCCCGGCACCTGCCCGACCGAGGTGATGACGGCGATCCTGCCGCTCGCCTGTCTGCGGCTCGGTCTCCTGCCGGCCGAGGCGATCGCCGCCGCGACGGTGAACGCCGCCCACGCCCTCGGCCTCGCCGCGCAGGTCGGGCGCCTCGAGCCGGGGATGGATGCCGACCTTCAGGTGATCGACGTGCCGAACCACATCCATCTCGCCTATCGGTTCGGCGCCAACCACTGCCGGACGGTGATCAAGCGCGGCCGCGTTGTGGTCGACGACGGCCGGCTGGCATCGGGGCCGGGAGGCTGGTAGAGTCCGCCCGCGGCGCGCGCCGATGGGTTCGGGAGGTGGCCGGTGTTCTCCAGATCGACGCTCGAACAGTTCGGCGACAGCCTTGCGGCCGCCACCCCGACCCCGGGCGGCGGAAGCGCCGCCGCGCTGGCCGGCAGCCTGGCGGCCTCGCTGGTCGAAATGGTCTGCGGCCTGACCATCGGCAAGGAGGCGTACCGCGACCACGAACCGGCCCTGCTCGTGATGCGCGACCGGGCCGGGACGCTGCGCCGGGAGCTCATGGCGATGGTCGACCGGGACGCCCTTGCCTACGACGGCGTCATGGCGGCGATCAGGATGCCGAAGGGGAGCGATGCCGAAAAGGCCGCGCGCCAGGAGGCCCTCGGGTGCGCCAATATGACCGCCACCGAGATTCCCCTCGCGACCGCCGAGTGCTGCGCCGCCCTGATGGGTTTCGCCCGCGACCTCGTCTCCAGGGGGAATCGCAACGCCCTGAGCGACATCGGCACGGCGGCGGTGCTGGCCGAGGCCGGGCTGCGCGGCGCCCTCATGAACGTCCGCATCAACCTCGGCGGGCTCCCCGATCCGGTGAAGGCGGCGGCCATCCGCGACCGGGCGCGCGACCTCGAGGTCGAGTGCGACCGGCTGCGGCTGGCAAGCCTCGAGGCGCTCAAGGCCGCCGGCGCCGGTCTCTGATCGCCGGCCCGATCGTTCCGGATTACGAAACGGGTATCGAGTCACCGACCGGCGGTATCGACCAACTGTCGGTTCTTCCAGCAACTTCGCCCATTCCGATTGCACCGCATCCCGAAACAGATTACGTTGCGCGTCGTGCGGATGGGCCTGTCCCCATCATTTATAAGTTGACAATACAGTTGCGGGAACGTACTCATACAAACAGTTATGTAACGCCCCGGCCGGCCGGCGGGCGCCGTACCCGTTTCGGCACCGGGGTGGAGACTTGAATGGGAGATCGACAAGCATCCGTGTTTGACGGACGCCGGCGTGGCCACGCCAGCCGTCCGGTTCGCGCCGGTCCTGCCGTACCGGCGCCTCACCTCTCCGCGGGAGGTCTTGAAATGAGTCGTCATGCCAACCTCCGAACCATCAAAGGGCTCTCCCTTGCCGCCATCGCGACCGTGGGGCTTCTCCTGCTCCCCGTCGCCGCGACCTGGGGTTCCAAAGCCCGCGTCCCGTCGACCTTCCAGGCGAAGCTCGACCAGCTCGAAGACCGCAAGACGCGGCAGCTGCCGCGCGTGACGGCGGTCGAGCGCCCCGCCGACCTCTCGCCCTTCGGCGCCGCGTTCGAGCCCGATCGCCGCGAGATGTCCCCGCAAGCACGCAAGAACCTCGTCGAGACCGCGATCGGCTGGGTCGATCTGCGCCGTGCCGATGAAGGCGTCCTGCGTCAGGTTCCGGCGGCGCTGCGCGCCGACACGGCGGGCCAGCGGGTCGCCGGCAACAAGGGCCGCGGCCAGTCGCACGGCCTGAATCTCGTCCAGATCGACGCCGAGGCGCTGCGCACCCAGGGGTACGACACCATCGAGGCGGAAATCCGCCGCCACGGCCGCATCCTCGACCAGGTTCCCGAACGCGCCATGGTGGTGCGGGTCGCCAACGAGCGCGATTTCGACGCCCTGGCGGCGCTGCCGTTCGTCGAGGCCATCGGCACCTACGAGCCGGCCTACAAGATGTCGCCGCTCACCGGCCGCCTGCCGCTCATGCAGACCAGGCGGGCCCACGCCCGCGACCTCGATCTCATCGTCTCGCTGTGGAACGACACCGACGCCGGCCACGGCCGCTCCGCCATCGAGGCGATCGCCGGCCGCGACAAGGTGAGCCCGTGGAGCGTCGACGGCTCGGTCCTGCAGGTGAAGGGGTCGACGCAGATGGCGGCGCGCCTGGCGCGCGAGCCGATCGTCCGCAGCATCGGCGAGCGCGCCGAGTTCATGCTGAGCAACTCCGACACGCCGACCCTCATGATGGTGGGCAATACCGAATCGGCCTTCGGCATGGCGCGCCCCTACCACGACATGGGGATCGACGGCGGCGGCCTCAACGCCTCCGGGCTGCCCAGCGGCGTGCGCGTCAACAACGACACCGCCCAGGTGCCGCCGCAGATCGTCACGGTCACCGACAACGGCATCTCGTACGACGCGGTGCACTTCTCGCAGACGGCCACCCAGATCACGACGATCACCGCCCCGATCGGCCCGTCGCACCGCAAGGTGCACGCGATCCAGAACGTCGAGGACAACGGCCAGTCGTGCGACGCCATGCTGTCCGGCAGCAACACGCACGGCAACGTCGTCGCCGGCATCATCGCCGGCGCCCCGGGCGACTTCGGCCTGACCTACGCGAAGGCGATCGACCCGGCGGACGGTCCCCCGGTGGGCGGCATCAGCCTCGACGCGCTGGCGCGCGGCTCGCGCATCATCATGCAGGACGCGGCGCTGCCGAGCCGGTGTCTCCTGACCGAGCTTGCCGAGGTCGGCGGCAACGTCCTCCCCGGCAACCTGCTCGACCGCCTCAACCTCGCGGTCTGCCCGAAGTCGGGGACCGGCCCCGGGGTGTGCGACGGCATCGTCGGCGGCGGCTACGAGACCCACCTGCACGTCATGCCGTTCGGCGTGCCGAACTTCGACAATCTCCTGACCAACCAGGAGAACGGGACCTACCCGCTCGAGTCGCGCCAGATCGACCTGTTCCTGGTCAACAACCGCGACTACATGGTCTTCAGCCCGGTCGGCAGCCAGGGGAACACCGTCGCCGGCACCTCGACCACGGAGGTCTGGCCCGACCTGTTCAACGGCACGGCGCTCGACAACGACCCGAACGATCCGAAGCCGCTGCAGATCCCGCCGCCCGCGACCGCCAAGAACGTGGTGACCGTCGGCGGCGGCAACTCGGACCTCTGGACCGTCTTCGGCGATTACAATGACGAGGAGAATCCGCTCGGCTTCTCTTCGAAAGGGCCGGCGACGGCCGTTTCCGGACGCACCGCGCCGATCGTGATGGCGCCGGGCACCGACGGAGCGGGGCTGTTCGCCTACCCGCTGTTCATCACCGCGGCCACCAACCGCAGCCGCGACAATGACAACAACACCCCGGTCGAGAACGAGATCGACGAGGCCAACACCGGCACCTCTTTCTCGTCCGGCTACGCGGCCGCCGCGGGCGCCATCGTGCGCGACTACTTCGCGCAGGGCTTCTACCCGACCGGCAGCCGGGTGACGGCCGATCGCATGCCGACCGTCTCCGGCTCGCTGGTGCGCGCCGGCCTGGTGGCGAGCGCCAACTTCATGGAGTACCTCGTCGGCGACGTCCCGACTCCCCAGCCGAACACCTCCGACATGAACCTGTTCAACACGCGCGGCACCAATCTCAACACCGTGGCCGGGACACAGGTCGGCGTCATCGGCAACAACGTGCAGGGGTACGGGCGCATCGTGCTGTCGAACCTCCTGCCGATCTCGATCTACCCGCCCACCCTCGGCATGGGCGGCCCGGACACCATCGAGTACCCGTCGGCCGGCCTGATCGTCTACGACATGCTTGGCACCGGCGAGCCGCCAATCGACAACGCGGGCAACACGCAGACCGAGAAGACCTTCATCGTCGACGGGGTCAGCACCGTCACGCTCGCAGGCGGCAGCCGCGTGATCCAGAGCGGCCAGCTGCGCGTCGCGCTGTCGTGGCCCGACCCGCCGAGCCTCGAGAACTCGGCCGGCACGATCGTCAACGACCTCGACCTCGAGGTCGAGTCGCCGGGTCCCGACAACAACATCGGCACCACCGCCGACAACGTCGTGTACGACGGCAACGTCTACATCTCCGGTCAGCAGCTCCCGGCCGGTCAGTGGGCGCAGGGCCGGGCCGTCGCCGATCTTCCGGCGCACGACCTCCGCAACAACATCGAGGCCGTCCACATGTCGGCGTTCGTCAGCGCCACCGGCGGCAACCAGCTGCCCACCGGCACATGGAAGGTGCGCGTCAAGCGCGGCGCCGGCGGCTTGAGCGCCGGGCAGATCACCGCGATCAACGGCGACAACGAGGATACCAACGGCAACGGCCGGTTCGACACCGGTGAACCCGACACCGACGGCGACAGCCTGCTCGATGCCGGCGGCCAGCCCTTCGCGCTGGTGATCACCGGGCCGGTGTTCGGCGGCGGCACGCAGACCTGGGGCGGTCAGCCGCATGCCCTGCCTTTGAGCATGGCGCGCCTCGACAAGTACCAGTACTCCTGCTCGGACGACGTCGTCGCGACCGTGATCGACCCTGACGGCACGGCCGGCGGTGTCGTCGCCAACACGCTCTTCCAGGTGGTGAACGGCGCGGGCGTGGTCCTCGACGAAGAGCGCGGCTGGTCGTTCACGGAAACCGCCGTGGGCAGCCAGACCTTCCGTTCGGTCACCCTGCCGGCCCGCCTCGGCAACCCGGCGGCGAAGAACAACGGCGTGCTCGAGGGCGACAACGGCCAGGTCATCGTGATGTCGTACACCGATGCGCCGCGCAGCTCCGAGGCGCGCGCCCGGTTCCAGTGCACGCCGAACGTCATCACCGGGGGGATCGACCTCACCGGCAGGGTGAACCCGGCGTCGATCGTCAGCGGCGGCTGCGATGACGACGACTATCTCGATTCGGGCGAGCGCGTGCTGTTCTCGGTCGCCCTGAGGAACTTCGAGAAGGCCGACGACCTGACCGACGTCGAGGTGAACCTGACCGCCACCGGCACGGGCGCCCCGGCGATCCGCTGCCTCGACTGCCCGAAGAACATCGGGCGGGTTCCGGGCGGTCAGAGCACCGGCGTCACCTTCTCCCTCAACGTCGATCCGGCGGGGGCCGCCGGCCTCACCGCGGCCCCGGTCAGCCTGGTGCTGACCCTCGACGGCAAGGCGCGCGGCGTCCGCACCAGCCGCGTGCAGTACACCTTCGCGGCCGTGGTCAACGCCGACAAGGAGTCGCTGCACTACTCGACCGACTTCCCGGACGGCGGCCGCGAGGTGCGCGACTTCAACCGCAATCTCCAGATCGACCGGCCCGACATCCTCGATCCGTTCAAGGGCGTCTACTGGCCCGACGAGGACCTCACCTTCTCGACGATGTTCGTCGCGAACAGCGTCAACAGCCTCATCAGCAACACCCTCGGCGAAGACCTGAACAACAACGGCAACAACACCGACCTCGGGGAAGGCGACATCGTCCCGAACGGCGCCGTGGATCGCGGCATCCTGCTGAGCGGCGTCCCCGCCAACGTCCACCTGGTCCCGTGGAATTTCGACCGGACCCCGCCGCTGGCCCCGACGCGCGTGGGCGGCGGCTGGATCGGACTGCGCCATCCCGACAGCAAGCCCGGACCGGGCATCCCGAACACCAGCATGTGGGAGTACCAGACCTCCGGCGCCTGCGGCTTCCAGACGGCGGTCGCCGACGGCGATCCCGCGGGCCTCTTCCAGGCGCCGGGCGCCGGCGGCATCTGGCACACCGGCGACACCAGCCTGGCGACGCCCTCGGGCCAGACCTGCGACAGCTACCCGTACCCGACCGACGCGGCGACACCGGCCTTCGAGGAGGTCGTGTTCGACATCCTGGTCTCGCCGATCGTCGCCAAAGTGAATCAGAAGGTCGACGCGCGCGGCTTCCCCTACACCGTCGAGTTCCAGCGCCTCGGCGCCAACATGAACATCCAGACGGCCGACTACGCCGGCGGTGACATCGACTTCGACAGCGACGTCGACCGCGACCAGGGCAACTGTCTGCTGTGCGAGTACTGGTACTACCGGTTCGGCGACATCAACACCGTGGTGTCGTTCAACGCCTACGCCTACGGCATCGATCCGGTGAGCAACGCCCCGCAGCGCACCTTCGGGCCGACCACCGACCCGGACATCTCGCTCGGGCCGGGCAACCCGCGTGTGACCGGCGACGAGATCGGCTTCACCGGCTTCACGCAGAACACCAATGCCAACAGCACCAGCCCGATCCCGGTGGCCCCGCCCGACTTCCGCCCGGCCCCGTCACCGGGGGCCCCCCAGGTGTGCGTGCCCGGCTGCGCCGTACCGGCGGACTGCTGCGAGCAGAACACCGATGCGGGCCCCGAGCGCAACATGGACATCGCGCTGCTCGAGTACGAGGACGGGTTCATCTACCTGAACCTCGGCCCCGGGCAGGGCGAGCCGACGGGCGCCTTCGCGCCCGGGCCGGCAGGCAACCGCTGGCAGATCGGCATCGGCTTCTGGGTCTGGGAGAACACCGCCTCCGCCACCGACTACGGCTTCGGTGTGGATGACGTCGTGCTCGAGTGGGACGAGACGCATCCGATCCCGGAGCCGGGCGGTTCGCCGGCCTGCTCGCGGTTCGGCGGCCCCGGCCAGCAGGCCGGGCAGCAGTGCGCCACACTCACCGTCGACCGGCTGTACATCTACGAGTGCAACGAGACCGTCGGCATCACGGTCAACGACCCGCGCCGCGCCGGCGCCGGCAGCGTCACGGTGTACGGTGTCACCGACACCGACAACAACCCGGTGTCGACCGGCGTCGTGACCGCCAAGCATCCGCGCAAGTCGTTCGCCATCCCGGAGGTCAGCCCCGGTCTCTTCAAGGGGAACGTCACGGTCGGCACGCTGTTCGACAACCCGAACCTGCTGTTCACCAGCCCGGCCGGCGACACCAACATGACCTTCTACTATCTCGACCCCGAGTGCGACGGCGATCACGACGGCACCGTGGCCGAGAACAGCTTCGCCGACCTCGACAACGACGCCATCCCGCCGGCGACCGACAACTGCCCGCAGCTCTACAACCCCCTTCAGGAAGATGGCGACGGCGACGGCGCCGGCAACCTGTGCGACAACTGCCCGGGCGTGGCCAACGCCAGCCAGCAGGATTCCGACGCCGACGGCGTCGGCGACGGCTGCGACTTCGACGACGTCGACTTCGACGGCATCGTCAACGACCTCGACAACTGCAAGGACGTCTACAACGCCAACCAGATCCCGGGCGGCGGGCAGACGACCCTGGGAGTGGCGTGCGACAGGAGCAACCGCGACGTCGACGCCGACGGCGTCAACGACCGCGCCGACAATTGTGTCCGCACCGCGAACCCGGCGCAGACCGACAGCGACGGCGACCAGCTCGGCGATGCCTGCGACGGCGACTGCGGCAACCCCCAACAGGCGACCCTGACCAACGGGTCCTGCATCCGCAGCAGCGACGTCACCTGCACGAGCGACGCCCAGTGCCCGACCACCGGCCACTGCTCGGAGACGGTGACCAAGCCGTGCACCACGGACCAGGCCTGCTCGGGTCAGGAGACCTGCGTCGACATCCAGCCCGAGACCTGCCAGAAGCTGGGTGTCACCAACAACGGCACCTGCGGGACGGTCAGCGACGATTTCGATGCCGACGGCGTCACCGACGCCATCGACAACTGCCCGACGATCGCCAACCCGACGATCCTCCCGGGTGCTATCGTCCAGGCCGACGCCGACACCGACGGCCGCGGCGATATCTGCGACCCGTCGCAGACGGTCGACGACGACAACAACGGCATTCCCGACGACGCCCTGACGTTCAACGCCGTCATCGCATGCAAGAAGCTGCCGCTGGCCAGCCTCGTGGTCCTCGCGACCACGGTGGCCGATGTCGGCGGTGACGGCGACCCGTTCGCCGACGCCGGCGAGACCGCCCGCATGTCGATCGTCGTGCGCAACACCAGCGCCTTCGCCCTGACCAATGCCACCCTGGTCCTCGGCTCGATCGATCCGGACGTCGCCTGCATCACCAAGTCGACGATCGCGATCGCATCGCTGTCCGCCGGGGCCACCATCGACACCGCGACACTCGGCGACCCGGCCGGGAAGTTCGAGTTCGTCGTGTCGTCGGCGACCGCGACCACCAATCCGACGAACCCGGAAAAGCTCGACTACTTCCTGAGCGTCGTCAGCACGCAGGTGGTCGGGACCACGTCACCGGTGCCGATCCGCATTCTCGCCGACATCGATCTGCCGGCCGGCGGTGTGCCGCCGCGCGTGCTCGGCCCGGACAACCTCCCCGGGACCCCCGATGACGGCCTGGTGTTCGAGGATTTCGACACCGAGCGCGACGGCACGGCCGGCATCTCGATCAGCAACCTGCCGCGCGGCACACCCGGGGTCCTGAACGACACCATCGGTGTCTGGGTGGGCACGGCGCCGGGCGGCATCAACACACTGGCGGGCGTCGGCTGCGCCGGGTTCCTTGTGCCACCGGCCGATCCGGAGTGCCGCATCGACCCGGACAACGACATGGACTGGCACATCCACTGCGCGGCCGGTACCTGTCCGAACAGCGCCGGCCTCGTGACGCCGGCGGACGGCAACTTCGCGTTCAGCGGCCCGAACTCGCTGCACTGGGGCCACCACTTCGACATCGCCTCGCGCGCCGCCGGCGACAGCGTCAAGTTCCGCCAGCTGGCCGCCTTCATGACCGACCCGATCAACCTGACACCCGTCCCCGGCGTCGGCGATCTCGAGCTGGCCTTCTACCATGTCGCCGCTCAGATGGACAACAACGCCTTCAACGCGCCGACCGGGCAGGCCGTCGACTTCGGCGACGTCCACATCCAGATCTTCGACTCCGGCGCCCCGGGCGGCGGTCAGTGGGGCTTCTGGGATCGCCTGGCGCCGTTCCAGAACGTGTACGACCACATCGCGTACATCTGGTCGTCCTTCGGCACCTCGCCGACCTACTGCAACCTGACACCGGCCGACACCGGCACCGGCGGCTACGCGCCGCGCGGCGTGAAGGAGACGCTGTGCTACCCGAACGGCGTCTGGTCGCACTGCGGCAACTCGCGCGACACGACGACCACCTGGCAGTGCGAGGGTCCGGGCGTCACCGGCGCCACCGGCGAGGGTCTGTGGGTGGAGAGCAAGTTCAGCCTCGCCAACTTCCTCGGCCAGACCGTGCGCATCCGCTGGATCGCCCAGTCGTGGGAGTTCGACTGCTGCTCGTCGTCGTACTACGAATTGGGCGGCGGGTGGAACCCGGAGCCGGGCGACGATGGCTGGTGGATCGACGACATCCGGGTGACCGGCGCACTGCAGGCGCCGGCGACCCCGCCGCCCGACACCAAACCGCCGGGCCCCGGAACCTGCCCGTCGACCGCCTGCAACAACGGCGTCGGCGACGCGGGCTTCAACATCGACCTGGCCATCGCCGATTCCGACGGCAACGGCCTGTACGTCGTTGGCGAGAAGGTCACGCTGTCGGCGGCCGCCACCACCAACCCCGGTGGCTGTGTCGGCGGCGGTGCGCAGTACCGCTTCTACAAGAACGGCACGACGGCGGCCGACATCGCGCAGGACTGGTCGTCCGACCCGACGTTCGTCGACAACCCGGCCGTCGACGCCGTGTACCGCGTCCAGGCGCGCTGCAGCACCTTCTCCGGCTGCACCAGCAACGTCAACGCGGCGGTCGCGACCGAGTCGATCCAGGTGTTCCCCGGTGACGGTCAGGACATCGTCCTGAACCTGACCCACGCCGCCGGGACCACCACGATCGGTTTCGCCTCGCGACCCCAGACCGTGCTGGTGTCGGGCTACGACCTGTACTCCGGCACCATCAACACGTCGGGCGACGCCACCCAGGCGACGCTCACCGGCATCGCCTGTCTGGCGGGGAACCTCCCGCAGCCGGGCGGAGCGCCGGGACCGATCGTGTCGGCGACCGACGCGGTCGCCCCGGCCCTCGGCAGGGTGACGTACTACCTCGCCGGCCACAGCCCGCTCGCCGCGGGAGGCCAGGCCGCGCTCGGGCGCCGCTCCAACGCCGCGCTGCGGGCGCTGCCACCGGTCTGTCCGTAGTCGAGCCGTAGTCCTAAGAAAGTCTCCCACAAGGGGGTCCCGGTCATCCGGGGCCCCCTCTTTTCGTTTACACAAGTGTGATCGGAGCGTCGACCGGCGCCGTCCGGGCCGGCGCCGCTGGACGCCCGCCCTCCCGGCCCCTATATTCCGTCACGCGAATGCCGGAGGGCCGGCAGGGTGGAGGGCAGGCATGTCGACGGATCGCCGTGGTGAGCGGGGCGAGGGGCGGCTCGGAACGCTCATCGGCCTGACGGTCCTGGCGCTGACCATCTATCTCGCGTACAAGGTCATCCCGGTCATGGTCAACGCCTACGCCTTCCGCGACTACATCGAGCAGGAGACGCGGTTCGCGGCGCTGCGGAACCGGGACGAAGAGGTCATCAAGCGCGTCCTGAGGAAGGCTCAGGAGCTCGAGCTTCCGGTGAACAACAAGAGCATCAAGGTGAACCGGACGCAGTCGCGCTTCGACATCGCGGTCAAGTACACCATCCCGATCGAGACCCCGGTCTACGTCTACAACTGGATGTTCGACGAGAGGTTCAGCGCGCCGCTGTTCTGATCACGCCGCCGGTCCTGTCGCGCCGCCCTCGCTCTTCCGATCCCCGCGTCTCAGCGCACGACTTTCCCGGAACGCTCCCAGCGGGTGAAGCGGAACACCGCCGTGACCGCGTGGCCGAGGCGCTCGAGACCCGAGCCGCCTTCCGGCGCCAGGGCAAGGGCGCCGTCCGGGCCGACGCCGTCGAACGACCAGTAGATCAGCAACGCCCGTCCGACGATGTTCTCGCGCGGCACGAAGCCCCACTCGCGGCTGTCCAGACTGTCGTCGCGGTTGTCGCCCATGGCGAAGTAGCTTCCGTCCGGCACCTGCACCGGGCCGAAGTCCACCAGGCCATCTGGCACTTCGCCGGGGTGCTTGTGCACCGTGTAGTCCTCCGACAGCGCCGAGAAGCCCCGCTGCCCGCGCGGTTTCACGTAGACGACGTTGTTGACGATCTGCAGGCTCTCGCCGGGGAGCCCGATGATCCTCTTGACGTAGTCCTGCTGAGGGTCGTGCGGGTAGCGGAAGATCACGATGTCGCCGCGCCGCACGTCCGCGATCGGCAGGAACGCGGCCTCGAAGGGAAGGCGCAGCGGCGCCAGCGCGAACTTGTTCACCAGCACATGGTCGCCGACGAGAAGCGTCTCCTCCATCGAGGCGCTCGGAATCTTGAACATCTGGAAAAGATACGTGCGCACGAACAGGGCGAAGATGAGCGCGATCACCGCCGCCTGGGCGTACTCGAAGAGGAAACGCCGCTGCGGGCGCGCCGGCGGGTCCGGCGCCGCGAAGGCGGCTCCCGCTGCCGCGTCGCCGGGGGGCGCTCCGGACACGCGGCTCATTCGACTTTAAGCAGGGCCAGGAACGCTTCCTGCGGGATGTCCACCCTGCCGACCTTCTTCATGCGCTTCTTGCCCTCCTTCTGCTTCTCGAGGAGCTTGCGCTTTCTCGTGATGTCCCCGCCGTAGCACTTCGCGAGGACGTTCTTGCGCAGCGCCGAGACGTTCTCGCGGGCGACGATCTTGCCGCCCACCGCCGCCTGGATGGCCACCTCGAAGAGCTGGCGCGGGATCTCCTGCCGCAGCTTGGCCGCGAGGTTGCGGCCCTTCTGGGCGGCGCGGTCGCGGTGCACGATGAGCGACAGCGCGTCGACCGGATCGCCGTTCACGAGGATGTCGAGCTTCGCCATCTCCGACTTCCACCAGCCGGTGTGATGGTAGTCGAGCGACCCGTAGCCGCGCGAGATCGTCTTGAGCTTGTCGTAGAAGTCGATGACCACCTCGTTGAATGGCAGGTCGTACGAGATCAGCACCCGGGTCGTGGTGACGTACTTGAGGTCCTTCTGCACCCCGCGCTTCTCCTGGCAGAGCGCCAGGATGCCGCCGACGTGCTCGGGCGGCGTCAGGATGAGACAGGTGATGACCGGCTCCTCCCAGGTGTCGATCTTCTGCGGCGGCGGCAGGCGCGCCGGGTTGCTGACCTCGACGACCTCGCCGTCGGTCGTGGTGATGCGGTAGCGCACCGACGGCGCGGTGGTGATGAGCGACAGGCCGAAGTGGCGCTCGAGGCGCTGCTGCACGATCTCCATGTGCAGAAGCCCCAGGAAGCCGCAGCGGAACCCGAACCCGAGCGCTTCGCTGTTCTCCGGCTCGACCGAGAACGAGGCGTCGTTGAGCCGCAGCTTCTCGAGGGCGTCGCGCAGCGCGTCGTAGCCGCTCTCGCCGATCGGGAACAGGCCGGCGAACACCATCGGCTTCATCTCCTGGAAGCCGGGGAACGGCCGGGCGGTGGGCCGGCGCGCCTCGGTGATGGTGTCGCCGATCTTGACCTCGACGGCGTTGCGGATGTTGGCGATCACGAACCCGACCTCGCCCGCCGTCAGCGCCTCGACCGGCACCGGTTTCGGGGTGAGCAGGCCGATCTCCTCCACCTGGTACCTCTGCCCGGTCGCCATCAGGGTGATGGTCGCGCCGCGCCGGAGCGTCCCGTCCACGATGCGCGCCAGGATGGTCACGCCGCGGTAGGCGTCGAACCACGAGTCGAAGACCAGCGCCTTGAGCGGCGCCTCTTCGTCGCCGGTCGGCGGCGGGATCTCGTGCACCACCGCCTCGAGGAGCTCGGCGAGACCGGTGCCCGCCTTCGCCGAAACCAGGTGCGCGTTTTCCGTCGAGATGCCGATGATGTTCTCCACCTGCTCCTTGATGCGCTCCGGCTCGGCCGACGGCAGGTCGATCTTGTTGATGACCGGGACGACGTGCAGGTGATGGTCGACCGCCATGTAGGCGTTGGCGAGGGTCTGTGCCTCGACGCCCTGGGTGCCGTCCACGACCAGGAGCGCCCCCTCGCAGGCCGACAGCGATCGCGACACCTCGTAGGCGAAATCGACATGCCCCGGCGTGTCGATCAGGTTCAGGCGGTAGGTGCGGCCGTCGTTCGCCTTGTACTCGAGGGCCACGGCATGCGCCTTGATGGTGATGCCGCGCTCGCGCTCGAGATCCATGTTGTCGAGCATCTGGTCGTTCATCTCGCGCAGGGTATACGCCCCGCACAGCTCGAGGAAGCGATCGGAAAGGGTGGTCTTGCCGTGGTCGATGTGGGCGATGATGCAGAAGTTGCGGATCAGGCGCGCGTCCATGTCAGAGCTCGAGACCCGGGTCGGCGTTGAGGCCCAGGGGCGCGGTCTCGCCCCGCAGCAGGAGCCGGCGCCCCACCTCGGCGATCATCGCGGCGTTGTCGACGGCGAGATCGCGGCTGACCGCGAAAAACCCGAGCCCGGCCCGGTGCGCCTCCTCGGCGGCGCGCCGGCGCAGTCGCGAGTTGCAGGCAACCCCGCCCGACAGGCAGACCGCCCGCGCCCCCCGGGTTTCGGCGACCGTCATCAGGCGGCGCACCATGAACTCGACCACCGAGGTCTGGAACGACGCCAGCAGGTCGCGCGCCTCCTGCGACGGCTCCGCCGGCGCCGGGTAGGCCTGCTGCAGACCCTTCGCCTGCGCGTGGCGGAGGACGGCGGTCTTGAAGCCGCTGAACGAGAAATCCATGCTGCCGTCGCTCATGCGCGGCGGCGGCAGCGGCACCGCCGCGTCGTTCCCGGTCGGCGCCAGGCGGTCGACGATCGGCCCGCCCGGATAGCCGAGCCCCAGGAGCTTGGCGACCTTGTCGAACGCCTCGCCGGCGGCGTCGTCGCGGGTGCGCGCCAGGCGGACGATGCGGTCGTCCTCGTCCAGCAGGTAGAGCCCGGTGTGCCCTCCGGAGGCCACCAGGTTCACCGCCGGCGCCGGGATGGCGTCGTTCTCCAGCCCGACCGATCGGAGATGCCCCTCGAGGTGGTTCACCGCCAGCAGGGGGATGCCGCGCACCCAGGCGATCGCCTTGGCGGTCTGGATGCCGACGAGGAGCGAGCCGACGAGGCCGGGACCGTAGGTCACCGCCACGGCGTCGAGATCGGCGAGCGCCACGCCGGCCCGGCGCAGCGCCAGGTCGATCACCAGGTCGATCTGCTCGAGATGGTGGCGTGACGCCAGCTCGGGCACGACACCGCCGAACTCGCGGTGCACGTCGGCCTGCGAGGCGATGACGTTCGACAGGATGGCGCGCCCGCGCAGCACCGCGGCGGCGGTCTCGTCGCAGGAGCTCTCGACGCCGAGGATCAGCGGACTGGACATGGTCGATCCTGCCGGGCTCAGGAGCGCGCCGCGGCGGCGCGCGCCCCCGCGGCGCACAGCGCCGCCAGGCCCGCCTCGTATGGCGCGCGGGCGACGCCCTCCTCGGTGACGATCGCGGTGACCAGCTCGGCCGGGGTCACGTCGAACGCCGGGTGCAGCACCGGCACCCCCTCCGGCACGATCCGCTTCCCCGCCATGTGCGTCACCTCGGCGGCGCTGCGCTCCTCGATCGGGATGCCGGCGCCCGTGGCCGTCCTCTGGTCGATGGTCGACGTCGGGGCGGCGACGTAGAACGGCACGCCGTGGGCGCGCGCCAGCACCGCCACCGTGTAGGTGCCGATCTTGTTGGCGACGTCGCCGTTTCTGGCGATGCGATCGGCGCCGACGATGCACAGATCGATGCCGCCCTTCTGGAACAGCGCCCCGGCCATGTTGTCAGTCAGCACCGTGACCGGGATGCCGTCGCGCTGCAGCTCCCAGGCGGTCAGCCGCGCCCCCTGCAGGAACGGCCGGGTCTCGTCGGCGAAGACCGAGACCGTCTTGCCCGCCTCGACCGCGGCGCGCACGACACCGAGCGCCGTCCCGTATCCCGCCGTGGCCAGCGCGCCGGCGTTGCAGTGGGTCAGGACCCGGCAGCGATCCGGCAGGAGCGCCGCGCCGTGCCGGCCCATGCTCCGGTTCGCGTCGATGTCGCGGGCGCGGATCGCGATCGCCTCGTCGAGCAGCGCCCCGGCCACGGCGCCGTTCCCCTCGCCGCGGTGGGCGGAGAAGACGGTGCGCATCCGCTCGATGGCCCAGAACAGGTTCACCGCCGTCGGCCGGGTCGCCGCGAACAGGGTGGCAAGCGCCTCGAAGCGCGCCGCTGCGTCCCCGGACGGGCCGCGGCCGTCGGGGCCGCGGAACCCGAGGGCGATGCCGAGGGCCGCCGTCACGCCGATCGCCGGCGCGCCGCGGATCGCCATGTCGCGGATCGCCGCCGCGACCTCCTCGGCCGTGCCGAGACGCACATAGACCTCATCCTCCGGCAGCCGTCGTTGATCGAGCATGACCACGGCCCCGTCGGACCAGTCGACGGTATTGAACATGACGGCGGTGATGTTACTGGAAACCCGTCGACGCCCGCAATCATGGGAGCGTGTCCATGGGGGCGTGTCCGGGCAAATCTGGATGGGTCGCGTTCGCGGCGGCGCCCCGGGAACCCGCCGGGGTGCCGCCGGGATGTCGCAGGCGGCGCATTGACCGTCGCCGCCGGCCCCGGCATGGGGCCACGGGGATACGGATACGGTATTGTCGCGGGTCCGGCCAAGGTCACGCGAAGCATCAAATGCGAATCCTCCCCCGGCGTCGAAAACGGCCCGCCGGTGGCCCGGTTCCGGGGGGGCCGTGGCCTGACAAAAGCGTTGACAGGCCAGCGGTTTGAAGGTATCAGCATCAGTCATCAATGCAGGTGCCCGGGCCGGCGTTCTGAGTAGTCTCCGCGGTGCCCTTTTGTCTCCGTGTCACGGAGCAGAGGGCGCTCTATGTTTGCAGGGTTGGGGAGGGAGAGCCCGATGACCGGTGGTCCGCACTCGTCGCAGGTGCCGTCGAGACCGCCCGGATCCGTTCGCAATGCCGCCGTCGTTCGCCTGCTGGGGCAGGCCGCGATCACGGCCGGCCTCGTGGGAGGCGCGCTCCTCGGGCTGTCGCTGGCCGTCGCCGGTCGTGGGGCCGGCGGCTCCGGCGCGGCGATCGAGGAGCGGCGCGGGATCGATAACTCCACCGAGTACTGGCGCCGCACCCAGTTGCCGTCAGCCGTCCCTCGCCCGGAGGGGTTGAGCCCGTTCGGCGGCGTGCCGGCGCCCGGCTATCGCGGCCCGGCCGCCGGGGCCGGCCTGGTGGCCACCGCCATCGGCTATGTCGATCTGACGGCGCCCGACGCGATCGAAGCCGCGCTGCCCGCCACGCTCCGCCAGCGCGCCGAGGTGACCCTTGCACGCGCCGCCGCCGGCCGCGCCGCGGCCGCCCGCGGCGGGCTCTCCGCCGGACTCAACCTCGTCCAGGTGACGGCCGACGCCTTCGCCAGTCTCGGCCCGGCCGCCGTCGAGGAAGCGCTGACGCGCCACGGGCGCGTCATGGCGCTCGTGCCGGAGCGGGCCTTCGTCGTCCGCGTCGCCGGCCGCGCCGCCGCCGAGGCGCTGGCGCGCGAGCCGTTCGTCGAGGCCGCCGCGCCGTACCATCCGGGCTTCAAGATCGATCCGGCGATCGGCCGCATCCCGATCATCCAGAAGACGCGCGCCGAAAGCCGTATCTTGAGGTTGCAGGTCCAGGGGTGGGAGGCGCTGGATGCCGCCGGCGTCGCCGCCCTGCGCGACGCCGTCGAGGCGATCGCCGGCCGCACCGCGGTCAGCGCCGAAGGCGACGGCCGGCTGCTGATCGTCGAGACGCCGACGGAATTGATTGCGCGCCTTGCCGCCATCCCGGAGGTCGGGGTGGTCACCGAGGAGCCGGAGTGGCTGCTGCTCAACTCCGAGGCGGCCTCGCTGGTCATGACCGGCAGCTTCGAGGACACCCTCGGGGCGCGGCCGTACCACGACATCGGCCTCGACGGCGGCGGCATCGACACCAACGGCGACGGCCAGCGGGTGAACGACGGCACCGACACCGTGCCGCCGCAGATCGTCGCCGTCACCGACAACGGGCTGAGCCTCGACACGCCGAACTGGTCGCAGACGGCGACGCAGACCACGACCATCACCAACCCGATCGGGCCGAAGCACCGCAAGGTGCACGCCATCCAGGCGATCAACGACAACGGCGACGGCTGCGACGCGATGCTGTCGGGCTCGGGGACGCACGGCAACGTCGTCGCCGGCGCCATCGCCGCCTGGCCGTCGGCGCTCGGGGTGTACGCCACCAAGACGACGCTGCCGCGCAACCCGCTGGTGTCGGGCATACCCATGGATGGAGTGGCGCGCGGCGCGCGCATCCTCGTGCAGGATCTCGCGAACGCGTCACGCTGCACGATCGACGAGCTGATCGAGCAGGGGGGCAACCTGGCCCCGAGCAACCTCTCGACCCGCATGACGGCGGCGCGCGACGCCGGCAACAACGTGCATCTGCACGTCATGCCGTTCGGCGTGCCGAACTTCGACAATGTTCTCGAGAACCCGCAGAACGGCACCTACTCGGTCGAGTCGAACCAGATCGACACCTTCCTGGTGAACAACCGCGACTACATGATCTTCGTGCCGGTCGCCAACCACGGATCGAACCCCAACAACCTGACGCAGCGGCGCTACCCGGACCTGTTCGACGGCACCGCCCTCGACAACAATCCGAACATCCCCTCCAGCAACCAGATCGCCCCGCCCGCCACCGCCAAGAACGTCGTCAGCGTCGGCAGCCACCGCACCGACATGCAGACCTTCGCCGGCGCGTTCAACGAGGAGGAGGTGTCGTCGCCCTGGGCCTCACGCGGTCCGGCGACCCCCGCCTCGCTGCGCACCGCGCCGATCGTCACCTCGGTGGGCGAGGATTTCAGCGGCGTGTTCGGCGCCCCGGGGGTCGGCGGCGTGGCGGTGTTCCGCAGCCGCGACAACGACAGCCTGGCGCCGATCGAATCGCAGCTCGACGAGCTGAACTTCGGCACGTCGTACGCGGCCGCCTACGTCACCGGCGCGGGTGCCCTCATCCGCGACTACTTCGCCCAGGGGTACTACCCGAGCGGCAACCGCACGACCGCAGACCGCCTGCCGGCGGTTTCCGGCGCGCTGGTCAAGGCGGCCCTGGTCGCCAGCGCCAACTTCCTCGAGGAGAACACCACGCTCGGCTACCCGACCATCGCCGACCGGACGATCGCCCAGGCGCGCGCCGGCAACCTCGGGTCGGTGGCGGGGACGCCGGTCGGCGTCATCGGCAACATGGAGCAGGGGTATGGGCGGGTGCAGATCGCCAACGTCCTGCCGATCCCCGACTGGCCGCCGGCGCGCGGCGTCGGCGGGCCCGACACGCTCGAGTACCCGGCGGCCGGGGTGCTGGTCTGGGACGAGGTCGGCACGGCCGAGCCGACGGTCAACAACACGACCCGCACGGTGATCGAACACACATTCACGCTCGACTCGCCGTTGACCATCCCGGTCGCCGGCGGAGGGCGCGCCGTCTCCACCGGGGCGCTGCGCGTCGCCATGGCGTGGCCCGACCCGCCGGGGACAACGCTCGGCGACGGCACCATCATCAACGACCTCGATCTCGAGGTCGAGTCACCCGGACCCGACGGCAACCTCGCGACGACGGCCGACAATGTGGTCTATGACGGCAACGTCTACACGCTGGGGCAGGGTCCGCGGGTGGGGCAGTGGTCGGCGGGGCGCGCCGTCGGGGCGCTCGACCTCGCCGACACGCGCAACCCCGTCGAGGCGATCCACGTGTCGGCCGACCCGAACGGCGACGGCTCGACCGTCGATTCGCCGCTGTACGCCGGGACCTGGTGGGTGCGCGTCAAGCGCGGCTCGGGCGGTGCTGTGCCCGGCCAGATCACCCGCCTCGACAACGTCGCCGAGGACCTCAACGGCAATTTCCGGCTCGACATCGGCGAGGACGCCGACGCCGACGGCCTGCTCGATGCCGGCGGCCAGCCGTTCGCGGTCCTGATCGCGGGGCCGGTGTTCGGCATCGGCACGCAGACCTGGGGCGGACAGCCGCACACGCTGCCGACCGGGCGCACCGGTCTGGACAAGCCGACCTACGGCTGCGCCGACGACGTGCGGGTGGAGACCTTCGATCCCGACGGCACCGTCGCCGGCATCGAGGCGGCGACGACCCTGACGGTGCAGGACGCGCTCGGGACGATCATCGACACCGAGCGCGGTTTCGTGTTCGTCGAAGACCCGCCCGGGAGCCGGGGTTTCCGCTCGGCGCGCGTGCCGGTCCGGGTCGCCAACCCGGTGCCGATCGCGAACAACGGCCTGCTCGAGGCGGACACCGGCTATTTCATCGTCGTCGACTACGCCGACACGCCGCTGGCGGGCCGGGGCAGCGCCACGGTGCAGTGCAATCCGAACCTGTTCGCCGGTGTCCTGCAGGCGCGCGACGAGATCGACGGGCCGTCGCTGTTCGCCGGCGGCTGCGACGGCGACCAGTATCCCGATGCCGACGAGGTCCTCAGCTACACGGTGGCGCTTCTCAACGCCAACCGGGGCGACGACTACACCGAGGTCACCGCGACCCTGGCGGTGTCGGGGCCGGGCGCCGCGGCGCTCCGGGTCCTCGACTCGCCCAAGGCGATCGGCCGCCTGCCGGGCGGCCAGACGACCGGGATCTCATTCTCGCTCAAGGTCGACACGCCGTCGCTCAATGCCCTGACGCAGGCGAACCGCAAAGCCACCCTGACCCTGACCCTCGACTCGACGCTGCGCTCCAAGGTGATCGGCCGCCAGACATTCGCGTTCACCCACGCGCTGAACTCCGACAAGGAGGTCCTCCACTACTCGACCGACTACCCGGCCGGCCAGCGCGAGGTGCGCGACCTCAACCGCAATCTACGCATCGACCCGTCCGACCAGATCGATCCGTTCACCGGCATCCAGATTCCCGACGAAGACATCGTCTTCTCGAGCCTGTGGTTCGACGATGCCGGCCTGGTGCGCAACACCCTGGGCGAGGACCTCAACAACAACAACATCCGCGACCCCGGCGAGGACACGATCCCGAACAACCTCCTCGACAAGGGGATCCTGGCGAGCCCGGCGGGGCCGGCGGCGGGCGACAAGGTGCCGTTCACCTTCGACGCGGCCAACGGCGGCTTCACCTCGTTCCGGCACCCGAACAGCGAGGTCGGGGGCGGTGGGAGCGCGGTCTACTGGGAGTATCGCAACTCGGGCCTATGCGGCTTCCAGACGGCGATACCCGACGGCAACGCGCTCGGGCTGTTCCAGAACAACGGCGCCGGCATCTGGCACACCGGCGACGGCGACCTGTTCACCCCGGACGAGACGTCGACGGCCTGCGACAACTACACCATGCCGCAGAACCCGGCGACCCCGGCGCAGGCCGAGTTCGTGTTCGACATGCTGCAGTCGCCGATCATCGCCAAGGTGCACCAGAACCTCGACAGCCGCGGCTTCCCCTACACCGTCGAGTTCCAGCGCCTGGGGATGAACCTCAACCATCAGACGTTCGACGCCTACGCCGGCGGCATGATCAACCTCGACTCGGACATCGACAGCGACGACCGCAACTGCCTGCTGTGCCAGGTGTTCTATCCGCGCTTCGGCGGCGCGTACTACGGCGTCGCGCGCCTGAACACCTACGAGTACGGTGTCGATCCCGCAGGCTCGGGCGAGGTGCGCCAGCGCACCTTCGGGCCGCGGGACGACCCCGACAGCTCGGTTCTCGGCGGGACCGTCAACGGCGACGAGACCGGATTCTCGGCCTTCACCCAGAACACGAACCCCAACTCCACGAGCCCGATACCGACGGCGCCGCCCGATTTCCTGCCGTACCCCGTTCCCGGCGGGCCGCTGCCGCTCGCCGCCGACGGCACCCCGGCGGCCAACACCGTCGCCGGGCCGACGCGCAACCTCGAGCTGTCGCTGGTGGACTACCAGGACTCCTATGTCTTCTTCCCGACCGGTCCGGGCGCCTACGAGCCGGGCGGCTACTTCAACCCCGGCACCACCGGCAACCGCTGGCAGTTCGGCATCGGCTTCTTCATCATCGAGAGCATGGGTCTCAACACCGACTACGGCCTGGCGGTCGACGACCCGGTGCTCGAGTGGGACGAGTTCCACCCGGTCGACGAGAGCGCCTTCATCCCACCGCACACCCCGGCCTGCCAGCGCTTCGGCCAGCCCGGCCAGCCGGCGGGACAGCAGTGCGCCACCCTCGTCGTCGACCGGACGATTCTGTACGAGTGCGACGAGGCGATCCGGGTCACGGTCAACGACCCGAAGCGCACCGGCGAGGGATCGGTGACGGTGCAGGCCGGGTCGGACACCGACGGCACCCCCGTGTCGGCCGGTCTCACGCAGGTGACGGTGCCCCGGAAGACCTTCACCCTCGCCGCGACGGCGCCGGGCATCTTCCAGGGGACGATCACGATCACCTCGCAGGTCGACAACACCGGCACGCTGCTGGTGACCCCGGCGAGCGACCAGTTGATCAGCGTCTACTATCTCGACCCGCTGTGCGACGGCGACGGCGACGCCCAGGCGAACGAGGCGGCCTTCGACAACGTCGACGGCGACGGCATACTCCAGGCCTCCGACAAGTGCCCGAACGCCTACGACCCGGCGCAGCCCGACCAGGACGGTGACGGGAAGGGCGACCTGTGCGACAACTGCCCCTCGCTGGCGAACCCGGCGCAAGGGGACGCCGACACCGACGGTGTCGGCGATGCCTGCGACTTCGACGACGTCGACCAGGACGGCGTCGGCAACGACATCGACAACTGCCCCGACGTCTACAACCCCTCGCAGGCCCCCGGCACCGGCAACGACGGCGCCGCCTGCAGCCCGCTCACCGACCGGGACGGGGACGGCGTCGCCGACCGCAACGACAACTGCGCCCGCACGGCCAACACCACCCAGGCCAACTCCGACGGCGATCCTCTCGGCGACGCCTGCGACGGCGACTGCGCCGGGGCGGTCGCCGCCCTCGCGGCCACCGGCGTCTGCAACCGCACCACGACGACCGTGTGCACCAGCGGCGCCACCTGTCCGACCACCGGCACGTGCAGCCTGACCACCGCCACGGTCTGCACCTCGAGCGCCAACTGTCCGGCCGGCGAGTCGTGCACCGACATCGCCCAGGAGACCTGTGTCCGCGACACGGTCACCAACGCCGGCTCGTGCGCGCTCATCGGCGACGATGTCGACCTCGACCAGGTCTCCGACACGGTCGACAACTGTCCGACGATCGTCAACCCGCCGATCATCCCGAACACCACGCACCAGGCCGACTCCGACCAGGACGGCCTCGGCGACGCGTGCGACCCCTCCGGCACGTTCGATGACGATCGCGACGGCGTCCCGGACGACCTGGCGCGCTACAACATCGCGGTCGCCTGCCGGGCCCTGCCGTTGGCGCGCGTCATCGTCCGCCGCGTCGTGGCGGGCGACACCGACGGCGACCACGACATCTTCATCGACGGCGGCGAGCGCGGCCGGGTCTACCTGACGGTCACCAACCTCGGCAGCAGCGACCTCCACAACGTCACCTTCAACCTCGGCACCGTCGACTCGGACATCGCCTGCGTCACCAAGCCGTCGATCAGCCGGAGCCTCTTCTCAGCCGGCTCCACCCTCGTCCTCGGCAGCATCGGCGCCGACAAGATCGCCGGAACGGGCGACGACAGCGGCGACTACTTCGAGCTGGTGGCCAAGTCGACGGTGCAGAGCACCAGCGGCGCGAACCCGGCGACGCTCGACCTGATTTTGTCGCTGGTCTCATCGGAGGCCCTCGGCACCGAGTCGATCGTGCCGGTGCGGGTGCTCGCCGACCTCGACATGCCGGGGGGACCACCGCAAGTCAAGGTGGTCGGGCCCGACGGTCTTCCGGGCACGGCCGACGACGGTCTCATCTACGAGAACTTCGAGACCGAGCGCGACGGAACGCCCGGCATCACCATCGCCGCCCAGCCGATCGGCACGCCGGACGTCCTCAACGACACCATCGGCTTCACGGTCGGCACCGGCACCGGCGGCCTGGGGGTCCTCGGTGGCATCGGCTGCGGCGGCTTCAACGTGCCGCCGCTCGATCCGGGCTGCACGATCGATCCCGACAACGATATGGGATGGCACGTGCACTGCCCGACCGGCACCTGCCAGGCGGCCATGCCGCTGTTCGCGACGCCGCTCGACGGCGCCCTGGCGTTCAGCGGCCCGAACTCGCTGCACTGGGGTCACCATCTCGACCCGACGAGCCGGCACGGCGACACGACGCGGTTCCGGCAGCTGGCCGCCTTCGTCACCAACCCGATCAATCTGGCGATCCTCCCCGACATCGGCGATCTCGAGCTGTCCTTCTACCATATCGTCGATCTCATCACGATCAGCGACCTGAACCGCTTCGGCCGGCGCGCCGCCAGCCACGGCCCGCCCACCGGAGCGGCCCGTCCGCTGGCGGACGACGAGGCCTTCGACTACGTCGATGTCCATATCCAGATCGACACCAACCCGAGCCAGGGGCAGAACACCTGGGGCTTCTGGGACAAGCTGGTGCCGTTCGAGAACGTCTACGATCACGTGCCGCAGATCTGGAGCCGTTTCGGCACCGCCTTCACCTACTGCAACCTGACCCCGATCGACACCGGCACCGCCGCCCCCGCCCCGCGCGGCGTGCACGAGACCATGTGCTGGCCGCAGGGTGTCTGGGCCGCGTGCGGCTGGCCGTACGATCACACGACGACACGCGGCTGCCCCGGGCCCGGCGTCGGCGGCGCGACCGGCAACGGCAACTGGGTGCAGAGCAAGTTCGATCTCTCCGCCTACCTCGGCCAGCGCGTCCGCATCCGCTGGATCGGCCAGTCGTGGGAGTTCAACAATGCCGTGTCGTCGTACCAGGAGCTCGGCGGCACCTGGGAGGACCTCGACACCGACGACGGCTGGTGGATCGACGACCTGAGGATCACCGGCGCCATCCAGCAGCCGATCCGGCTCGACCCCGACAACAAGACCCCCCTGGCGGGCACCTGCCCGACCGTCTGCAACCCGGCGGTCGGCGACGGCGGCACCGCCCCGGCCATCGCCATCAGCGACGACAACCAGAACGGCGTGATCGAGCGCGGCGAGCGCATCCTGATAGACGCCGCCGCCTCGACCCTCCCCGGCGAATGCTCGGGCGGCGTCGCCCAGTTCCGTTTCGAGCGCGACGGGGTGGTCATCCAGGACTGGACGACCAGCAGCCTCTATCTCGACGCGCCGCTCAAGGACGCGTCGTACAAGGTGAAAGTCCGCTGCAGCGCCGACCCGGCCTGCGTCAGTGTCACCGGCGCCACCGCCCTGGCGCGGGTCTACTCGGGCGACGGCGACGACGTCACCGTGAACCTCGCGCACGGCGTGCCGGCGGTCTCGACGGTGGCGGTGATCTCCTGGTCGGCGCGACCCCAGGTTTCGTCGGTGGACGGCTACGACCTCTTCCGCGGCAGCATCACCGCCTACGGCAGCGACCCGAACATGAGCACGCTCGTCTGCCTTACGGCCGATGTCCCGCAGGCCGTCGTCGGCCAGACGATCAGCGTTCAGGACCCGGACATCCCGCCCCAGCCGCGCGAGGTGTACTACTACCTTGTCGGCCACAGCAGCCGGGCCTCCGGGGCGTTCGACGCCCTCGGGCGAAGGTCGAACGGGACGATCCGGCTGTCGCCTGTGACCTGCCCGTAGGCGGGGGGCGCGGCATGAACCGGCGGCGCCGGCCGGCGACGGCCCTTCTCCTGCTCAGCGCGATGACCTGGGCCGCCGCCCCGCGGGCCGCCGATCCGCCGCCCGAAACACCCGAGGAGACCCTTGCCAGGGTCGACCGTCTCGAGGAGACGCTCCTCGCGCTCACGCCGCGCCTCAACGAGCTCGACACCGATATCATGAATCTCGTGCTCCCCGGCACGCCGGGCCTGCGGCTGTTCGGCGGGACGGTGGAGGTCACCGATATCGCCGCGCCGTCCGCGCCGGGCGGCGCGCCGGATGGTGCGCTGGTCGAGACGCGGCCGTGGACGGTGGAGGCCGCGGTGAGGA
>Ga0210377_10001008_pt1 | contig 26389 bp, 21 predicted proteins | sample PLM4_65_b1redo_FD_155480 | JGI IMG/M metagenome (GOLD analysis project Ga0210377, IMG submission 155480) | Groundwater sediment microbial communities from an aquifer in East River, Colorado, USA - PLM4_65_b1 redo | ecosystem: Environmental > Terrestrial > Soil > Riparian zone | place: USA: East...
TGAGGAAGGCGTCGGCGAGCTGTCGATCTGGTTCAGGGGTCTTCCAGGGTCAGTCGGTAGCTTCGTTGAGGCTCCGGCCGGCACTTACACGATGACCGCCTCCGGCACGGACATCTGGGACGTCGGTACGGCAGGAAATTATCACGACGAGTTCCACTTTGCCTACAAGACGCTCACCGGCGCCGGCTCGATTGTGGCGCAGGTCCAGAGCGTCCAGAACTCCAATGCCTGGGCAAAGGCCGGCGTGATGATTCGCGAAACCCTCGACGGCGGCTCGAAGCACGCTTTTGCGTGTGTAACACCGGCTAACGGGGTAGCCTCCCAAGGCCGCGACACGACGGGCGCTGCCAGCTTCAACACAGCACAAGGTGGGATCACCGCGCCTCATTGGGTGAAGCTGGAACGTGATGCAGCCGGTAACTTCACGGTTACACATTCGGCAAACGGGACGGCCTGGTCGCCGGTCACAGGCGCTACGCCGCGGAATATCCCGATGAGCACGACGGTCTATATCGGTTTGGCGGTGACCAGCCACGACGCAGCTCTAACGTGTCAGGCGGTGTTCACCAACGTCACGACCACCGGGACCGTCAGCCCGCAGTGGGCGCATCAGGACATCGGCATCGTCAGCAATGCGGCTGAGCCTCTCTACGTGGCGGTTTCCAACGCCGCGGGCCAGCCGGCGGTGGTGGTCCATCCTGATCCGGCGGCGGCGCAGCTTACCACCTGGACCGAGTGGGTGATTCCGCTGTCAACTCTTGCCAATCAGGGCATTACCCTGACCAACGTGGACAAGATTGCTCTTGGACTTGGCACGAGGGGTAACATGACGACAGCCGGCGGTTCGGGCAAGATGTACTTCGATGACATCCGCCTCTATCGCCCGAGGACCGCTCCGTAGGGGCAACCCCATGTGGTTGCCCGGATTCATCGTTCATCGATGAACGGGCAATAGGCAACAATGGATTCGTTCGGGGCCTGTACCGATTGATTCGGTACAGGCCCCTTTTGTTATACGGCCGGAATCCCGACGTTAATGTCTGGAAAGAGTTGCCGGGACTATCGACGGATAGTTATCAGATACCATGTCGTCGCCGGTTCTCCGATGGTGAAGGTAAGACCTTCCGTGCTGTTCTGAGCGATCACCGGCTTGGCCGCCGCTTTGCCCTCGCCGGTCAGCGGGACAATCTCGGCTCGCTTAGATGGCTCCATGTTTCGCAGCGTCAGTTTCGCCTTGACCGGTTCGATTACCATCGGTGCGGCTCCCCAGTCGGCTAAGGACGTCCTCTTTTCGTTCCACGTCATCCGGGTGTTCGCCGAGCGGGCCGTCGCGGCAAGAAGCAGGCGTCCCGAAGAGGATATGGATTGAGCATCCAGTGACGTCAGGATGATCGAGCAGAATTCGTTTTCTACCGCGGCCGAGAGGTTCTTCAGTGTCTTGTTATTGTCTCTGACAAAACCGATGAGGGCCTGCGACCTGTCCGTCTCAACTGTCACGAGTCCTTTATCCTTTGGCGAACGATGCCACGTCAGCTCGCCGGTGTCCGAAACGATTGGGCCGTTCACGTCAACCGGCGGATACGGCTCCGACTGCTTGTCAAAGCCGTCGATTCGCGTCGTGTGTTGAAGAGGAAGTGACAGGGAGAAGCCCGGCGTAAAATACGGACGCTCGGAGGATGGCAGCCGGATACCCTCACGCACCTGCTCCATCGAGTACGATCTGGGTATCGTCTCGAGCGCGGCTCGAACGTCGCCTCGCAGGAACATTACGGCGCACGCGGCAAGGTTCGTCATCTTCACGGGGTCCGGCCGAATCTCGAAATGTCCCGGCATTTGCGGCTCCCATTCTTTGGGATCTTTGTGCTCGAACGTGTACAGGAAAATGCCGTCCCAGTCGTGGAAGGCTGAATACGCGGCTAAGATGCCGATGCCTTCGCAGGCGTATTCGTTCGGGAAAGGGTGATTCGTTTCGGAAACGGTGTAGGGCTTGCCGGCGACCGCCGAGCGCGAAAGCTGAACCGCCGTCGAATTGAACGGATCGTTGACCATCGGCGTATTCGGGATAGAGAAGGTCTGCCGTTTGCTTTTGGGGTCCGTCAGGTAATTCGGGTGCTGCCAATAAACGTGGCCGTCCACGACGTCCAGCTTCGAGGTGGACGCCAGCAGCGGATAGCCCGTCTTGTAGTGGCCGTGGTCGCTCGTGCCGACAATCAGAGATTTGACGCCGAGCGTCTCCGTCAGGTATTTATACATGCCCCCGAAGTAATCCCGCTCCAGCTCCATGTAAAACGCTGCTTCGAGGTGGAATCTTTTTTCGGGTGCGGCGTTGAACTGCTCTCTTGTCAGGCGGGGAACAAGCGCATCGCCTTCAACGCCGGCCATCGTTCGCAGCTCCTTCATCTCGTCGGGCGACAGATGCTCCTGCAGCCATGCGTTGTACTTTTTCGTGAGCTGCTCGGCGTACCAGGCCGTGATATCGGTCCACGTCCCAGGATTCTTTTGCGTGTTTTTTCCGAGCAGCCGGTCGCTGAACCATGCTTCGACGAGGGAATTTTCGTTGACCAGCTCGACGATGAGCACGGCCGGCTCGCTGCAATACTGCGACTTGGTGTAGGGATTCTCGTGCGTCAAAAGCTGCTGCGCGTACTCTTTGTGCAGCATCTGGACGTGCTCGTCGAAGTAGTTGACGACCTTGGCGAGTCCGAGATATTCATAGTCCTTCACGCCGTCACCTTTGCGGTAGTTTCTGCCGACGTTCAGGTTGAGGTTGGTATAGATGCCGCGTTTCTTCAGCTCGGCGACGAAATAATCCAGCCGGTCAAGCTGCTGTGGGTCCAACGCGCGCGTGTCGTCCCGGCCTTTGACAAAAAGGCCGCCCGACCAGTTCGAATCGAGAAAGTGAAACCGAACGCAGTTAATACCCAGCCGGGCCAGGTGGGCGGCCACAACGGGCGCATCCTGCTTAGACGGGAAACACGCCGCCGCGGTGACGTTGATGCCCCAGATACGAAAACGCTCGCCGTTGGGTTTCACGAAGTGGCCGTTTTCAGCGCGTATGAATCCATCCTTGCCCGCCGGGGCGTCCAGGAGAAAAGAAAGGTCCACGAGCGAATTCTTATTGTCGCGCCAGTCGATGGTGAAAGGCTTCATCTCAACGTCCGCGGCAATCGCACCGCTCGATAGCAGCAACAAAGATAGAATCCAGGTCACAGTGTGTGGCATTAGCCATCCCCAAGCAGATTTTGCAGGCATGAATGTCTCCAACAAAAAAAAACAAATTTCAAATCTCAGATGTCAAATATGAAAGCCGGCGCGCTCAGGCGGACAAGTCCGGCACAACATACGGCTCGCGATAGAAGCCCCGCACCAGGCGATTGGCCTGTTCGTTGTCTTTGAAACGTTCGTTCGGGCGGTCAATTTCAAGCCACGGCCCGAGTGTCACCGTCCCGGCGTCAGGATCGATGCCGTGGGCGGCGAGGTGTTCTAAGACACGGCCGAACATGTCAGCGAAAAGCGGAACGTCCTGCACTTGTGCGCGGATTTCTTTGGTCGAGGCCGTTTTGCCGAGACGGTGCGAGATGTTGCCGAAGTGGCAGACGGCGGTGGAGAGGTGGCCTTCGAGAACCTCGGCGTTAAGGTCATCCCCCCGGCCCGCGCGGACCGCTTCGATGAAGTTCACGAAGTGGTCGCCGCCGCCGGTGAAGGTCTTGACCTGCTTGCCGTCATTGTCCCACGCGATGCCGCGATAAAGGCTGACCGACCCGCCCTCACAATCGACGATCACGCCGACCCGTTCGCCGCGGAAGTCGGGAATTTCAGTGGAGCCTTTCGCCTTCGTGAGGTTGTGCACCTCATAAAGGACTGGCGCCGCCGGGAAGTCGTAGTAGATGATCTGCGTGTTGGGGACGTCGCAGGCGTCATTGAATATGAACCGCCCGCCGATGCTCATTACCCGGCGGGGCGGCATCGACTCGCCCAGGCACCAGCGGGCCACGTCGATTTCGTGCACGCCCTGGTTGCACGATTCGCCGTCGCCGGTATTCCAGTCGAAGCTGCAATCGTATTGCAGCCGGTCGCGATAGATCGGCAGTTTTTTGGCCGGACCGCACCAAAGATCGTAGTCGATGCTCTCGGGGATAGGCAGCGGCGTATCGCGCTTGCCGCACGAGACGCGGGGCTTGTTGGCGAAGGCGGTGATGTACTTGATTTTGCCGAGGTTGCCTTCGCGGACCCATTGAATGGCCTGGGCGATGAGACGCTCCGAGCGGTGCTGGGTGCCGCACTGAACGATGCGACCGTACTTTCGGGCGGCGTTGACCATCTGCCGGCCCTCCCAGATGTAATGCGAGAGCGGCTTTTCGACATAGACGTGCTTGCCGGCCTGACAGGCCCAGATCGTGCTCAGGCCGTGCCAGTAATTCTGCGTCGCGTTGGCGATCACGTCGATGTCCTTGCGGTCGAACATCTGACGCATGTCCTGACATTGCACGACGCCGTGTTTGTACTTCGATTCGATCATCTGGGCCGTCTTGGCCATGCGTTCGGCGTCCGAGTCGCTGATCGCTGCGACGGTAACGTTCTTCTGGCTCTCGAACGAGGGTATGTGCGCCCCCGTGCCTCGACCGCCCAGCCCGACCACGCCGACGCGGATACTCTCATTCGCCCCGCGCACGCGTGAGAACGGTAGTGTCGCGGCAAACCCAGCCGCTATAGAACTCTTCATAAAATTCCGACGCGTTGTGCCTTTCATAATCTATCTCCTTCCAGAGAATCGAGCAACACGTGATTGACGGCGTGGACTTTCTCGGTAAGTCCCGCCAGCTCCTCCGCCGTCTTAGCGGACTCGATGGATTGTAGTATCCCCGCCCATTCGGCGGCTCCGTTGATCTTGTCGAGGCCGTTGTTTTGCATCGTCACTAATACGTGTTTGATTCGTGTTGCCAACCGCCGGCGGAAGAAATCGAGCCGCTTCGGCTTGATCGCCCCCGCTTTGAAGGCCGGCTCGAATTCGTGGAACGCCGTGCACGCCTTCTGAATATAGAGCAGGACCATCCCTTTGGCCGGATTGCCCTCAGACAGAATCCGCGCCCACTGGAACTCCTCGTTCCGCCAGTGCTCGTCCGTAATCGTCGTCTTGTAGTCAACGTCGTTTCGAGAGGTCATAATTGGAACACCACCTGAGATTTCCCGTTCAAAACACCCAGCTAAGAGAGAATATCAAATATTTTGCGGCAAAACAATCATGAGCCAAGAGAGACGAAGAATTTTCTTGCTAATTCCTGCAACGCCGATAATGATAATATCGATAACAAGCGGGATTCTGCAACGTTGAGATTATCGACAAAGATAAGGAAGTCGTGATGGTTTTGGGATTGAAGTTATGGGTGTGGCAAAAGAGATTTTTCCTTCTTCTTACGTATGTGGCTGTGGAAGTGAGTCTCACTTCTTCGAGAATACAATCAAAGAGATAAAACGAATGAGCATGAAAAAGCGCGTTGGACTCTGTGGTGACAAGAACCATTCCATCATTTTCAACAAGGGCAAAGCCGTCGAAATCCATTGCCCCAAAGGTGAAATATTTCCAATCTTGGAGGTTGAATACTAAGGCCGCAGAGGATCAAGCGTGATTGTAGCGTCCTGTTTCAGGTCAGATCTTTCGACTTTGCTGTGCTTCGCTCAAAGCTTGCCCTGAGATCGCGAAGGGATGACGGCGGCGCGATGGTACGCGCATCATCGGGTTGGCAGACGCGAGGCGGCTTGCCGCGTAGTCCATCGCTTGTCACCGGCTTCGTCAACGGTTATTGGATTCGATCGCCGGTGACTGGGACGCCGTCGATATTCCAGCCGGCGATTTTTCTTGGCAGAAATCACCCGCGTCGAAATGCCGCAACCAGCCTCGTTATAATCCGCCGCTGGGTCAGGTTCCAGCTGTCTCTGATATGCTCCAGAACTGTGATTCTGTTCGGGCGGTTTTGAGGTAATTTTCAATCTTGGCGACGACATCGGGATAGCGGCCGGCAAGATTGTTTTTTTCGCCGATGTCCTCTTTGAGGTTGTACAGCTCCAGCTCGCTGGTGGCATGGGCTTCCAGCCCGTGGAAGTCTTCACGGCCAAGATGGCCGTGCCACGGACGCACGGCTTTCCAGTCGCCCATTCGCACCGCCTGCTTGGAGCCTTTTTCGTGAAATTCCCAGTAGAGAAATTCGTGCTGTTTCTGCCTGCCCGGCCGGCCCAGGAGGGTTGGCAGTATCGAGACGCCGTCCGTCGGACCCTGATAGTCCACGCCCGCCAGCTCGGCAAACGTAGGAAGAAAATCCCAGAAGGCGCTGACGTGATGGCTCACGATCCCCGCTTTGATCTTGCCCGGCCAGCGCGAGATCAAAGGCACGCGGATGCCGCCTTCGTACAGGTCGCGCTTGGAGCCTCGCAGCGGGCCGTTGCTGTCGAAGAATTCGGGGTCCACGCCGCCCTCCTGATGGGGACCGTTGTCGCTCGTAAAAAGAACCAGCGTATGATCGTCGATTGCCAGCTTCTTGAGCGTTTCGATGATTCGGCCCAAATCCCGGTCGAGCCGGGTGATCATCGCCGCTTTTCCCTTCTCGGGCTCAGGCCAGCTCCGGTTCTGATAGAGGCCGTAGTCGGGTACCTCCATTCCGTTTTGTCCGGCCTCGTTGTTCGCATGGGGGATCGTCACGGCTAAGTAGAGGAAGAAGGGCCGGTCCTTGTTCTTCCTGATAAATTGCAGAGCTTCGCTCGCGATCAGGTCGTGAGAATACTGCGCGCGCTGCACGGCTACGCCGGCGCCGTCGGCCCTGCGTTCGGCCACGGTGTTGCCCGCCAGGGCTACTTTCTCTTCATTTCGAAACAGAAACTCCGGATAATAATTGTGGGCATGTCTTTGACACAGATAGCCATAGAAGTAATCGAAGCCCTGCTGGTTGGGGATGCCGGTGCTGCCCGGCCCGCCCAGGCCCCACTTGCCGATCAGGGCCGTGGTGTAGCCGGCCTTCTTCAGCAGCCTCGGGATGGTCACCGTGCCGGGCAGAAGCGGCAATTGCCCCATCGGCTCGATCTCTCGATTGCCCCGGACGTACGTGTGCCCGGTGTGCTGGCCCGTCATCAGAGAGCACCGCGACGGCGCGCAGACGGTGCAGCCCGCGTAATGGTCGGTAAAACGCATTCCTTCGGCGGCCAATCTGTCGATATTGGGCGTCTGGATCTTATCCTGCCCATAGCAGCCCAAGTCGCCGTAGCCGAGGTCGTCGGCCAGGATGAATATGATGTTCGGCCTGTTCCCGGATAAGCCACGAACGCCCGGCGACAGAACGCCCTCGCATCCTGACAGCGACAGCATCGCCGCTCCGCCGAAGACCGACCCTTCGACTACGCTCAGGGCATGTTTCAAAAAGTTGCGTCTGTTTGCGCTATGAGGCATTGGCACAAAATCTCCTTTCCACAAATCACGCCAAAGAGTTATACACCGCTCGGACGGCGTCAATGATATAGTCGTTGATTCGCTGCGTGTATTTGGCGCCGGCGCGGACCTGAACGAACCGGTCGAAGACCCCCAGCGTTTGCCGGCAACTGTCCGGGCCGTACTCGATTTTCTTTCCTTCCGGGCTGTTAAACGACGGCCAATCCGGATGGCGGGCCCGCTTGTTGATGACCGATTCCTGGATGGGCAGCAGAACCGAGCCGGTCAGTGTGGACGCGGGGACCTTTCGGTTTCGCAGCTCCCGGATGCAGCGGTCGCGCATGGCTTTGTCCTTCATCTCGAAATAGACGCCATACCCGATGTCTCCTTCCGGGTCGGGCCGGCGGCGCAGACGAATGCCGGAAAGATTTTTAATGCCGTCATAGATGGCCTGGGCGCTGGAGCGCAACTGGGCGAGCATGGAATCGAGCTTGGTCAATTGCGCCCCGAGCACGGCGCCGGTAAGTTCGTTCATTCTGAAGTTCTCGCCCGCAAAGGTTTGCACCCGGCTGGGGCCGGCGCCCGCGCGGTCCAGAAAGAGCTGGCGTATCGTGCCCATGTCGTGGAAGCGAGCGGCACGCTCGTAAATAAGCGTGTCGCTGGTCACTACCGCGCCGCCCTCGCCGGAGGTCATCATTTTGTTGATCTGAAAGCTGTAGATTCCTACATCCCCGATGGATCCCAGCTTTTTTCCGCGGTACGAGCCGCCGACGCACTGTGCGCAGTCCTCCAGGACGGCGACGCTGCGCTTGCGGGCCGTCTCCAGGATCGGGTCCATGTCACACGGCCCGCCCAACAAATGGACGGCGATGACAGCCTTCGTGCGGTCCGTAATCTTTCGCTCGAAATCCTTCGGATCGATGTTCAGCGTCTGGTCGATATCCGCAAACACCGGCAGAGCCCCGGCGTGAACCACGCACGTGTAATCCGACCACCAGGTATAAGCCGGGACGATCACCTCATCGCCCGGCCCAAGCCCCAGGCCGGCCACCGCGCAATCCAGGGCCGCGGTCCCCGATGTGACGCCCAGCGCCATGCGCGTGCCCATGTATTGCGCAAATCGCTCTTCGAAGCGCAGCACTTTGGTCGGCGTGCCCGGCCCCCAGTAGCGGAAAGGCGAGCCGGACTCCAGGACCTCCAGCAGAGCCTGCTTTTCCTGCTCGTCGAAAAACTGAGGCCCGATGTACCCCGGCTCGATGTCCGGCACATCGAGAGGCTTGGGGCCGGCTTGCGCCAGGAGTGCATGCGCACATGGGCTGATCCCCGAGCCGGATAGGGCAATACAACCGGCCGCCAGGAATTTTCGTCGGGTGAGATTTTTAATTCCCCCATTTTCTGCCACGCTTTGGGTCGTCATTTTCGGCCTCCTTAACTCGACTCGCTCTACCGGGTAACTGCAGCCAGCCCCCGTGTCTTCTGTCGAAGACAGAAACGGGGGCCGGCTGTCAATCTGCAAAGGAGCTTAACATGGGTATATCCTGAAGTCCAGCGATTTTGCGTGAAGCAGGTCCCTCGGGGTGCATGTCATCTTTGTAGGTAAAGAACAGAAAGAGCCATCCCCATCCCGATAACGACAATCGGGATGAGGCTGCCACCCAATCAGGATTGGCGGAAAACGGGTGGCAGCCTCAAAGCCGCAGGCTTTGGGGATGGTTTCACCTACATTTGTGACATGCACCCGGTCCCTCGACTGCGCGGGCGGGACGCCCGCGACACTAAGTCGAAAACATTACCTACGGGATTGACAAGCCCCTTGTGACCGGTACAGTATGGGGCGTATCGACCGACGACCAACCATTCGTATTGAGGAACCAGAACATGAACAAAGCGATAATTCAATTCACGGCCTTATCCCTGATCTTAGCAGCAGCTCACTGGGCTCCGGCAACGGCGTCTGAAACGGCGACGGGAGAGTGGATTGCCCTGTTCGACGATAAGACGCTGGAAGGATGGAAGGCGGGCGAAAACAGCGCAACCTTCAGAGTGGAGGACGGCATGATCGTGGCCCACGGCCCCCGCAGCCATTTGTTTTACGCCGGCCCGGTCGCCAATCACAACTTCAAAAACTTCGAGCTTAAGGCCGAGGTCAAGACCGCTCCCAAGGCCAATTCCGGCATCTTTTTTCACACGGCCTTTCAGCAAAGCGGCTGGCCCAAGAAAGGCTACGAGGTCCAGATCAACAACACCCATCCCGGCAGCGGCGATTACCGTGAATTGAAGAAAACCGGAAGCCTCTACTCGGTCCGCAACCTGTTCAAGTCCCCCGTCAAAGACAACGAGTGGTTCACGATGTACGTCAAGGTCGAGGGCCGGCGCATTCAGATACACGTCAACGATTTACTCGTTGTTGATTATATCGAACCTGATAAACCCATCCGTGGAGCCGAAGACGCCGGCAGCGTCCTCTCGCAGGGCACCTTCGCCTTGCAGGGGCACGACCCGGAAAGCAAGGTCTGCTTCAGAAACATTCTCGTCAAGCTCTTGCCGGATGTGCCCAGGCCCAAAGACACCCGCGCGAAATCGGAAATCGACTATCAGAAAGAAATCTCCGCTCTCGGAGCGGCGGATTTTCCCACGATCGATCTCCATATCCATCTCAAAGGCGGACTGACGATCGACCAGGCTTTGGAAAAATCCAGGCACACCGGCATCACGTACGGCATCGCCCAGAACTGCGGAGTCGGCTTTCCCGTGACCAGCGACGAAGGTCTCAGGCAGTACATCAAGTCGCTCGAAGGCAAACCGGTCTTCATAGGGATGCAGGCCGAGGGCCGGGAATGGGTCAACCTTTTTTCGCCGGAGGTCATCGCCCAATGCGATTATGTCTTCACCGATGCCATGACGTTCACCGACGAGCAAGGCAGGCGGACCCGGCTTTGGATGCCGGCCGAGGTCCACGTGGACGATAAGCAGCAATTCATGGAGATGCTTGTCGGCAAGATTGTGACGATTCTCAATAACGAGCCGATTGACATCTACGTCAATCCGACGTTCCTTCCCGCGGTAATAGCAAGCGAGTATGACAAGCTCTGGACGCGCGAGCGGATGGAGAAGGTGATTCGCGCCGCGGTAGCGAACCACGTTGCCATCGAGATCAACTCGCGGTACCGGATTCCGAGCCCCGCCTTCATCAAGCTCGCCAAGACAATGGGCTGCAAGTTTACCTTCGGCACGAATAACCCCGGGCCCGATCTCGGCACGTGCGAATACGCGAGGGACATGGTCAAGGAATGCGGCCTGACCAAAGGCGATATGTTTGTTCCCGATACGAACGAGTCAAGGCGCGCCCGAACCAGGTAAGCCGTCCTCCGGTCGCAGAGTGCCGTTAAATATACCCCTCGGACCTGGTGCTTTGCGCTTTGAGTTTTGCGATGTATTGCCGCTGAACCTGCCCGAAGACCCCGACGGCGACACGCATGATCTTTATCTCCACCGAGTCTCCCTCGTCGACCTTTTCCATTTCCAGCGAGAGTTCTTTGACGTTGCGTACCGTCGTACCGTTAATCTCCAGGATCAGGTCTCCTGCGAGCAGTCCGGCCTCTTGCGCGATTCCCTTTCGCTGCACGTCGGTCACAATCAATATCGGATAAGCGCTCTGGAAATCGAACTGTTGCGCCACCGACTCGGTCAGCTCCGAGACCTCCATCTGAAAGAACCGGCTCACGAGCTTGCGGCCATCCGGCAGCGGTCTGGGCTGCATCGTCAATTTGACGGTCCGGGTTTGCAGGCGGGCGTCGGTCGGGCGCACGTATTTCACTTCTATCGGCTCGCCGACTTCTTTGCCCATCAGCTTGACGTAGAAGTCTATGACACTCGCAAGCTTATGGCCGTCGATTTCAAGGACGATATCGCCGGCTGAGATGCCCTGCTCATCCGCCGGGCTTGCCTTGCTCACCGAGTCCACAACCAGCCCGGTGAGCTCGCCTACCGTCTTCATCCTGCCCATGGTCAGGCCCAGACGCGCCCGGCGGAGCTCTTCCGGCATCAGCATGTGACTGAGATTATCGACGAGCGTGTCAACGGGTATGGCAAAGCCGATGTTCTGGGCCTCGGCCCGAATGGCGGTGTTGACTCCGATCAGCTCGCCGTTGACGTTTAAGAGCGGGCCGCCGCTGTTGCCCGGATTGATGGAAGCATCGGTCTGAATCAGACCTCGCAGCCAGAATCCTTCTGTAACCTGTATATCTCTGCCGACCGCGCTGACGACCCCGCTGGTCACGGTGTTTGCATAGCCATAGGGATTGCCGATGGCGATAACGGTTTCGCCGATCATCAGGTCGTTGCTGCGCCCCAGGCGGACGAAGGGCAGCTTCTTTTCAGCCGGGACGGCTAAGACCGCTAAGTCTTTGTTTTCATCGGCGCTGACTATCGTGGCCGGAAGCTCATTGCCGTCACTGAAGACGACCTTGATTTTGCCAACCTCCTTGACCACGTGCGCGTTGGTGATCACGTAGCCGTCTTCGTGGACGACCATGCCGGAACCCAGCACGGACACTTTTGCCTGAAACCTGCGGCCCCACAGATCGAACATGTCCGGAAAGTCAAAGCCGCCCCAGGCGGAGCGCGAAAGTGGACGCTCGCCGGATATGTTGACGACGGCCTCGTGCGTCTCCTGATAGACTCTGACCACCGGCGTACGCCTGTCCGTCAGGCCACTCATCGCCGACGAGGAATTGCCGGACTGATCGAAAGCCGGCTCGCCTGTTACCGCCGCCGGCGATGAAGAAGCCGCCAGAAGCAGTCCCGCGGCGACAATTACCGATAAACTCCGTCTATTCATAGTTCTCCACATAGAATCCATGACCGATCTCCAGTAAATCCACCCTTCATTGTATCGCGATGTATCTTCTACGCAAATCCAGAGGACTGGTTCTACAACGGGTGCATGTCATCTTTGCAGGTAAAGAACAGAAAGAGCCATCCTCATCCCGATAACGACAATCGGGATGAGGCTGCCACCCAGTCAGGATTGGTGGGAAACGGGTGGCAGCCTCAAAGCCGCAGGCTTTGGGGATGGTTGCACCTACAATCGTGACATACACCCGTTCTACAGTCCGAATTCGTTGCCGCTCTACCGCCTCCGGCGGCGAAAATCAGACATTTTAGGGGTCCTAATGAAGCCCCCACTGCTTCGCTTTGCGAAGTAAAGCGGCGGGGGCGAACTTATGAATTTTTAGCTAAAGTGCCGTTGTGTTGCTGCCGATAATTCAGACAAGTCCGCCATTCGCGTGGCGGGCAAGTTCATAAAGCGATTTTTTCTCCCCTCCGGAAAACATCGAGTAGTCCGGCATAAGCCAGATTATCGATGTTTTCTTTTTTTAAAATTACCACTGGGCTTCAATGTAAGGGCCGATGGGGCCTTCCGGCGTGGCTTTCGGCCGGGATTGAAGGATCGCCTCTGCAATGGCGACATCGCTCTGACGGGTAATCTTGATGTTCGAAGAGTCCGATTCCACGATGGTCACTTTATGGCCCAGCGCCTCGACTAACTGTGAATCGTCGCTGATCTTGGTTTTGTCGAGGGTCTTGAGGTTCCGATACGCCTTTCTCAGCAGCTCAGCAGCGAAGACCTGGGGCGTTTGAGCCTCGTAGAGACCGGTTCTATCGACCGTTTGTGTTATCGTCCCATCCTTTACCAGTTTTACCGTCGCCGTAACCGGACAGGCCGGTATGGCGGCGCCGCTCCTGGCGGCCGCGGCGATGCCAGCCTCGATTACCTTTTCCGTCACGCAGCACCGGCAGGCATCATGCACGGCGACAAGATCGATGCCGTCTTTGACCAGCTCAAGCCCCTTCTCGACCGTCTGGAAGCGCTCGGTGCCGCCGATAAAAATACTCACGTTGAAGAATTTCAGGTTCGGTCCCCATTTGACGTTGACCAATTCCTCGTCCTCGGAGGCGATACCCAGCAGAATCTGTTTTACGTCGTCACGGTTGGAAAAAAGCTCGACGCTTCGCAGGAAGACCGCCCTGCCCGCCACGTCAACGAATGCCTTCTTGCGTTTGCCGCCGAACCGGCTGCTGGCGCCGGCGGCACAAATGATAGCTGTAACACTCTGACTCATACGCATTCACTCATTTACTCATCCATTAAAACTCGATGCCCCGCCGTGCCGGCAGGCCTTTATCGAGAGGATGTTTAACGTTTCTCATCTCCGTTACCAGGTCGGCCAATTCCATCAATTCTTCAGTTGCCCCTCGGCCGGTCAGTACAATCTCCACGGCTGGGTCCTTTCTGCGAATCAAGCTCTTGACATCTTCCAGCCTGGCCAGGCCCCTTGAGAGGCAGAAAACGATCTCATCAAGAACGAGCACGTCGTAGAGCCGCTTTTCGGCCGCCTCGGCCATTGTCTCAAGGACTTGCCTGATGGCGGCCCGCATTTGGGGCACGGCTTTCTCGTCGGCCCACGAGGTGGACATGTCCCACGGCAAATCGAGTGCTTCGATCCTGATTCCGGCCGCGCCCAATTGCAGCGAGGAACGCTCGCCGGTATCGAGAGTTGTCGGCTTGAGGAACTGATAAATCAGGACCTTGTTTCCGTAGCCCGCCGCACGCAGGGCCAGACCGAACGCGGCGGTCGTTTTGCCCTTGCCGTCACCGGTATATATTTGGACAAGTCCTTTTTCCAGCATGCCGGCATTATAAACTCGCCACCCGTCCGCATAAAGGGCTGAATTCAAAAGTGAAGCATTTGCCGGGCCCGATTTTGCTGCTTACGGCTTGTCGGATTCGGCGGTGCGACCTTCCGAGGCAGACTTTCCGGGAAGCACGCCGGCGATTCCCGAAGCGGACTCGGCCGCGATGGAGATCTCCGTCGTATAGTCGGGGTAGGAAAGCGAGAAGATCTTCTTGAAGGCAAGCCTGGTCCCGGACAGTGCTTGAATAAAAACCGGTAGAAAAAGTAACCAATATTTATTCTTATATGATCCATAGTAACGATATTGTAGACAAAAGTAAAATTTTAGCGAAAATCAAAAAATCAAAACAGCAATAACATTGAAGGAGATCAAGCTGTGGCTGAGAAGAAAAATGCAATGGTTGCTGTGTATAATACACACGTAGAAGCTGAGGCTGGTATCAAAGAACCGCAGAAAGTTGGGTTTGCCATGAAGAAGCTTTCTATTGTGGGTGTTCGCTCGCGATGTCTTTCCTATTCGTGTGTTGCACTTACCATGTGAATTCGCCAGGACACTATTGTTAGAATCATGAAGGAGGCGGCGACTGCGGGCAATTGAAGGACGAACGAACTAAAAACCCAGCAAAAGGGTGTTCCAATCGCGAATGACTGGGGGTCACAAAACCACATCCAAAAACCCTCGTGCTGATGGTGGCGACCTCTTTCGGAATTTATCTCTGTTACCGGCTGGCCACGCCATCCTTGACCGACCAAAAGGGATGACTCGAAGTGAGATTCATGCAGCTTGCCGGCCGTTTACCCGGGTCGTTTGTCTTCGGACAGTTTTTCGTGAAGGGCCTTCCGTGCCAGACGATCCAGGTCTGCGTCCGTTACCGTGGGAAGAAACCGCTTTCGATAAAGCTCGTCGTGCAAGATATTTACAATGGCAACCATGGGTGCCGCGACCAGAACACCCAGCACACCAAAGGCGGCCACACATAAAAGCATGGAAAAGAGAATCGCCACCGGATGCAATTTCATGCTGCGTGCCATGATGAGGGGAGTGGTCACATTGTTCTCCAAGGCTTGGACTGCAATATAGGCGAGCACGACCCACAGCGGGGTTATACCTCCTTTGCTGACGGCTAGCAGCAGTGCCGGTACTGCGCTGAGGATCGGGCCCATATAGGGAACAGCTTCCAGGACGAACGCGATCAGTCCCAGAACCAGCGCGTCCATGAATCCGAAGATCAGCCACATGAGCAGAAAAACCAGCAGGCCAATCGTCGCCATCCCCAGCAGCGTCGCCAAAGCCCAGCGGGGCACAAATTTTCCAATGCGTTGCACGATGGTCAGCATCTGATCGTGGTAGCCCTCGGGTACCAGGGAAAACATTGCCCCAATGATCGGGCGGGGATTCATTAGCGTAAGGGTCGCGCCGAAGAAGACCGTCACCAACACGACCAGTATCTGAGCCGCATTGAACGCCACCGCCGTGAAACTGCCGGCCACGCCGTTCAGCATGTCGTTCAAACTCGAACGAATAGTTCTCGATTCTTTCGTAGCTTTGGTCGGAGCAGGTTGAGTGGTTCGTGACGCGGGTCGGGGCTTGCCCGCCTCCGTTGCGTCCTGGGCAATTTCCGTGGAGACTTCCTTCTGGAGTTTTTCCTCCGACAGCACGGCTTCTTGCTCCATTTTGATCAGGGGCTTTTGGAGACGTTCCCAGTAACCTGGCAACTGTTTCGAGAGCGTTGAAACCGAGGCCTTCATCGGCCCGAAGAAAGCCCACCCCGTAAAGGCAATGACCATGACCAATACCACCGCGACCAGCGCCGAAGGGAATTTTCTTCCACCCACCACAGCCCCAGCTCGCATCCGGGAGATTACTGGATTGGCTGCGAGCGAAATCAGCAGAATGAGCAGAAACGACAACAGAATGGGAGACAGCAGTGAAAACGTTTGGATGAAGGCAAATAACGCAGCGGCCAAAATCACATAGAAAGAAATCGAGCGTAGCTCCACCTCTGGCTTGGGGTTGTTTGACATGTTATTTCTCCCGTTGTCATCTTGCCGGCAGACGACCGGGCGTAGCTGTTAGGGGACCACCTCCTTCAGAGGCATCACCGCCGCGCCCGGCATATTGTTTTTGATTGTATTTTCTTCTGTTTTGAATCGTTCTCTTCTTCATTTCCTGGCGCTGTTTCAGAATCGTCTCTTTGCGTCCGAAGCAGACATCATCCATGGGTGACATTACCCATGGCTTCATGATACCGCTGACCATTATAACAAGCAACATATTTTGACTTTTACAACAATCAGCGTCTGCACCAGAGCCTGGATTACAGAACGCCTGCCGAGGTGTATTTTAAGGACAGGTTCAGGTGCTTCGCTTCCCCCTGCGAAGCACCTGAGGAACGTATCCTATGTACTGCTACAGCTATCACCTTATAGAAAGCCAAATCTGGTCTGGACAACCGGGAGTACCTCATCTATACTAATAGCACCGAACACAAGGCTTCTCGTTAGTTAGGCATAGATGTCTTGGAATAGGCCGAGCAGTTTCGCGAGAGAGGCGGTGGGAAGCTATGTTTGGCAAAGAAACAGATAGTTAAGCTAAAGCAGTGGTGTCCGGGGCTTGGCAGAAAAAAGACGCGGCAATGGAAGGCTGCGAAACGAATAGCTTAGTTGGCAGCTTAATAAACGCTCCTGCTTGCAATAATTTTTAGAAGCTTCCTTACAGCTTCTTATAAAAGAGTCTAAAATGTCGGTTTTAAGTCAGCTAAAAAGGATGGGGCGGCTGTGATTGCAAAGATGACAAAGATCCCTTGTAGCCGAGCGTTTAATATGGGAAATACCAACTCAGAGGAAAGTTTAGGGGCACTATAAACTTCAAAAGGAGACGAATTTATGACAACCGAAACGACCGAAACGAATAAGAAGACAGACACATCTATTGAGATAGATGCAATCCGCGGGGACATCCAAAAACTGCAGAATGACCTCAAGGAGATGCTTCATTCAGTAGGGGATCAGAGCAAGGAGAAACTTCAGGAAAGCAAACAAAAACTGGAGGCTGCGATTAAAAGTCTGCAGGGCCGGGTAGCGGAGAAATTCGATGAGAGTTACGACAGCTTCCGCGAACACAGTCAGGATGCTGTAAAACAGAGCAGAAAGCAGATTGAAGAGCGGCCGCTCACTGCCGTTTTCATCGCATTTGCTGCCGGAATACTATTCGACAGATTTTTTGGGCGGAGGTAGTTATGAGCCTCTTGACGGATATCCTTTGTACCGTGGCGGATTTGTTGCGTCTAAAAATCCAGGTGGAGGCAAAATATCTGGCTGCCAAATTTGAAGATGGTGCAAGATCCTTGCGTAGCTGCGCGAAGCAGTTGTGTTTCTGGGGTGGGATGCTGGTATTTTGCATCGCGCTGTTGACGGGCGGTGTTGGATTCATTATGTGGGGTGCTTATGCTCTGCTGGCATCGGCCATCAATCCAGGATTTGCAGCTCTAATTGTCGGCCTAATAGTTAGCCTGGTTGCCATTACCGTTCTTGGTGCGGTCAAAAATTCAATCAAATAAATCCCGTTAAAATAACTTTCTGGACAGTGCCAGATTACACCTGCGGCGATTATCCGACCAACCGCAATTCTGGCATTCTGGAGACATCTGCACTTTCGACGATGAATTTCTCGAGGTCATGCGATCCATGTTTGACCACGAGAAATTGTGGAAGGCAAGCGCGGAGGGCCTGAGCCACAACCATTTCTGAGGGAGCCTTGTCCTGGTTCATCGTGCGTAGCCAACTGCCAAAATGCCGCCAGACCTTCTGGCCGCGAAGGTGACGGACAGATACTGCAGCAGGCCTCTTTTCCAGCGAACGCTAACCAGGCTCATTTTCCTCTCCTTGATCTCTGTGACGCCCTCGGTGATGGGATGCTCCCAAGAAAGTGGTCCAGTCTTTATGAGAGGATAGCAGACTGTATATTCCTCCCAAGATATTTTCAACGAAGCTCAAGTCGGTCATGAACTCGAACGCCCACAGTGTCAAACCAATTTCGATGTGAGTGAGACAACAAGACCTTCAGCTACAACTGGGCTATTTCGGAAAGGCCCTCGATTTGTAGTTCGGTTATCTTGCGGATACGAGCTTCGAATCCGTCCTGCAAGGCAGCCGTCTCTTCGGCCAGCCGCTCCGCGAGTTGTGACTGGAATTGCTCTCGCGCCTTGTTCACCTTCGATTGCGTCAACGCGCGTTTGACGAGCCAGGCCGGGGCTTCCCAGTTCTTGGCTAGCTTCCCTGCCTTTTCTTTGCCGTGTCTGACCGTAAGGTACGCAAGTACAAGAGCCAACATTGCGCCGCCTATCAGCCCAATGGGACCCGAGACCAGAATCGCCGTGCCGGCGCCTCCGCATACAATCGCGCCGATACTGGCTGCGATCCCAACGAGAAACCAGCCGACCGTGTCCATTATCCCGCCGTACAGGTTCGGCACCGCCGGCGCGAGGGCGCCACTGGCGGTTGAGATATTCTGGCCTTCTTCGATCTGGGCATCTCCGACGCTCAGGCCGTGAGACTCGAACCACTTGACAAGCAGCTCCCTCACCTGCCCGGGCAGACCCATTCTGAGCGTCACCATTTCTTCTTCGATGATCTTTCTCAGTTCCGGTTCGAAGGACGCCGCTTTCGAAGAGACGTTCTCCTTAAGCGAGGCAATCGAGCCGCCGTTGTCCCTGAATTCCTGCAGGAGAGGTTTGATTGTCTTATCAAAAACCTCGAATGTTATGTCGTTTGCGACGTCGACCACATATGCCTGCGTCACTTCCTTAATGAGGGGTCGGACTTTCGTGTCGCAAAATTCCGGAAGCTCGTCCCTGAGTCTGTTTCGAGTCACCTCGAACTGCTTTTGCAGAGGTGAGTAGATGGCAAGCCCTTCGGAAATGACCGCATAGGGCCTGTCGCTGCGCATCAGATTAGACTGCTCGATGCCCAGCACTTCGGACAGGCAATCATAGACAAATGGCCATTGGCTGCTGCCCCCGGCAAGAATCACACGGCTGATATCGCTCGCGTTGATGTTTTTGGCCCCCAGCCCGTCGGTCAGCGACTGCCGGAACCAGGCGAGCAGGTCTATCGGCCCAGCGCCTTCAGTCAGTCTGTCGGACTCCAGGCCAATTGCCTGGAGGTAACGAGCGAAAGGCTGGCTCGGCCTATAGGCTTTCGCCTTGCTCGAGAACGTCTCCCAGTTCATGCCTCTGATACTGCCGTATCGCCCGACGGATTTATTGACGTTCTCAGAACGGTCTCTGGCCATAGTCAGCGAAAAGAATTCCTTTACCTCGCGGCAAAGAAATGAACCCACATAATAAGTATCTCCCGCCCGGTCGATTTCGGCCAGGGCAGAAGGGTTTTGCTCCAGGAACCATTGGAAAAAGAGATCGTCGAACAGCCGCCCTCCAAGCTCCATGTCACCCCACGAGCGACATTCTTGCAGGCTGCGCAGAAACGCAAAATCGCAGGTGCCTCCACCGAAATCGACAATCAGAACTCCCTTTCTTGCTTCGTCCGGCGAGAAGTCCTTGTGCCACAGATGGCACACCAATGCCCCTTTGGGCTCGTCAACGAGTCTCACATCACCGTATCCGGCCGCCCTGGCGATTTTCTGCAGCTTTGTCCGGAAGCCCTCTGCAGCCTCGCTCGGAACGCCCACAATCACATCATGGCTGGAAGGATCGAGCGAGATGTGCTGCCGCTGCGCCTGTACCACGACGGTGCGCAGAAAATCCTCTGCATTCTTGGCCGCCTCATCGCTTGTAGCAATATCGGGTTTAAATTGTGTGCACAGGCGGTAGTTCTTGCGTTCTTCGTTCGAAGCCTCGCCATATTCGTGCAGCGCCGGATTGCCCACCAGTGGTTCCTTGTCTTGGCGATAGAGAATCGCAGTGGGAATACCGTCCCGGCCGGAGCCGAAATCCACACCGACCGGCGATACCTGGTCCGCCGGACATTTGCAGTAGTAGGAGTTGGTAGTCCCGAAATCTATTGCTAAGATACTCAAATCGCTCATGTCTATGACTTGTCCCGCAGCTTTCTTACCAGTCCGCGTTCGATAACGCTGCCGCCGAAGACAACGGGCCAGCGTTCCACTCTGACCTGGTCGCCTTCGGCGACGTCACCGAAGGCCTCATACCTGCTCAGAAGGTCCTTTGTCCAGGCGAGCACGGTTTGTTCGCCGCCGGCCGAGGATAAGAATGCCGGCGGACCCTCCAGCCCTTCGAAGCCGCAGTTTCTTGCCTCCCGGATCAGCTCGTCCGCCACCACGGGCAGAGACTCGCCCGATGCACCATGGAGGAAATATATAAGCCTGGCAATCCGGCGAAATGCTGATTCTCTGTTAGCTGCCGGTTCTGTCTTCCACAACCGTGAAGAACAAAACATTGCCAGCAGGGCGACCGACTGGCTCAGCCACTGTTCGATCGAGACGCGCACGACCTGCTCGTGGTTCTTGCGATCGTACGCAGGCAGCCGCTCTGTGGCTCTGAACACTCGCGGCAGCAACCTCGAAATGAACCGACTTCGCGACAATCGAAGGACAACCAGAACCGCACACATCGCGCCAAGAGGACCGCCTATCACCAGCCCTACGTCTCGCATGTCGAACGCCAGCCGGAATAGGGGGGTCAGCATAGCTATGCCTGCGACGGCTCCGACCATAGCGCTTATAGCGACTCTGTAAGCTTTTGGCTTGGCGTCTCTGGCCGGCTCGGGTATCTGTAATGGCCTTGCGACCGCATCGAACACCAGGGCGACGGTAGCCACAGAACGGTCATCGGATACGACCCCGCCGCTGGTTGCGGACAGCCAGGCCGGGCTGAGCAGTTCTTTCTTCAGGAAGGACCGCAACCTCGTTTGCGCGATATCGAGGTCCGCAGTCACGGGGCAACTGCCCGATCCCACCGCCTGGAAGTACTCCTTTGTTCCGTCCTTGACCAGATCGCTGCGTAATTTCGCTGTTGCCGCATACGCATCGAGAATTCTCTCTTTAAGGTCGAGCATGAACGAGCAATTCCTTTAGCCGACATTTCCCATGTAAGTTCATAATCAATACTCCCGCACGCTACGGCCTCTATAGTAGCACGATATGCGGTTCGATTTCAACACCTCTGGCAGTCAACTCGGCAGACATTCCTGTTAGAAAGGCCCAACAATTCGCCAATTCGCTGAAAATCGAACATTTTGACACTTTTTCGAGGCACCTCGACCCGGGATTTCTCATCACTTGATCGGATTTTCCAAGCACACAGCCGATCATCCTGCCCTCGTAAGTTCTATGTTGGCTATTGGATTCCACGTGGCTGTGGCAGTTCCATACTCATGACGGCTGGACCAACACAAGGGGGCAGGTCGGTGACGTACTCCAGGACCGCCAATTCGGCGATGGCTTGAATGGACTTGATGAGGAACGTGGTGGTTTTTGATTCGGTCTTCGGCCCGCCGGCGAATTTCTTGCCGATGAAGAAGGCCAGGGCCCCTACGAGCACAGCGATGAGAAGGTAAATGACATCCCACATTTGAGTTATCTCTTTTTGTAATCCGGCCCGCAGGGTCGCCTGCTGCCATAAGGCCGCCCTGTGCCGTGCAGCCGAACTCCTCAGGCAGTCGTTTTATTTCTGTGCCTTAGCTGCAGGATATATTTGATGATGTCCTTTCTGCTGATGATACCGACGAGTTTTCCACCCGACGTGATCGGCACTCTTCGAAAACTGTTGTGGATAAGAGATTCGGTAATATCCACGAGACTGTCCTCCGCGTCGAAGCTGCAAATCTTATCGGTCATGAAATCTTCGACGTTGCCGGGTTTATCTTTGATATCATAGAGCAGCTTGAGCACGTCTTTTTCGGAGAGAATGCCCGCCAGGGTCATATCGTCGTTGACCACCGGCAGTCCGGTAATGTTTTTATCGACCAGGATTCTCATCGCTTCGTAGATCGGCGTGGACCTTTTGACAAAGAGGATGTCCGTGGTCATAACGGTTTTGGCCTTAAACATGGCATTCTCCTTTTTTAGACAAACTCAAGGGTTCTGTAAAATGGATACCCCTGGGGCCGGCATTTCCCTGTTCGAATGCCAGAATAGCCGCGGCCGGCGGCGACGTCAAAACAAAATTCCAAAGCCAATATGTCCAAAGGTTCGATATTAGAAAGCAGGGAATTCGGGGAATCGGAGAATTTCGGATTCACAAATTCGCTTGCAATACAGGGCAGCTTTGTGTAAATTACCCGAACGCCGGCGGCGTAGCTCAGTTGGTTAGAGCATGGGATTCATAAGCCCAGGGTCCTCGGTTCGAATCCGAGCGCCGCTACTCGATTGATAATTTATGAATTACGATTTATGAATGCGGCTTCGCCGAGGCTGTTGCCAATCATAAGCCTGTCCCGAGCATAGTCGAGGGATCGAAAATCGTAAATAATATGGCCCCCATCGTCTAGTGGCCTAGGACGCCGGGTTCTCAACCCGGTAACAGGGGTTCGACTCCCCTTGGGGGTATTGTATAATGCGGCGAAAACGTGCTTTTCAGTGTGTTTTCGCCATTTTCGTGTCTCTGGTTGTCTATGCAAATCCCCTGTTTTCTGCACACTTTGTCCAAGCTGGCGGACAAGACAGGATTTTCGTTTCCTGCAAATCAGGCCAAAACTCTGCATGATACATATACAGAAGGTAGGGCCAAGCAACTTGAGGCCTGACCAGCTTCATTTTGTTTGGCGTCTCTCTCTTTTCGGTTCTTATACTTTTCCAAAGAACTCAAACTGACCCACTACCCATTTTTCTTGCCTTCGCCGTCCGGTATGCTATGATTCATTTTGTATCGTCTCCTTCACAGTTCGGCGGTTGTCTGTGCGACCGCCTGTACCGCAAATCAGGGGAATGGCCTCGGCAGTATGAAAAGTGACATACGAACGACCGGGTTAGTCACCATCGTAGCTTTAGGCATGGTACTTGGGTTACATGCCTGCAAAAAGCAGGAACCGATGCAGGAAGAGACTTCGCCGCCAGAGCGAATCACGCAAGAGTCCGCCGACCGCGATACCCTGAGCACAAAGCCCGTACCTCCGGAAGATGGTCAACATAAGCCGCAGACTACGCCGGCACAGGAAACACCTCAAACCGATCTGGCGATCTCCGACTCGTCGAAGGCTGTTGATTCAGGTTCAGCCGAAGCTCGGGCCCTTCTATACTACACGACCGGTCAATACGACCAAGCCATCTCGGAGTACACCAAGGCAATCGAGCTGAATCCAAAAAATGCCATGACCTACTACTATCGGGGGAATGCCTACAGAGCCAAAAGCCAATACAAGGAAGCTGTCTCAGATTACACCAAGGTCCTTGAGTTAAACCCCACATCTGCTGAGGCCTACCATAATCGGGCCATGATGTACTACAAGCAAGGTCAGCCGAAGCCGGCGGTCTCGGATTTCACGAAGGCCATTGAGATAAATCCGAGGCTGATGCAGGCCTACTGTAATCGTGGGGCGGCTTACATCGCCGAAGGGCTATATGATCAGGCCATTTCAGACTGCAGCAAAGCCATCGAAATGGACTCACGCTATGCTGAAGCCTACTTCAATCGTGGGGCGGCCTATATCGCTAAAAGACTTTATGATGAAGGCATCTCGGATTGCAGCAGAGCCATAGAGATCAACCCAATGCACGCTCAGGCCTACTACAATAGGGCCGTCGCCTACTACAGGAAGGCTCAATACGATCCGGCTATATCCGATTACACCAAGGCCATCGAAATCGAGCCAAGCGATGCCAAAGCCCGCGACGGTCGGGCAACAGCCTACGGTGCTAAAGGCGAATATGTGCGGGCCATCTCCGATTACACCAAGGTCATTGAGATAAGCCCGACGTTCACGACGGCCTATACCAATCGGGGGATCGCTTACTACAAAAACGGGGAATACGACAAAGCCTGGGAGGATATCCAAAAAGCAGAGAGTCAGGGGGCCCAAATCCCCCCAGCATTTCTCAACGCTCTTCGTAAGGCATCAGGAAGAGAACGATAAGATCGTGCTTCGGATTCCTGCAATAAGCGGGACATTTACCGGTTCCTTTTGATTTCTCCACTTTGTCGTCCTATGTGTTCCGTCAACGGACGCCAACTCATGAAAACCGGGTTCGTGCATCCTTTCACGTCGCGTGATCCATTCGCCATTTACTTTTTCTCCGCTTTGGGTATTTCGGTGAGCGCTTTGATTGCCGTTTTCGTATCTTCCGGCAGGTCCGGCCAGAGCTTGACAAGCTCTCTCAATTCGAGATAATGGCACATGGTTTTGTCCAAGCCTGTGGCTAAGACAGGATTTGCGTTTTCCGTAGGTGGTTTATTTTCAAGAGGTCGCCGATTTGCCTCAAGGGGTTGACTCCCCTTGGGGGTATTTTTCGGAGCCAATTGCGAGGCATGCGCAACAGGCCGTGGCAATTCTACTTTTTTTGTTTTGGTTTCACCCTTCGCCGTAATTGGACTTTCAAACTGGCAAACCACTCACCAATTTGAACAAACGCTGAAATTTTGAAGCAGGCAGCTAAGCAAAAAATTTGTTGTTTCCCAAGTGACATCAGGTTCTCAACAGCCCTTAGCAATTTACAGAATTTAATTATTTTTTCAAAGGCGACCATGTTATTCTCCAGAAAACCTTTTAAGTGTCTCTGGAAAATGGCTGCGTGTCGGGTGGGTGTCGGCTTGTCGAATTGCTAACTAACTGAAATGTCAGCGGTTATGAGTTTCAAGTGTCGGCTCAAGTGTCGGCTTCCCAGGCTTCCACATCGCCGGTGTCGCCGTTCTTACTCCCTCTTGGAAGCTCCTTTTTGCCCTCCTTCAAAACCTCTTTAGCTTTCTTAAAGTTTGGCCAGTCGTATAGGGTAGTACGGTACACACCTACGGCCTTTGCGATCTTCGTGTCAGACCACTCAGGGTGTTTGACCAGCATAGCAAGAGCCAAAGCCTCTCCGGTGAGGCCGTCTGCTCTTTGTGTGTCCCCTGCCTTTTCGCCGCTGCCCTGTTCGCCTTTTCCTGCCGGCTTTTCGGTTGCGAAGGCCCTCTGCGTTTCTTGCGCGATGTCTTCAAACTTCTTGGCCAGTTGCTTTGCGCTCCTGCCGGCCAACTCAATGAGCCTCAGGTCTCTGAAGCCTCTGAAGCTCTTTATGTTAATGCCGCGCGCGTAGTGCAGAAGGTTCCCGTACTCGTATTGCAGCAATTCTAATGGCTTCGTCTTTGCTGCGTGCTGTAAGCGCTGTAGGGCAAGATCAAACCACGGCTTCAAGGAGCTGTCAAGATCGTACCATGTCTCATCCTTGCCCAGAGGGAAAAGTGTGCGGGCCTTGAATCTCCGTGCGGTCTCGTTGAACAGGGCAACATCAGACAGCTTTTCCGCCTTCTGAATGTGCTCTGCCTCTGACGACCCTTTGTCTTTCGTCGGGCTCGTGATTCTGTCGCAATACTCTTCAAGGTCAACGCTTACACGATTGAAATACTCTTCAATCAAGTGTGTCTCGGCAAACGCCCTGCCGATACAGTCTCCCGTGATCTGGCTGTTTGGCTCAGCCAGAGTCCGTTCGATTATGTCTGCTGATACGATGATCTTGTTGTTGATCTTGTTTAGGTGGGGCAATTCTTTGTCGTGTATGAAAGCGAGTAGGGAATAGCAGCCGGCGAGCCTTCTTGCCTCCTTTTCCAGATCATAAGAAAGGCAATAAACAGGTGAGAACACATTCAGCGGGGGCTCCGGCCTGCCCATTCGTGGTTTCCAGCACCCTTTACGGTTCGCCTCGTCAAAGGTTGTCCACACCTTCCAACTCTTCTGGTATGTCCGCAACTGCTCTCGAAACCGTTTTTTCTTTGCAGGATTGTCAACCAGCTCTGCGATGAGCTTCGCCAAGTGCGACAGATAATCTTCGACTGAGATGTATGGCGGTATCTCTGGTATCCCCGGGATTCGAGGCATTTTTCACCTGTCCTTTTCGGGTCGGTCTGGCCTTCGGCAGGTAAGCAGGTGAAGAAGAACCTTACCGAAGACCAAACCTGGCCGGTAGCTGGCCGGCCGTCCCGATTATTATTTTCGCCCTCGCATTATACGGCCGTTCCCCCGGATCTTCAACGTTCCAAATCGGCGTAATCCGTCAGTTACGGGTGGGAAGGGGATGGTTAAGAGGAGTTGAGGTTGAAGAGGGCGTCGGTGGGGTCGATGTCGGGTTGCTCGGCGAGCTTGTCGAGTGCGGCTTTGAAAGCGGCCGTCA
>Ga0210377_10001009_pt1 | contig 26373 bp, 23 predicted proteins | sample PLM4_65_b1redo_FD_155480 | JGI IMG/M metagenome (GOLD analysis project Ga0210377, IMG submission 155480) | Groundwater sediment microbial communities from an aquifer in East River, Colorado, USA - PLM4_65_b1 redo | ecosystem: Environmental > Terrestrial > Soil > Riparian zone | place: USA: East...
CGGCGTCTTCGATGATCGACAGGCCGATCCGATCTTTGACCGAGCCGCCGGGGTTGAAGAACTCAACCTTGGCGATGACTTCGGCCTTGATGTCGCCGACGACGCGGTTCAGGCGAACGAGGGGCGTGTTGCCCATCGTGTCAAGAATAGTGGCGCGGATGTCTTCGGTGGCGGAAACCTGCGCGGCGACGGTCATGGCATGTCCTGAGTGAACGATAGCGAACGATACCCGGAAGTATACCATCACAGTTTTGAGCTTGCCGAATGCGCGGCGGGGCGGAGTGTCTACCAAAGAGTAGGTCATGTTGTCAGTCGACCTCGCCCCCGCCACCCGATCTGGTCAAGAAATTTGGCGCGCCCCCTCTCCAGTCTACCCCTGTAAGGGGTAACTACGGAGAGGGGGATGGGGAGTGAGGTCAAGCGGCGACACAGGCGGCGCGGTTAGGCGACGGGCGGATGTCTGATGTAAAATCCACGCATGGACACTTCAACCCTGCTGGACAACCCTGTGATATTGCAATTTCTATTTCACCCGCGCGCGGCGACGCCCGGCGCGAGCCGCCTGCCCGGCGCGATGGATGGCGCAATCCCGGTAGGTGATGGCGTCACGCTGGGCTATCGGCTTTACGCCCACAAGCCCGGCGCGCCCGTGATCTTGTATTTTCACGGCAACGGCGAGATCGCGGCAGATCACGATGACATCGCCCCGCTGTATCACGCGGTCGGCGCGTCGCTGCTCATCGTCGATTATCGCGGTTACGGCTGGAGCAGCGGCAAGCCTACTGTCAGCGCGCTGCCGTCCGACACCGAGGCGGTTCACCGCGCCCTGCCGGAGATATTGAGTCAGGCCGGGCTGGGGAGATCGCCGCTGGTCGTGATGGGCCGATCATTGGGCAGCGCGCCCGCCATCCACCTCGCCAGCGCCTACGGGCGGGACTATCGCGGGCTGATCCTCGACAGCGCCTTCGCGCAGGTCATCCCCTTGCTGGCGCGGCTGGGGCTGCCGGTCGGGATGCTGGGCGGGCTGGCCGACCCGGTCGGCAATCTCGACAAGATGAAGCGAATCGAGATGCCCACCCTGATCATTCACGGCGAGCAGGACGACCTGATCCCCATCTCGCAGGCGGCCCTGCTGCATGAGGCGTCGCCCGCGAAGCGCAAGGTTTTCAGGCGGTTCGCTCACGCCGGGCATAATGACTTGCTATACTATGCTGAAGAATACTTCGAGGCTGTTGGCGAGTTTCTATCGTCGTTGTGACCGGGTAGACGTGGCGAATGTGACAGCGCATGAAATGAGGGGCATCAAGATGATTGAGCTAAAACGATTAGAAGTCCCGATCTCAGGCATGGATTGCGCCGAGTGCGCCGAGAGCGTCCAGCGCGCCATCGCCGCCCTGCCGGGTGTGCAGTCGGCGGACGTGCTGCTGGCGTCCGAAAAAGCCATCATCCAGCTTGACCCGGCGCGGGTGAGCATGACCTCGATCCGCGCCGCCGTCGCCAGCGCGGGCGAGTATGCCGTCCCCGACAGCGCGGCTGTTCAGCCCGCATTTCAGCCCATCGGCGACTTCAACCGCCAACTGACCTTGTTGCTCGGCGGCTTGTTCGCGTTCGTCTTGCTGGTCGTGATCGCGGGCGAATGGCTGGGATGGTTGGCGGTGCTGAACAAGCTCGTGCCGTTCCCAATCGGGGTCGCGCTGGCGGTTCTGGGCGGCTGGCCGATCTACCGCAGCGTGATCAAGGCCGCGCTCCGGCGGCAGGTCATTTCGCACACCCTGATGACGTTGGGCGTCTTCGCGGCGCTGGCGGTCGGCGAATGGGTCACGGCGGCGCTGGTGGTCGTGTTTATGCGGGTGGGCGCTTATGTCGAAGCGTTCACCACCGAAAGCGCGCGCCGCGCCGTCAAGAGCCTGACCGCCCTCGCGCCGCAGACCGCCCGCGTTGAGCGCGGCGGCGCTGAAGTCGAAATCCCGATTAGCGAGGTCGCTGTCGGCGAGACTGTGATCGTCCGCCCCGGCGAGAAAATTCCGGTCGATGGCGAAGTTGTCGCCGGGCACGCGACGGTGAATCAGGCGGCGATCACGGGCGAAGCGATGCCCGTTGAGGCGGCGCAAGGCTCCCATGTTTTCGCCGCGACCATCGCCACGCTGGGCAGCCTGCGTGTGAAGACGCTACAAGTGGGGGCGGATTCGATGTTCGGGCGGGTGGTCAAATTGGTGGAAGAAGCCGAGTCCAACCGCGCCAATGTCCAGCGTTTCGCCGACCGCTTTAGCGCGGTTTACCTGCCCGTTGTCGCCGGGATCGCCGCGCTGACCCTGCTGATCAGCCGCAACCCGCTGTCCGCCGCCGCCGTGCTGGTGGTGGCCTGCTCGTGCTCGATTGCGCTGGCGACGCCGGTGGCGGTGCTGGCCTCGATTGGCAGCGCCGCCAAACGCGGCCTGCTGATCAAGGGCGGCAAATATCTGGAAGTTTTGGCAAAAGCGGATGTCGTGCTGGTGGACAAAACCGGCACGCTGACGCTGGGCCAGCCGCAAATCACCGATATTGTGCCGTTGAATGGCATGTCTCAATCAAGCGCGTTGGCTTTGGCCGCCTCCGCCGAGCGCTACTCCGAGCATCCGCTGGCCGAAGCCGTGCGCGCCGCCGCCCGCAGCCAGAATTTGAGCCTGTCCGAGCCGGAGGAATTCGAAACCATCCCCGGCGCAGGCGTTCGCGCGACCATCAACGGGCGGCGGATCGCGGTCGGCAACCGCGCCCTGCTGCCGGAAGCGGCGCGCATGCCTGCCGCCGCGACTCTGGAAGCGCAGGGCAAGACCCTGTTGTTTCTGGCGCAGGATGGGCAGCTTGAGGCCGCTTTCGCCGCCGCCGACACCCTCCGCCCCGAAGTCCCCGCCGCCATCGCCGAGCTTCGCGCGCTGGGCATAGGGTGTATCGAACTGCTGACGGGCGACAATGAGCGCGCCGCCGCCGCGCTCGCCGAACAGCTGGGCATCGCATATCGGGCTAACCTTCTCCCCGATGACAAGATCGCTATCGTCAAGGACTATCAATCTCGCGGGCATCGCGTGGTGATGGTCGGCGACGGCGTCAACGACGCCCCCGCGCTGGCGCAGGCCGATATTGGCATCGCGATGGGCGCGGCGGGGTCAGCCATTGCCGTTGAAGCCGCGCATATCGCCCTGATGCGCGACGATTGGGCGCTGCTGCCCGATGTCGTCCGGGTCGCCCGCCGGACGATGTCCACCATCAAGATGAATCTGGCTTTCACGGCGGTCTACAACGTCGTCGGGCTGACGCTCGCCGCGCTGGGAATTCTGCCCCCGGCGCTGGCCGCCGCCGCCCAATCGCTGCCGGACGTGGGCATTCTGGCGAACTCGGCGCGGCTGCTGCGGCAGAAGTGACTCCGTGTCCCCGACAAATAAGGTTTTCGTAAAATTGCCCACGATCGATCACGGGGGAAGGGCCGCCGGATTGGGTGACCGCACCCCGTCTCCCTTAAACAGGGACACAGCGGCCCTGCGGCCACCGCCCCCGTCAACAGCGGCTGGGGCGGAAAGAACGGGCGCGGATTCATGTTGGCTCAGTCCCCCAGCAGGCCCGCCTCAAAAAACGTGGTGATTTGCGCCTGATACTCCTCCGGGAAGTTCACCGGGCCCATGCCGTGACCCACCGCCGGGTAAGTCCACAGCGTCTTTGGCTCTCTGGCGAATTGATACAGATAGCCCGCCCAGCGATTGTTCTCCTGCATGATCATCAACGTCGGGCGCGGCGCGATGCGCGGCAGCGCGTCGCTGATGGCCTCCCCGTTGGGATGCCCTGTCCACAGCGGCAGGGTCGGGTAGAAAAACAGATCAAAGGGCACGTAGAGCCAGTTGCCAATGTCCAGCGGCTCAGGCAGCGGGCCGTCTTTGAAGGCAATCGCGCCCGGCTCGTCCATGGCGACCGCTTTGAGGCCCGGCTCGTCTGCCGCCGCCTGAATGGCGATCATCGCGCCCAGCGACCAGCCCAACACGCCGATTTTGTCGGGGTCAACATCGGGGCGGGTTAGCAGGTATTGATAAGCCGCCAGCGCGTCCGTGCCGTCATAGCGCACCGTCTCGCCTTCGCTCTCGCCATGCGCGCGGACATCGATGGACAGCGCGCCAAAGCCGCGATCTTGCAGCATCAGCAAGTGGCGGATCATCGACCCGCGATTGCCGCCCAGCCCGTGAATCAGGATGACCGCCGCGCGGTTGCGCGAAGGCACATACCAGCCTTTCAGGGTCAGGCCGTCGGAGGTTTGGAAGGCGACATCTTCATACGTGACGCCAGCGGTGGCGGGCGTGTCGCAGCAGACCGGGGCGCGGGCCGGGTGGGCCCAGTCCGGGGCGGTGATGACATAGCCCCGCACCAGCAGCACGGCATAAAACATGACAAAGAAGGCCACGATCAGGTTTAACCAGTAGCGAACCCCGCGCTTTGGCTTCGGTTTCTCCATAGATAGCCCCCTTCTTGGGCGTTAAGAGGAACGGGATGGGCGACTGTGAGAATTGTAGCTTATCCCTATTGGCAGTCAATCTGGCCTGCCTCCGGCGCGTTTTGGCTGCCTGCCCCAGCGATTCGGGATGGGGTACAATACGCGCATGACAATTCCCTACCAGCATCTAGATCGGTTTGGCCTCGCGCCGGAGATCGCCCGGCAATAAAATTCCCCCTTATCAGGGGCGCAGCCGGGCTACCGATGTAAAGTCCATTGAAATGGACTCGCCGGGCGAGGAGGTCGTCTTACGGGCAATGGGTGGCATCGTGAGAATTGTCTATCCAGCGCACAGCGAGCAATTCAGATACGGTACAATCAGCCCCATGACAATTCCCTACCAGCATCTAGATCGGTTTGGCCTCGCGCCCAAGAAATCGCTGGGCCAGAACTTCATGATCGAGGAGAGCGTGTTGGGCCGCATGGCCGACGCCGCCGAGATCGGGCCGGACGACGCCGCGCTGGAGATCGGGGCGGGGTTGGGCGCGCTGACGGCCTGCCTCGCGGAACGCGCGCGCCGGGTGGCAGCGGTGGAGATCGACGGGCGGTATGTCGTGCCGCTGCGGGAGCGCTTCGCTGATCAGCCGCGCGTCGAGGTCGTTCAGGCGGATATTCTGAAAGCCGACATCGGCGCGATGATGGGGGCCGACGCGGGCGCGTACACGGCGGTGGGCAATCTGCCGTACTACATCACTACGGCGATTATTCGCTGCCTGCTGGAAAACACCCATCCGCCGCGCTTAGTGGCGCTGACCGTGCAATACGAAGTCGGCCTGCGCATCATCGCCGCGCCGCCGGACATGAGCCTGCTGGCGGTCAGCGTTCAGGTGTACGGCCAGCCGGAGATCGTGACACGGCTGGCCGCCGAGGTGTTCTACCCGCGCCCCAAGGTCGAATCGGCGCTGATGCGGATCAGGCCGCACGCCGCCGGGCCGCCGATTGCGCCGGAAGCGCGGGCCGCGTTCTTCCGCGTCGTGCGGGCCGGGTTCAGCCAGCCGCGCAAGAAAATCAAGAACAGCCTGTCCGCCGGGTTGCATCAGGAGCCGGAGGCTGTGGTACACTGGCTGGCGCGGGCGGAGATCGACCCGGCGCGGCGGGCAGAGACGCTCACGGTGGATGAGTGGGTGAGAATGGTGGAACGGCAGTGAAAAGTTCCGAGTGACGAGTGACGAGTTCCGAGTAACCAGTAACAACAGGAACGGCAGGACTGAGCAACTGCTTATTGCTGATGGCTGAACCCCTGTTAAGGGGCATCACTATTTTCCTGAGAATGGGAGCTTATGTCATCACGACCCAGACGTAGAATCAGACGGTCGAGCGACGCCGAGACGGTGATTGAAGAAACCAGCCAACGCCGTTTGGCGGTGGTCGCTCTGATCATTGGCGGGGTGGTCATTCTGGCGTTGATTGGCGTGCTGGTCGCCAATAATATCAACGCCGCCGACCCGGACACCGCCCTCACGGCGCAGTTGGGCGGGCTGCCGCGCGCGACTGGCGACACGCCCCGCAACTTCCGGTTGTGGTCGGTTTACCCCGATGGCAAGGTTCGATTTCAGGCGGCCTACTTCCCGGTGATCGCCAACGCCCCCGCCAGCGAAGTGGTGACTATCGCCGGGCCGCTGGTCAACCAGCCGGGCGACATCCAGGCGATCACCTATTTTGGCGCGCTCAACATTTCCGGCGTCATCCAGCCGGGGCCGGGTTCGGACGCCAGCCGGGCGTATGAACTGTTCTCATTGGAGCGCGACCCGGAGCGCGAGTCGTATGGGATCAACGTGCTGATCACGAACCCGCCCTACCTCAGCGCCGACCCGACCGACGCGCGCTACAAGCTGATGGCGATGGGCGCGCCGCCGCAGCAGTATTACAAGCAGATGATATGGGGGCTGGCCCTGCCGCCCGGATCGCAGGTTGCCAATGCCGCTTTTCAACAGGCCAGCGACGCCGCGACTACCATGCTGCGACCGTACCGGCGGGTGGGGCTGGATGGCTGGACAATTTACTACTTTGATGTGAGCAAATTGGACAATCTGCAAACGATACGGATTCGCTACCTGCCGCCCGCGGCGGGCGGCGGCGAAATCGCCGACCCGGATTTCTGGCAGGCGGATCGGATGCGCTAGCCATAGACTATCTCAGGGGCGACCCCAGCACTGGCCCTCTTTGGGGGTCGCCCCTGTTCAATAACAACCATCTCCTCCTCTCGCAGCCTTCGCTGTTTTCCTGACAAATTGACGCAAACATACCCCTAATACGGCGGCCCGGTCGCCCAACGATTCAGGCCGCCGTCCCTGTCATATTGCTATGTGACAAATATCACAAGCAATTGTGACATCATGCACTAAGGCTGAATCGCGGCTCGGAATATCATCAAGGCAAGTATTCGCATAAGCGGATAGACGCAAGGAGGCGAGGCGATGAACCGGGCATTAGAGCAAGAAGTCACCCAACTTCACGCCGAGATCTGCGCGGGGCTGGCCGACCCCACCCGCATTCTGATTCTATACGGACTGGCCGATGGCCCCAGGAACGTCTCCGAATTGGCGCGCGACCTGAACACGCCGCAGCCGACCATCTCGCGCCATCTCAAAGTTCTCAGGGATCGCGGCATGGTGGGGACAATACGGCGCGCCCAGAGCGTCGAATACCATCTGGGCGACAGGCGGCTGATCGAAGCCCTTGACCTGCTGCGCGATGTGATGCGCGAGCATATCGCCAATCGCGCAGAGTTAGTTGACCAGATGTAAGGACACGAGAGTCCACGAAGCGCAGTAAAGACGGTTGAAACCATTTATTCATTCAGGAGGTTAGCGCTATGAAGTCAAACCCGGAAGCTCCCAAACGGTTGGCGATTATCGCCAGCAAAGGCACGCTGGACTGGGCTTACCCCCCGTTCATCCTCGCCAGCGCGGCGGCGGCGATGGGCTGGCAAGTCCAGATATTCTTCACGTTTTACGGGCTGACGCTGCTCAAAAAGGAGCCGCACCTGATGGTCACGCCGCTGGGCAACCCGGCTATGCCAATGAAAATGCCGTTTGGCCCGGACAGCTTCCAAGCGATTGAGTGGCCGATCCCCACGCTGGCGATGGGCATGCCCGGCTTCAACCAGATGGCGACCGGGCTGATGGAAAAGACGTTCGCCAACAAAGGCGTCGCCAGCCTGCCGGAGCTGCGCCAGATGTGCGTTGATCTGGGCGTGCAGATGACAGGCTGCCAGATGACGATGGACGTGTTTGGCTTCGAGCTAGAAGACTTTATCGAGAACACCGAAATCGCTGGCGCGGCTGCCTTCCTTGAATACGCCGCCGACGCGGATGTGACGCTGTTTGTCTAGAAGACAGTAACGGCAGTAAAGGCAGTGACGGCAGTGAGCAACAACTAACAACCAATGACTTTCACTAGAGGATAACGACATGGAAGACACAAAGACGGCAACCACCCTTGATTTGCGCGGGTTGCTTTGCCCGCTGCCAGTGGTGAAAATTTCGCTGGCGGTCAAGCAGATTGAGATCGGCGAGACTATCCAGGCGACCGCCACCGACGCGGGTGTGCTGGCTGACATCCCGGCGTGGGCGCGCAGCAGCGGCAACGAACTGGTCTCAATGGAGAAGATGGGGCCAAAGGAGTTTCGGTTTATCGTCAAGCGGCTAAAATAGCTTTCTCTCCTTCTCTCTTTTGGGCGGCAGTGGGGCAAGGCGGCGACTTGCCCCACCGACCTGAGCGCTCATCGCTGAAAGGCGGCATGGCGAACACAATGACAACCGAACCCCAAAAATTCCTGATCATCATCAATGACGGCCCGTATGGCAATGAGCGAGCCTATAACGGCTTGCGTCTGGCTATGAACCTCAGCAAACGCGCTGAGGAGGCGGCTGTCCGGGTCTTTCTGGTAGGCGATGGCGTCGCCTGCGCCAGAAAAGGCCAGAAGACGCCAGACGGCTACTACAACATTGAACGAATGCTCCGATCACTGGCAAAGCGCGGCAAGGCAGCCACTTGAGGAACCTGCTGCGAAGCCCGCGGGATCGGGCTTGACGATTTGATCGAAGGCGTCCAGATGGGCGATCTTGACCTTCTGGGCGAGTGGGCGCTGGAAGTTGACAAGGCAATCGCTTTCTAGATCGATGGTGGAGACAACACTATGACACCCATGTTTGCTACACAACTCTTCGCGCTGGCGGCGCTGCTGTTCGCTCTGGCGGCGTTCATAGCGCGGCGACAGGCGACTGTCAGGCGCGCGCTCCCGGTGGATCGCTCCCCGGCCAAAGGCGATGCCCAGCGCGGCGTGCTATACGCCTTCACGCTGGGGATGGCCCCGTGGGCCAAAGAATCAACCCGCCTACACCCGGTGGCCTACCTGCGCGGGATCGCCTTCCACGTCGGCATTTTTGCCGCGCTGGGAGCGTGCGCCCTCAGCCTGTGGTGGGAAACCTTCCCCCCGTTTATGCGCGGCGCGTTTGCCATCGTGATTGGCTTTGGCGCGCTGATGGGGCTGGCGGGCGAGGCGATGCGCTGGACGGAAGCCAATTTGCGCGCCCTTAGCACGGCGGATGACCATGCCTCGGTATGGGCGCTGACGGTTTTCATGGCAGCCACCAGCGCCGCGCTGATCATCCCGGCTGGGCTGCCCATCATGTATATCACTGCCGGGGCGATGCTGATCTACGCGCCGCTGTCCAAAATCCGGCACTGCATTTATTTCTTCTTCTCGCGGCGGTTCTTTGGCGTGTTTATTGGCCGCCGGGCCGTCCTGCATACAGCCCCACAGGGGCTATCGAGGGGGCTAAAATGACCACCACCACGATTGAAACCGCCCTGCAAGTTCTGGAAAAACAGCTTAACCAGCCGTTGGAAGCCGCGCTGGAAGTGTGCGCGCGGTGCGGACTGTGCGCCGAAGCCTGCCACTATTATCAGGCCGAGCCCAGCCCGGAGAACGTCCCGGCGACGAAGGGCGAGCAGCTTCGCGGGGTGTATCGCAGCGAGCATGATTTCCTGAGCCGGATATTCCCGGCGTGGACAGGCGCGGAAAAGCTGACCGAAGAAAAATTGGCGGCGATGGCCGAGATGGCCTTCAGCCAGTGCACGCTGTGCCGCCGCTGCACGTTTAACTGCCCGATGGGCGTGGACACCCCGCTGATGATGCGGACGATCCGGGCGATGGCCTCGGCGACGGGCAACGCCCCGGAGATACTGGTGATGCTGGCCGACGCCGCCATCGAAAAGGGCAACGATCCCAGCTTCTTCCGGGATATGTTTGTCGAGCAGATGGCCGATCTGGAAAAAGAGCTTCAAGCTGAGACCGGCGACCCTGAGGCCAGAATCACCGTGGATCGGCCCGGCGCGAAGGTCTTGTACGTTCCGCTGGCCGGGACGCACACTATCCTGCCGCCCGCCATCATCTTCGAAGCCGCGCACGAAGACTGGACGCTGTCGATCTTTGAAGCCGCCAACTACGGCGTGTTTCTGGCGGACACCGCCAAGGCCAAGCAGATCGCCGCGCGGATTGTCAACGAGGCCAAAGCGCTGGGGGTTGAGGAAGTCGTGCTGGCCGAGTGCGGCCATGCTTACGCCGCCCTGCGCTGGGAAGCCCCCAACTGGTTTGGCGAGACCTTCCCGTTCAAGGTGGTCAGCCTGATCGAGAAAATGGATCAGTACATCACGGAAGGGCGGATCAAGCTCGACCCGACCGCCAACGCCGAACGGGTGACCTACCATGACTCGTGCAACATGGCCCGCACGGGCGGGGTGATCGAAGAGCCGCGCCGGGTGCTCAAAGCGGCCACCCTCAACTTTATCGAAATGACGCCGAACAAGGCCGAAGCGTGGTGCTGCGGCGGGGGCGGCGGGCTGGTGGCGCTGCCCGAATACAACGAGCGCCGGCTGAAAGCGGGCGGCCCCAAAGCCGAGCAAATCCGGCGGACGGGAGCGCAGGTGGTGGTGGCGGCCTGCGAAAACTGCCGCCTGCAAATCGGCGATTTGAGCCGCCACTACGGGCTGCCGGTCGAGATCACCGCGCTGGCCGATCTGGTGGTCAAGGCCATGCGCCTGCCGACCACGAGCGATCACATGCAGGCCATCTTCGAAAGCGACAAAGCGAAGGTCAAAGTCGCAAGGAACTGAACAAACCAAATCTGAATTGAATCAGGGGCGTGGAGCAATCTCCGCGCCCTTCTGATTCGCGTTGACGCCGCCCTTCACAAATTTTTCAGGCAAATTTCGCATCTTTTCACGCTCGCCGCGCGACATGTAGTTTATACTGTTGATGTGAAGCATGAAAGAGAGGGAGTGAGGAACCTATGGACACACGGGCGTTAGAAAAGGACGAAATCCTTAAGGCGCATCGGGCCGCGCCAAGGATGGGGATCAACACCCAGAACTCACAGCGCATGAACGCGATGGCGTTCCTGAACGAACTGTCGCGCGCGGTGCGAAGCTCTGGCGTGTCAGCCGTTGATTACCGCGCCGTGCCGTTGGAGCCGTCGCCACGCGACCGCGCCCTGTGGCAAACCTGCCGCGCCTGGCAAATTGTGCTCGTGCCTTCTGGCAAATCCGAACTGTTCATGGCCTTAGAACTGCGCGGCGACATCGTGATTGGCTCCAACCCAGGCTCCAATGAGGGGCTGGATGTCAATGTGTCGGGGTTGGACGGCTACGGGCAAGGGGTCAGCCGCCGCCACGTTTTGCTGCGCCCCACCCGCGAAAAGCTCTACCTGCTTGACCTGAACAGCACCAACGGAACCAGCATCAATGGCATGCCCGCCACGATTGGGCGGGCTTACACGCTGGCGGATGGCGATCTGTTCTCGTTGGGGCGTTTGCACCTTCAACTCAAAATCGCGCGCAAGCCGGAGCCGCTGACCTAAACCTGCGCAAGGCGTTCTCCCCGCGACGGGCTGCGGGGCATTTTCACATGAAAAGGCAGGGGCGACTCATGAGCCGCCCCTTTTTGTGTTTCGCCTGCCAACCTGCGCTAGCCTGATTGGACTGGACCGGGCAGGCGCTATATCATACGCGCACGACCTTGTCCACAAAAGAGAAACTAATGTCCATGCCAACTGCCAACCGCGCGCATTACCTTGATTGGGCTCGCGTTCTGGGGATGTTCGCCGTGTTCTTATTTCATTCGGCGCGATTTTTTGACGAAGGCGACTGGCATGTAAAGTCGCCCGTTCTCAGCGAGGGGCTGAACATCTGGACAATTTTCCTCGTCCAGTGGATTATGCCGCTGATGTTCGTCGTTTCCGGGGTCAGCGCCTTTTACGCGCTACGCAACCGGGCGGGCGGGTCGTTTATGCGGGATCGCGTTGCGCGGCTGCTCGTTCCACTGGTCGCCGGGATTTTCACCCATATCGTCTTTCAGGTCTATCTGGAACGGTTGACGCACGGTCAGTTCAACGGGTCGCTGATTGACTTTTATCCGCTGTACTTCAACGGTCTCTATCTGGGCGTGGGAGGCGAGGGCAACTTCGCGTGGATGGGGCTGCACCTGTGGTATCTGCTGATCCTGTTTTTGCTGTCGCTGATGGCCCTGCCGTTATTCCTGTATCTCAAACGCGAGGACGTTCGCGCGTGGCTGGCAGAACGGCTGGCGATCTTCGAGCGCCCCGGCATGATCGTCCTGCTGGCGATCCCCGTCGCGGCGCTGGGCGCGCTGACCGTCGCGCTGGGCCTTGACCTGCGCGCCTTTGGCGGCTGGAACCCATTTCTATACCTGCTGTTTTTGATCTACGGTTACCTGATCGGGGCGGTCGAGCCGCTGGCGCAGGCCGCCCGGAAACATGGCTTGATGGCGCTGATTGGCGGCCTAGCGACCACCGGAATCGGGCTGGTCGTCGTGCTGGGCGGCATTGATCCGGGGCTGATCCTCGGCGAGACTCTGCGGGCGCTCAACAGCTGGTTGTGGATGCTGGCTTTTATTGGGCTGTGCGCCCGCTTCCTCGATTTTAGCAACGGCTTTCTGGTGTATGCAGGCGAGGCCGTGCTGCCGTTTTACATCCTGCACCAGACGATCATCTTGCTGGTCGGCTGGACGATTATCGAATGGCCGATGGAGCCGCTGGCGAAATACCTGTTGATCATGGCGGTGTCCATGCCGGTCATCGTCGCTGTGTACGATCTGCTGATCCGGCGGATTGCGATCCTGCGTTTCCTGTTCGGGATGAAAGCTAAAGCGCCCTCCCGCAAAATGCCTTCCCCGGCGGCGTGATTAGCGCTCGAAATTTTCCATGCAAAAACTAAGGGGCGAACCGGCGTGAAAATCTTGCGGTTCGCCCCTGCTGATGTCTGGCGCGCTATTTCATGTCTGGCTCGCCTTTGGCAACAGGCGGCTTGGCCTTCTTCTTGCCGCGCGAGCTGTCCAGCGGCTCAAATTGGGGCGCGGCAGGCCGGGCCGGGGCTTTAGGCTCCGTCGGCGTGGATGGCCGCGTCGGCGCGTTAGGCGCGGTTGGGGCTGACACCGAAGCTGGTTTCGATTCGGTGACGCGAGCAGGCTGGGGCTGGTTCGGGCTGCCCCCGCGCCGCAGCAGCAGCCACGCGCCCAGCAGGATCATCAGGGCGGGCCACAGGTACGGGACGATGGGATTGTGGCCGATGTTCAGCACCAGCTCAAAGAACGCGCCGAACAGCAGGAAGATGATAATGCCAATGGTGAAGACTCGGCGGCCATTGGCGCGCATGGCGGGGCTATTGCTCCATCGCCCGGCGATCATCATCCCGACGCCAATCGAGGCAGGGAAGATCAGCGACCAGACGTAAGCCCAGTTGTGCCACATGCCGGTCAGCGAATCGAACAGCAGGATCAGCCCGACGGTGGTGACGATGCTGCCGGGGATTGCCAGCGGGCCGCCCGGCCTGCCCGCCGCGACCATCATCACAAAGAACATCAAGCCCGGCACAATGATAAAGAACGGCCATGTGAACTGCCAGAAATTGACCTGAAAAATTTGCCCCAGCGCGAAGACGATCCCCAGCCCGATCAAGATCAGGCCGATAATCGATCCCCCGCGCCCGCGTGTTGTGTTATCCGAAATCATTTTCATCTCCTCATCAGCCCGCGCGGCCCGCGCAGGTTAGTGTTTATTATTCTCAGTAGTGTATACGCGCCCCAGCGCCTAAGGTTGCACTACAATAAATGACGACCTTCGCCCGCCAATCGTTCCCCCGAGCCATCGCGCCATGCGCCCGGGTGGGGCTTCCGGCGCGTCTTACGGGGCGTCACCAACCAGCGGGGACGCGGTCAGGGCCAGCGTGTCCAGCGCGTAGGTTTGGTCTGGCGGGTTTTCGGCGCATGTCCAACTGAGCCGGGTTTCAATCACCGTCGGGCTTTGCCATGCGCCGGGGCGCGGCGGCGTGTCGGCGACAAACGCCTTCGCCGCGCCGTTGGGCGCTGACAGCCCGGCGAAATCGTCCAGCAGGATGATTTTGGCGCGAGCCAGCGTCGCCCGATCCAATTCGATAATCGCCAGCCCCAGCGCGTCGGAACACAGGCCGCCCGCGCCATTGCCTTCCAGCGCGGCGATGCGCTTGCCATCGGGCGAGACCAGCGGCTGCGACAGGCTCTCGCCTGCGCGGTTTAGCTGGCGCGTGTCGCCGGTCTCGATATCGACAAGCCATAGATCAAACTGGCGCTGGCGCGGATCGGGGTTGTCGTGAAAGATGGAATAGGCCAGATGGAGGCTGTCGGGCAGCCAGCCCAGCCCGGCGATGGCGTCGGCGCGGGCGATCTCGCGGCGGCGGCCCGCGCCGTCCATGACGATCAACACGCCGGGGCCGGCTTCGAACGCCAGATAACGGCTGTCAGGCGACAGGCCGGGGGAGGATGTCGCGATACCCAGATCGAACGACCGGAACGGGGCGTCGGCCTCGCTGAACTGCGGCTGGCGATCAATGTACAGGCGCAACTCGTAATGGCCGTTGGGCAGCCCTTCGGCGAAATCAAAGATAGCGGTGTCGGTCATCAGGCCGTTCGCGCCATATTTCTTGAAATCCCAATCGTTTTCACGCTCCAAATAAGGCTGGCCGTTTTGCAGCCACTCGCGGCGGACGCGCAGGCCATTGGTCATACCGGAGTAGCGCCACAGGGCGTAGACCTGCGGGGTCTTGCGGGCGAACGTTCGGCTGGCGAGGGCCGGGTCAGGCTGGGTGGCGAACAGAATCTCGCGCGAGAAATGCGGCCCGCTGACGGTCGGCGCGGGGGTGAAGCCGGGCGCGAGCGTCGGGGCAGGGGCGGGCGTGGATGATTCGGCGGGGGTGGCGGTGACGTAGACAATGCGGGCGGTGGGGTCGGGCGAGGCTGGAACGCTTGACTCACACGCATTCAGGCCGATTGCCAATAGGAAAATAAATCCTAGCGCTTTGCCATGCAAGCTCATAGGGTTCACGTTTTCTGTCAGGTTAACTATAATGCATGATATTATCTCCCGTTAAGCAAAGGGATCCAAGCATGGCTTCAGAAGAATTTCGTGATTGGGTGTTTCACGGGCGCGAAGAGCGAAACCTGGAATACAAACCATCGCTCAACTGGAAAGACGACACAACCAAAGCCAAGATCGCCAAAGCGGTTTTGGCGATGGCAAACCTGCGAGACGGCGGCTTCATCGTGCTGGGCGTTGAAGATAGCGGCGCGAAACCAACTGGCATGAATCAACGCGATAGTGAATCCTTCAATCAGGATCATGTGCTGGCCCATGTGAACGAGTATGCTGATCCGTTTGTAGAGTTGGCAGTCAGTCCTGTTGAACTGGAAGGCAAGCTGTTTGTTGTGATTCGGGTGCAGGAATTTTACGAGATTCCAGTCATTTGCAAAAAGGAAACCAAAGATCAGAATCTACGAAAGGGCGCGATATACATCAGGTCGCGCCGGATACCTGAAAGCGCCGAAGTTCGTAGCCAGACAGAGATGCGGGAAATTTTGGAATTAGCGGCCATTAAAAATGTTCGTAAACTTATCTCAACGATGGAAAGCGTTGGAATCCAGATCGGCGTACAATCAGATAATATAGACGATGATCGGCGCCAGTATAATGATCAGCGTGGAGAACTGTAGTTATGGCAATCGCGGAAGCTATACCTATACTACACAAAATACATTCGACCGGGTACTGGCAGATTAATATATGGCCGACGGGTTTTGACGCGAATCGCATTCATGATCTGTCAAGCTGCGAGGAAATAATCCGCGCTTGCAAGGTTTCTCTTGATGCTGTGGAATATCCATTCTTGGGCGGCAATATCGTCAATGGTCAGGATTGGATTGAGAGCGAGGAAGATTCAAAGCCTCATGTTGAGTTTTGGAGATTTTATCAGAGTGGGCAATTTGTCCAGCATTTATCTGTCCGCGAAGATTATTGGTCGCCGGAACGCAAGACACTTCGCGTTCAGGCAACCGTTCACATTCTGACACAGGTTTATGAGTTCGCGGCGCGCCTTGCTGAACAGCATGTCCTGACGCCAGCCGCTCAAATTTCGGTGACTTTGTGCGGGACACAAGGCCGTGTGCTAGAAACAATCACAGGCCGTTTGAGTGGAACATATGCGGCGGGCATTGACACCATCACGCACGAAGACATTTACAGTCAGCAAGACTTGATCGCATCCAGAAATGAGATCGCTCTAAAGGCCACGATGTTTGTTTTTGAGCGCTTCAATTGGAAGAATCCGCCCGAACAATTATTGCGCGAAGATCAGCGTCGATTATTAGAGCGTCGATTCTAAGCTGACATCCATGATTAAGGCAACCTTGCCAAAATTCATCACCTTCATTGCGCTTTGTCTGGCGCTGGCCGCCTGCGACTCGCTGATCGCGCCTGAGCCGGAAATCGCCGCGCTGCCGACGCTGACCGCCAGCCCGTTCATGAGCGCCACGCCCGCCGTCGGCGAAGCGGTCACGGCGACGCCTTCGACGCCCACCGCCACCTCGACCATCACGCTGACGCCCGTCCTGTCGCCGACGCCGCTGTTCGCCGCCCTGCCGACTTTTTCCGCGGGCGACCTGAGCGCCGTGCCCGGCTCGACCGAGCTGCCCGGCCCCCGGCCCAAGATCAATTATTTTGTGTCGTTCCCGACCTCAGCTTCGCCCGGCGAGACCGTGCTGCTGTTCTGGTCAACGGCGGACGCGACCTCGGCGGCGGTGACGCGCATCCTTGAGGGCGGCAAGCGCGGCAAGTCGTTCTCGGTCAGCGTGGAAGGCTCGATCACGATCACGGTGGACGCTCAGGACAGGAATCAAGAGTATTTGCTGTCGATCACCAACGGGATCATGACTGTGACCAAATCGCTGACCATCGAGGTCAAGTGCGACCTGCCATGGTTCTTTGTGCCCTTCCCGGACACCGGCTGTCAGGACGGCGACCCGTCGTTTGGGGCGGGCAGCGTGGTGAACTTTGAGCGTGGGAAGATGGCGTGGATCGGCCCGCTGAACCAGATCGTCGTGCTGTTCAGCGACGCGCCGACGCGCCCGGCATGGCTGATGATCAGCAACCCGTTTCAGGACGGGATGCCCGAAGACGACGGATCGATCAGCGCGCCGGAGGGCCTGCGAGTTCCGCGCCGGGGCTTTCTGTACGTGTGGCGCGACACGCCCGGCCTGGCCGAGCGGATTGGCTTCGCGCTGGACGACGAAACGCCGTATGGGATCATCTACGCTTTTGAGCGCGGCGAGGATCGCCGCCTGTATTTCAGCGACCCGGCCAGCGCGGTGATCGGCCTCGCGCCGAATGGGGTTGGCTGGCAGGTCGTCGGGCAGGTGGGAACGCCCACCCCGCAGCCCGCGCCGTGAGAAAAGTGGTTAGTGGCTAGTGGTTATTCAACAGCGCGACTACTCTGCTTGCCGCCACACGCTGGCGTAAGCAAGCTCCGGGAACTTTCCATTGAGGAATTGCGTCTTGTATCCGATAACGCAAATACCAAAGGAGAGTTTTTAGATGAAACACGCCAGACTTTTTATGGTTAGCATGCTTGTTATAAGCGCCGTGGCGGCAGGCTGCGCGCAGACCGCTGTGGTTGATCCATCGCCGCAACCTACGGAAAATCCCCTTACCGAGACTCCCGACGTGATGGATTATGGCAGTCTGGTCGGGTTGCTGCGTGACGCGGGCCACACCGTCGATGAGGGCGAGACGCTCCCCGACTCGGTGTTCGCGGGCGAGACGAGCGTCATCAAAGTCAACGGGCAGGAAGTTCAAGTCCACGAATATGCCACGCCCGAAGACATGGAGAAAGACGCGGCCAATCTTGACGGCGCTGGCACAATCTACAAGGCTGCCGATGGCAGCGTCATGCAGATCGACTGGATCGACACGCCGCACTTCTTCAAGAATGGCCGGGTCATGGTCATGTACATCGGGCGCGACGAAGTTGTTTACGGCGCATTGGAAACCCTGCTTGGCAAGCAGTTCATCGGCGGCGATATGAACGGCATGGGCGGCGGATTCTTGCCACCGGACGCCGGGCCGTTTGTGGACGCCAACCTCGCCGAGGCGCTTGGCAGCGCCGGAGGCGCGGTGGAAGCTGGCGACGCTATCGAGCAGGGGCTATTCTCGGTAGGCGGGCAGGTTTACAAGGTGAACGGGCAGGATGTGCAGGTCTTTGTGTTCGCCGATGAAGCCGCCGCCATCGCGGACGCGGCGACGGTCTCGCCGGACGGCGGCACGATTGGGACAGTGGCAGTCCGCTGGATCGCCCCGCCGCATTTCTATCTTGGCGGCAACCTGATCGTGCTGTATGTCGGCGAAGATGCCGAAGTCAAGGGACTCTTGGACAATATCATCGGCCAGCCCTTCGCCGGCCAATAGTTTGCCTGATGTTTTTGAGCCAATTCGAATAATCTCGTTATAATCGTAGGGGCGAGAATGCTGTCGCCCCTACTTTGTTTTCAAGGATAATCGCCATGCTCAAACGATGGATGATCGCGCTGGCAGCTTTGACAATGGCAGGGCTGGCCTGTGACCTTCCGGGCGGGACGTCGCCGCCAACGCCGACGCTGTTCGTGCTGCCGACGCTCCCGCTGCCCTCCGAAACGCCCACCCTGCCGCCTGCCGGGCCAACCGACTTTCCCACGGCTGCGCCCCTCACCGCCGAGCCAACGCAGGGCTTGCCGTCATTCCCGACGCCGACCTCGCTGGCGCAGCCCGGAGGCGCAGATCGGGTGCAGATATACTTGATCGCGCTGGAAGACAGCGGCAAGTCCGGCGAGCCAGTCGGCTGCGGCGACAGCGTCGTCCCGGTGGAGGTGGAGATCGCCCCCACGCAGGCGCTGTTGCGCGCCGCGATTGAGCAATTGATCGCAATCAAGGATCAATTCTACGGCCAATCCGGGCTGTACAATGCGCTCTACACCAACCAGTTCACCGTTGACAAAGTGACCATTGACGGGAACGGCGTGGCCCAGATTGAGCTCAACGGGGCGTTCAACGTAGGCGGCGTGTGCGACGAGCCGCGTGTCGTGGCCCAATTGACGCAGACCGCCCTGCAATTCCAAACGGTCACAGACGCGCGGATTGTGATCAACGGGACGCTGCTGCAAGACCTGTTCAAGCAGACACCGTAAACTAAAGTGACAAGTCAGAAGTTAGAACGCAGAAGTGACAGGCCAACGGCTAAGTTGTGGATAGCTGAGTATCTTGATATTCACTGCCCCATTCGCCTTTCGCTTCTATTCTGTGCTTCTCACTTGCTTTTGCCTTTCCACTTCAGCATTCTCACTTCTGCCTTCTAACTTCCGAAAGGGTTTTGTTATGACCACTCGCCGGGCTAAACAGCGCCAGCAGCGCAGCCAGTCGCAGCTTCGCCTGACGATTATTATCGTCGGCGCTTTGATTCTCGCGCTCGCCGGGGCGTTTATCGCCCTGCGGGCCAGCACGCCGCAGATCAACCGGACGCCGGAGGCTGGCCGGTCGAGCGCCGCCAGCCTGAACCCGGGCGACGGCGCGGACATCTGCGGCCAGTTCCCCAAACGCGCCGGGCAAGAAACGGCCCCGCCGCCGATGACAATCAAGGAAACAGGCAGTTACGCGGCGTGGATTGAACTGAACTACGGGGTGATTGGGCTGGACCTGTACGCCAACGTCGCGCCGCAGACGGTCAACAATTTCATGTATTTGGCCTGCAACAAGTTTTACGACGGGTTGACCTTCCACCGCGTTATTCCCGGCTTTATGGCGCAGGGCGGCGACCCGTTGGGCGACGGCACGGGCGGCCCGGGTTACACTATCCCGGATGAATTCGCCCTGAGCGCGATGAAATTCAACCGCGAAGGGCTGCTCTCGATGGCCCACACTTCGGAGCCGAACTCGGCGGGGTCGCAGTTCTTTATCACCTTCGCGCCGGCCACGCATCTGGATGGCAGCTTCACGATTTTTGGCGAGGTGGTGACGGGCATGGACGTGGCGCTGGGCGTCACCCCGCGCGACCCGGACCTGCAACCTGACCAGCCGGGCGACACCATCGTGTCGATCATTGTGCGCGAGGTGGGGCAGTGATCGACAGGTATTAGCTGTTAGCCATTAGCAACAGCAACGGCAGCGATCTCGCAACAGAACATCTGACACACAACGGGCGGCTCATTGAGCCGCCCGTTCAATCTCCAATCCTTTATGGTCGCCACTCTGGTTCGGTGTTGTTCGAGCCGGTGTAGGTCAGGCGTGTCAGGCCCGCGCCATCGACCCCGATGATGTACAGTTCGTCGTTGTCCTCTGTTTCAAAGTCCGAGGCGAACACGATAAACTGTCCATCCGGCGACCATGACGGCGAGAGGCCCGGCGTGAGCCTGAACAATCCTGAAAGATCGCTGTTCATCACCCAGATCGCCCAGTTGCCATCGCGGTTGGATTCGAAGGCGATCTTCGATCCGTCCGGCGACCATGCCGCAAAGCGATTTTCGCCTTCGTCGAGTGTGGTCAGCGGGCTGACCGTGTCGCCCCCGCACTCGCACACGATGAATAGCTGATCGATGGGGTCGTCCGGGCTGTTGAAGAAGGCGATATGCACGCCGTCGGGCGTCCAGTCCGATACCCAGTCGTTAGTGGGCGTGTCGGCGACAACGGTTTGTTGGCTGCCATCGGCCATAGCTTTCCACACCGCGTAACCGCCCGGGTCGTTCACATAAGCGGAATACGCGATCCACAGGCTGTCGGGCGACCACGTCGGGTACGCCACCCCGCTCTGATCGGGGAATATCGCCGTCGGGTTCGAGCCGTCGGCTTCCATCACAAACAAGTCATTGGTGTACACCTCGCCCAGCCGGTCGCTAACAAACGCGAGGCTGGCGCTGTTGGGCGCATAGGCCGGGCTGAAGTCCTTGCCGGGGTCGTTGGTCAGGTTGGTCTGGCTCATATCGTCGAGGTTGAGCAGGTAGATTTCCTGATTGCCATCCTGATCCGAGACAAAGGCGATCTGCCCGGTGATGCCGTCCGGCAGTTGGACGGCGGGCGGTTCGGTCGGGGCTTCGGTTGGCTCGCTATCGCGGGCGACATCCCATACTGTCGCCTGCCCGTCCTCCGGCGCGATGACCAGCGTCGCGCCATCGGGCGAGAAGGCCAGATCGTAGATGGCAGAGTCGGCGGCATCGACAGAGCCGAGGCCATCTCCGCTGACGGCGTCCCAGAACAGGAGGTTGCCATTTTCGGTGGAGGCCGCCACAAACGAGCCGTCGGGCGAATAGGCCACACCGTAGGCGATGGAGCCATCGCCGGGCAGATCGAACTTCAGTTCGCCAGAGTTTGCGTCCCACAGCTTGACCGTGCCATCATTGGAAGCGGAAGCCAGCGTCTGGCCGTCGGGCGAGAAAGCCACCGCATTGACGGTTGAGACGTGCCCCTTGAAGCTGACAAGATATGACGGATCATCATCCTTGACGACCACGATCTCGCCGCTGGACAGGCCAATGGCGATCTGCGACTCCTGCGGCGAATAGGCGAGCGCGGTGACGGTCTCCGGGTCAAAGCTGCGCGTCAGGCCCGACCGTCTGGTGCGAACAACCGATAGAATCGCAAGGCCGTCCTCTCCGCCGGACATGACCAATTCGCCATCCGGCGAGACGGCGAGGGCCACCGGGTAGCCGCTGTGCCCGCCAAACGGCGCGTCGGGTTGGCCGCCGTTTGCCAGCCACACGCGCACCTCGTTATCCACCGTCGCCATCACGAGATAATTGTCGGAAGTGATTGCCACATCCGGGGCGCGCGCGGGCGTCCCGATGTCCAGCACATAGTTGTCCATCAGCGCTTTGGCGTCCCAGATGATCACGGCGCTTTCCGCCCCGGTCACGATGCGCGAACCGTCGGCAGCGTAGGCGACATGCCGCATCGCGCCGTTGGTCGCCGAGCCAAGCGGCTGGCGCAGCGTCACCTGAAGGCCGCCGCTAGCCGGGCTGCCGCCGCCTGTCGCCGCTTCGTCCTCGCGCTGCCACACGATTGCCTTGCCCGTTTCGTCGCCAGAGGCCAACACCGCGCTGTCCGGCGAGAAGGCCACCGCCGTGATCGTCCCCTCGTGCTGGGCGATGGTTTGTAGCGGCTCGCCCGTGTCGGCGTCCCACACAATGACCGTCTTGGACTCGCCGCCGCCGGCGATCAGCCCGCCTTCCGCTGACCAGTCGATGGCGCGCATCCCTGCCGGGACGCTGTTCATCCGGCGCAGTTCCGCGCCGCTGTCAGTCTCCCAGATTCGAATGCTGTCGCCCGTTAGCGTGGCGATCTCGTCGCCGTCCGGGTTGTACGCCACGTCCAGAATCGCCGCGCCCGCATCGATCAGCCGTTGATCCGACAGGTCTTCGACGGCGTACAGCCCCAGTTTGCCCATGTCGTCCCCAGCCGCGAACCGGTCGCTGTCCGGCGACCACGCCACCGCGTTGACGGGCCCCCACAGATCAGCCGTGAGGACGTCGCCATCGCCGTCTGGGTGCCAGCGCACAGCTTGATTGTCGGCTGTTCCCACGACGGCGTGGCCGCCATCGGGCGCGATAGCCGCGTCGAGCGTGTTGCCGGCCAGCCCGCCAAACGGATCAAGCGCCGCGCCCGTGTGGGCGTCCCACACCCCGACCTGCTCAAACTGAGCCGCCAGCAGCAGATTCCCGTCGGGGCTAAAGGCCACGCTTTCGAGAGGCCTGTCGCTCTCGATCTGGAGCTCTGGCGCGCCGTCGGACGCTTGCCACAGCTTGAGCGTTTTGTCCTGTGACGCGGTGGCGAGCAGCGTCCCATCCGGCGAAAAGGCGAGGCCAGCGATAGCGCCCGTGTGTTCTTCGAGAAAGTACCGGAAATTGAACAGGCGATCCGAACTCTCGCCGCCTGTGGTCGAGCCTGCCTCTGGCGTGGCGCTCGCCCCCGCCAGATTTTGAACCATTGGCACGACGCCCAGCACGATCAGGGCCGCCAGCAGGCCCATCCCAACCACCACGCCGATGACAACCTTGACTGGCAGCCCGCCAATTCGAATCGGCGCGACTGCCTTCGCGCCTTCTTTGACCGTCGGCGTGTCCACCACGCCCGGCGATGTATGCGATCCAAAGGGCACGACAGGCGTGGTCAGCCCGTGCTGGCTGCCCATCATCTGCACGGTCGAGCCATCGTCGGCTGCCATCGCGGCAGGGGCGCTGAGGGGCGCACCGGCCAGCGCCGCCTCAAAGTCGGCGGCCAACGCGCCGGGCGTGGCATAGCGCGCCGCCGGGTCTTTGGCCATCGCCCGTTCGATGACGGCCTGAACCGCGTCAGGCAGGTCGGCGCGCTGGCTGCGCGCGTCGGGGATTGGCTCGGTGGCGTGGGCCATCATCACGCCGATCGGGGTGTCGGCCCGGTAGGGCTGCTGCCCGGCGAGCATCTGGTAGAGCGTCACGCCCAGCGCGTAGACATCGACCAGCGGCGACAGGCCGCCGGGCCGCGACATCTCCGGGGCCATGTAGGCGGGCGTGCCGACCATCCCGCTGCCGGTCAGTTGGGCGGTGTCCTGCGTCACTTTGGCGATGCCAAAGTCGGCCAGATACGCGTTGCCTTTGGCGTCGAGCAGGACGTTGGAGGGCTTGAAATCGCGGTGGATGATGCCGTGTTCGTGGGCGTATTCCAGCCCCTCCGCCAATTGGTGAAGCAGCCTGGCCGCCTCGCCAAACGGCAGCGCGCCCTGCTGCTTGACGCGATCCGCCAGCGTGCCGCCGGGCAGGAGGGCCATGACGATGTACGGCATTCCCTCGGCCTCGCCGTAGTCGTAGACGGGCAGGATGCGCGGATGCTGCAATTTGGCGATGACCTTGACTTCACGAGTGAAACGCTCGATAAAGGTGCGGTCTTGCAGGAAATGCGCGGGCAGCACTTTGATCGCCACCTCGCGATCCATCGACGACTGCGTGGCGCGGTAGACGTTCGCCATGCCGCCATGACCCAACTCGGCGACGATTTCGTATTGGCCTAAGACACGGCCCACTAGATCAGACATTGACACAACCCCCTCGATGATTTCAAACGCGCATGAACGCGCTCTATTGATCGGCTTACGGATATGCCCGCGCGCAACGAAAACCCGATTGGTTATCCTGGTAGGTCGCGTACCACGCTACGTTACGGATCGTCGCGCGCAGCGAGTCCGCGTAGGCCGCCTCTCTATTGCCGATGATGCTTCGAGTATTCAAATTAATCCAACTACCGCCTCTGACCGGGTGGTATTTGAACTTGTCAAGGCCAGCTTGCGCCTCGCGCCCGTCCGTTGGATCGTAAGGATAGGGGGCGTACCAAGTGCTGACCCATTCGCTAAGGTTGCCTGTCAGGTCAAGCGCCCCCACCCATGACGCTCCGGCTGGATGGGAGCCAACATCTTCTGATCCCGACCCCGAAGTGTTCACATTTTCAGCGACAAAATCATTCCCCCACGGGTAAACCAAATTGTCCGGGCCGCGCGCGGCGTATTCCCACTCAGGCTCGGTTGGCAGACGCGCCCCGCGTTTGGCGCAAAAAGCCGTGGCTTCATTCCAGCTCACCGAACCGCGCGGGCGATTGTCGTCCGTCCAGTATCCTGTGTGTTCAATCTGGCCGTTAAACTGCTTGATCTGGGCGTTCGTCACCTCCGTCACGTCGATCCAGAAGGGCTGCTTGAAGCATTGTTTGTTGACGGGTTTTTCATTGTCTTCGCCGTCCGCGCTGCCCATCATAAAGCACCCGGCAGGGACGAGGGCCATCTTCACGCCCTCGAATTCCTGAATGCGCGGCGTCCATTGTTTGTTCGAAGTCACGCCGGCCAGCGCCAGCGTCAAGCCGGGATCAGGCCCCAGCTGGACGACGCTTGGAAACGCCAGCCACGCGCCCGCGACCCCAGCGACAACAATTAGCCCAACCACGACCCATCCCCAGGCCGGAATCGCCAGCCGCCTGCGCCGTGTCGGGGCGGGCGTCGATGGCAGGGCTTGCGTCGCGCCATCGTCAACGTCGGACATCGGCGATTGGTCAGTCGCCGTGGGCAAGCCTGCCGCGCGCGCCAGATCAGCCGCCAGCCCTCCCGCCGTCTGGTAACGCGGCTTTGGGTCTTTGGACATCGCCCGCTTGATAATACCCTGAATGCCATCGGGCAGATGCGGGGCGGCGGCGCGAATATCGGGGATCGGCTCGGTGGCGTGGGCCATCAGCACGCCGATAGGGGTGTCGGCCTTGAACGGATGCCGCCCGGTCAGCATTTCGAACAGCGTCACGCCCAGCGCATACACATCGACGAGCCGAGTCAGCCCGCCCTCGCGGGACATCTCCGGGGCCATGTAGGCGGGCGTCCCCACCGACCCGCTGCCGGTCAGATTGGAAGCGTCGGCGGTGACTTTAGCGATCCCAAAGTCGGCGAGGTAGACGTTATTTTTCTGGTCGAGCAGCACATTCGACGGCTTGAAATCGCGGTGGATGATGCCCTGCTCGTGCGCGTAGTCCATGCCTTCCGCGATCTGGGTGACCAGCCGCGACGCTTCTGCCAACGGAATGCCCGACGGCGACTGCTTGATCCGATCCGCCAGCGTCCCGCCGGGGGCGTAGGTCATCACGATGTAGGGCAGGCCATCCGCTTCGCCATAGTCGTGAACAGGCAGAATGCGCGGGTGCTGCAAACTGGCGATGACCTTGACTTCGCGGTCAAAGCGCTCCAGAAATGTCCGATCTTGCATCAGGTGGGCAGGCAGCACCTTAATGGCTACCTCGCGCCCGACCGAGCGCTGGGTGGCGCGATAGACGTTGCCCATCCCGCCGTGACCCAACTCGGCGACGATTTCGTATTGGCCTAAGACACGGCCCACTAGATCAGACATTGACACAACCCCCTCGGTGATTTCAAACGCGCATGAACGCGCCCGATCACGCAACTGCGCGAACTCCTACCAGTCCGGGCATGGCTCATCGTTTCCAAAGGGCCGCCAGTAGTCGCTGCTGCCTTCGACGGTCAAGCTGGCGGATGCCACCTCTTTGCCTTCGATGGCGAGGATCACTGTCCATACCCCTGAACGCAGCCCGCCGCCGTGATCAAACAGCGATTTGTTGAACGTGCCCGACGCGCCCCCCTGCCATACACAATTGTACACTACCCATGTCTCGGACCGGTTGATCCACGTCCGGGTGTAAGCCAGCCCCCGCTTCATGTTCTCGTAGTCAAAACTGTAGTAAACATCCGAGATTCTCTCCGGGAAAGTGTCACGCGAGGCGCCGCCATCTTGGCAGGGGGTCGCGCAGAAACGAAAATTGTAAAATGCGGGCGCGATGAGCGTCGGGGTGGGCAGCGGCGTGGGCGGCAGAGCCGTTGCGGTGGGTTGCAGGATCGGCGCTTTGGTTGGCGGCGGCGTGGCGACGGCAACCGGTTTGTTAAAGAACAGGAAAAACGCTACGACTGCCGCGCAGGCGATCAGGGCGAAAACTGCCGCG
>Ga0210377_10001010_pt1 | contig 26372 bp, 27 predicted proteins | sample PLM4_65_b1redo_FD_155480 | JGI IMG/M metagenome (GOLD analysis project Ga0210377, IMG submission 155480) | Groundwater sediment microbial communities from an aquifer in East River, Colorado, USA - PLM4_65_b1 redo | ecosystem: Environmental > Terrestrial > Soil > Riparian zone | place: USA: East...
TCTTCGACCTGTAGGTTTCCTCGTTCGTCGAAAGCGCTATCCTGAACTCTTTCAACCGGATCAGGTCTTTCTCGACCATGATATTCCCGAAGCCAGGCAATACAAAATTGAAGAGTCTCGCATCCATCCTGAGGTTATTCCTGACTTCCTCCTTCGGCATTCCCGGCTTCAGAGGATGCATTTTATGAAACGCCCGCAGCAGACCGTCTATCTTCTCCTGTATGAGATTAAACGATTTCTTATGCAACAGGATGTCCTCATGCCGAACAATCTCACCGGCCTTTTTCAGTCTCTCGACTGCCGCGGCAATCACCTCAGTCTCGGCATTGACCCAGCCGTTAATCGCGTTCACAGAGATGCCGGTTATACCAGCTTTCTCTATCTTCAGAGATATCTTCTGCTCAAGGCTGCCCTTATGCAGGGTCTCCAGATCAAGAATGCCGTCCTTCTTTCTCCTCCTCTGAGGTGACGGGTTCAGGACTTCCCCTCCTCCCAGAGTTTCGAGTGGTGAAAATCTCCTGATGATAAATCTGTCGCCTGACATCGCTATCACCGGGTCATGGAGCCTGAACTGGCAATAGCAGCTCTCGCCGGCCTTCAACTCTTCTTTTTCATAGAGTATCACGCGGGCAACAGTCTCGGCAGTCCCTATGTAAAAATGGACGAGGCTTTTCGTCTTTAAAAGCGGCGACTCCCTCAAAAGGTCGATAGAGGCATCTATCGTCCTTGTTGAGGAAAAACTCGAAGGGCTAACTGCAACATCACCCCTGCTCAAATCCTCCTTTTCGACGGACTGAAGGTTGACGGCAACCCGCTGTCCTGCATAGGCGGTCGTGATCGCTTTCCCATGGCTGTGCAAACCCCTGACCTTCGACGATATATTGCCCGGCAGGATTTCGAGCATATCATCAACTGAGATACTGCCTGATACCGCGGTGCCCGTGATTACGGTGCCGAATCCCTTGAGGGTAAACACCCTGTCAATCGGAAGCCTGAACAGTCCGCCGGAGGTCTTCGGGGTGACCTTGAGCGCAAGATCCCTGATCTCTTTTTTGAGCTTATCGAGATTCTCGCCGGTCTTCGAAGATACAGGGATAACAGGGGCACCCTCAAGAAAGGTGCCTTTGACAAAACCTTTGACCTCATCAGTAACAAGATCGAGCCATTCTTTTTCAACAAGATCGGTCTTGGTAAGCGCAATCATGCCGGACTGTATCTTCAGGAGGTCGCAGATCGCGAGATGTTCGCGGCTCTGGGGCATAATCCCCTCGTCGGCAGCGATGACCATGAGGACGATATCAATACCTCCAGCGCCGGCAAGCATATTACTGATAAGCTTTTCATGTCCAGGCACATCGACTATTCCGACAATGAGATTCTCTTCAGGGTAGCTGATATCGGCAAACCCGATGTCGATGGTAATTCCCCGCTCCTTCTCCTCTTTCAGCCTGTCAGGATCGATGCCTGTAAGCGCCTTCACCAGGGAGCTCTTCCCGTGATCTATATGCCCGGCTGTACCAAGGATAATATAACGCATCAACGATCCTCCAAAGAGTAGTCATTCATTATAATGCAATTGAACTGTTTTGGTGAGTTTTTCGTCCAGGGCTGCCTGTTCCGCCCTCAGATCATCACGTGTTGCTCAAGCGCACACGAGAGATGTCTTCATAGGTCAAGGGAACGAAGCTGTTACCTGCAGCCTGATAAAAAAATGTCGCTTTTAGTGGATTTATTATTTCATAATATTTCAGATTGCTTTCAACACAGAGAAGAGGCGCCAAGAAATAATGTGACCTGCAAAGAACGGGTACATATGTAACATCGGGAGGTAAGAGTAACATGGAAAAAAAGAAACTCAACTGCTGGGGAGTTCAAGAAATGTGGAAGGGAGCCGGACGGGGCACATGGTCATGACCTTGGCGTATGTCCTGCAACGGTAGAAGAGAGGCTGGACGGAACGCATGAAGGGAAAAATGCAGGGAGGGCCTGCTGGGTTATGGCAGGTACGTTCTGCAAGGGAGAAATACAGGGCACTTTCGCCCAGAAATACAGTACCTGCGAGGTCTGTGACTTTTACAAATTGGTAAAGCAGGAGGAATTCCCGCGCTTTACCCTTTCCGCGGTTTTAATGAGAAAGATAAGCAACTAAACAGTCTGGACTATCTCAGGGCATTATTGTCTGACGACAATAACCCTGTTTTATTCTTTATGTTGATAATGATGCAGACACTACCCGTACAAGGTCTTTCATCTCATGCTCCATAATTGTCCGTGCGTCAAGGAGCAGGGCGTCTTCCCTGATCCTTGCGATAACAGGCGGTGAGCCTCGCCTGAGCCTGCCCTCCAATTCATTGACCGGCATCCCCGCAGATCTGATCTGGACAGCAAAGGTCTCGAATTCCGCTTCAGGCAGTGAACCGCCACCGGCCTTTGACCTGTCCTGCAGAACCCTGACATCGGCAATCTTGACTGTTTTCCGGAGTGCTGCAGCGATCTTCAGGGCGCGGTGTTTTATCTCGTCAGGCGATTGAAAAAGCATCTTCAGCACGGGGATGCTATTCTTCGCGCCTTCGACGTCCATGTATGCCATGAGGGTTGCCTCAAAGGCTGCTATGGTTAATTTATCAACCCGCAAGGCGCGGGCAAGAGGGTTCTTCTGGATTTTTTCGATATATTTCTTTTTGCCGACGATGATACCCCCTTGTGGGCCTCCCAGGAGCTTATCACCGCTGAAGGACACTACATCTACTCCTGCCTTTATGATCTCCTGTACCGTAGGCTCGGTGTGAATACCATACGGCCTGAGGTCTGCAAGACAGCCGCTTCCGAGATCATACATAACAGGGACCTTCTGTTTCTTGCCGAGCATGACAAGCTCATCGATCCCTACGTCAGAGGTGAAGCCTATTATCCGGTAATTGGACTGGTGGACCTTCAGAATGAGGGCGGTGTTTTCATGTATTGCATCGGCATAGTCGTGCAGATGCGTCTTGTTCGTTGTCCCAACCTCTCGCAAGACCGCATTGCTCGCAGCCATTACATCAGGGACCCTGAACGAGCCCCCGATCTCAACGAGCTCGCTCCTGGAGACAATGGCTTCCCGGTCTCTTGCCATGGTATTCAGGCACAACAGGACTGCTGCGGCGTTGTTGTTTACGATGAGAGCGTCTTCTGCTCCGGTAATCTGTCTGAGAAGCCTCTTGGTATGGGAATGCCTCTTCCCCCTCTTTCCGGTTTCGAGATCATATTCGAGGTTCGAATAACCCCTCCCTACCTTTGCGATATTTTCGAGGGCCTTTTCAGATAGTACTGCACGCCCGAGGTTGGTATGCAAAACAATCCCTGTTGCGTTGATAAGAGGCAAAAGGCTGTATGAAGAAAGTGTTTTTATCTCAGCGAAAATGGCGGCATATAGGGCTTCGGAAGCGATTTCAGCGGTCTCTCCGCCAAGTATTTTCCCCCGCTCTGATCCAAGAACAGTCCTTATCGCCTGAGTGACTATTTTTCGTGGAAAAGCAGAGAGCCACTGAGCGCCTTCAGGACTCTTGAGGATCTCGTCAACAGACGGTATCCCTGAAAGGATCTTCTGTTTTTCATCCGTCTGCTTTTTCAAGCCAGCCCCATCTTTTTCAATGCTTCGTCGGCGTTGCTTGCTCCTGGTGCTTCTTCAGGCAGATAAAGCATTACGCCCCCTTTTACAGGGCGTATGACTATCTTGCCTTCCTTTGCAAGGTTAGTGGTCGCCTCTATCGGGTTTTCACCCGGGAAATACTTTTTAAAGGCCTCATTAAATCCGGAATATACCGTATGAATCCCCTTGTACCCTTCTTTCCTCAGGTTTACGATCGCTTTTTTTACGAACTCTTCATGGGAAAGCCTTTCTTCCATATCACCCCTCCTTAAAAGATTTTTGCCCTGTATGCCATCATAAAGCCAGTGGATCCTTGATGCCCGCCTCCCTGAACCCCTTTTCCCTGAATCTGCAGCTGTCACACAATCCGCAGGGCACAAAAGCGTGATGGGTAATGAGTGATGGGTGATGGGAGTTCTCATCATGCATTACGGATACCGCATCACTTTTTTCCTGAGGGTCATAACAGCTCCAGGTAAGGGCATAGTCAAGTCCGAGGCGAAGCCCGGTCTTCAGTATCTCAGCCTTGTTCATTAAAAGGAGAGGCGCATGAATCGAAAAGGCAAGCTTCCCTTCTACCGACGCCCTGGTTGCGAGGTTTGCCATCTGCTCAAAGGACTGCAGGTACTCGGGCCTGCAGTCAGGATAGCCGCTGTAATCAACAGCATTAGCGCCTATATATATATGCTCAGCTTCCATGACCTCTGCCCATGCAAGTGCGAATGAGAGGAATATGGTGTTGCGGGCAGGTACGTAGGTGACAGGGATTAGCAACGGGTGACTGGCGGCGGGTGATGGGTTTTCTCCCTTTATCAGCAGCTCATTACCGTCTTTCGGCACCGCAATTTCTGAAGTCAAGGCAGACCCACCGATGTCCCTCATGTTGATGTTTACAATAAGATGCTTTTTCACCTCAAAGGACTCTGCAACCATTTTTGCGGATTCCAGCTCTCGCAGATGCCTCTGCCCATAGTCAAAGCTGAGAGCATACAGTTCCCTTCCCTCTGCATGCGCAATCGCCAGGGTCGTTGCGGAATCCGCGCCTCCGCTTAAAAGCACAACCGCCTTGCCGGGAGGCTCAAGGTCCATCATCAATAAATATCGTCTTTTGTGCCTTCAACGCCATCAGGCCCGGCACTGGCGATATAAAATGCATCTGCTGTAAGCCTGTAAATATAGGGTCTTCCCCAGGCATCTTTTGATTGCGTTATCTGATCAAGAGCAGACGGGTATGAGCCCTGTTCAAGCTGGAATGTCTCAAGCTTCATTCTGAGTGCATCGATGTTAGCCGATGAGCTGAAATATTTAAAATCCTCGCTCTTCCGGGTAAAAACACCTGCCAGCGATAAACAGATCGAGAGGATGACCGCAAGGTAAGGCAGGTATCCGAGCATATTCAGTGACGGCTTTTTGACAGCAGCGGGTTCTTTTATTATGACCGGAGCCGCTTCTTGTATTTCGACAAACTCCTTCTCCAGCAGCGACAGGAGGGTTTTAGAGACCTCAAAATTGTCCTGTCCGCAGAGGTCTATTATTGTGCTTACATCATTCTCCCCATCAACATAGGCAAAGACCTCCAGTTCTGCTTCCGTAAGTCCTGGAGGGGCCTCAACCCTCTTTCTGAAGAGGGTGTCGAGGTTAATCTTGCCCTGTATGAGAGACCACTCATCAACGATCCTCAGCCCCTCCATGAGGAGATGCTGGGTGTCCAGTGAAAAGGGCAAATCCCTGTCCTGGCGCACATCCTGTGCGGCAAATTCATAGGTGCCCTGTTTCCAGCCAAAAAGCTGTATAATCGTCTCCGTGATCTGGCTTTGCACGATATCCTCTATTATCTCTTTTGCAACAAGACCATTTCGTATCAATATAGTGCCAAGCTTGGCGTTGGTTTTGCGATGTTCTTCAAGAGCGGTCTCCAGGTCTTTCTCCTGTAAAAGCTCTTTTTTCAGCAGAATTTTCCCGAGGCGGTTGTCTTCCATCCGCCTCTTCGACTCTGCCCCGCCGATGTTCCCGTCGATAAACAGGAGCCTCACCTTGTCCGCTTTCCCCTCAAGCGTCAAAACGCCGGTTTTGCGCTGGAAATAGATAAGCTGGAGTATATCTGCAAGCCCGAAATCTGTTAAAGATCCTTCTAAAGCCATCCCTTTGCTATCCTCTGTCTGGTTATGATATTAGAAATAATATATATGAGCGCCGCAAAAAAGATTGCGGACCACGTAAAAAAACTGTGCGCAAAGGGTAACTTGCCCCCGGCAAATACCGCGTTTGTAAACGGCAGAAACAGGAAGAAGAGAAAAGGCCATAGGAGTAAAAGCCCCAAAAATATTTTCCCTGCATAAATTTGGGAAACGCCAGGCATAAGAAAAGAAAAGATTTTCATGATGCCTCTGCGTCTCTTCTGATGCTCGTAGATAGAGAGGAGTTTGGCAACCCTTTCTTTCACTTCGAGTTCATCCAGCTTTACAAGAGAAGCATAACACGCCTGACACATCGTGCCCCACGTGAGACGTTTCTCGCACCGCGGACAGAGTATGGTGCTGCATCGTTTGCACCGGTACGCCTTCTCCTTTATCCCGTTGTTCAGGATAAAGTAAAGAATGATAAGCAGTAGTGCGGCGCCGGAGAGAAAGAACGGCAGCAGATCCGAAGTGCCGAAGGTAGACAGATTCCCCGTATCCACCAGGGCAAGGTCCCAGAGTCCGGAGAAAGGAAGTGTTTCATCGACGACCAGCCTGTTGGGGTTGCGACTGTAAATCGATCTGTACCTTATGACAGCATCCCTGTTTATCCCGAGGGCCCGTTTGAAATATTCGTCTCCCTTCTGAAAATCCAGGGTCTCTCTTGATATCTGTGAGAGGTTGTAATAGGCAGAGGCAAGTGGCTTCAGCTCTACCGCCTTCAGGTAAGAGGCAATGGCCTCCCCCATATTCTTCAACCCGACATCACAGTTACCGAGGTTCACATATACCTTCGGATCACGTCTATTCTGGAGTAGTCTTCGATAGACGGCAACAGCCTCATCGTAACGTCCTTCACGCTTCAGCGCCAGCGCATAGGAAAAAAGCTGAGGATACTCATCGCTATTCTTTAATGTCGTGAGGGCGTATGTGTTGTTTTTTGATTCATTGACCTCCACGATAGCCTTCATCGGGGAGGAAGAAAGCGCATGCAGAAACAGGGACGTCCCCTTGAAAAGGAGAGGAGAAAAAACAAGGGCTATCAGAAAAAGATAAACCACGACACGGTCGAGCTTTTTCATATACATGCCGAGCAATACCAGCATGCCCGCAAGAAATAAAAACGGACTGATGCCGGAGATGACGATGAGCAAAACAAGGAGAAACAGCATATATTTTGCCTCTGCCATGTCGTGGGCAAACAACCGGATATCAGCGGGGAATCTTGTTATGACTATTATCGCCATCGCAACCACAAATGAAATCATCGCACTGAAGAATAAACTGCCGGCCAGGGTGAATGCATACCAGAAATTTCTTCTGTAGGCATTTATGCCTGCAATAACGTAGTCAACGCTTTCGAATATCCCGGTGGATGACGGTGAAAAACGTGCTTTTGCCAACTCGAAATAAACAGCGGGAAGATCCGGTGAGTCCTTCATGGCCTCTTTGAGCAGTTCAGGTGATTCCGCTCTGCTGTGGCGCGCTTTCTCAATCAAGAGGTATGAATACGCCTCAGAACTGCTGAGACCGCTGTTTAGTCTGGTTTCATGAAAGTCCTCGCCGGCAGAGATACCCGGCAGGGTTGTCAGACACAGCACTGCGATGATAAGAAAACGTTTCATATTTTTTTGCCGGCCTTCGGTTCTGTTCCCCTGGCAAGACGGGAAATGTTTTCACAGTGCCGTATCAATATCATAAGGGCCATGGTCAATGCTATCGGGAACTTTTCTCCTGTATCAAACAATATCATACTTACCGGCAAAAAGCCAAAAGACACCAGTGCCGCCAGAGAAGAATATTTTGTTATGAAAATCGTCAACAGCCATAGGATACCGGTAAAAAGAGCTGTGAAGGGAGAATAGACGCTCAGCACTCCCAGGCTTGTGGCTACACCCTTGCCTCCCTTGAACCTCAGGAACAGGGAGAAATTGTGTCCCAGTATCGAAAATATCCCGATCACACCTTCATACAAAATACCCGTGTCATAGTGCCTTGCAAGCAATACAGCAGCTGCACCTTTCAGGGTATCCCCGCAGAGGGTAAAAAAAGCAGGCCATTTGCCGGTAGTCCGCAACACATTCGTTGCCCCGATATTTCCGCTGCCTTTTTGCTTCAGGTCTATCCCTCTGCTTCTGGCAATAAGAAGTCCCGTCGGTATAGACCCGATAATAAATGCTGCGACCGAGAGGAAAATGACCTTCAAATCCTCTTCCAGAAAGAGATGGTATACTGTATTCCCGAGGTGATCGACAGCACCAGGGCTACCCAGATAAAAACAAGCCCGATATCATAAAGATCTATCGGGAGGTTATCAAAAATGCTGCCTACCAGTATCAGGCAGAGTATGGAGGTTATCTGGGCCGTTGTTTTGAGTTTCCCGCCCATCTCCGCCGGGATAACGATGTCCTTCGAAAGCGCCACGACCCTCAGGCCGGTCACGAGAAATTCCCGTACGATTAATAATATGGCGATGAATGCGGAAAGCCTTGTCATGTCCACAAGGACTATCAGGGCTGATATAACCAGAAACTTGTCTGCCAAAGGGTCCATGATTATCCCGAACTTTGTTATCTGGCCCGAACGTCTCGCCAGATACCCGTCCAGAAAATCCGTAAGGGAGGCGATGCTGAAGATCAAAGCCCCGAGGATCGGGTGCTGGTAAACGGAAAGGACGAAAAAGGGGATCAGGACAATTCTGCTTAACGTCAATAAAGTGGGGAGATTAAACCGTAAAGTATTCATCAAACATCCCCTGCCATATCCCTTTTGCCTTGAGAATGAAATCCGTAACCTCCCTGACCGCACCTCTCCCCCCCCTGCTTTTCGTCACGAACAGCGCATACCCTTTTGTATCCTCTGTTGCGTCGGCAACCGCAACCGGCAGGCCTGCCATGGCCATGATCGGAGCATCCACGATGTCATCTCCGACATAGGCGACTTCCTTGTCTTCCAGAGCATATTGTTCGATAAGTTTCTTATAGGCGATCCTTTTGTCACGACACTTCTGAAAGACTTCGGTAATGCCGAGTTCATGCGCCCGCCGATCAACCACCGTTGAATGGCGTCCGGTGATGATCGCAACGTGTATCCCAGCACGGATCAGCATTTTGATCCCGTGCCCGTCACGGACATGAAACGATTTGTATTCATTGCCTTCGTTGTCAAGGATAATTCCGCCGTCAGTCAGGACCCCGTCCACATCGAGTATGAGCATCTTTATATTTCCGGCTATCACCCTGACAGCGCGTAAACTTTTTGCCCGAGGTGCTTTGTTGTTTATCTTCATGCTATCCCCTTTTTCAATATATCATGAAGGTGGATGATCCCTTCCGCTCTTCCCCTGTCATCAGACACGAGCAGTACCGTGATCGAATGCTTCTCCATGACAGCAAGAGCTTTTGCAGCGAGCTCCTCTGCCCGTATGGTCTTCGGGTTTTTCGACATGACCTCCCCGGCCTTCATGTCAAACAGTGCTTTCCCCCATTTTTCTATGCCCCTTCTTACATCACCGTCCGTAATAATTCCGGCGATCCTTTGGTCTGTATCAGCCACTACCGCAATGCCAAGCCTCTTAGAGGAAATCTCCATAACAGCGCCTGTCATGGATTCATCCGGAGGTATGAGGGGAAGCGCCTCGCCGGTATGCATCAGGTCCCTGACCTTAATAAAGAGTTTCTTGCCGAGACTGCCGCTGGGGTGAAAAGAGGCAAAGTCCTCCTGTTTGAAGCCCCTCTTTGTCAGGAGGGCGACCGCGATTGCATCGCCCATCGCCAGTGAAGCGGTCGTTGAGGCTGTCGGTACGACCCCAAGGGGGCAGGCCTCTTCTTTTACTGTTACATCGAGGTTTACATCAGCAGCCCTTGAGAGAGTCGAATTCGTCTCTCCGGTCATTGCGACAAGATGGACATTGAATCTCTTCAGGAAAGGGATCAGGGCAAGAAGTTCGTCTGTTTCACCGCTGTTCGAGATGGCGATGACCACATCCTCAGAAGATACCATGCCGAGGTCTCCATGGCTCGCCTCTGCAGGATGCATAAAAAAAGCTGGTGTCCCTGTAGAGGCAAGGGTAGCGGATATCTTTTTTCCGATAAGTCCTGACTTGCCCATGCCGGTGACGATAACCTTCCCCTTGCTTGCATAGATGATATCGACGGCATCCTGGAAACTGCTATCCAGTCTTTCTATGAGCCCTTCGATAGCATCGGCCTCGGTCCTCAAAACTTTTCTGCCTATTTCGAGAATGTTTATATCTGGCATCTCAGCCACCCCGGGGGGATTCCCTTTCTGTGGGCTTCGTGCTCAAGATCATCCAGGTCTTTCTCCGCAGCCGTAACCTGTTTTCTGGCCTTAACAAGCCTTTTTTGCAGCGGCGTGTTTTTCTTTGACGTGCGAAGACTTTCACTCTTCTCTTCAGAAAGTTTTTTCTCTATTTCCTTCACTGCTTCATCTGCTTTTTCGATCTTCTCTTTATATGACGAGGCTTTTTTGCACCAGTAATCTTTTTCGTGATCTTCCCTGATGCGCTGTTTTTTATCCTCCCGGTCCTCTTCCTGGGGAGCTGATTTCGCGGCCGTTGTTGCGACTTCAGAAGGAGTTTTATACCTTTCTATGTCCTGGTTGGTATAAAGCTGCGGCTGGTCCCGGAGAGACCTGTCATCCCCATGAACGGAAGTGCAAAGCAGTGAATAGATAAAAACAATGGATAGGGAGAAGAAGAGTCTTTTGAGCATCGCTACTTTCCTCTTGTATCCGGGGCCTGCGCTGCAATAAGTTCCCGGATACCCTTGAGCACCTTCAGTATCTGCGGCAACTCATCCAGCGGTATCATATTAGGACCGTCGCAGAGGGCCTTATCCGGCTCGGGGTGGACTTCCATGAACAACCCGTCAACTCCGGCAGCAACAGCTGCGCGTGCCAGAGGTTCTGCGAATTCCCTCTGCCCGCCTGAGCAGTTCCCCTGTCCTCCCGGCAGCTGAAGGCTGTGTGTCACATCAAAGACAACGGGATACCCAAAGGACTGCAGGACAGGAAACGATCTGATATCAACTACCAGGTTATTGTATCCGAAGGATGTGCCCCTTTCGGTGATAAAAATATTCTTGTTCCCTGTCGAAGTAAATTTGTCTATTGTGTTCTTCATGTCCCATGGGGCAAGGAATTGGCCTTTTTTTACATTCACTGCCTTTCCGGTCTTTGACGCAGCAAGGATCAGGTCTGTCTGCCTGCAGAGAAAGGCAGGTATCTGTAAAACGTCAATCAGTTCGGCGACAGGCTTTACTTCATCGACAGAATGGATATCTGACAACACAGGCAGCTGAAATCTGCTCTTTACATCGGACAGTATCCTCAGTCCCCTGTCCATACCGGGGCCGCGAAAAGAATTTAGCGAAGTCCTGTTCGCCTTGTCATAGGAGCTTTTGAAAATAAAGGGGATCCGCAGCTCTCCACAGATCTCCTTCAGCCTCTGCGCAGTATAAAAAGTGATATCCTCATTCTCTATTACGCACGGTCCGGCTATCAGAAAGAGGGGATTGCTTCCTCCAAGGGCGATATTCCCGACAATCAATTCGTTCGTCAATCCCTGCTTCTCTCCTGCTGACCTGCTTCAACAGACGGGAATAAAGACCTTTTTTCCCGCAAAGACGCTTCGATGAACGCCCTGAAGAGGGGGTGCGGTTCAGTAGGTCTTGACTTGAACTCCGGATGAAACTGGCATCCCAGAAACCAGGGGTGGTCTGTGATTTCAACGATCTCGACGAGTTCACCGTCGGGGCTTGTCCCGCTTATCTTCATGCCGAGTCTGGTTACAAAGCCCTTATAGGCGTTGTTGAACTCATATCTGTGTCTATGACGCTCGGATATTTCTTTTTGGCGGTATGCGGTATAGGCCAGGGTATTATCTTCGATGTGACAGGGGTATGCCCCAAGACGCATTGTCCCGCCTTTTTGTGTACTCTCTGTCCGCTCCTCCACCTTCCCCTTTCTGAAGTCATACCATTTTTCCATAAGATATATGACAGGGGCCTGCGTATTCAGATCAAACTCTGAACTGTTCGCCTTAAGACCGCAGACATTACGGGCAAATTCTATGACAGCACACTGCATGCCGAGACAGATACCGAAATAAGGGATCTTTTTTTCTCTTGCATACCTGACCGATTCGATCTTGCCTTCGATCCCCCTGTAGCCAAACCCCCCGGGGACAAGGATGCCGTCCGCTTCGGAGAGGTATTTTTCAGTCCCGTGCACTTCAACCTCTTCGGAATCTATCCATTCGAGGTTCACCCTGCAGTCGTTCGCTATGCCGCCATGCGTCAGGGCCTCAGTAAGGCTTTTGTAAGCGTCCTTCAGACCGACATATTTCCCTACGATCGCTATCGTGACCTCGTGCCTCGGTTCCTTTATTTTTCTGACGATGTCTTTCCAGAGTTCCAGTTTCACTTCCCCGGCGTTCAACTGAAGCTTCTTGATGATCTGATAGTCAAGTCCTTCTGCATGAAGCGCAAGGGGGACCTCATAAATCGTCTCCACATCTATCGCATTAATGACCGCATCTCCGTCAAGGTTGCAGTGAATGGCTATCTTTTTCTTCGCCTCCGGCGTAAGGTTTCTGTCTGTTCTGCATAAAAGCAGATCCGGCTGAATTCCGATCGCCCGTATCTCCCTCACGCTGTGCTGGGTGGGCTTTGTTTTCAGCTCCCCGGAGGTCTTTATATAAGGGAGAAGGGTGAGGTGAACGTACAGGACATTTTCCCTGCCAACGTCGTACCGCATCTGCCTGATTGCCTCAAGAAACGGAAGGCTTTCGATGTCGCCGATGGTGCCGCCTATCTCAACGATCACCACATCATTATTGTCACCTACAGACTTGATCGCCTGTTTGATTTCATCAGTGATATGGGGGATGACCTGTACGGTATCTCCAAGGTAGTCGCCCCTCCGCTCCTTCGAAATTACATTATAGTAGATCCTCCCAGTCGTAAAATTGTTCGTCTGACTGGTCCGGATATGGGTAAACCGCTCGTAATGTCCGAGGTCGAGGTCTGTCTCCGCTCCGTCATCAGTGACAAAAACCTCCCCGTGCTGGAACGGACTGAGGGTGCCGGGATCGACATTGATATACGGGTCAAGTTTTTGGATCGTCACCTTTAGCCCGCTTGCCTCAAGGAGTGCGCCTATGGAAGCTGCTGCGATACCCTTGCCGAGCGATGATAAAACACCACCTGTTATAAAGATGAATTTAGGCATTTTTCTATCCTTTCCAGATCTTCAGGTGTATCCACCCCGAAAGTTTCATAGACCGTCTCTTTTATTTTTATGGAAAAACCTTCCTCGATCGCGCGCAGCTGTTCCAGTTTCTCGACAAGCTCCAGGCGCGATGGGGGCAGTTCAGACAGTTGCGTCAGCACATCCCTTCTGTAACTGTATATCCCTATATGCTTAAAACAGTCTGCATCAATGAGTGAAAGAGCCCCTTTAGCCCCTGCATGCTGACCTAACCCGTGATCTTTCCAGTCATCTCTGTGATACGGGACCGGCGCCCGTGAAAAATACAAGGCGAAGCCTTCCCGGTTAAAAACAACCTTGACGACATGAGGGTCGAATATCTCTCTGCGGTCCCTTATCCTGATCGCCAGAGTGCCGATGGATGCCCGTGTATCATCAAGAACAGAAATGGCATTGTCTATCATTTCAGGCTGGATAAGCGGCTCGTCCCCCTGCACATTGACAATTATATCATAATTCATCGAACGGGCGACCTCTGCTATCCTGTCAGTGCCGGATACGTGATCGCCGGAGGTCATCACTGCCTTCCCCCCGAAAGAGAGTACCTTTTCGAATATTGTCTCGCTGTCAGTCGCAACCACCACATCGTCAGCCAGCCGGGAATTCATCGAGTTCTGATACACATGCTGTATAACAGGGAGGCCTTTCAGGAGTGCAAGGGGCTTTCCCGGGAACCGGGTAGAGGCGTATCGCGCAGGTATGAGTACAATAGCGGACATGAATTATTAATTATATACCATAGTCTTGCAGGGTATGGCAAATATGTTTTTTAAAAAATTTTCGATCCGCAGGAAAGTTTTAACGTTTTCCTGAAAAAATCCGTGAGAGAGAAAAATAAAGATTTTTTGACGAAGAAATTGCCAATATTCTACAATAGAAACGATTTTGGTTTCAGGGCTCAATCCATACTGGATCTTTGTTGGCCGGTTATTGGATCATTTTTGTTAAGCATCAGGTGAGGGGAAATACGTTTTTCGAGGAGAGTATTTCATGGATATAAAGGTGAAAAATGAAAAACTGCGCACGTGGATCAAAGAAGTCTCAGAGATGTGCCAGCCTGACAGCATCTATTGGTGTAATGGAACGAAAGAAGAATATGACCTGATGATGGCAAAGATGGTTGCAGACGGCATGGCTACTGTTCTCGGGAAACGCCCGAACAGTTTTCTTTTTCGCACTGATCCGAGCGATGTGGCCCGTGTCGAGGACCGCACCTTTATCAGCACATCCTCAAGAGATGACGCAGGGCCTACGAATAATTGGCTGACCCCTGATGAACTGAAAGAGAGGATGCGCGGTCTTTACAAAGGATGCATGAAGGGACGTACCATGTATGTGATCCCTTTCTCAATGGGACCCGTCGGTTCTCCTATTTCGAAAATAGGCATTGAAGTGACGGACAGTCCGTACGTTGTCTGCAACATGCACATAATGACCCGCGTGAGTGCCAGGATTTATGAGATGCTCTCTACTGACGGAGAATTTATCCCCTGCCTGCATTCCATCGGCGCGCCGCTCGCCCAGGGGCAGAAAGATGTTCTGTGGCCGTGTGCCCCGATTGAAAACAAATATATCAGTCATTTCCCTGAGGAGAACCTGATATGGTCTTATGGCTCCGGCTACGGCGGAAACGCCCTGTTGGGAAAGAAATGCCTTGCCCTGCGTATAGCTTCTGCGATGGCAAGGCGTGAGGGTTGGATGGCTGAACATATGCTCATTCTCCGCTTGACCAATCCGGAAGGGAAACAGTATCACATTGCCGCCGCCTTTCCCTCCGCATGCGGGAAAACCAATCTTGCGATGATGCGGCCCACCATCCCGGGCTGGAAATGTGAATGCATAGGTGACGATATCGCCTGGATGAAGATCGGGACTGACGGCCGCCTTTATGCCATCAACCCGGAAAATGGTTTCTTCGGTGTGGCGCCGGGGACATCGTATGATACCAATCCCGTGGCTATGGACACGGTCAGAGAGAATGTCATTTTCACCAACTGCGCCCTGACTGACGATGGAGACGTCTGGTGGGAAGGGATGACCGATGACGTCCCCGGTCACCTCGTTGACTGGAAAGGTCGTGACTGGACCCCTGGTAGCAAGGAAGACGCTGCCCATCCGAATGCCCGGTTTACCGCGCCGGCGTCCCAATGCCCTGTCATCTGCAGCGATTGGGAAAACCCTGATGGGGTTCCGATCGATATTTTCATATTCGGAGGTCGCCGCTCCAGTGTTGTGCCGCTGGTGTACGAGGCCTTTAACTGGGACCACGGAGTTTTTCTCGGGGCGACCGCAGCCTCGGAGACCACTTCCGCAAACATCGGAGCCGTAGGCAATCTGCGGCGGGATCCCTTTGCGATGAAACCCTTCTGCGGTTATCACATGGGAGACTATTTCCGGCATTGGCTGGATATGGGCGACAGGCTCGGCAATAAAGCTCCAAGAATATTTTATGTAAATTGGTTCCGGAAGAGCACGGAGGGCATGTTTTTATGGCCCGGGTTCAGCGACAACAGCCGTGTGCTGAAGTGGATGTGCGATCGGATCGACGGCAAAGTCGGTGCAACAAATACACCGATAGGTCTGTTGCCGAACGAAGGCGATTTAGACCTCAACGGGCTCGACATATCGACAGCAAACATGAAGGAGTTGATGAGCACTGACCACGAGGCCTGGGCGGCTGAAGTGCCTGACATTGAGAGACAGTTCTCGGAACTGGGAGACCGGCTGCCGGAAAGACTGACCAGGCAGCTTCAGGAGCTGATAAAGCGACTGGATAAGTTCGCCTGAATGACAGGGACCTGGCCAATACTGTAGCCCCAATCAATAAGTCGACCGTATCCTGCCGGTTCTTTTATCCACGATCATCTTGTCGATGAGGTTATTGTTTTTGTCCCTGATCTCTGCCTCAAAGAACAATTTCCGCTCCTTGATCTCGCCTATCCTGACATCCTTCTTCTCGAAATATTCTTTCAGAACTTTTCTGGCCTCTTCAACCGTAGTAACAGGCCGCTTTTCGCCGTAACCCCTGTCTGCCGTTCCTTTCTTGTAATCACCGGATGCGTCTTCTGCATGGACAAGAGGCATACAAAACATACAGACTGCCACAGCAAAAAAGCTTAACAGGAAACTGTTTCTCATAAATGTTACCACCCCCGCTCATCACATTTAATTATGCCAAAATTATAGTGGTTATCTCCGAACAGGTCAATACTGCAATTCCCCGAGGTCTTCCGGTTACTGGCTGACAGAAGGCGAACATTTTTCCTTTCCCGTTCATCCCTGAAATCAGGACGTAGCCCTTTCTGCTTTGCACAAAAAGAAGGCGACCTTTCAGGTCGCCTTCACACTTTCATGGTTCTTTTTTTTCTTATTTCTTGTGGCATTTTCCACAATTTGCAGCATCGCTTGACTTGAAGGCCTTTTCCCCATTATGGCAGACACCGCAGTTTTTGCCTGCGTTCATATCAGCCATAGTAATCTTTTCAGCGCCCTTCTTCATCGGAAAGATCTTTGTGTGGCAGTCATTGCACTTCAGGCCTTTGTCAGCATGGGACTTCCCGTCAAATACAACCTTCCCTGCGTCTCCGCCGGCATAATCGACTGTCTTGCCCGGCGGCACAGCCATCGCACTGCCGACAAACATGACAGCAATAACAAGTATTAATACACTAATAATGATTCTCATATTTTCACCTCCTTTTTTCCCTAACGGGTCATTAGCTATTTTTTTCTGCTCACATACAGCTTAGCAAATAATTATGAATGGGTAGCGAAAAGATTGTGAAGAATTGTGAAGATCTCAGGCAGGGAGTATGAGGGTGAATGCGGAACCCTGGCCATAGTTGCTTCGGACCTCTATCTTTCCTCCGTGTGCCTCTGCCAGCTCTTTTACTATGGTGAGACCGATGCCGAGGCCGCCTTCTGATATCCGGTAAAAACGTTCGAATATAAAGGGGAGGTCCGTCTCCCTGATGCCGCAGCCTGTGTCTCCAACCTCAATCCTGACCTCATCCTTCTCCCTCATTTCCTTCATCCAGACCCTCCCGCCTCTTTCAGTTGCCTTCAGGGCATTGCTCAAGAGGTTGATGATTATCTGGCTGAGTTTGTCAGGGTCGGCGCTGACAGAAGCAGCTTCACTACAGGAGAATTCAAGCGAAACTCCTTTATCCATAAAGGTCTTTCCGAACCTCTCTGTTATGCTCTTCAAAAAAGGCTGCAATTGCAGGCGTACCTTCCTTATCATCAGGCTGCTCGCCTCTGCCTGCGAAAGATCTTCTATGCCGTCGAGAATGCTTTTCAGCCTGCCGATCTCGGCATATAAAGATTGCAGGGCTTCTTTATCTGCGGATATCAGCCCGTCCATCATGCCCTCAAGCTCACCCCTGACAGCACTGATGGGCGTCCTGAGTTCATGGGCTATATTCGAGGTAAGCTTTTTTCTCAGGGTCTCCTGGATCTCGAGTCTCTGTGCCATCCTGTTGAAGGCGTTTGAAAGATTTCCCAGTTCGTCATCGCCGGAGATCCCCACCCTGCTCCTGAAATTGCCCTCTTCGACAGCAGCAGCAGCCGAGGTAAGCGCTTTGATGGGCCTCGTCATCTTTCGCGAAAAAATAATACTCAGGAATACAGCAACGCCTCCCAGGGCCAGAAGCGATATGAGAAGAAACCTATTGGATCTCCTGACAAAAACTTCTTCTTTCTGCGGGGACAGGAACTTCACATCGAGACGGCCGATCTGTTTGCCGCCGAGAAAAAGTGCATACGGAGTAAAAGGGGCATGGCCTTTCCTGACCCTGCGTTCTGAAATTGCAGCCACCCTTTTTTTGACAAAAGGCGAAAGGGTATCGATCGCCTTGGCCGTATCCATAATCAGGTTCCCCCCTGCATCATAGAGCTTCATCTCGATGCCGAGCATCATCGCCCACACGGTATTTTCTATGATGCTCTCTTCACGCCAGCCTGCGTATGTATCATAAGAGCTTTCCAGGGCGGCAGTCACCCAATAAGCCCTGTCCTCCCTCTCTCCCTCCAGGTATTCCCTGAAATCCTTTACCATCAACTCCCGGAGCAGGAAGGTCGCGGAAAGGCCGATGGCTACGACAGCAATAAGCAGAAGAAGGAACTTGGACCAGAGGCTCTTAAACATCTCTTTTCCCGGAGAACCTGTAGCCGACGCCGTAGATCGTAATGATGTATGCCGGATTTCTCGGGTCATCCTCGATCTTGTGCCTGATATTTTTTATATGCGCATCGATACTGCGTTCATACCCTTCGAACTGATAGCCAAGGGCCTTCTCGACAAGATCTTCCCGAGTGAAAACCTTGCCGGGCGCAGATGCGAGGCTGTAGAGCACCTTGAATTCTGTTGGAGTGATCTTCAGCAGTTGTCCGTTTTTTTTCACTTCATACCCCTGACCGTCTATCACAAGGCTGCTGCTGTTAAAACTCATGGGATCGAGGACCTCCCGCTCACCCTTTCGGGACCTTCTGAGCACAGCCTTGATTCTGTATACCAGCTCCTTCGGGCTAAAAGGCTTCACCACATAGTCATCAGCGCCGAGGGCAAAACCCGCGACTCTCTCTTCCTCGGAATATTTCGCTGTGAGCATGATTATAGGGAAATCTCCCATCTCCTTTAACTCCTGGCATACCTCTTCCCCGCTTATATCAGGCAGCATCAGATCGAGTATCACGGCGAGAGGAAGCTCTTTCATGGCAGATGCTATTGCCTCTTTCCCCTTCTCCACATGTACTACTCTATATCCTGCATCCTCGAGATATACCCTCACGACCCTGGCGATTTTCCTGTCGTCTTCAACCAGAAGAATTGAATTCATAAGCTCCCTCGTTTCGCTTCTCTCTCCGTACTATCAGCTAAATTATACTGCAAAAAAAGAAAAAGTTGCCCGGACCGCATGAGACACGCCGGGAAGGGTTCCTGCCCCATGTCTTCACTCTTCCTCGATAGTGTGCTATAAGGTAATTGTAGCAACGAAAAAGCCCACGAGAAGGAGGTCCATTGATGCAGCGCAGATTGCCGGCTATTATTTTTATCTTCTTATTCGTCTTTGCTGTCGCAGTCCTGGCTGTTGCCAGGGAATCCGTGGTCATCAGGGAATGGGACGTGCCCATTCCCGGCTCTTTTCCCCACGACCCTGCGGTATCGCGGGATGGTGCCCTCTGGTATACAGGCATGCTCTCGGACACTCTCGGGAGGCTTGACCCCTCAACAGGAAAGATCAGGGAATATCGCGTCCCGCCCGGATCGCGGCCCCATGGGCTCGTGGAAGACAGGGCAGGCATGATCTGGTTCACTGCAAACCAGAAGGCAAATATCGGGAGACTCGATCCTGCGAGCGGTGACGTGAAGGAATACGCGATGCCTGATCCTGAGGCAACTGACCCGCATACACCGGTCTTCGACCGTAAAGGTATGCTCTGGTTCACGGTACAGTCCGGGAACTTCGTCGGCCGTCTGGACCCGTCATCCGGCGCAATAAGCCTTAAGAAGTCACCTACCCCCCGTTCACGGCCCTATGGGATTGCGATTGACTCAAAGGGTACGCCTTTCTTTTGCGAATTCGGCACCAATAAACTGGCGAGCATCTCTCCCGGCACGCTGGAAATTACCGAATATGATCTGCCGCAGGGAGCGAGGCCCAGGCGGCTCGCGATCACCTCTGACGACATGGTCTATTATACGGATTATGCCCGGGGTCGCCTCGGCAGGCTCGACCCCTTAACAGGAAAGGTCGAGGACTGGCCGTCGCCGGGAGGGGCTGATTCGCGTCCGTATGGGATCGCTGCAACGCCGGACGGAAAGATCTGGTACAGCGAGTCGGGTGTAAATCCGAATACTATCGTATGCTTCAATCCGAAGACAAAGACCTTCGATGCATGGCAGATCCCATCGGGAGGCGGGGTCGTAAGGCATATGGTATCCACCCCTGAAGGCGATCTCTATATCGCGTGCAGCGGCAGGAACAAGGTCGGTGTCGTGAAGATGTCGCGGTGACCGGAGTCGATTCCCATGCGCAAGGCGCGAGATTTCCTTTGGACCTGGCTTATTGCGGATCGTGAGATAAGTCCGCAGCGCAACGAATGGATCAGACACGGCGGCAAGTGGATCGTCTTCGATAAAAGGGAGAAGATCATAGGCCTTGCGGAGCGGCTCGGTCCCCATCTGGATGCAGGGGAGGTGGAAGGGGCCAAATACTGGAACGAAGATCCGAGCGCACTCTGTGTCTACTCGCTCGACATTGACAGAGATAAGGTCCGGGACCTTCTCGACAGCCTTGGCGCAGGCAGGGACAGGGTTTGGGAATATGATTATGCCTGGGACAAGAACATCAGGAACCCCGTGACGTTTCTCTATTCCTGGTATTCGAAGCTGACTACTATTCTGAGGAGCTACGGCATAGCCGGGACACTCCGTCTAATAAGGGAAGTCCTTAAGCCCGGGAGGGAGTAAAGTTGACCGGCAGAATGAATCTGCTGAAGAGAAATCAGGGTCCGGCATTATTTCAAACAAGGAGGAAAGCAATGAGCAAATACCTTCTCTTACCGGTTTTTGCAATTATGATGGTGCTGGGCCCTGTGGTCGCACAGCCCTCCGATTCCGGACATTCAGATCGTGCAGGTCATACAGTGGCGGCCGTTTCTTAGTCTTCGCCGGCGAGCGGTCCAGCCGGGGAAGTCAATATGAAGCTTAACGCGGTCCGTTCATATGCAATAAAGCTCCCGGCCGCCAATGGAAAGAGCGCAGTTGCAGGCTTCTGCTGGGGTGGGGGCAAGAGCGCTCTCGAGCACTATTAGTATTCCCGCAGGTTGCACCCCTCATAACTTACCCAAAAGCCTTTCCTGTCCTCGATTGATTGTTCAGACACGGGCTTCTTTTACGCCGGCATTCCAATTTCCCACTCCAATCAGCCTTTTATGCTAAAATACGTCGCTATGAACGAGAAAAAAGGCATTGTTTATCTTGTTGGTGCAGGACCCGGAGACATCGGACTGCTTACAGTTAAGGGCATGCGCTGTCTTCAGAAGGCAGAGGTTGTTATTTATGATTTCCACTTAAACGCCCAGATACTCAACTACATCGACCATAATGCAGAATTCATCTATGCAGGCAAGCGGGGCGGCCATCATACAATGACGCAGGATGAGATAAATGCAGCGATCCTTGAAAAGGCCAGGGAAGGCAAGATCGTATGTCGCCTCAAAGGCGGAGACCCTTTTGTCTTCGGCAGGGGCGGCGAAGAGGCCCAGATACTTGCAAAGGAGGGGATAGCCTTCGAGGTAGTGCCCGGCGTGAGCTCTTCTGTGGCTGCGCCTGCGTACGCCGGCATCCCGCTCACTCACAGGCTGTATTCTTCATCCTTTGCTGTTATTCCAGGATACGAAGACACTACAAAGGAAGATTCGTCCATTGACTGGGCAAAACTTTCAACAGGCGTCGGCACACTGGTGTTCCTCATGGCTGTCAAAAATATAGAACTGCTTACAGAAAAACTCATTGAAAACGGCAGGAGCCCTGAAACTCCTGTTGCGGTCATACGCTGGGGCACACGGCCTGACCAGAAAACGCTCGTCAGCACATTGAAGGACATAGCAAAGCTTGTCAGGGAGAAAGACATCAGGCCCCCTGCCGTCACAATCGTCGGGGATGTCGTAAATCTCCGCAAGGAACTGAACTGGTACGAAAAAAAACCGATGTTCGGACACCGCATTCTGGTAACAAGGGAACACTCAGGGGGATTCGAGTTGCTCGAGGAACTCGGGGCAGAAGTCATCCAGTTCCCGACCATAGAGATAGTGCCTCCTGAAAACTGGGGTGAGCTCGACAGGGCCATAGACACGATAGAAAGCTATGACTGGCTTATATTCACCAGTTCCAATGGCGTCAAATATTTCTTCAGCAGGCTTTTTGAAAAGGGCAGGGACATCCGCGAACTAAAAGGAATGAAAATATGCGCCATAGGCGAAAAGACCGCTGCTTCAATAGCGAAGTTCGGCATCAGGGTGGACCTGTTGCCTGAAAACTTTAATGCAGAGGGGCTCATTGAAACATTTATTGGAGAAGTCAAAAGTCAAAAGTCAAAAGTTAAAAGCGCGGAAGGTATTCAAACTACCGAACCCTCGCCTCGGCGAGTCGCCTGTGGAGACCAAACCCCTAACTCCGAACTTTTTAAGGGTATTCGATTCCTCCTGCCCCGCGCAGAGGTTGCCAGAGAGATATTCCCTGATAAAGTCAGGGAGCTGGGAGGTTCAATCGATGTGCCTGTTGCATACAGGGCTGTAAAACCTGACATGCACGGCAAGAGGCTCAGGCGTTTTTTAAAAGAAGGCCGGATCACCATTGCGACATTCACCAGCGCAGCCACATTCAATAACTTCAGGGAAATACTCAGGGAAGAAGCTGACGAGCTCCTCAAGGGTGTTGCGATTGCTGTAATCGGACCTGTTACTGCGAGGGCCATAGAAAAAGCAGGTCTGAAGGTGCAGATCATGCCTCAGGAGTCTACTGTCGAGGCCATGACTGCTGAGATAATAAAATGGGCGGCAAAAGAGCTTTAGCTTGCCTTTTGACGCAGGGGAATTTTTTTGACAATCACTGCTGGTGACACTTACAAAACCGATCCAAAGATGCCGCGCTCACTGCTCTCAAGGATCTTTCTGTGCCCAACTATCACCTTCTATCTGCAGGCCTTCCGGATAGTCTGGAAAAACGGCAGGAAGGCCTTGAAGGGCGTGTATGGGGGGGCTGAATGGGCCGGGAGCAGTCTTGATATATTGCGGGCACTGGAGAATGCGGGTGTCCGGATAGAGATAACCGGGATGGATAATCTCAGAAGATACGCAGGACCTGTTGTTTTTATTGCCAATCACATGAGCACGCTCGAGACCTTTATACTGCCCTGTATTATACAGCCTGTAAAAGAAACCACTTTTATAGTCAAACAGAGCCTGGTGACCATGCCTGTTTTCGGCCCTGTTATGCGTTCAAGAGATCCTGTTGTTGTCGGCAGGGTGAATCCAAGGGAAGACCTCAGGACTGTTCTGGAGGAAGGGTCAAAAAAACTTGCTGCGGGCAGGTCCATAGTAGTTTTCCCTCAGAGCACACGCTCTCCGGATATAAATCCTGCTGAATTCAATACGCTCGGGATAAAGCTTGCCTTAAAGGCAGGTGTCCCGGTTGTTCCTGTAGCACTGAAGACCGACGCATGGGGTGTCGGGAAAATCATAAAAGACTTCGGCCCTTTGGACAAATACAAGAAAGTCCACTTTGCCTTCGGCGGACCTATGGAGATCAAAGGGAGGGGGGCTGACGAGCACCGGGAAATTATTGCTTTTATACAGGAAAACCTTGCCAAATGGGCGATAGAAGATGAACATAAGAAATGAAGATATCAAAGAGATTCTGGTCGAGATACCGGACGGGCATAAGCATATAAGGGCTAAAATAACCCTGCAGGACGATACCGAACTGGTGCTTCAGGAAGCAGCTGTCGCGAATATTACCAGGGCGTATATAACTGTTAAGACCCATCCGCAAAAAAAATCTGTAAAATTAAAGGGCAGACAATTAACTGATAAAAAAGATGGTTATGCCGACTGGCAGTTGTTGGAGGAGTAATTCCATTTTACCCCCCCCCCGGGTGAAACTTTTCTAAGTTTCTGAAACATGTTAGAGTATACGCATGCCAGAAAAAGTCCTTGTTATCTATAATGAACAGGTCATTATGTGTGTGTCAGCTAAGAAGGCCAGCCATCATGAATTTAAAGAGAAACCCTTCAGTACAGCTGATCTGAGGGGAAAAACAAGGGACATTTTTAGTGAGCCTTCCTGAGATAGACAGCGCATTATTTTTTCTTGTCAATAAAAACCTGCAGAACATTTTTTTCGATGCAGCAATGCCCTTTGTCACAAATCACGGTAAACCGCTTTTTCTCGGTCTGGTACTCTGGTCCGCAGTAAGGGAGAAAAAAGCGATATGGTCATTTCTGTTTATTTCTCTCATTGCTGTTGCATTGGCAGACGGCTCCGGTCATGTTTTAAAGGACATTATCGCCAGACAGAGGCCCTGCAGTGCATTCACAGACATAAACCTCCTGGTCGGATGTGGACATTCCTATTCCATGCCCTCCAACCATGCATCCAATGCCTTTGCCTTTGCGATGACCTTCTTTTTTCTCCGAAAAAACATCATAGCCTATTTTTCACTGGCAGCAGCAGCGATTATAGGGTTTTCAAGGATATACGTCGGCGTACACTATCCCTTTGATGTTTTTGCAGGCATGCTGCTTGGAGCAGGCTCAGCTTACGCAGCTATTCTGATATACCGATGGGGCAGCAGGATATACGAAAAAAGGGCCTACGGAGAGGCGCTGGGATTTTCCCTGCTCCTCATAAGTCTTTTCAGGGTCTACTTTATCCTGACATGCCCCTTTGACCTGAGCCCTGATGAGGCGCATTACTGGGAATGGTCGAGACATCTCGACTGGAGCTACTACTCAAAGGGCCCTATGATAGCCTATCTCATTTATCTGGGGACATCTATCTTCGGCGATACTGTATTGGGGGTCAGGGCATTCGCCGTCGGTCTCTCTGCAGCAAGCAGCTTTCTGCTATACCTGACGGGAAAAGAGCTCTATGATGAAAAGACAGGACTTGTATCTGCGCTGCTGGTACAGATAGTTCCCCTTTATTCCGTATACGGGATACTGCTTACCATAGATTCTCCCTTCATGTTTTTCTGGATCCTTTCGCTTTACCTCTTCCACAGACTGATACAACGCCAGTTGCATGAAGACCGCAAAATACCGTTTGATTATTACTGGCTGCTCCTGGGAGTCTCAGTTGGTTTGGGCTTGCTGACGAAATATACCATGGCGTTTTTCTATATCTCCGGACTCCTCTTCATGTCCTGCTCAAGAGACACCCGGAAGCTTTTAAAGACCTCAGGACCTTACATAGCTGTAATCGTCAGCCTGGCTGTTTTCAGTCCGGTTATACTCTGGAACGCTGCAAACGGATGGGTCACCCTTAAGCATACTGCGGGGCAGGCAAACGTTGCTGAGGGCCTTAAGATATCTGCAAAGAGTTTCTTTGAGTTCACAGGTTCGCAGTTCGGTGTTATTACGCCTGTTCTCTTCATTCTGATCTTTACGTCATTATGGAAAATGAGAAAGACCCGGAAAGGCGCGTTCCTCTTCTGGTTTTCGGTGCCGACAATTGCATTCTTCATCCTCAAGAGTCTGCAGGGCAAGGTCCAGGCAAACTGGGCGCTGCCTGGATATGCAACGGGCTTTATAGCCTTCTCTGCATATTATATAAAGGATATTTTACTCTCGAAAAAAGGGAGAAAAATGCTGGTAATCTCAGGCATATTGCTGCCTTTTATTATCACAATCTTTGCGCATTTCCCGGCAATACTCCACCTCCCCCAGGAAAAAGACCCGACAACAAGACTTGTCGGCTGGAAAGAGCTGGGGGCGGAAGCGACCATGATCTTCAGGGATATGTCACAGTCAGCACCGGTCTTCATCTTTTCTGACAAATATCAGGTGTCAAGCGAACTCGCTTTTTATATGGACAGCCATCCGGCAACCTACTGTATTAATCTGGGACGAAGGATGAACCAGTACGACCTCTGGCCCGGTTTCGAGGGGTTTGCCGGGTACAATGCTGTTTTTGTCAGAAGAGGCCAGATTGAACTGCCGGCAGAAGTGGGCGAGGCCTTTGAGCGTTGCGAAAAACAACCTGGTACAATAAAGACAAGACAGAATAAAATAATGAAATTTACGGCATTTAAGTGTTATGATTTCAAAGGCATGAAAATAAAGCAGACAGAGAGCTTCTGATGACAATTTCCATTGTAATACCACTCTATAATGAAGAAGAAAACGTCCGGGAACTTCACAGCAGGCTGAAGCCTGTGATGGACACGATCGGGGAAGAATACGAAATCATCTTCATCGACGACGGCAGTACTGACAAGACCCTCACGTTGCTGCAGGAAATCCAGGCTGCCGACGATACTGTGATAGTATTAAGCCTCAGGAGAAACTTCGGACAGACAGCAGCGTTTGCAGCCGGCTTTGATTATTCAAGAGGCGACATTATCGTAACCATGGACGGAGACCTGCAGAACGATCCCCATGATATTCCGAAACTGCTTGAGCTGATGAAAGACAATGATCTGGTAAGCGGCTGGAGAAAAAAAAGGAAAGACCCCTTCCTCTCAAGAAGGCTTCCCTCAATTATCGCCAAT
>Ga0210377_10001011_pt1 | contig 26370 bp, 20 predicted proteins | sample PLM4_65_b1redo_FD_155480 | JGI IMG/M metagenome (GOLD analysis project Ga0210377, IMG submission 155480) | Groundwater sediment microbial communities from an aquifer in East River, Colorado, USA - PLM4_65_b1 redo | ecosystem: Environmental > Terrestrial > Soil > Riparian zone | place: USA: East...
GATGCCAGGATTGCCAGAACCGGGAAAACAAAAAATCTCTTCTTGAGCATGCCTTCCTCCTCTTCGTGATAGTTTGATAAATAGGTCCGGGATATATGCGGGAATGAAGCATTGATACTATAGATGCACGATAAATGTCAAGCAGAAGATTGCCGCTTTGAGGTACCCGCATAAAAAAGGACGGGAAACTGTTCCGTTTCTCGTCCTTCGCCTGTCTGGTCAATACGGCTTCTGCTAGCCTTTGCTCCCTAAAATCTGATTGACGATGTTCAGGAGGTCGGCCGTCTGGATGGGCTTGGGTACATAGGCGTTCGCGCCGAGGGCGAGGCCGCGCTTCCGGTCTTCTTCCGCACCTTCGGTCGTAATAATGATGATCGGTATGGTTCTATGCGCCGGGTCGTTCCTCACCATGGACACGAGCTTCAGGCCGTCCATGATGGGCATATTGATGTCGGTCAGGATAATGTCGAACTTCTGGGTCGAGAGCTTCTTGAGCGCGTCGATACCGTCATTGGCTTCGACGATCTTGCTCCCTGGGATCCGCTTCAGGGCGAACGATATGAGCTGCCTCATCGTCGGGGAGTCTTCAACCACCAGAAAATTGTATTCGGGCATTCCATACCTCCGTTATTTTTCCTTGAGCAGATCGAGGAAGCTCTGGATCGTCGTAAGCTTTCGTTCGGATTGTGAGTAGAGCTTCGATGAAAAGAGCGCCGTGGCCGCATGACCGGCCAGCATCGAGAATAATTCGTAATCGACGTTCGTGAACGCCTGCTTCTGGACCAGCAGCTTGTATATCGCAATTACGCCGATCACGTGCTCCTTGATCTTTAAGGGAATACAGACGATCGGGTGGAGGTAATCGATGCCCGCCGGGTCCGTGGGGTCGCCGTCGCGGTAATACGCCTCGCCCGCCTTGGCCGCTTTGCCGATGATGCCCTCGGCGAGTTTTACGCTGGCCCTGGCCTCGGGTCCCATGCCCTCCTGTGCCACGATCGTAAGCTCGTTGGTCTTTTCATCGAGCATCATGATCGAGAACTCCTCGGCCCCGATCAGGTTCATGACGATCTCGAGGATGATCTTGAGCGATTCGTTGAAGTCCAGGGTCGAGTGGAGCTGATAGCTGGCAACGTACAGATTCGCCAGGTTGTTGTTCTCCGCCTCGACTTCCACATAGCGGTTGGCAAAATCCTTGTTTTCCTCTTCCACCACGCGGAAGCGGTCAAGAAGGTTCTTGTTCTCGTCCTCGAGGAGCCTTATCCGCTCTTCCATGGAGTGCAGCTTGAAGTCGCCTTCCTTGCCTGAAAGTTTCGTGAGTTCCTCAAGCTGGGCCACCCGGTACCGGAGCTTCTCATTTTCCTTCAACAACTCCTGGGTAAACTCCTCGCCCTTTTTGAAGACCTGGAGAAACTCTTCGACTTTTTTGGAGATAGGCGCTGTTTCCTTGTCCATTACGACCTCCTCAATGCAGCTTTGGACCGGGGCTCCTGCTGCTGGTGTGCCCGCGGAGGGTAAAACGACCGCAGGCTATCGAAACAATTAATCCCATTATAGTCAAGTATTCCAAAATTATCAAGGCCGAATTCTCAGGCGCTGTTTTTCGCCGAACGGCAGCGCAACGCTATCTCTTCGGCCATTTTCTTGAGCGGCAATACCCTGTCCACGGCGCCGGTGCGTATGGCTTCCTGCGGCATGCCGAAGACGACCGCGCTTTCCTCGCTCTCGGCCAGGCACTGTCCTTTTCTTTTCTTGATGGCCTCCGCGCCTTCGGATCCGTCCCTGCCCATCCCGGTGAGTACGACGCCCAGCGCCGCGGCCCCGCAGGCCTCGGCCACGGAGCTCATCATCCGGTCGGCTGACGGCACATATTTGTCAGAGGGGCTCCGCGGAGCAAGCTCGGTGATCAGGCCCGTGCGGTCCCTCCTTACGATCAGGTGGTATCCTCCCGGCGCGATCAGCGCCGTGCCGGGGGCCAACCGGTCCCCGGCTGCGGCTTCACTCACCACAAGAGGAGAAAGCTTGTTCAGCCGCTCGGCAAAACTCCGGGTGAAGCCCGCGGGCATATGCTGTGAGATCACGATGGCTGCGCCGAAATCCGCGGGAAGGGAGGTGAGGATGGCCTGGATCGCGGGCGGCCCGCCGGTGGACGAGGCGATGGCCACCACCTCGATCGGGCTCTTCTCGAACCGGGCCTCGTCCTCCTTGCGCGGCAAGGGCGCCTTTTTTTCAACAGTGAGAAGCGCGATGGCGGACTTGACCTTCGACATCTCCAGGTTCAAGATCGACTGGACCTTGGCCACCAGCTCGCTCCGGACGCTCTCGATGCTCTTGGAGATGCGGGCCTCGGGTTTGGCCAGGAAATCGACGGCCCCAAGCTCCAGGGCGCGGAAGACGCTGCGGCTGTCGGAGCGCGACGAAAGTACGAGCACCGGGGTCGGCCGTTCCTTCATGAGCCACCGCAAAAAGGTGAAGCCGTCCATATTCGGCATTTCGAGGTCGAGCGTGATCACATCCGGCGTGAGGCGGAGCGTTTTCGCAATGGCATCGACGCCGTCGTGGGCGCTCCCGACGACCTCGATCCCCGCGTCGCTGGCAAGCATCTGCGCAATGGCCATGCGGTTGTACGCGGAATCGTCAACGATCAATGCCTTGATCTTTTTCACCTAGAAGGCCCCCGGATAAAAGCCCGGCCGCTGAATTTCAATCGTGCCGGACCCTGGAACTATGAATTTAAAATACTTTACTTCGTCACACCTTGAAGCTTGAGCCGATTTTTTTGAAAAAAGGTTGCCGCAAAGAAGCGCAAAATTCACAAAAAAATCAGAATGATCTTTTATTTCACTTTGCGCTTTTTGCGCCTTTTTGCGGCAAAATGCTTTTAGCTTTACCTTGTCCCCTTGCGTTAAAAAATCAAAAGATCCTGCCGGGCAGAGGCAATGCCTTGTTAAAATTTATTCATGCTTTGTTCTTTTGAATTTGAGCCTTCAGCTGTACCCCTGAGCGGTTTCTGGTACACCATGTCGTTCTTGAGCGTACGCAGCAGAAAGGCGTTCGAGATATTGATCAAGGACTCCGAATGCCCGAGGAGCAGATAGCCGCCCCCGCGGAGCTTGTCGTGAAAACTGGAGATCACTTTTTTCTTCGCTTCTTTGTCGAAATAGATGATGACGTTCCTGCAGAAGATAACGTCCACGTTGCTGATCAGGCTGGTCTTATAAGGGTCGAGGAGGTTCAGAGAGCTGAACGATACCAGCCCGCGCACCTTATCGATGATCCGGTAATTTCCTTTTTCCTCTTCGATGAAATACTTCGACAGCATCTCCGGGCTGGTCGCGCGGTGAGCGCTCTTTTTATACACTCCCTTGCGCGCCGTGTGCAGCACCCGCTGGTTGATGTCGCTCCCGAGGATCTCCACTTGCCAGTCGCGCCACCACTCACCCGCTTCGAGCAGCAGGATGGCGATGGTATAGGGTTCCTCTCCGGTGGAGCAGCCGGCGCTCCAGATCCGAAGCGTCTTCCGAGCAGCAAGGGTCTGGCGCAGCTCGGGGAGGATTTCCTCGGAAAAGGCGCGAAGCTGCGGGCTCTCCCTGAAAAAGTAGGTTTCATTCGTCGTCAGGTTGTCGACGAGAACGGTGAGCTCTTCTTCCCGCTTCCGGTCATAGCGAAGAAAGTGGTAGTACTCCTCGAAGCTCTTGAGACGGTGCTGCTCAAGCCGGCGCGACAGTCTTCGTTCCAGAAGAAATTTGGAACCGTCGTCAAAAAAGATGCCGCAATAGCCGTGGATGAAGTCCCGGAGGAGCCTGAAAACATCATCCGGCAGCGGAATGATCTGTTCTTCAAACATTTATTTTCCCAGCGCTTCCTTCGCCGCATGGCGCACGGTTCCGTCCGGGTCACTTTCGGCGATCCGCGCCAGGAGAGGTTCCGCTGCCGCGTCTTGTTTTTGCTTCAGGACCTCGATCGCCGCTTTCCTCACGCTCCAGTGCGGGTCCGAGAGCCGCGCGATGACCGTTCGCTGCACGGCCTCCCAGCGAAACCCGGCAAGCGCCGCAAGCACCGTCTTCCGCACCTCCGGATCGGCATGGTCGGCGAGTTTCAGGAGCGGCGTCAGGGCCTCTTCGGCCTTGAGCCTGCCCAGCACCTCGACAAGGGCAAGAAGAAAGATATCGGATGCCGAATCGAGGTGTGCCGCGAGAGCCGCGCACACGCGCCTCTCGCCGGACCTCCCCAGGCCCCGCGCCGCAGCGGCCCGGACCCAGAGGTCGGGGTCTTCGAGCAGAGATATGAGGGCCTCGATTGCATCCGGCCGCCCGGCCTTGCCGAGCGCTTCAGCGGCAAGCATGCGCACTTCGGGATCGTCGTCCGCAACGGCCAGCATAAGAGCTCGGTTCGTCCTGTCTCCCGGGAGATTGCCGAGCGCCTGCACCGCGGCCTTCCGTACTTCCGGCTCTTCGTCTTTCAGCGCAAAAGCGAGCGCATCGGCCGCCTTGCCGCTCGAAAACTTTCCGAGCAGGAGCGCGATATTCTTCCGCATATGCGCATCGCGGGACGTAAAATCCTTTACCAGGCTGTCGAGCACGGACTCGTCGCCGATCTCGGCGAGCGCGCGGATCGCCGACTCCTGCACGCTTTCATACTCATCGGTGAGGAGGTCGAGAAGCGCGGCAACCGCCTTTTTGCTTCGCAACTGTCCAAGGGCCTCGACCGCCGTACTCCGCACGTGCCCGTTTTCGTCCGAAAGCAGCCGGATCAGCGGATCCTCGGCTTCGCGCCGGCCGCTCTTGCCCAGCACGCGGGCCACGGTACGCCGTACGAGCGCGTTCTCGTCCGATAGATACCCGAAGAGGACCGGCACCTGGTTGCCGTCGATGGTTTCGAGCGCCTGGACCATGGGCTCCTCCAGGTCTTCCTCCTGAAGAAGCGCAAGCAGCTTCTGAATGGACCTCTCTCTGCCGGCCCAGCCGAGGCCTGCAATGGCCGCCTTCTGCAGTTCCCCCGCGCTTGCGAGCAGCATCTCTTCGAGAAAATCGACGGCGCGTTCGCTCATGCCCGCGCGCACGGCCTGGACCATTTTCCCCCGGTCCGCCGGAGTGCTCTTCCGGTAGATCGCGGCGAGCGCCACTATCGAGACTTCGCGCACGATCCTGAGCGGATCGGCAAGCCCGGAAATGAGCGGCGCAAGAGTATTGACATTTCCGATCTTTCCGAGCGAGTCGAGCACCGGCTCCCGGAGACTGCTCCTGCCGAGCGCCGCAAGAAGCGGACCAAGGGCGCGTTCGTCGCCGAGCTCTCCCAGGGCCTCGGCGGCGGCGTAATCGAGCCAGCCCTGGTCGTTGCGCGTGAGACAGACCAGCAGGGCGTCCACTGCGCGCCGGTCCTTGATCTTTCCGAGGGCCTCGGCGGCGGCCACGCGGATGTTCTCGTCAGGGTCTTCCAGCCTGTTGATCAGAAACGGCACGGCGCGCGGGTCCCTGATATCGCCGAGGATGTCGACGATAAATTTCCGCACGTCCGGGTCCGGCGTGTCCAACGATGCCAGCAGGGCGTCCACGGCCTCTGCGCCTATGTGAACGAGCGCTTCAATGGCCGAGTTCCGCGCACCGGCATTGTCGTGCGACGAAAGCCGCTGGACCAGGCCCTCAATAACACCGGCGCCGCCGATGGCGACGAGCGCCTCAACTGCCGTCTTTCGGACGCGCCAGTCGGCATCGCTCATGGCGCGGAACAGGAGGGGCACGGCGGCGCGGCCGGCGCGGCCGAGATCAACAGCCGCCTCCCGCCGCTCCTCCGCGTCGCTGCTCTGCAGTTTCCTGCCCAGCAGATCAATATTCGGCATTTTCCGCCTCCGCCAGCGCAACGCGCTCCTGCTGGCTCAAGATCCTGGTTATGTCGAGGAGTATGATGAGCCGATCGCCCACTTTGCCCATGCCCGTGATGAAGTCCGCATTCCTGCCCGTGGCGGCCTCGGGCGCGGGATCGATGTTCTTTTTCGGAACATGGATCACTTCATCCACGTTGTCGACGACGAGCCCGAGAAGGTCGCCGGACGTTCCGGCGGTCCCGTGAACAACGCCGCGCGTAATGATCATGCGCATTTTTCTCGGATTATTATTGATCGTTTTCAATTCAAAGCGGTTCCGCAGGTCGACGACGGGAATAATGACGCCGCGCAGATTGATCACGCCTTCGATGAACGCCGGCATTTTGGGAAGGGGCGTGATCCTGAGCGGCCGGACCACTTCGGTGATGGAGCTGATATCGAGTCCGTATTCCTCGGTCCCGACCTGAAACGTCACGAGTTGTACGGTGTCTTCGGCTGCCGCAGTCTTCTTTTCTTTCGCCATAGCTCTTACGATCCCTGTGCCCCGCTCCGTCCCGCGTCGGCCATCTTGAACTTTTCGATCTCTTTGCCGAGCTGGGTCGATTGTGCGGCCATGGCCCCCATGGCCGTGTTCAGTCCTGCCGCCAGGTCCGCATTGGCCCTGGCGATCTCCTTGATCCGCTCAATTGCCTTGACGATCAGGTCGCTTCCCGCCTGGACTTCTCCCGTGGCCCGGTTCACCATACCGATCTTTGTGCTTATGTTCTCGACCGCCAGGGTGATGTCCTTCCCGGCTTTTGCCTGCTCTTCACTGGAGCTTTTGACAAAGCGCGTGAGCTCCCGCATCTTTTCGGCTGCCTGCATGATCTGCTCGCTGCCCGCCTTCTGCTCGTTGGTGGCCCTGGCGATCTGATGGGTCATCTCGTTGATGCGGTCGACCGCCTCGCTTACCTGCTTGATCCCCCGCGCCTGCTCTGCCGCCGCCGTGTTGATGCTCCGGCTCATGTCCCGCGCTGACCCGGCCTGCTCGAGGATCTTTCTCAGGGCGTCCCCGGCGCCGGTGGCCAGGTGGACCCCTTCCTCCACGAATGCGACCCCTTCTTTCATGACCTCAACGGCCTCGCGTGACTCAGCCTGCACCGCGGAGATGAGCTTCCCGATTTCCTGCGTGGACGCTGCCGTGCGGTTCGCCAGTTCCCGTATCTCGGCGGCAACAACGGCAAAGCCTTTGCCGTGCTCGCCGGCCTGGGCCGCAAGGATGGCGGCGTTCAAGGCCAGGAGGCCGGTCTGGTCCGTGATGTCCTCGATCACGGTCAGGATGCCGCCGATGCTCTCGGCGCGCTCGCCGAGACGGTTCACGACATCGGCGGTCCGCCGTGCATTGGATTCTATGCGTCCCATCCCTTCGATGGTCTTTTCGATAGAGCGCACGCCAAGACCTTGAGCGTCCTCCGCGACCGCCTCGGCAAGAGACGCAGACTGCCGGGCCGTTGCCTCCACTTCCTTCACCGAGGCGCTGATCTCGAGTGAGGAGGCCGAGGTCTCTTCGGCCGCGGATGACAGAGTCTCGACATGCTCCGCTATCTGCCGCATTGCGGCCGACATCTGGGTAATGGCCGATGACGTTTCTTCTATAAAGCCCGACAGGTCGGACACGGACTTGGCCACTTCGTTTACCGAGGCCGCCATCTCGATCACCGATGACGAGGTCCGCTCCGAGGTCGCGTGAAGGTCATCCATGCTGGCCGCTATTTCTTTCAGGGAGAAGTGCATCTCATTCACCGATGACGCGGCTTCTTCCACTGATTCGGACTGCACCTGGCTCCCCGCGGTCAACTTCGTGGAAATGCCCCTGACCTCGCCCTGGACCGACACCATATGGCGGGCCGCTTCACGGATGCTGCCGATCATGCCCTTCAGCCCCAGGATCATCCGGTTCATGCCCCGTCCGAGCATCCCGAGCTCGTCGACGGACCGCACGCGAACGCTCCGGGTAAGGTCGCCTTCGGCGGCATTCAATGCCACCGATACGGCCTGACGGGTGGGACTGACGATCATCCGCTGCGTCAGGATATAGATCAGCGCTGACAGGACGAGCACGATCGCGGCGCTCGTCCCGAGCAGCAGCCAGACCACGTTGCGCGCGTCCTCCCTGGCCGTTTCCCGGGAAAAACCCATCTTGACTTTGCCGAGGCGGGTGGCGCCGATCATGATGTCTGACTGCGTCTCGAGGGCTTCCAGTGTTTCCTTCGCCTTCGCGGCGAGGGCGGCCACATCGCCGGATTGGTTCTCGGACAAAAAGGACCGCATGGCGGGACTCGTGCGGTTGAAGCTGACCTGGACGTTATTCAATACCGCGTTTGAGTCGTCCACGATATAGGCATAGAACAGGTCCTGCGAATTTCCCACCTCAGCGACAAGACCGTCGAGCGCGATAAGGTCCTTGTGGAGGAGCGCGTCCGTGGCCGCTTTTCCGAGAAACAGTCCCAGTTCTCTTCCGCGTGTTTCAATGCCGCGATACTGGTTCTCGAGCAGCATGCGGGCCACAAAGATCGTACCAAGGACCATGAGCGCGGAAATCACGGCGGCCAGTGCGACCACAAGCTTCAGGCCCATGCTGGACTCGATCTTTTTTTTCAGCGTCAGGTTTGCGATAAATTGCTTAAACGCCCGCATTACATCCTCCAGAAAAAAACTCCGGCCCCGTTCAGTATGATGAATTGCATCTTTTGCCTTCGTCGCGCAAGGCTGTCGCACGAAACGACTCTGCTCGCCGGTGCTCCCTTTTAGGGCTTTCACTCTTTCTGCTTTACCCCGTGAATAGGATATTATTACGCACGAAGGGTGCTCTCAGGGCTATCAAGACGCCTGCTCGCCGCCTGACGGCGCCTTTCTTACCGTCATGGTCACAAGCTCTTCGTTCAGCAGTTGCGCCTGCTCGCCGAGCGTCTTGACCGCTGTTGCCAAACCTTCCATCTGCTTCATATTCTGGCGGGGAATGTCCTGTATCCGCTCCATGGACTCGAGGATCTGGCTGCTCACCTGGCGCTGCTCCCTGGTGCCGGCCGCGATCGTACCGGCCCGCGCGGTCACATTCTCGGCGGCTTCGGCGATCTGCTTGCCGCCCCGCCCCTGTTCCGTCATTGCATTTTTTACTTGCCGCGCGATGTCTCGCATGCCCTCGGCGGCGGTGAGGATCATCTCCGAGCCCTTGCTCTGGGCCTGCGTGGCCGTCGCGATCTGGTTCATCATCTGCTTCACGTTGCCGACGGCCTCGCTTACCTGTTTGATCCCGCGTGACTGCTCGCCCATGGCCCGCTCGATCATGTTTGCCGTTTCGGCCGAGCGGCCCGAGCTGACGAGGATCTTATCGAGCGCCGCGCCGGCGTCCTGCGAGCGGCTGACGCCCTCTTCCACGGCGGTCAGGCTGTCGGTCATGGCCGCCACGGCCTCTTTGGTCTCCTTCTGGACCGCGGCAATAAGCTTGGCGATGTCCTGCGCCGAGCCGGAGGTCCGGTCGGCAAGGGCCTTGATCTCCTCGGCCACGACCGCGAACCCCTTCCCGTGTTCGCCGGCCTGCGCCGCGAGGATGGAGGCGTTCAACGCCAGCAGGTTCGTACGCTCCGTCACCTCGACGATCACGCCGAGGATTTTGCCGATCTCCTCCGAGCGTTTGCCGAGCCGCGTTACGAGGCTGGAGTAGCGCTCAACGGACTCCTTGATCTTTCCCACCGCGTTCGTGGTTTCCCGGATGGACGTAACGCCGATGTCGCGGGCCTCGCGGGAAACCTGCTGGGACAACTTCGCTGATTCCTGCGCCGCGCGTTCCACTTCCCGGACCGTGGCTTCGATCTGGATCGCCGAGGCGGAGGTCTCCTCGGCGGCGGACGACAGGCTCTCCACGTGGCCCGCCACTTCGCGGATGGCGGCGATCATTTCCATGACCGACGTCGTGACCTCCTCGACGGAGCCCGTCAATTCCCCGGTGTGGCGCGCCACCTCCGTGTTGGAGGCGTTCATCTCGAGGATCGCGGACGACGTTTCTTCCGCCGACGTGGACAGGCTCTCGGCGCTCTCGGCCACGGACTGGATGGAGGAGGACATCTTCTCGACCGACGCGGTAACGGTCACCACGGCCGTCGCCTCGACTTCGGCGTTCTGCTTTACCTCGCGGGTGCCGGCCGCGATCCTCGGGCTCAGCTCGTTGATCCGCGCGGCGATGGCGCTCATATCGATGACGAACTGTTCGAGCCGCGACAGCAGGTAGTTCACGCCGCCGGCCAGGGCTCCTATTTCGTCATTTCGCCCGGCATCGACGCGCCGTGTAAAATCCTTGCGGTCTATTACGTCCTTGAGCGCGGCCCCCAGTTCCTGGATCGGCTGCGTGATGGTACGGGAGACAGAAACGGTGAGCAGAACGGCAAGGATGACAAAAATGAAGAGGTGCTCCAGGAGGGCGCTCACGGCATAAGCTCTGAGCCTCTTGTCTATATCCGCCGGGTACACCGCGATCCTGATTTCGCCGAGCCCGGTCTGATCGGAGAAGATGGTAAGGGGCCCCACCTGAATACGCTTATCGGCAAGCGCAGGCTTGGCGGCCCGCACGAGCTGCCTTCCTCCTGCATCGGATATCGTCACTTCCTGCGCATCGGGGGTGTGCATGAAATTCTGGGCCATGTAGTTAAGCCCGCCGAAATCCGACGTCAGTAAGAGCGGTGTTGCGAGCTCGGCCATGAGCTTGCAGGTCTCTTCGCCGTGGGCGCCGGTGCTGGACATGATGGCGCGCTTCTCCATGAAATATCGATACGTCCCGATAAGGCTCATGGTGGCAAAGAGTCCGAAGAAGATGAGGAAAACGAGTCTCTGTCTTATGCCGATTCGCACGTGACCTCCTAGCCCGAACAAAAACCTGATTTAACCGCGGAACCAAAGAAAAAATTCCAAATTACAAAATACAAATCCCAAATAAATACCAATAACCAAATGTCAAAACGTTTGATATTTTGAATGTGGAATTTATTTGTTATTTGATGCTTGCAATTTGGTGCTTGATGCTCGCCTGCCCCGTTGGAACTCTTCATCTCTGACGGGGGTGAAGCTCCCTGGATTTTGACTCTTTACAATTCCCTCAAACCTTAAAGCCCTCGAGTTCCGCCTGGAGCGCGTCGGCGCGGGTCTTGAGGGTCTGGACCGTTATATCCATTTCGACGGACACGTCGACGACCTCCTGGGTGATCTTCTGGATCTTGCTGACCGCGTCGCTGATATGCTGCGCGCCGACACTCTGCTCCGACGTGGAGCGGGCCACCTGGGCCGCCTGCACCTTCACGGACTCAACGGCCTTGGCGATCTGCCTTCCTCCCGTGGTCTGCTCATGCGTCGACGTCTTGACCTGCCTGGTGATATCGCGCATCCGCTCCGCAGCCTGCCCGATCCGTTCACTGCCGCGGCGCTGTTCCTGCATGGCCCGGGCGATCTGCTCGATCTGGTTTGCAATGCTGACGGACGCCTCCTTGATCTGGGCCACGCCCCTGGCCTGTTCCGCCGTGGTTTTCTCGATAGCGCGAGCCATGTCCACGGACTGGCGGGAGCTGTCCGCCACCTGCTCAAGCACCTCGCTCGTTACATTCACGAGGGATGATCCGGCCTCGACGGCCTTGAGCCCCCGGGCCATGGCCTGCACGCTCTGTTCGGTCTCTTCACGCACGGCGACGATCAGGCCCGAGATCTCCTGGGTGGACGCGGCGGTCCGCTCGGCCAGTTCCTTGATCTCCTCGGCGACCACCGCAAAGCCCTTGCCGTGTTCGCCGGCCTGGGCCGCGAGAATGGCCGCGTTCAGCGCGAGCAGGCTTGTCTGGTCCGTTACCTCGTCGATGACCTTGAGGATCTGGCCGATCTCCTGGGAGCGTTTCCCCAGCCGGTTTACGACGTCAGCCGTGGCCTCGACGGCCTCTTTAATGTTCCGCATGCCCCTGATCGCCTCGCGTGATGCGGCCATGCCCCGGTCCGATGCATCGGCGGAAACCTTTTCCGCCAAACGCGCCGCATCGAGCGCCCGCTGCTCCACCTCCTTCACCGAGGCGCTCATCTCCGTGATCGACGAAGAGGTCTGCTCAGCCGACGCGGAGAGCGCCTCCGTGTTATCGGACACCTGCTTGATGGAAGCGAGCATCTGCTCGATGGAGGCCGCCGTATCTTCGGCCGCCGTCGAGAGCGCGCCGGCGTTGCGGGCCACCTCTTCGATCGACGACGCCATCTCCGACGCCGAGGACGAGGCCTCGGTGGCCGCCTGGGACATCTCTTCGGCGTTTTCGGCAACGCCCTTGATGGAGGCGGTCATCTCGCTCACGGTCATCGCCGTCTGTTCCGTTGCCTCCTGCTGGACCCGGGCGCCCTGGCTCATTTTGAGCGTGGCGCCGCCCATCAGCTTCATGGCCTCGCCGAGGCTCGCCCCGGTCTGCTTTATCTTGCCGAGCATCTCCCGCAGGTTTGACGACATGGTATTAATGGCGGCCCCCAGGACGGCGATCTCCGTCTCGCCTTTGACGACAATCTCGTGGGAAAGATCGCCGGCAGCCATGCCGGCGGCGGTCGTAGACATCTGGGCGAGCGGCTTCGTGATCTCGCTGTGCACAAAAAGATAGACGAGGGCGGTGGCAGCCACAAAGCTGATGAGCGCGACCAGGAGCGTCCAGAGGAGAAGGCTCCGGATCTGCCGGTTGACGGCGCTCTCCTTAAGCGCGATCCGAAATACGCCAAGCTGCTTGCCCTCGAGGCTCGTAATCGGTATCACCTTTTCAATATGGCCGCCGGCCGCGTCGGAATAGGATTGGACCATGGGGCCGGTCGCCGCCAGCGCCGCCTTGCTTGCCGTGTCGCTCAAGACCGCGTTCTCGAGCGTCTTATCGCTGGTATAGAGCACCTTGCCGTCACTTTCCATGACCAGGGCGCGCGAAATGTCCTGGTCCTCTTCACTTAACGCGCGCAGCTTGTCTCCCATGCCTTCGAGCGCGTTCAGGGGGAGCCCGAACCCTATGGCCTTATTAATGTCCTTCTTGATGCCGTCCGCAAGCACGGTCGTTTTTGCGATGAGCGCGTCCCGGTATTTGCCCGTCGTCACATAGATCGTGGTGAGCGTATTGAACGTGAGCACCAGGAGAAGAATGCCGGCCGTGGCGATCATGGCCTGTGTCTTTAAGCTCATTTTTGATAGTTTGCTCATTTGATCACCCTTGTCGCGTCCGTGATCAGGTCCATGGGCACCTTGAGGCCGAGGGCATTCGCCTCTTTGAGGTTCAGCACCAGCTCAACCAGCTTGGGGACCTCGGAGGGTATACTGGACGGATTAGCGCCTCTGAGCAGCTTCGCGGCGATCCGCGCGGCCGTTTCGCCCTGTTCGGTCGGGCTTGGAGCAAGGCTCAGGATGACGCCTTTCTCTGCGGTGCCGCCGGTCTGGCTTACGGTCGGGATCTTGGACCCGTGTGCGGATTTAATGATCGAATCGAGGGCCTCGTTCGCGGCGGCGCTCACGGTAACAAACACGGCGTCCGCCTTGCCCGCAAAAACAAGCCTGCGGGCATCATCGACCTTCCTGATCGGCATTCGCACGGTCTGAAAGCCGTACTGACTCTCAAGCTGGGTCAGTTCCTCCGCCTGGCGGACCGAATCGGCTTCGGACTCGTTGTAGACCACGGCGAGCCGGGTAAACGGCATCAGTTTGCGCAGATACCGGAGCAGGCTCGTGAGCGGCACCTTGGAGCTGATGCCGGCAATGTTCCGGGCCGCCACCCCGATGGCTGCGGGATCATAGACGCCGGCGAACACGATCGGGATGCTCTTGGTCTCCCTGATGGCCGCCAGCGCGGAGGGCGCGCCGTAGGTCACCAGCACGTTGACATCGGCCACCACGAGTTTGCGGGCGGCGTTGGTCCAGGAGAGCACGTCCGGCGACGGCATCTGGAGAAGGGTGTCGACCTTGCTGTGGTCGAACCCCTCCTTGACCAGCGTGACCGCAAAGGCCTTTTGGATCTCCTGGTAGTATGTGATGTTCCCGGACAAGATAACGCCCACGGTCTTGTCGGCTGCGGCGGCGGCCGTGGCGCCGAACACCAGACCGGCAAAAAGTAACCAGCTTAGTCGTCTCATCATTCCTCCCGCTACCATTTCATGGACAAGGTGGCCAGTACCGTCTTCACCGTGCCGTCCTGGGTATCGTCTATTTGATCGTCGTACCGCCGGTACTGGTACCGGAGCTCGCTGCTCACGTATTTGCTGTGCTGCATCTCGATGCCTGCCGCGTACGCGCTGTCGATGACCTTCATGTCCGACAACGCTGCAATACCCGTCACATTGGTCACCGGGCCGGCCCCCTCGAGGTTGAAATTGCCCCGCGCATAGCTCCTGCTTCCCGATGCGGTGAGGTTCACCCCGTCAACCGGCGCCACGGCGAGAACAATCGATCCCATGTGGGCGACATCGTCGTAAGGAACACCCGGTTCGAGCGCAAAGGCGCCGGTCCCGTCTTGTAGGGTGACCGTCTGGTCGACCTTGTTTTTAAAGTAGGCGTAGCTTATCGTTATCGATGACCGGTTGCCCGCCACCACGGTAAAGCTGGCCAGCCCCTGATCGCGCGCCGCTTCTCTATTGCCGCCGCCCAAAGGCGCGCCCAGGAGGTCCCGCGTTTCTCGGACCGCGCTGTAGCTGAGCAGGGTGTTGAACCGGGGCGTCGGCATCCAGGTTATGGACGCGCGCGCGGCTTGCGACCTGTCGGGGTCCGTGTCATAGGCCGGGTTGTCCACCTTGGCCTGGGTGTAGTCCGCCCGGAGGGTGACCTTGTTCATGACGCGGTAGGCGAGCCCGAGTTTTGCCGTTCCTTTCGTGGTTTTTTCCGGCACGTCCCAGAAGGCCTCGGCGTTTGCGGGCGGAAATGGTAGAAGGGTTTCCAGCGTCCCCCGAGTACGATCGGTGGTATCTGCCGCATACTCGCCCTTGAGCGTCAGCCGGCCGGTCGCCCGGTACCGGAGCGTTCCGGTTATGACGTCCCTTGAGGAAGAGATCGAGTCCCGGACGTTTACGACCGTGGTGCCGGTCGAGGTCGTGTTATTCACTGCGTCCGGGGTGCTTGCATCGCTGTTATAGTGCCGGTATTTGACTGCCAGGATCACACTGGTCACCGGCATGAAGGTGATGTCTCCAGCCGAGTTCCAGAAATTCACTTTCGCCCCGCTGTCCTCATTTTTTTTGTCGCCGCTCGTATAGGTGCCCGCCAGCACCAGGCGGCCGGAATAGGACGTATGGAGCTTTAAGGTGTCCGACGAGGATTTGAGGTCGGGAGTAAGGTTGTGAGGCACCGGCACGGTGGACGGAGGAGAGATGTCGAAGAGTTCCTTATTCGCGACAACTTCGAACTTCTTTTCCATGTGGCTGTAATCCACTTCAACCGGTCCCAGGTGGCTGTTCGCGCCCACGCGGACCTGTTGCGTGTTCCAGTCGATGTCCCGGGACTGTGAAACAACGTCGAGCCCCGAAGAGCCGCGGAGGAAGCGCTGCTGGATCGTGCCCTCCCGGTCCACCGTCAGGACCTCGGCATAGAGATGGAACGGAAAGTCAGGGGTCTTGAAGCGAATGAACGCCCTGCGCAACTGGTTCTCGATGCCGTACTCGGCCCCCGGGTCCTTGTCGGTAAAGGTCACCCCGGGCGTGGTCGAAGGGGGACCGAAATTGTAATGGCTGAGGTTATGGAACATGTCACGGACGTACCCATTGAAGATCACGACGTCCCGGTACGCGTAATCCATCTCCCCGAAATAATCCTTATGGTTCAGAAAATAAGATTCGAGCACAAAACGGTGGGGGAGCGGGTCGTACTCCAGGTCCAGGGCGCCTGTGACGGAAGACTTGATAAAGTCATACTCGCCGGCGATGGGGTTGCCGTTCTGCGACATCCAGCGGTAGCCCGCACCGGCGCGGCCTTCGAAATCGGCGCCTGAAGCTTCCGTTGACTGGGCCTCCGATGTCCTGTCGTTCGCTGCCTGCTCCGCGGCCGCCAAGGAGACCCAGAGCATGAATACAATAAGTGTAAGAATGGTCTTTTTCATCTTCGAGCCTCCTCTATTGAGTGAAGTTGCCGCTGCCGCTCGCTGACGGCAGGTCGGAACCGTGGATCTGTGAATGGCAGTCCGTGCACCGCGTGTAGAAAGCGCGCTTCTGGTCCGCCGTCGTGGTGCTGCTGATCGGGTGCGTCGGGTGACACTGCAGGCAGAGGAACGGCTCGCGCAGGATGAGCAGGTTGTTGTTCACCGACCCGTGCGGTGTGTGGCACGCGCCGCATTCCTCGGAGACGTCCGCGTGCTCGTAGACAAAGGGCCCTTCTTTTTCCGAATGGCACTGGGTGCAGGTCGCCTTTATCGTTTCCCGCCTCAGGCCTTTTTCCTGGCCGCCGTGCGGGTCGTGGCAGTCGGTGCAGAAGACCTTCCTCTCCGGCACCGGGTGATGGTTCGGCAGGCTGAACTCCGCCTTCACCTCCTGGTGGCAGCGCTCGCACATTTCGGCAGTGTCCCTGAGCTTGACCTTCAGGTTGTGCCCGCCGTGGATCCGGTGGCAGTCGGAGCAGGACACATCGGCGATATTATGGGTCGCCGCGTTCCAGTTGTGCAGGTTGAACGTGGCATTGGCCGAGTGACACTTGAGGCAGATAAGCGAGCGCGCCTGCGCCGGAATGTTCTTGAGGTCGATGAAGGTCTTGAAGTCGCACGCCGACCGTTTCCCGGCTTTTGCATCGGCGGCAAGCTTCTGCGGGGTCAGCGGGTCGATGGCGAGGCTGCCCGGGCCGTGGCAGCTCTCGCAGTTGACGAGCGGCAGTCCCGATTCCCTGGAGAGCTGCGCCCCCATGGTCGAGAGGTCGAAATCGCGCCGGATCTTGTCGTGAAAATGGCATGCCTTGAGGCAGTTGTCGGTGCCGATGTAGTCCGCGTCGAGGCGGCCGGCAATCATCTTTTCATAATCCTTGATCGGCAGGATCGGCCGAGAATCCTTGAGCGCCGCACACCCGGCCGCAAAGAAGGCGCCCAGAATCCCGAGCACGAGCCATGTTTTCCATTTCAGTAATCGTTCCATGTATATGAAACCTCCTTTACCTCAAGTGTGGGTTAGGGCCGCTCAGCTTCCGTTTCGTTGCCGTACACTCCATTCGGCAATAGATAGGTCATTGCCTCCGGGCACCAGGTCCCCGCGTCGCCGCCGCTGCCGGTACAGGTTAGGGCGCACTCGGAACAGAGCGTAGTGCCGGTCGAATAGTTCATGACGCCGTTATCGACCCAGTCGATCGAGTCGTAGATAAGCCGCTTTGTGTACATGCGATTATGCACAAAGGCGCCGGGATCATGCTCGAGCAGGTTGAAGTTGAAGGCGGCGCCCATGTTGTTCGGGCCGGTCCCTGAGGCGCCATTTTTATCGCCGGTGTAGGTACAAGTCGGGAACGAGGCAAGCACAGACTGTGTTCCAAGGGTCTGCCAGTTCTTCACCGGAACGTTCTGATCACAGTCCGTCTTCGTAACGAAGTATGGCGTGGTCTTATACCAATAGGGACTATACGGGAAAAAGTAATATCCAAGATGCTGCCGGATCTGGTCCTTCAGGGCTTCGAGCGACTCGATAAACTGCTTCCTCTGCTCTTCAACCAGGTCGAGGATGAGCGTGGACGAGGGGCCGTGGCAGCTGAAGCAGACCTCGCTGGCGATGCCGGTTATCTCGCCGATGTTAATCGTGCTCCGGGAAACGGGCAGGAACAGATGGTTGCCGTTCTTGTTCGGCCGCGACATATGGCAGCCGATGCAGGGCCCGTTCGAACCGGTGTCCACGAAGGGCCAGACTCTTTTTGTGGCCCTTGTCCCGATCTTGTCATGGAGGTACTCGTCGATATTATTGTATGGCCGCCCGTCGAATTCATAACCGGTCGTGGTGAATAGCTGGCCACCCGCCGTGAGGTAGTGGGAATTGACGAACGACGCGTTGCCGAAATTGAATGACGTTATCGTTCCCGCTGACAGCAGCGCGGGGTCGTTCAGGCCCTTGATCGTGTCTCCGCTTTCGCGGCCGACGTGGCAGGTCATGCAGACGTTCGAGCCCGCCAGATCGGGATAGGTATGTGATGTAACGGCATTGGGCTTGCCGTTGGCGGGAACCGGGACGGGATAGTCATAATTCGCGGTGATCGGCCCCGGGTTCCTGAGGGTCCCCCTGTTGTCCGTGTGGCAGCCGTTGCACTTCAGCATCTCCGGCTTGAATCCCGTTGTAAAGGTGAGGAGGGAAGCAAGACCCTCCTTGATGTCGTGCGCGCGCCGGGTATTCCCCGACCGGAGCGCATCGGCATAGGCCGCGAACACCGTGGTCGTATGGCACCGCTGGCATGGCAGGCGCGTCGACGTCTGCTCGGACCAGTTGTAATGCGCCCAGGCGCCGCTGAAGTACCCTGTTCCCAGGGAATTCAAATTTTCAAAATTTTTATCCGCGTGGGCCGACAGCGCCCACTCCCGGTTCTGGGTCGCCGGTTTGTGCGGGTTGTGGCAGGTCGTGCAGACCCGCTCATCGCCAAAATCCATCGCATAGCCCGTGATAAAAACGGTATTCTCACTCCCCGACGCTCCCCCGGTGAAAACGCCGGGCGTGGCGAAGTGGGTGTCCGTGATGGTGTACAGGGTGCCCGTCGATTGCGAGATAGGACCTGACGGATCATGGGCTACCGACGCCGCAGCCGCCAGGGCTCCCGTCGACGGATCAAGGAGCTGATGGCAACTTGTGCACATAACAAGCTGGGCGGAGACCGGCACGGTACCGAATATCGTCCCCGTCGTATTCGACAAAAGCGATATCGGCCCCGAGCCGTAATGGAGGCTGCCCCCGCCGTGGCAGGCCTCGCACCCGACTACAGGCCGCGCAACGCTGCCGATATAACCCGCGGCAATGATGTTGGCGCTGTCGCCGTTCGGGTCATGACATTGTCCGCATGCTGGGACAGTATAATTGCCGCCCAATGTCGGCGAGCCCGCGCTGGCGAGGCCGTTCACGGCGTTCGCGTGCTTGCTTGTGAGCCAGTCGCCCGTCTGCACGGTGTGGCAGGTAGCGCAGACGTTGATGCCCACCGCCGTGGCCCCGGTCAAGACCCCGCTTGCCGGCTGGACCTCGCTCGCGTTGTTGCCGCATCCGCCGAGCAGGGCAGCGGATAACAGCACGGCGAGCAAAGCTGGTACGGTTCTGCTTTTCTTCCTATTCATAATTCGTTCCTCCCCCCTTGAAACTTGAGTCTGATTACGGAATCCAATCAAACGAACAGAAAAAATTCAGTCTCGATGCACACAAAAAATGTTTAAAAACCCGGCGCCCAAGGGCTCATTATTGATATCGATCGCCTTGCCGGCAATCAGCTCCCAACCGCCTTTTCGATATCGAGCAGGATGTACAGCTTGTCGTCCTTCCGCGCGATCCCCCGGAGGAATTCCGCGCCGTGCTCGATGGTCTCCGGCGTGGGCCGCACCGCATCGGGCAGGATCCTTATCACGCCCGTCACCCGGTCCACCTGGATCCCCGCGTCCTCTTCGTTGACGCTGACGACGATGATCCGCGATTTTTCATCCTTCTTCCCGGGGGGCAGACCGAGCCGCTTGCAGAGGTCGATGACCGGCAATACGGGCCCGCGGAGCGCCATGACCCCGAGCACATAGTCCGGCGAGTTCGGCACGGGGGTAAGATCGCGGGTCTTGAGGACCTCCTTCACCGCGTCAACCATCACGGCGTACTCCTCGTCGCCGAGCCGGAACGAGAGCATTTCGATCTCTTGCGCCGAAGCGGGGGCCTCTGCCGGCCCCCTGTCCGGCGACGGCGCCTCCACTGCCGCGGCTTCTTCGACAACGGGAGCTGCGCCGCCCGCGGGACCGGCCGCAACGCCCGCCGAAGGCGGCACGGGCTCCGTCTCTGCCGGAGGAGGCAGCTGCGCCGCCGGGGGAGGAACAGCCGCGGGTGTTTCCTCCTTCGCCTTTTTCAAGGCCTTTGCCCGCTCCGCCGCCTTTTTTCGCGCTGAGAGAATGTCCATACGTCGCTAGCGCTCCATTGGAAATCGCAAATTGGAAATTTTAAATTTTAAATTGAAAAAAGTCTGCAACATGTCGTCCCAATACTCGCCATCGTTTAATTATTAATCGTCTCATAATAAAAACGACATAATCAGAGAATCTCCCCTCGCCCCTCTTTGTCAAAGAGGGGTATTCCTCCCTTTGGAAAAGGGAGGTTAGGAGGGATTTTACAAATTGAATGTCAATACTATTATGAGACCGTTAATATCAAAATACGATTGAAAATCTGAAATTTCCAATTTCCAATCTTCAATTTTTTAAATGTCCTTCACCACGCTCTCGATGATCTCCGGACCGATGACCTCCGCGCCTTGTCCGAACCCCTCGATGAGCGCATTGCCGGCTATGATGTTGATGCGGCGCGGCACGCCGCCCGTGTGCTCGAACAGGAGGACGAGCGCCTGCTCATCGAAGAGCGGCGTCTTCCTGCCCGCGACGCTTAACCGGTGCTTCACGTACTCCCGCGTTTCTTCCCCGTCGAGCGGGCCCAGGTGATACTGCATCCCGATGCGCTGCCGGAGCGCGCGGTAGTGGCGGCGGTCAAGCCGCTCTCTGAGCTCGGTCTGGCCGATAAGCACCAGCGCCACGAGGTTGCGGTCATCAAGCTGAAAGTTCGTCAAGAGCCGCAGCTCCTCGAAGGTCGCCTTGCCGGGGATGAGCTGCGCTTCGTCGATGATGAGCACCGGCCGCTTGCCCGCCTCGAAGAGCTCGTACAGCTTGGCGTTGATCCCTTCCAGGATGCCGTGCCGGTACCGGGTCGAATCGTCCATGCCGAGGCGCAGGGCCACGGTGCGCAAAAGCTGGGACGGCGAGAGCCGGGGATTTATGATGAGCAGCGGGCGATAGCTCTCATCCAGGGAATCGATGAGCGCCCGCGACAGCGTCGTCTTGCCTGAACCGATCTCACCGGTCAGGAGAACGATGTCCTGCTCGTCCACCGCATGCTGGAGCCTCGCGAGCGCCTCGGCGTGCTTGGCGCTCTGGTAGAGAAACCGCGGGTCCGGCGTCTTGTTAAACGGTTTTTCCGTCAGTCCATAAAATTCTTCGTACATCCCATGCACCAATCACCAAATATCAAGCACCAAATCTCAAATAAATTCCAATATTCAAACGACCAATATCCAAAAAGTTTGGTTCATTCGAATTTTGGATTTGGAGCTTATTTGTGATTTGGGATTTGTCATTTGAAATTTCCCCTTCCGCATTCCGCATTCCGCACTTACTAGCTCCTGACCGCCTGCTTCTTCATCGCCCCTTCGATCAGCGACTCGACGTCGAGAACGAGCACGACGCCGCGCTGGTCTCCCAGCTCCGTGGCGCCGGCGATGCCCGGCAGGTCCGTCAGCCGCTTCCCCAGGGGCTTGATCACGATCTCCTGCTGGTCGCGGAGGCCCTCGACGACGATCCCCAGCCGGCGCTCGGCCAGCCCCACGAGGATCAGATAAAGCGACTCGCCCTCCGTCTTCGGAGGCAGCTTGAACACCTGCGTGAGCCTGAGGAGCGGGACGGTTTCGTCGCGAATGGCCATCACTTCGCGCGTTTCGACGGTCTCCACCTGCTTTTCCGTCGTCTGGATGATCTCGAGCACGGAGCTGAGCGGCACCGCGAAGACCTGGCCGCCCGCTTCGACGATGAGCGCTTTGATGATCGCGAGCGTGATCGGAAGCGTGAGCATGAATTTGCTGCCCTCGCCGAGCTCGGTTTCTATATCGATCATCCCGGAGAGCTTCGACACGTTCCTTCTCACCACGTCCATGCCGACGCCGCGGCCCGAGATTTCCGTCACCGTTTCACGGGTGGTGAACCCGGGAAGAAAAATGAGGTCCAGAATTTCCTTGCGGTCGGCCTCCGGATCGAGCCCGTGGTCCGGCAAAAGCACTCCCTTTTCCACGGCCTTCGCCAGTATCTTCGACGGGTCCATCCCCGCTCCGTCGTCTTCAACGGCGATCACCACGTGGTTGCCCTTGGGATACGCCGAAAGCTTCACGCTGCCCTGCTCCGGCTTCCCGCCCTGCCGGCGCGCCTCGGGGGGCTCGATGCCGTGGTCGATGGCGTTCCGGATAAGATGCATGATGGGATCGGCCAGGTCCTCGATCATGAGCTTGTCGAGCTCGGTGTCCTCGCCGGAGAGCTGGAGGTCGATCTCCTTCCCGGCCTCTTTTGCATACCTCCTGACCACTTGCGCGAGACGCGTGAAGATCTGGCCGAGCGGCACCATCCTGACCTCGAGTATGCCTTCCTGGAGCTCGTTCAGCTTGCGCTCGAGGTTCCGTTGCGCCTTGTGCAGGTCCATGGAAAGGTGGGCCAACCCCTGCGCGGCCCGGAGGTCCTTGACGATGCGGCCGATGATGTTTTTCGTCAGGTGCATGTCTCCCACGGTGCTCATGAGGCTGTCGAGCCGGTAAATATCCACGCGCACGGTGTTGCTCACGGACCGGAGCACGCCGGCATCCACGGGGCGCGGCTCTTCGGCCCGCCGCCTTTCCAGGTAGGGCACCGGGTCGATCGATACGTTCCGCATATCGAGCGCGGCGGAAAGCTCTTCCAGCGTTTTCCCGGCGCCGGCCACGATCGTAAAACCGATCCCGCCCCCCGCGACGCCCGCCGTGGGCAGGGTGCAGATGATCTCGGCGTTTTTCTTGAGCGCCTCGTTAAGGGTCTTGATGCCCGTTTCAAAATCAGCAAGCTCGAACGAGACCTTGAGGGTGAACAGGTTCTTGTGCTCCCTGATGTTTTCCGTGAGCCGGTATTCCTCGTACTCGGTCAGTACCTGGAGGAGTCCGCGGTCGATATCGATGTGGTCGAGGAGCGACCGGTCGGCGGCGCCGGACGGCTTTGCCTTGAGGATGCCGTCAATGAGCTCGAGCGCGGAGCTGATGTCCTCCGGCTCCTGCTTTTTACCGACCTGGTGGACCAGCCTGCCGAGCAGGGACAACGTGTCGAAGAGCGCATCGAGGGCCTCCCGGCTGAGCGCGACCTTGCCGAGCCGGGCCTCGTCGAGGAGGAATTCAAGCTTGTGTGAGACCTCGGAAGGGGCCTTGAGCCCGAACATGCCCGCGAGGCCTTTGAATGAATGGACCGCGCGGAACAGGGCGTTCACCTGCTCGGGCGCGGAACGGCCCGCATTCTGCTCCGTCTCGAGTTCGAGCAGGGTCTTGGTGGCGGTCTCGAGGATGTCCTCCGCTTCAGCAAGAAAATCTTTTATGGACCGGTCCGGTTTTGCCATAGCACCCTGACGCTATTTCCCTTCCAGCACGCTCTTTACCATCGACATGAGGTCTTTCTTCGTGAACGGCTTTACCACATAGCCCGACGCGCCGAGGGCCAGGCCGCGCTTCTTGTCTTCATCGCTCTTTTCCGTGCTGACGATAACGAGGGGGATGTCCTTGTACTCCGGGTTGGACTTCACGAAGCCGATCAGCTCGAGTCCGTTGATGTCCGGCATGTTGATGTCGGTGATAATAAGGTCGAAGCGGCGGGTGGGCAGGGTCTTGAGCGCCTCGAAGCCGTTGCCCGCCTCGACCGCAAAAAACCCCCCGGCCTCTTCGAGCGAGACCCGTATCATCGAGCGTATGGCCTTGGAGTCCTCGACGATCAGAACGTTCTTCATTTTCTCTCCTTCTGAAGTTCTGCCAGCCTCTTTTCGAGAAGGGCCTTTTCGAGCGCCATCCCCGCCTGGTTCATGAAGATCTCGAGCGTATCCATCCCCCTGATGGGCTTCCGCTCGGGCAGGTTGTCGCCGTACACCACCAGCGCTATCTTGCCGTCCACAACGAGCGGAATGGCCATCACGGCATCGGGCAGCATGCCGCCGAGTTCGTTCATGAGATACTTGTTGCTCTCGTTCTGGTCGAGCGGGCCGAGAAAGCTGCGGTGGTTTTCTATCACGGGGAGAAAGAGGGAAGGCTGATTCAGCGGGATCCTGATATTGCGCACGACCTGGTCCGCGGAATGTCCCTTAAGCTCGATGCCGAACTGGCCGAGACCGCGCACTTCGTCCTTTTTGACCATGAACAGGACGGCGCGGTTGACGACCTCGCTCGCATACCGCAGGATGAGGAGAGTCACCTCGGCGGTCGCCGTGGGGAAACGCAGTTCGTCGAACATCGACCTGAGCGTGCTGATCACTTTCGACGGCGCTTCCGTCTCGATGCGCGCGCGGAACTCTTCCTTGGCCGGTTCGTAGCTCGCGTGGTGAATACCTGGCGCCTTGGCCGCGGGAGCGGGCCTGGGCATCCCCTTCCGTTTTTCGTCGAGGATCCTCGTGCCCTCCATCAGGAGGTACTCCGCGCTGATGCCGTGCTTGAGAAGGAACTCCTGGGTGTCGATTTCGATCTTGTCTTTGGACGCGATCTCGCCGAGCTCGAAATTGAAGAAGCCTTCTTCCCAGGCAAGCAGATCGAAGATGATCTCTTCGATCTGCTTCCGGACGACGCCTTCAAGCATATGCGCGGTTACAGCGCCCATCTCAACGAGGATCATGCCGAGGGGCTTATCGACGTCCTTGCGCTGGGCCGCCAGTGCCTGCGACAACACCGCTTCGGTCAGCATGCCCTGGGAAACAAGGATATTGCCGAGGGAGTCCCGGATGCTGTCGCTCGCCGCCTGGATCACCTGGCCGTCTTTGAAGACGACCATCCCCGTGCCCTTGCGGCTGCGCACGATCAGGGTGCCGGTTTTTTTGCTCAGACTGATGATCTGGAAGATGTCAGGTAATGCGAGGTCTTCCAGCCTGCCGACGAGGCTCATGCATTCTCCCTCTTTAGCATTATCGCCGAATTATAGCAATTTGCGGAAAAAATGCAAGTTTTAATAATTGGTTAGAGAAAGAGGGGCCGGCTTGGACGCTCGTGCAGAATGGTGATTTACGATTCTGATTTTTGCAAAAGGGAGGAGAGGATTGAGCGTCAAAAAGGAAGAGCGGACGTAAGGAACAAGGCCGGGTTATGTTCAGCTGAATGTTCTTGAAACCACCAGTTTTAAAAATGTGGTTTTAGGTTATTTACATCCAACATGTTGAGAGGCTCTCGTGCATTATGTGTTTTTGGAGACAGTCTCGATCGCCGTTCCGTTCGATGCGGCTTGGAGCATCGTGGCGCCGGCTTGTCCCGGCTACGTGCTCCGGTAGTTGTCGAACTGGAGCTCGATGCCGAAGTCCCTGCCTTTCAGGAGCTGGATGACCGTTTGAAGATTGTCCCTGTCCTTGCCCGAAACGCGCACCTGGTCCGCCTGGATCGAGGCCTGGACCTTGATCTTCGAATCTTTGATCGCCTTCACGAGCTCCTTGGCCTTGTCGATCGGGATGCCCTGCTGCAGGGCGATCTTCTGCCTCACGGTCCCGGCGAGGGCGGCCTCCACTTTGCCGTAGGACAGGTTCTTGACCGGGACCCCGCGCTTCACGAGCTTGCCCTGCAGGATGTCGATCACGCTCTTGAGCTTGTACTCGTCGTCGGACACGATCACGAGCGCGTCCTTCTCCTGGGTGATGTTCGATTTACTGCCCTTGAAGTCGAACCGCTGGCCGATCTCCTTCATGGCCTGGCTCACCGCATTCGTCACCTCCGCCATGTCGATCTTTGAAACCACGTCGAATGAATTTTCCGCTGCCATGGTAACCTCCTAGCGTGATGAATACAGTAGACAGTAGACAGCACACAGGGAAAAGTCAACATGATTCTGCCGCCACCTGTTGACTGCCCACTGTTTACTGCCTACTGTTCTATAATCTCCGTCCCCTTCGGCGGCTTGAAGGAAAAGAGCTTATCGTCAAGACCCGCGCTCTCGCGTACGGCAGTAAAAATGATCTCCGTGACATTGCCCGACCGGTCGAAGATGGTAAGCCGGGTAATGCGGCCCGTTTCGTCCGACTCAAGGCCCAGCTTCTTCATGGCAGCGCCGGTCTTCTTCGGGACAAGCTCGAGCGACCGCGGGGCCTTCGGGTCCGGCTGTAAAACATCGAAATCGTCCCTTATGTGAGCCGCTCCCAGAAGGAACGCGACCGGGATGTTCATGCGTTCGAAATCCGTAAAGGTCTTTTTTATTACCTGGCTGTTTTTTTTCGAATAGAACAGGGCCGCCTTGCCGTCGATGAGGATGAGCTGGCCGTTCGTAAATTCGAGCAGGAGCTTGCCGGGCTTTTTGACCAGGAGCGCGCCTTCGAAGGTCTGCGTCTTGTCAAGGGCCTTGAGAAAATTCTTCTGCGTCACCTTCGCCGTGAGGTCGGACACTTCCTGGTAATGTTTTTCCACGGCAGAGATCGCTTCGTCGACGGTCTGGGCGTGCGCTGGTTGTATCGCCACGGACGCGGCGATGCCAAAGAGAAGAGCAGCGGCAATAAGAATTCGTTTGTTCCATGCAAGATCATTCGTGGTCATGATTTCCTCCAAAGCGTTTCATCATACCATAAATGCTCCGCCGTGAGAA
>Ga0210377_10001012_pt1 | contig 26323 bp, 25 predicted proteins | sample PLM4_65_b1redo_FD_155480 | JGI IMG/M metagenome (GOLD analysis project Ga0210377, IMG submission 155480) | Groundwater sediment microbial communities from an aquifer in East River, Colorado, USA - PLM4_65_b1 redo | ecosystem: Environmental > Terrestrial > Soil > Riparian zone | place: USA: East...
CGCCGTGGTTGAGGAGGAAGACGCCCTTCGCGTAGTCCTCGCAATCGGTGTTCTCGCAGTAGCCGACGCCGCGTTTCATGCTTGCCATCCTCGTGTTCGCAACGCCTCCCGGACCCTGATCGCCGCCGGGGGAGTGATTGTTCGAAGGGCTTCCCGGGCCCATGCGGAAGATCTTCGCAATCCCCGTGCCATGGCCGACACGGCGTGAAGTTCGGCTGGGCGCAGACCGCGTTGCGGGCGTCCTTGCCGACCCATTGCGTGTGTGCGGTGGTCCCGGTGAGCCGGTCGCGGCAGCGCGGAGGGGCGTCGAAGGGCAACGCACTTCCACGGTCCGCAGCAGCGGTCAGAGGCCGCGCAATCTAGATCACAGTGGGGGGTGGTCCACTCGGATCACCCCGCGCGCACACGCTTCCCCTTCTGGGGGATGGGTAAGCGGTTGCCTCCATTACTGAAACGCGTGACTACGGCCCGAAATGCGAACTTCAGCCGTGGCTTGATGGCCAATCTGCTTATACCGGCGCAGGCCACGGTTTGTCAACTGAGTTTCGCCGCGGGCCAGCGCGACCCGCGGGGCGTCAGCCTCCCGAGAGCCGCTCCGCTCCCACCGCCTCGGCGCGCAGCGATTCGAGATCCGTGCGCAGCAGCAGCAGGTGGACATAGGCAGCGAGCCCCGTCGCGATGCCCACCGCGAAGGGCCAGCCCATGCCGGCACCGAGGCTCCCGCGCTCGAGGTTGTCCGGGTGCATGGCCGCGCCCCCGAACAGCTCGATCGCGAAGTAGTTGAGCGGAATCGCGAGCACGCCCGCGATTCCGTAGACCGCCGCGAAGCGGGCCGTGCGCGCGCTGCCCTCGGTGAAGCTGCGCAGCAGCAGGTACGCGAGATAGACGAACCAGAGCAGCAGCGTGACCGTCAGCCTGGGGTCCCACGCCCACCAGTGGCCCCAGGTGCCCTTGGCCCAGATCGGGCCGCTGAGGATCACGAGCGTGCAGAAGACGACGCCCACCTCGGCGCTCGCCGCCGCGATGCGATCGAAGCGCTCGTCGTTGCTCCACAGATAGAGCGCGCTGCACAGCGCCGTCCCGATGAAGCCCGCGTAGGCCGAGAAGGCGCAGGGCACGTGCACGTAGAGGACCTTCTGGATCACGCCCTGCATGGAATCGACCGGCGCGCGTACGACGAGGACGGCCCACAGGATCATGAATCCGGCGAGCACGAGGCCGCTCGGCCGCAGGCTGCGGCGAATCCAGGGCATCGCGGGGGAGTCCGGGGGCATGGCGTTCACTCGTCGAGCACGAAATCGAATACGAGCCATGAGATTATCAGATAGGTGGCATCGGTCACGAGCAGCAGCTGCACCGGCTCGAAGGCCAGCGCGCCCGTCTCGAGCAGCGTCGCCGTCGCGCGCACCGCGCCGAGCAGCACGGGCACGAGCAGCGGCAACAGCAGCAGCGGCAGCATCACCTCGCGAAAGCGCGTGCGCACGGCGACCGCGGCGAACAAAGTCCCGACGCTGCAGATTCCGAGCGACCCGAGCGCCACCACCCCCGCGAGCGGGAAGGCGATGGCCGCGAGGTCGACGTCGAAGACCAGAGCGAAGACGCCGCCGGTGATCGCCTGCGCCACGCCGAGGATCAGCCAGTTCGAGGCGGCCTTGCCGAGGAAGATCCAGCCGCGATCGACCGGCGAGAGCGCGATGCCGGCGAGCGCGTCGTTCTCGAGCTCGAGGGAGAAGGAGCGGTTGAGCCCCAGCAGCGCGGCGAACACATAGGCGATCCAGAGCAGGCCAGGCGCCGTCGCCTGGGTCTCGCGCGTGGCGCCGCCGGGCAGCGAGAAGTGGAAGATCACCACCACCAGCAGCGAGAAGAGCAGCATCGCCGTGACCCGGTCGCGGCTGCGCCACTCGGTGACGAGATCCTTCCACAGGATCGCGAGGAAGACGTTCATGTCGCGGTGTCACCCGCCGCGAGCACGGCGCGCTCGAGGGCCTCTGCGCCGCCCTCGCTGCCGTGGCGCTCGAAGACGACGCGCCCCGCGGCGAGCACGATCGCGCGGTCGGCGAGCTCGGCGGCGCGCTTCGGGTCGTGAGTCACGAGCACGAGCGTGCGGCCGGCAGCGCGCAGCGACGCGAGGCGCTCGGCGAGCCGAGACGCGGCGCGTGGATCGAGGCCGGTGAACGGCTCGTCGAGCAGCAGCAGGGGTGGGTCGTGCACGAGCCCGCGCGCGATCGAAAGCCGCTGCGACATGCCACGCGAGAAGCCGGCGACGGGGACGTCGGCGACGCGCGCGAGGCCGGACGTTTCGAGCAGCTGCTCGATCCGGAGGGCGGCCCCGGCGACCCGCTGCAAGCGCGCGGCGAAGAGCAGGTTCTCGCGCGCGGTGAGGGAGGGATAGAGCAGCGACGCGTGCCCGATGAAGCCCACGAGAGCGCGCGCCGCTGGGCGATGTGCCGGCGTGCCGGCGACGTGGACCGAGCCCGAGGTCGGGCGCGCGAGCCCCGCGATCAGTCGCAGCAGCGTCGATTTGCCCGCGCCGTTGGGGCCGAGCACCGCGAGGCTCACGCCCTTCGGCAGGTCCAGATCGACCCCAGCGAGCGCAACGGAGCGGCCGAAGCGCTTGCCGAGGCCCACCGCCCGCAGCGCCGGCTCGCTCACCCGGCGTGGCTTCGGGGCTCGCGCGCGGGCGCGGCCAGGGCGGCACCGCAGTTCGAGCAGAAGCGCGCTCCAGCGGAAGTCGCCGCGGCGCAGCTCGGACAGGTCGAGGGGACGCGCGCCGCGCGCGGGGCGGGAGCGGCGCCGGTATCGCGCTCGGCTGCGAGCAGCGCGACGGCGCGCGCGCGCAGCTCGGCTCGCATCTGCGCATGATCCGCGGCATCGAGCTTGCCCGTCGTGAAATCCTCGTCGAGGTCGCGCAGCGCCGCCAGCACCGACTCGCGCTCGGCGGCCGCATGCGCGGCTTGCCGCGAGACGAGGGCAGGCTCGGCTCGCGGCGAGCGCAGGGGTGCGATCAGGAATGCCATCGCGACGGCCGCGAGCAGCACGGCAAAGCCTGCGCGCGCGACCACGGGCAACGGGCGCTGCGGCTCGAGGCGCGAGAGCGCGAGCGAGACCGGCTCGTCCGCGCCGATCTCGAAGGCCTCGAGGTGCATGTAGCTGCGGTCGTCGCTGCGGAAGGGGCGGCGGCGGTGCAGTCGCTCGGCGTCTGCACGCACGCCGGTGTCGGTCACGAAGACGCTGAGCTGCGGAAGCCGCAGCGGGAAGCGGAGCGCCAGCGCGGCCGCGCCATCCGTCGCCGGCAGGTGGTAGCGCAGCGCGAAGACCGACTCACCGGGAGGGAGCGGGCCACGCACGGCGAGCCGATCCGAGGCATCCAGGGCGAGTCCGAGGTCGAGCGTATGGCTCGAGAAGCGCAGACCCGTCGCTCCGCGCGGGAGCGCGAGGCAGAGCAGCGGCGCGCCCGCGGCGGAGATGAGCGGAGTCCGCTGCGCGACCGTCAGGCTGAGCTGCTCGTCTACCTGGAGCGCCGCGTCGTCGAGCTCGAGCCACACGCGCGCATCGGAGAACGCGACAGCGTCGCTCGCGACCGCAGGCGGCAGCTCGAGCTCGAGCTCGATGCCGGCGCCGGGCGCGAACGAGCCTGCTGTCTGCTCGCGCCACTGGCGACCGTCCTGCTTCAGCATGCGGGTCGCGCCGAGCCTGGCGCCCTGCGCCGCCGGAGCTCCGGCGGGCGTGCGCACGCTCAGCCGCTGCACGCCGACGTCGAACTGGCGCGAGAGCTGCGCCGTTCGCCCCTTCAGCGGCAGCGCCCAGGAGAATTCGAGCGTCTGTGTGCCAGGATACAGCGGCCCCCAGAAGACGGCCTGCTGGCCCTCGAGCGCGAGGCCGCCCGTGAACATCCCCGCGTGCCCCTCGAAGCCGCTCGCTTCCGGCGGGAGCGTGCTGCGGAACAGCGGCTCGCGCCCGCTCCTTTCGGACTCGGGCACGAAGATCACCCGCGAGCTCGTGTTGCGCAGGGTGTGCGCTTCGCTGACGAGCAGGCTCTCGCAGCCGCTCTCGAGCTGCCAGAGCGCCGCGTCGATGCTCACGCCCTTCGCATCGGCGGTCGGGTCGGAGATCGGCAGCGCGACGCTGCGCTCGCGCTCGCCCGGCGCGAAATGCACGCGCACGCCGAAGGGGACTTCGCCCGCGCGCACTCCGATCAGGTAGACGGTGGCGGGATCGTTCGAGACGTTCGTGAAGACGAAGCGGCCTTGCGCGTCGGACACGCCCTCGCGCATGCCAGGGGGAGCGGATTCGGGCAGCGCGTAGAGCAGCACGGAGATCCCGGCGGCGGCCTCGGGTCGGCTCGCGTGCACGATCTGCCCGCGGAGCGTGCCTGCGCCGCCCGGTACGTCGGGCGTGCCCGGCGGCGTCGTCTGCGCCTGGCCGGTCGCGGCCACGAGTGCGATCACCGCAGCGGCCCAGCGTGCGGCGCGGTTCATCCGCCGAGCGGCGCCGCGCTGCGACTCGGGTGCGGCCACATCACGGCGAGCGTCCCGAGAACGAAGACGACGCCGCCGATCCAGATCCAGTTGACGAGCGGATTGCAGTAGACCTTGAGCGTGGCCGAGCCGTCGGCCTCGAGCGCCGTCAGGATCACGTAGAGGTCCTCCTGCAGCGTCGAGTGGATCGAGGGGATGGAGGCGGGCTGCTGCTCCAGCCAGTACATGCGCTTCTCGGGCAACATCACCGCGAGCGGCTGCTCGTTTCGATACAGCGCGATGCGTGCCTTGGCGCCGCCGTAGTGCTGCGCAGGCAGCGCCTCTGCCGTCAGGTAGCGAAGGCGATAGTCGTGGATGCGGATCTCGCTCCCCGGCTTCACGTTCTCGAGGCGTTCCTCGTTCAGCACGGAGCCCGCGGTTCCGAACAGCACCAGCACGACGCCCAGGTGCACGATGTAGCCGCCGTAGCGCTGCTGATTCTTGCGCAGCAGCGAGGCGAAGGCCTGCAACACGTTCTCCTCGCCCTTGCGCACGCGCACGCGGATCGCGCGCGTGTACTCCTGGATCACCGTCGCGATCACGAAGGCGCCGAGCGCGCACACCATCAGCAGGTAGAGCTCGAGCTCCCCCCCGACCAGGGCCCACACCAGCAGGCCGCCCGCCACGCCCGCCGAGACCGGCAGTGCGAACTGCCGGCGCAGCAGCCCGGGGGAGCTGCGCCGCCAGGCGATCAGCGGGCCCACGCCGGTGAGGAAGAGCAGCAGCAACGCGGGCACGAACGCCATGCCGTTGAAGAACTTCGGGCCGAGGGCGATGCGCTTGCCCGCGAGGGCCTCGGAGAAGACCGGGAACATCGTCCCCCAGAACACGACCATCAGCAGGGCGATGAACACCCAATTGTTGAGCAGGAAGCTCGCTTCGCGCGACACGAAAGACTCGATGCGCTGCTCGCTGCGCAGGTCCTTGCGCCGGATCAGGAGCAGCGCGAGGAAGACGGCGGCCGTGGCGAGCACGTAGCCGAGGAAGACGCTCGTGAAGAGCGGCGTCTGCGCGAAGGCGTGCACGGACTGTACGACACCGCTGCGCGTCAGGAAGGTGCCGAACAGGCACAGCGTGTACGTGAGCCCGATCAGGAGCAGATTCCAGGTCTTCAGCATGTTGCGCTTTTCCTGGATCATCACGGAGTGCAGATAGGCGGTGGCCGGGAGCCAGGGCATGAACGAGGCGTTCTCGACCGGATCCCAGCCCCAGTAGCCGCCCCAGCCGAGCACTTCGTACGCCCAGCGACCGCCGAGCATGATCCCGATGCTGAGGAACAGCCAGGGGACGAGCGTCCAGCGCCGCGTCGTGCGGAACCAGGTGTCGCCGAGCTCGCTCGTCACGAGCGCCGCGAACGCGAAAGCGAAGGGCACCACGAAGCCCACGAGCCCCGTGTAGAGCATCACGGGGTGGATCATCATCACGGGATGCTGCAGCAGCGGGTTGAGGCCCGCGCCATCGGAGAGCACGGCGGCGTGAGGCAGCCGCTCGAACGGATCCGTGACGAAGCACAGCAGGACCAGGAAGAAGGTCGCGTTGGCGAGCAGCACCACGACCACCCAGGGCATCAGCGTGCGGTTCTGACGTCGCTGGAACGCGACGCAGGCCGAGGCGTAGACCGACAGGATGAACAGCCACAGCAGCAGGGACCCTGCCTGTCCGCCCCAGAGCGCCGCCAGCCGGTAGGGCAGGGCCATGCTGCGCGCCGAATGTGCGGCGACATAGGCGAGCTCGTAATCGAAGCTCGCGAAGGCCGTGAAGAGCGCCAGCATCGCGATCGCCACGCAGCCCGCGACGACGAAGACCGCGCGCTCGGCGACCCGCGTCCAGTCCGGGCGCCGCGCCAGGCCGGCGCGAAAGGCCGCGACCAGGCCCAGCAACGCGATCAGCAGGGCGAAGCGAAGAGCGTAGGCTCCGAGCTCGGACATGGGCGGCCTCCGGTCAGATCGCGGCCGGACGGCCGGGCACGCTCTCGAACTTCGACGGACACTTGGCCATCACCTTGTCGGCGTGGAAGACGTCGCCCGTCTCGGAGAGGCGCCCCTCGACCACCACCTCGGCGCCGTCCTTGAACAGATCCGGCGTCTCGAGGCTTCCGAAGATCACCGCGAGCGGCTCGCCCGGCGCCCCTCCTGCGTGCGGCGGCTCTCCCTGGACGTGAAAGCGCACCTGCTTCGTCGCGAGGTCGCGCTCGATCGAGCCCAGCGCGACGTAGCCGTGTACGCGCGCGTGATGTCCGCGCAGCTCGGGCTTCGCGGATTCGAACTCGGCCAGCGTCTTGAAGTAGGCGAAGGAGGCACCCGCCTCCAGATGGGAGGCGGCGTACCAACCGATCAGCAGCGCGATCACGGTCGCGCCGCCGGCGATCTGAACGCCCTTCGACATGGAGTGGGTTCCCCGCGCAGGCCCGAGCAACCGTATCAACGCGCCCTGGGGGTGTCAAAATGTGACGTCGCACACGCTCGCATGGCGCTTGACTCCCCTGGGCCGCGCGGCTACCCGAGACGCGTGCCTCTGCGCTTCGCGGACCGAGCTCGAGCCATCCAGCCGTTCCTCGCGATGGAGGTGATGGAGCGCGCCTTCGCCATGGAGCGCGAGGGCGCGCGCGTGATCCACCTCGAGATCGGCGAGCCCGATTTCCCCCCGCCGCCCGCCGCTCTGCTCGCCTGCACCCGCGCGCTGCGCGAGGGGGAGACGCGCTACACCGATAGCCGTGGCCTCCTGGAGCTGCGCGAGGCGATCGCCGAAGATCATGCGCGTCGCGCGGGTGTGCACGTCGATCCGGCGCGCGTGCTCGTCACGAGCGGAACCTCGCCTGCGATGCTGCTGGTGTTCTCGCTGCTCGTCGAGCCGGGAGATGAGGTCATCCTCGGCACGCCACACTATCCCTGCTACCCGAACTTCGTGCGCGCGTGCGGCGGAAGCCCCGTGCTGATTCCGACCGCCGCCGAGGACGCTTACCGGCTCGACGTCGGAGCGGTGCGGCGCGCGCTCGGCCCGCGCACGCGCGCGATCGTCGTGAGCTCCCCCGCGAACCCGACCGGCGCGATCCAGAGCGCGGAGACGCTCGCCGAGCTCGCAGGGCTCGGCATTCCGCTCGTCTCGGACGAGATCTACGACGGGCTCGTGTACGACGGCGCTCGCACCTGCTCGGCGCTCGGGCTCGGCACGGACGTCTTCGTGCTCGATGGCTTCTCGAAGCGCTACGCGATGACCGGCTTCCGCCTCGGCTACGTGATCGCGCCCGAGCGCGCGATGCGGCCGCTCCAGGTGATGCAGCAGAGCTTCTTCATCTCGGCGAGTCGCTTCGTGCAGCACGCGGGGCTCGCCGCCTTGCGCGAGGGCGCGCCCACCGTCGAGGCGATGTGCGCGGCCTACGCGAAGCGTCGCATGCTGCTGGTCGAGGGGCTGCGTGCGCTCGGCCTGCGGGTGCCCGTGGTGCCGCGCGGCGCCTTCTACGTATTCGCCGATGCGCGCGAGTTCGGCGACGACTCGCTGAAGCTGGCCATGTTGCTGCTCGAGCGCGCGCAGGTGGGCGCGGCGCCGGGCATCGACTTCGGCGCGGCGGGAGAGGGTTGGCTGCGCTTTTGCTGTGCCGCGTCCGAGGCCGCGATCGCCGAGGCGCTCGAGCGTCTGGCCGGCGTGCTGCCGTCGCTGCGATGAAGGTGCTCGCCGCGGAGCTGCTCACGGTGGCGGCGAAGGCCGAGGACTTTCCCCAGCTTCCGCTCCCCGAGCTCGCGCTGCTCGGGCGCTCGAACGTTGGGAAGTCGAGCTTGCTGAACCGCCTGGTGAAGCGCCGCCAGCTCGCGCGCACGAGCGCCAGCCCCGGCAAGACGCGCCTCGTGATCTTCTATCGGATCGAGCGGCCGGGGCGCGCGCTGTGTCTCGTCGATCTGCCGGGCTACGGCTGGGCGCGGGTCTCGAAGGCGGAGCGCGCCGGCTGGAAGGCCCTCGTCGAGTCGTACCTGCGCGGCCGCGAGCACCTGCGCGGCGCCATCCTGTTGCAGGACCTGCGGCGGGATTGGAGCGAGGACGAGGCGCTGCTCGTGGCCTGGCTCGCCGAGCGCCGGGTGCCGGTGCTGCTCGCGTTCACGAAGGCCGACAAGCTCGGAGCCGCGGAGCGCGGCCGGCGTGTGCGGGCGCTCGCGGCTCGCGCCGGCGTGCCCGCCGAGCGCTGCATCGTCACGTCGGCGAAGACGGGTGAGGGCATCGAGACGCTCTGGCGGGCGATCGACGAGATCCTCTGAGCGGACGCCGACCGCGTGATCGAGAGGACCGAGCACACCGCAGACGCAGCGAGGTCGGGGGCGGGGCAGAGGTCCCCGAGGATGGACGACAGGCAGCCGCAGGGGACCTCTGCCCCGCCCCCGACCCAGCTCCGCGTGCGTTCTTCCGCAGCCTGCCAGGCCCCCCGCGCGCAGCGAGCCACCGACGAACGAAGTCAGCGAAACAGATCCGTTTCGGGCCGTCGCAGCATGTCGGCCACGCGGCCGTCGCCTCCCGGCGTCACGCCTTCGACCCACACGGCCGGGATGCCCGCGTCCTTGCGCATGAGCAGCCCCGCTGCGGCCGCGAGCTGGTCGACCGTCGCCGTGGCAGTCATCTGGAGCAGGCGTCCCATCAGGTCCGGACGCCCCGTCAGGTCGTCGATCGGCGCGATGCCGGAGGATCCGATCGCGACGTCGACCAGCCCCTCGCGCCAGGGCCGGCCGAAGGTGTCGCTCACGATCACGGCGAGCGGCCCCGCGCCGCGAGCTGCGAGCGCGCTGCGCAGCTGCGCGGCCGAGCCATCCGGATCTTCGGGCAGCAGCACGGCGACCTCCGGGCCCGGCGCATTCGAGAGATCGACCCCCGCGTTCGCACACACGAAGCCGTGTCGCGTCTCGCAGATCAGCACGCCGTGCGCGCGCCGCACGACGCGCCGCGTCTCGCGCAGGATCACCTCGATGTGGCGTGGATCCTTCGCGTGCTCCTGCGCGATCCGGCGGGCTTCGGCCGACGGCTCCACGTCCGCGAGTGCCACCACACGGCCCTCGGCCTTCGAGACGACCTTCTGACACACGACGAGGACGCCGTTCGCGAGGGCGAGGCCCGCGCGCGCAGCGGCGTCCGCGAGCAGCGCCGCGAGGTCGTCCCCGGGGGCCACCAGCGGGATGTCGCGCAGCGGAGCGAGGCGCAGCCCGTCCCGGGTCATGCGGAGGCCCGCAGGGCGAGCTCTTCGAGCAATGCCCGTGTGCGCGGGCCCGCGCTGCCACTGGCGCGCAGAGCGGCGAGATCCTCGGGCTCGTCCACGTCGATCGCGAGCGAGGGCAGATCGAGCTCGATGCACGCCACCTCGGCGCGCCCAGCGCGCTCGCGGTGTACGCGGGCGCTGTCGGGTCCGAAGCCCGCCGCGATCACGTCGCGCGGCACGCGCAGCAGCGCGGAGGTGCCGCCGTCGCGCGAAGCCGCGAGCGCAATCCCGCGGCCCGGCAGCGCCCGCAGCAACCGCTCTAGATCTGCGGGCAGCGCGCCCGCGACGTCGCCCAACACCACGAGCACACCGTCTTCCGCTCCTGGGGCGAAGACCGCCGCAGCGGCGTCGACTGCTGCGTTGAGGCCGGGTTCGGGTCGCAGCAGGACTTCGGCGCCCGCGCCGCGCGCGCTCGCGGCGACCGCCTCGTCGGGGGTCACCACCGCGACGCGCGCCAGCGCAGGCACCCGGCGCAGCGCGTCGATCACGTCGCCGAGCATCGCGAGGCAGAGACGCTCTACCGCGGCTCGTGGTAGCTGACGCAGCAGCCGCGACTTCGCATCCGCGAGCGACTTGGCGGGCACGACGGCGGCAATCACGACTGGCCTACGGCGATCATGGCAAGCTCGCGGCGAGCGCGAGCGCGGCCTCGGCGAGGCGAAGGGAGCTGGCGTCGTCGCGCATGATCGTGTCGGTGACGCACGTGCGCAGGCCGAGCGCGCGAACGTCGGGCTCGAGCGCGGCGTCGCGCAGGTCGAGCACGAAGGCCTGCGCGACGTCGCGGTAGAGCCCCGCCACGCCGCGCGCCGAGACCTCGACGCCCAGCCCGCGCAGCAGTCGGTCTGCCGGGCCCTTCACGGGCGCCCCGCCGACGATCGGCGAGATGGCGACCACCGGAGCGCCGCTCTCGCGCAGCGCCTCGCGCACGCCGGGCACCGCGAGGATCGGCCCGATCGAGACGACCGGGTTGCTGGGGCAGAGCACGATCGTGCGCGCCGCACGCAGGCTCTCGATCACGCCCGGGCCCGGCTTCGCGCGCTGCGCGGCGGAGAGGTCGACGCCCACGACGTCGTCCGGAGCGCCGTCGCGCACCAGGTATTCCTCGAAGTGCACGCGCGCGCCGCCTCTGCGCGACACCAGCGTGGGGCACGGGTCCTCCGACATGGGCAGGAGCTTCGTCGCCACGCCGAAGTACCGGCGGAGCTCGTCGCTGGTGGTGGCGAGCCCCACGCCCTCGCGCAGGCGCAGTGTGCGATGCAGGCAGCAGGCGTAGTCGAGGTCGCCGAGCCGGAACCAGGTGTCGTGGCCGAGGCTCGCGAGCATCGCGATCAGCTCGAAGCGATCGCCGGCGAGGCCCCAGCCGCGCGTCGGCTCGATGCGTCCCGCGAGTGTGTAGGTGACGATGTCGAGGTCCGGCGAGACGTGCACGCCGTAGAAGGACGCGTCGTCGCCGGTGTTCACGATCGCGGTCACGAGACCGGCGGGAACCGCGCGCGTGAGGCCGCGCAGAAAACGTGCGGCGCCGACTCCGCCGGCGAGGGCGACCACCGGCGTCGGGAATACGGTCGGCATCGACATCGCCGGGGCTCAGGGCCCGGCAGGCGGCGTCTGCCGCTCGCGCAGGGCGCGCAGCTCCGCCTGTAGCTCCGGCAGGCGGCGCGCGATCTCGCGCAGCTGCGGCGAATCGACCAGCGCGGTGTCGCCGGGAACGCGCGGCGCGGCGAGCAGCGCCTTCAGTCTCTCCTGGTCGGCAGCGATCGCCGCGCTGAGCTGCTGCTCGCGGGTCGAATCGGCAGCCGCCGGCTGCGGGGCTGGGTGCGCTTCGCTGGGCGACGTCGGGCTCGGCACGGCGACCGCGGCGGCGCGGTCGCTCGGCGCGTCGACCGCTCCGGCCGCTGCACCCGGAACGTTGCCCGGAGCGGCGACTGCGTTCGTCGAGGTGCCCGGAGCGGGTTCGGCACTCGGCGAGTCGACCGGAACGATCGATGCGCTCGGGACGGCGAGGGGAGCCGGAATTGCGCTCGCTGCCGGAGGCGGCTGCACCTGCGGCGGAGCCGGTTCCGTCGGCGCTGCCACGGGGCGTCCCGGAGCGCTCGCCGGCGGCATGCCGGGCTCGAGTCGCTGCATGGTTGCGCGCTGCCCGGAGGGAACGCGATCGGGATCGGGTGTGTAACGGATGTTGCCCCGCTCGTCCGTCCACTGGTAGAGCACGGAAGTCGGGTCGCCGGCGAGCGCGCCCGCGCTCGGCAGCGCGAGCCCGATCAGCGCCGCGAGCCCGGCGCTGGCGACGTGCGCTCGCGGCATCCCTTTTCGGCGCGACCCGCGCGAATTCATGACGCCGATTCTTGGGGAGGCTCCGAGCGGCGTCAAGCGAGCGTCACCCGGCGTTCGCAGGCGGTGGAGGCCGCGGCTTCACGCACGCGCCAGCGCGCTGCTCTCGCGTGGGGCGAGCGCGCGCTACACGCGCAGCGATCGCCATCGACGCTGTGGAATTCGCTGGCACGTCTCTTGCTCCGCGATCGTCGCATGCGGACGAGGCAGCGTTGGGAATGGAGGCTCGCTGCGAGCGCGCTCGCAGCGCTCGCGCTCGCGGGGCAACGCATGGTGCATGCCGCGGAGACGCCGGCGCTCGCGTGGCGAAGCGTCACCGCACCGGTGCGCGGCGGCGAGATCAGCGCGCTCGCCTTCGACGCTGCGAGCGCGACGCTCGCCATCGGGGACGTTCGCGGGGTGCTCGTCGGCCCGCCGGAAGGCGCCTTCGAACGTCGGCTGCGCCGTGGTCCGGTCCGCGATCTCGCCTTCCTGGGCGGCGCGAGCGGCGGGTCGCTGCTCGCCGCCACGGCGCGCGGCCTTTTCCTCCTCGAGCCGGGTGGTGCTGTCGCCGAGGTCTCCCCAGGGCCGGGTCCCGCGGCCCGCGCCGCGACCCGCCTCGCCGTCGCCGCCGGCTGGGTCGCCGTCGCCACCGATGACGGCGTCTTCTTCTCCCGCGATGCCCGGCGCTGGCAACGGCCGGCGACAGGCTTCCCCGCCGGCGCCGCGACCGCGGTCGCGCTGCGCGAGCGAGACGGCGCACTCGAGTGCTGGGCGGTCGTCGCAGGTGAGCCGTGGAGCGCGCAGCTCGTGGCGGCGGGAGAGGAGCTCACGGCGCGCGAAATCCGGCGTCAGACCGTCTCGTTCGGTGCCGCGAATGGTGGCCCCGTGGACCTGGTGCTCGCTCCCGCGGGTGCCGACGTCGTCATGGTGTATCCCACGGCACTCGCGCTGCGCGACTCGCGCTCGGACACCTGGCGCAGCGTGCGGCTCGAGCTACCGCCAGGCGCCGAGGCGCTGCGCTTGCGGGCGGGCGCCGGCCATCTCTTCCTCGCCACGCTGCGCGGCCTGCTCGTGGCCGAGGCGCTCGAGGGACCGTGGCGGCGAGCGGAGCCGCCCGCGGGCTCGGCGGCGGTGCGCGCCCTCGCGGGCGATGCGGGCGTGCTGTTCGCGGCGGCCGACACGGGGCTGCTCGCCGGCGCCGAGCCCGCGCCGCGCCCGGCCGGCGTCGACACGGGGGAGCGACGGCCCGAGCTGCCGGGGGAGCCCAGCATCGAGCAGGTGCACCGCGCCGCGCTCGTCTACTCGAGACTCGGCCCGGGGCGCATGGAGGCGTTGCGCCGTGGAGTGTCGAAGCGCGGCTGGCTCCCGGTGGTCGCCCTCCATGGTGGCTACGCGCACGACGAGAGCCGTGGGGCGCAACGCGACCAGACCGTCTCGAGCGGAGCGATCTGGCATCTCGAGGACCGCGATCGCGACCACGATCAGGGCTACGACGTCGGCCTCAGCGTCGCCTGGGATCTGGGAGACATCGCCTATCACCCCGAGGCGATCGACGTCTCGCGCGAGGCGCGCGAGGTGATCGAGCTGCGAGACGACGTGCTCGACGAGATTACGCAGCTCTACTTCGAGAGGCGCCGCGTGCTCGCGCAGCTCCAGGCGCTCCCCGACACGGGAGACACGGAGGCGCTGCGGCTGCGCTTGCGCGCCGACGAGCTCGCCGCGGGCATCGATGCGTGGACGGGCGGCTGGTTCGGACGCCAGACGCGCTCGTTCGTTGCGCAAACCGTCTCCTCGCCCCGAGCTGGAGGGAATTGACATGCATCTCACATTCCGAAGCTGCACTTGCGGGGCCGCCGGGCTGCTCGTGCTCGCGCTCCTGCCGACTACGGCGCTCGCCCTGCCGGTGATCTCCGAGGTCTTCTACGACGCGGTGGGAAGCGACGATGGGCTCTCCTTCGTCGAGCTCCATGGGACGCCGGGCACGTCGCTCGCCGGCCTCGTCGTCGAGAACGTCAATGGCGCCAACGGCGCCGTGGGTCCGAGCCTCGCGCTCTCGGGAACGATTCCCGCGAGCGGGCTCTTCGTGGTTGCGGACGCCACCGCCGGCGGCGTGAGCTTCGTCGCCGGGGCCGATCTGTTGCTCGACTTCGACTTCCAGAACGGCCCCGACAGCGTCGTGCTCCGGCTCGGAGGCAGCGTGCTCGATGCGCTCGGCTACGGCGTCTTCGCGGCCGGCGAGGTGTTTGCCGGGGAGGGCGCGCCCGCCGTGGATCCTGCGGCGGGCGCGAGCCTCGCCCGCCGCTTCGCGGACGTGGACACGGGAGACAACGCAGCCGACTTCATCGCCCTCGCCGTTCCCACGCCGGGCTCGGCGCCATTCTCGAGCGTGCCCGAGCCCGGGGGCGCCACGCTGCTCGGGGCGGGGCTCGCCGGGCTCGCGGTCGGGCGCGGCCGGCGGGGTCGCCCGTCGGTTTGAAGCTTCCGGCGACGGGATCCAACCCCCCTTCCGTCATCCGTCGCCCGGGACCCCGGCGTGCCGTCCGGCACGTCGGGGTCCCACTCCGGCCGCCCTCCCGAACCGCCTGGTGGATGGTTGCCCCACGGGAAATCCAAGCGGCGGTTCAGGATTCAGGGCCGGCCGGCCGATTCTCCGTGCGCACGGACCTGTGCGGCGGACACGCGATCGGTCCTCCCGCGGCCTCGACAAGGCCTGCGCGGAGGGAGAGACTCGCAGCCGCCGCGTCGGGAGTGCGGGGGACCACCGGCAGCATGATCACCGGGTTCAATACCAACGTCCGCCATGGCGGCCGGCTGTTCCACGTGCAGACGGAGGACAGCGGGAAGGCGCACCCCCACGTGATGAGCCACGTCTACTACGGCGGTACGATCCTCGCCTCGGAAAAGCACGCGTACGAGGATCTGCTCGGCTCGTCCGACCTCACGGAAGCCGTGCGCGCACTGATGGAAGGCCAGCACAAGGCGATGGTTGCGCGTCTGAAGCAGGGTGCGCTCGATGCGATCATCGCCGAGCGGCTCACGGATCCGAACGAAGCTACAGGATCGGGTGTCGGCGATGCGCCGCGGGCGGCTCCCGCGTCTGCGCCCGTGTCACCGCCTGCCGCTCCGGAGCGCGCTTTCGGCGAGGGCATCGTCTCCCAGAAACCGCTCGATGAGGTGATCCTCGAGTACCTCGTCGAGAAGTCCCGCGGTCGCGGCTCCGCTGGCAAGGCCCCGGCCCATCGACCGGCGCGCGAGTCGCGCTCGAAAGGGTGAGCAACGGCGACTCGCGCGGTCGCGGCTGGCCCTGGCGGCGCGCCGCGCCGAGCCCGGTTTCCGTCTCGCGCGCTCCCGCTGACGGCGCGATCCAGATCTATCACGTCTCGAAGTCGTACTCGGCGGGAAGCTTTGCCCTACGCGACGTGAGCCTGCGCTTCGCAAAGGGCGAGTTCGTGTTCCTCACCGGGCCGAGCGGCGCCGGCAAGACGACGCTGCTGCGTCTGCTCTTCGCCGCCGAGCAGCCGAGCGAGGGGCAGATCGTCGTGCTGGGACGCAACATCGCCCGGCTGCGGGCGTCGGCGATTCCCGCGCTGCGTCGGCGCGTCGGCGTCGTCTTCCAGGATTTCAAGCTGCTGCAGCGACGGACGGTCGAGGAGAACGTCGCGCTCGCGCTCGAGGTCGTGGGTACGCCGCCGCGCGTGGCGCGTGCGAAGGTCTTCGCGGTTCTCAAGCAGCTCGGGCTGCAGCACCGCCGCTATCACCATCCGCTCTCGCTGTCGGGCGGCGAGCAGCAGCGCGTCGCGCTCGCCCGTGCGCTGGTGAACGAGCCCGAGATCCTGCTCGCCGACGAGCCGACGGGAAACCTCGACCCCGGCCTCACGCTCGAGATCATGGATCTGATCGCGAGCGCGGCGACGCGCGGCACGACGGTGATCGTCGCCACGCACCAGCTCGAGATCGTGCGCCGCTACGGCAAGCGCGCCGTCCGGCTCGAGGCGGGCTGCGTCACCGAGGATTCCGCCGGGGGTCGGGTGCGCACGTGACGCGGGCGATGGTCCGACTCGGCTACTTCGTCCGCACCTCGTTTGCCGGGCTGCGCGCGAGCCCGGTCACCACGGCGGTTGCGGTGATCACGATCGGCGTGAGCCTCGTGTTGGTCGGCGCCTTCGCGCTGCTGCTCGCGAACATGGAGGAGCTGCTCGGCCGCTTCGGCGACGATCTGCAGGTGACGGCCTACCTCGAGGATGGGCTCAGCGCCGAGCAGGTGGACGAGCTCGTGCGCATCGCGCACACGGTCGAGGGGGTGCAGGCGGCGCGCGTCGTCACGAAGCAGGAGGCGCTCGAGCGCTTCCGCGCGGGCGTGGGGCAGGGCAGCGCGCTGCTCGAGGGCCTCGGCGAGAATCCCCTGCCGGCTTCGCTCGAGCTCACGCTCGCGCCGGAGCAGCGCTCGGCGGCGGGCATGGCCCGGGTGGTGGGTTCGCTCGAGGGCCTCGCGGGCGTGAGCGAGCTCGCCTCGGGACAGGACTGGGTCGAAGGCTACCTGCGGGCCCTCGCGCTGCTGCGCGGCATCGGTTGGGGACTTGGGCTCATCCTCGCGCTCGCCACGCTGCTGATCGTCGCCAACACGATCCGTCTCGCGGTCTTCGCGCGACGCGATGAGCTCGAGATTCTGGCGCTGGTGGGAGCGAGCCGCGCCTTCGTGAACGGGCCGTTCCTGCTCGAGGGCTTCTTGCAGGGTGCGGCCGCGGGAGCGCTCGCGCTCGCGCTGCTCTACGCGCTGTTCCGACTGGTGCTACCCGGCTTCGAGTTCGGGCTCGCGCTGTTGCTGGGCGGTGTCGCGCCGCGCTTCTTCGAGCCCCACGAGATGGCGGCGCTGGTCGCCGGTGGCGCCGCACTCGGATTCGTGGGCTCCGCGGCGGCGCTCGCGGGAGGAGGCCGCGCGTGAGGCGGGCGGTCGCGCTCGGTCTCGTCGCCAGCCTGCTGCTCGGCGGCGCTGCCCGGGCCGCGGGCGAGGATCGCGAGCAGGAGCTCGAGCGTCTGCGCCGCGCCATCCAGGAGAGCCGCGAGCGCGTCGCCGACTACGAACGGCAGCAGCGCGGTCTGCTCGAGGCGGTCGAAGCGCTCGACCAGAGCGCGGCCTACCTGGCGAGCGAAGTGGCCCTGGCGAAACGCAGCGCACAGCTCGCGCGCACGCGCCTCGCTCGGATCGAAGCCGAGGCGGCCGACCTCGCCGCCCGGCTCGGGCGCACGCAACAGGCGATGCGGGTGCGCGCGGTCGCCCTCTATCAGGCCGGAGACCTCGGCACGCTGCGGCTGCTCTTCACCGCAGGGGGGCTGCGCGAGTTCCTCACTCGCGTGCGCGCCCTGCGCGTGCTGCTCCGCCACGATGCCCAGCTGCTTGCGCGCCATCGCTCCGAAAGCGAGGCGCTCGCGCGAGCGGAGACGAGCGCGCGCGAGCAGGCGCGGGTGCGGAGTGACGCGGAGCAGAAGCTGCGCGAGCGCTCGCTCGAGTTCGAGGCCGAGCTCGGCGAGAAGCGCAGTCTCGCGAGCCGTCTGCACGCCGATCGCACGCGCGAGCGCGCCGCGCTGGTCGAGCTCGAGAAGGCCGCGCGCGCGCTCGAGGAGACGCTCGCGAACCTCGGCGCCGAGCCGCAGCCGCCGCGCGCGCCGAACGCGGGCGCGGGCTTCGCCGCGCTGAAGGGGCGCCTCGGGTCGCCGGTGCATGGCCGCGTGGCGCAGGCGTTCGGGCGCGTGGTCGACGCCGACTTCGGCACGCAGACCTTCCGCTCGGGCGTCGTGTTCGACGCGGCGCTCGGCAGCTCGGTGCAGGCGATCGCGCCGGGCCTCGTGCGGTTCGCGGGCTGGTTCCGCGGCTACGGCAGGCTCGTGATCCTCGACCACGGCGATCGCTACTTCACCGTCTCGGGTCACCTGGGCGGGCTCGCCGTCGACGTCGGCGACCCCGTCGCGGCGGGGGAAGAGATCGGCACGGTGGGCGATACGGGCTCGCTCTCGGGCGCCCGCCTCTACTTCGAGATCCGTCAGGGCAGCCAGGCGCTCGACCCCGGCGACTGGCTCGCCACGGTGGATTCGGGGTAGACTCGAATGCGAGCTTCAAGACTCTCCGTCGGCTCGCCGATTCCGCGGTGAGCATTGCAACGAACGACGCGGCCCGCCCCCGCCGCGCCTCGAAGGCAGGTCGAACGCCATGCGGCGAGACAGACTCCGCTTCCTCCTCACGTTTCTCGCGGGCGTGCTGGCCGCCGCCCTCGCCAGCGTGCTCGCGGGCAGCGGCGGCAGCCTCGCGGCGACCCGCTACGAAGATCTCTCGGTGTTCACCAGCGTGCTCAATCTGGTGCGCCGCAACTACGTCGAACCCGTCGAGGAGAGCGAGCTCGTGCAGGGCGCCGTGAGGGGCATGCTCGCCGACCTCGATCCGCACTCCTCGTTTCTCGACGCCGATGCCTACAAGGAGATGCAGGTCGACACCAAGGGCGAATTTCACGGGCTCGGAATCGAGATCAGCAAGCGCAAGGATGGCTACGTCGAGGTGGTCTCGCCGATCGAGGGCACGCCGGCGGCGCAGGCGGGGATCCGCGCGCGCGATCAGATCACGGCGATCTGTCCCACCGAAAAGCCGGAGGACTGGACCGAGCCCTGCCGCTCGAGCAAGAACCTGACGCTCTTCGAAGCCGTGAACCTGATGCGCGGCAAGAAGGGCTCGAAGATCACGATCGAAATCCTGCGCGAGGGATTCGAGCGCCCCCAGCCTTTCGAGATCACCCGCGACGTGGTGAAGGTCGAGTCGGTTTCGGGAAGGATGCTCGAGCCGCACTATGCGTACGTGCGCCTGCGCGCCTTCCAGGAGCACACGGACAAGGATCTGGAAGAGACGCTCGCGAGCATGCACGGCGAGTCGGGCGAGCCGTTCCAGGGGTTTGGTGCTCGACCGCGCGACAACCCCGGCGGTCTGCTCGACCAGGCGGTAAAGGTCGCGGACAGCTGGCTCAAGGACGGGCTCGTCGTCTACACGAAGGGTCGGGCGGAGAGCCAGCGCCAGGAGTTCCGCGCCCACGAGGACGGTACGGAGCCCAGCTACCCGATCGTCGTGCTGGTGAACGAGGGTACGGCGAGCGCGTCCGAAATCGTCGCTGGCGCGCTTCAGGATCACGGCCGCGCTCTCGTGATCGGCGCCAAGACCTTCGGCAAGGGATCCGTGCAGACCGTCTATCCCCTGGAGGGAGGCGCGGGGCTGCGCCTGACGACGGCGCTCTACTACACGCCGGCGGGTCGCTCGATCCAGGAGGTCGGCATCTCGCCGGACATCCCGGTGCAGCCGGTCGTCGTCGCTGAGGCCGGGGAGTCGTTGCCGTCGCGGATCCGCGAACGGGATCTCGAGGGCCACTTCACCCAGGGGGACGCCGCACCGAAGACGCAGCGCGAGGCGCCCGAATCGCTGCTGCCCGAGCAGCAGCTGGCGGGCGAGGGCGACGTTCCGCTCGCGCGCGCCGTCGAGGTGCTGAAGAGCTGGACCTACTTCGAACGCCTCAAGCGCGCCCCCGATGCGCCCGTGCAGGCGCGCGCCGAAGAAGCGAAGCCCTGAGCCAGCGCGCGCGCAGCGAGGCGCAGCCGAGCGAAGGCGGCGTTCCGCAAGGCAAGCGCGCAGAGCGCGCGCGCAGCGAGGCGCAGCCGAGCGAAGGCGGCATTCCGCAAGACGACCGCGCCGGATCCCTCACCACGCCGCCTCACATCTACGGTGTCGGCGATCTGCTCGCCGGTGTGCGCGCTCTGCTCGAGGAGCGCGTCGGCCGGCTCTGGGTCGCGGGCGAGATCAGCAACCTGCACCGCGCCGGCTCCGGACACATCTATTTCACGCTCAAGGACGAGCGCGGACAGGTGCGCGCAGCGCTCTTCCGCAGCGCGGCGCGGCGGCTCGCGTTCGAGCCCGAGAACGGGCTCGAGGTGATCGTGTACGCCGACGTGACGGTCTACGAGGCGCGCGGCGACCTGCAGCTCGTCGTGCGCGAGCTCGAGCCACGGGGGGCGGGCGCGCTGCAGCTGGCGTTCGAGCAGCTCCGCCGCCGACTGGAAGCCGAGGGCCTCTTCGACGCCGCCCGCAAGCGCGGGCTGCCGCGGCTCCCAGCGTGTCTGGGTGTCGTCGCATCGCCGACGAGCGCGGCCCTGCGCGACGTGCTGCAGATCGCTGCGAGGCGCTTCCCGGCAGCGCGTATCCTGATCTCGCCCACGCGCGTGCAGGGCGAGGGCGCGGAGCTCGAGATCGCTGCCGCTCTCGATCTGCTCGCCGAACGCGACGGGATCGACGCGGTGCTGCTCGTGCGCGGAGGCGGCTCGCTCGAGGACCTGCGGGCGTTCAACAGCGAGGCCGTCGCGCGCGCGATCGTGCGCTCGCGGGCGCCCGTCGTGACGGGTGTCGGGCACGAGGTCGACGTGACCATCGCGGATCTCGCGGCGGACCTGCGCGCGCCGACGCCATCCGCGGCCGCAGAGCTGGCGCTGCCGGACCGCGCGGTGCTGTGGACGTTGCTCGCCCGTGACTTCCAGCGTGCGCGCCGCGCGCTCGCAGGGTACACGAGCGAGGCGGCGGCACGGCTCGCGCGCGAGCGCGACGCGCTGCGGGCGCTCGCGCCCACGGCGCGACTGCTCGCGCGTCGCGAACGCCTCGCCGCAGGATCGCACGCTCTCGCGCGAGCAGCGCGGGCGCGCCTCGAGCGGGCGCGCGCAGGGGTCGCCGAGCTCGCCGGCCGCCTCGAATCGCTGTCTCCCCTCGCCGTCCTCGCCCGAGGCTACGCCATCGTGCGTCGCTCGAGCGACGGCGCGATCGTGCGCCGCGTCGGCGACGTCGGGCCGGGCGATCGCGTCTCGCTGCGCGTCGCCGAAGCCGAGCTCGAAGCCGCCGTGCACAGCGTGCGCGCGCTGCGGCGAGCCTGAGGCGCCGCGGGGCTCCGTGGGCTTTCGCACGCGTTTCGTTGACGCTCCCGAGTGCCGCCGGTAGCATGGCGCGCTGCATGGCGGCCCGTCGCAGGTCCGACACCCCCCCGGCCGAGACGGTGGCCGAAACCGCCGATGGGCCCTCCTTCGAGACCGCGCTCGAGCAGCTCGAGGCGATCGTCGATCGGCTCGAGCAGGGCGATCTCGAGCTCGAGGACGCGCTGCGCGCCTTCGAGGCCGGCGTCGGGCTCACGCGCCGCTGCGCGAAGCAGCTCTCGGACGCGGAGCGCCGCATCGAGGTGCTGGTGCGAGAGGGCGAGAGCTGGGTGGCGCGGCCGTTCGAGGAGCCCGAGGAGGCGGAGTAGTGGATCTACGGGCCTATTTGCTCGAGCGTCTGCCGCTGGTCGAGCGCGCGCTCGACGCCGCGCTGCCGCCGGCCGCCGCCGAGCCCGCGGTGCTGCACGCCGCCATGCGCCATCTGCTCTTCCCGGGCGGCAAGCGCCTGCGCCCCGCGCTCGCGCTCGCCTCCGCCGAGGCGGTCGGCGCCCCGCCCGCGCGCGCCTTGCCGGTGGCGGTCGCCGTGGAGCTCGTCCATACCTACTCGCTGATCCACGATGACCTGCCGTGCATGGATGACGACGCCACCCGGCGCGGTCGCCCCACGGTGCATGTCGCCTATGGCGAGGCTACGGCGGTGCTGGCGGGCGACGCGCTGCTCGCAGCGGCCTTCTTCGCGCTCACGGCGGCCGAATCCGAGCACCCGGCGCCGCGGCTGCTCGCAGCGGCGCGCGATCTCGCCGAGGCCGCCGGCTCGCTGCGTCTGGTCGGGGGGCAGGTCGACGATCTGCGCCTGCAAGCGCACGAGCTCGACGCCGCCCGCATCGAATCCGTGCACGCGCGCAAGTCCGCAGCGCTGATCGCCGCGGCGATCGTCGGTGGTGCGCGGCTCGGCGGCGGCGGTGCGGTGGAGCTCGCGCGGTTGCGCCGCTTCGGCGAGGCGCTCGGTCTCGGATTCCAGATCGCAGACGACCTGCTCGACGCCGATCGCAGCGAGGCCTGCTCGCTGGTGCGCGTGCTCGGCGCTCCGGCCGCGCGCGTGCGCGCCGAGGCGCTGCTCGCGGAGGCGCTCGCCGAGCTCGACGGAATCGGCGAGCGCGCCGAGCCGCTGCGCGAGCTCGCGCGCCACGCGGTGCGGAGGAGCGAGTGAGCCAGGAGAAGCTGCTGCCGCACATCCAGTCGCCCGAGGACCTGCGCCGTCTCCCGCGCGAGCAGGTTCGGCTCGTCGCCGAGGAGCTGCGGGCGGAGATCATCGAGCGCGTTTCGCGCACCGGCGGACACCTCGCCTCGAGCCTCGGCGCGGTCGAGCTGATCACGGCGCTCCACTACGTCTTCGATACGCCGCGCGACCGGCTGGTGCTCGACGTCGGCCACCAGGGCTACCCGCACAAGATGCTGACGGGGCGGCGCGAAGAGTTCGATCGCATCGGGCAGGCGGATGGCATCTCCAAGTTCCTGCGCCGCGCCGAGTCGCCGTACGACAGCTTCGGCGCCGGTCACGCCGGAACCTCGATCTCGGCGGCGCTCGGGATGGCGCGCGCGATGCAGCACCAGGGCCGCCCGCACCGCGCGATCGCGCTGATCGGGGACGGCGGGATGACCGCCGGAATGGCCTTCGAGGCGCTGAACCACGCCGGGCACGTGCGGCAGCAGAACCTGGTGGTCGTGCTCAACGACAACGCGATGTCGATCTCCCCGAACGTCGGGGCGCTTTCGTCCTTTCTCTCGCGCAAGCTCTCGGCGCCGATGGTGCGCCGCATGAAGGGCCTTGCGAAGGACTTCCTCAGCTCCCTGCCGGGCGACATGCTGCATTGGGCGCAGAAGGCCGAGGAATCGCTCAAGGTCTTCTTCTCGCCCGGCTTGCTCTTCGAGGCGCTTTCCTTCCGCTATGTGGGCCCCATCCAGGGCCATCGCATCGACGTGCTGCTCGAGACGTTCACGAACGTGAAGCAGATGCTCGCGAACGGGGATGGCCCGATCCTCGTGCACGCCATCACCTCGAAGGGCTACGGCTACGAGCCGGCGCAGCAGGACCCCTTCCGCTACCACGGCGTGGGTGCCTTCGACATCTCGTCCGGTCGCTTCCGCCCTTCGAAGCCGGGCCCTCCGAAGTATCAGAACGTCTTCGCCGACACGCTGATCCGTCTCGCGCGCGAGGATGAGCGCATCGTGGCGATCACCGCGGCGATGGCCGACGGCACCGGTCTCGATCGCTTCAAGCAGGTATTCCCCGAACGCTTCTACGACGTCGGCATCGCGGAGCAGCACGCCGTCACCTTCGCCGCGGGACTCGCCGCCGAGGGCATGAAGCCGGTGCCTGCGATCTACTCGACCTTCCTGCAGCGCGCGTACGACCAGGTCGTACACGACGTCTGCCTCCAGAACCTCGACGTGACCTTCGCCCTCGACCGCGCCGGCCTCGTCGGAGCGGACGGTGCGACCCACCAGGGCGCCTACGACTTCGCCTACCTGCGCACGCTGCCGAATCTCGTCCTGATGGCGCCGAAGGACGAGAACGAGCTGCAGCACATGCTTCGCACGGCCATCGAGCATCCCGGGCCTGCCGCCGTGCGCTTCCCGCGCGGAGAAGGCTTCGGTGTGCCGCTCGAGCCCGAGCTGAAGGCGCTGCCGATCGGCGAAGCCGAGCTGCTTCGCGACGGCGATGATGCGGTGATCGTCGCGATCGGCGCGCTGGTTCACCCGGCTCTCGAAGCCGCGGTCGAGCTCGCGGCCCAGGGTCTCTCGGTGGCGGTGCTGAACGCCCGCTTCGTGAAGCCGCTCGACGCGCCTCGCATCGTGGCGCTCGCGCGGCGCTGCCGTGCGCTCGTCACCGTCGAGGAGCACAGCGGCATGGGCGGTTTCGGCGGAGCCGTGCTCGAGGCGCTGGCCGCCGCCGGAGCGGTGTTGCCGGTGCGCTGTCTCGCGCTCCCCGATCGGCTGATCGAGCACGGCGATCCCAACCAGCAGAAGGCCGCGTTCGGGCTCGACCCCGATGGGATCGCGCGCGCGGTGCAGAGCCTGCTCGCCAGTTGCTGAAGAGCCAGCGCCTCGACGAGCGGCTGGTCGTCGAGGGGCTCGCGCCGACGCGGAGCCGGGCCGAGGCGTTGATCCGCGCCGGTCGGGTGTTGGTGGACGAGACTCCAGTCGAGAAGCCCGGGACGCGCGTGCGTGCGGAGGCGCGCGTGCGCCTGCGCGGTGAGACGCCACGTTTCGTTTCGCGCGGCGGAGAGAAGCTCGCGGGCGCGCTCGCCGACCTCGCGGTCGATCCCACGGGCAAGCGCTGCCTCGACGTCGGGGCCTCGACCGGCGGATTCACCGACTGCCTGCTCGCGGCCGGCGCGAGCCGCGTCGTCGCCGTCGACGTCGGCTACGGCCAGCTCGCGCCCAGGCTGCGCGAGGATCCACGCGTCGTCGTCCTCGAGCGCCGGAATGCCCGCGGACTCGAGCCCGCCGACATACCCGCGCCGATCGAGCTGGTGACCGTCGACGTCTCGTTCATCTCCGTGCGGCTGTTGCTGCCCGTGCTCGCCCGTCTCGCGCCCGCGGCCGATTGGCTCGTGCTCGTGAAGCCCCAGTTCGAGGTCGGCAAGGGGCGCGTGGGCAAGGGTGGCGTGGTGCGCGACGAGGGGCTGAGGGCGCAGGCGGTCCGCGACGTCCGGGAGGCCGCCGAGGCGCTCGGCCTCCAGGTGCTCGGTGAGGCCGAGAGCCGGCTCGCGGGGCCCAAGGGAAATCGCGAGGTGTTCCTGCACCTTCGTCGGCGGATTGCACCGGCTGACACCTCCCCGCAGGGCTTCAGTTGACTCGCAGGGGGTCGCTCCTATTCTATGTCTGTTCGCCCGAGAGGTTCCCATGGCCGTGATCGAAGTGACCGCGCCCGCCGCCGAGCGCATCCGCGACCTCCTCGACAAGGAGGGCAAGCTGGATTCCCACGGCCTGCGCCTCAAGGTGATCGGCGGAGGCTGCTCGGGGCTGCGCTACGAGCTCGCCTTCGACGACCGCGTGAACGAGAACGACACGGAGCTCGAGGTCAGCGGGGTGCGGGTTCTCGTCGATGAGAAGAGCGCCCTTTATCTGGTGGGCACGACCCTGGATTTCGTCGACACGCTCCAGGAGTCTGGCTTCAAGATGCTCAACCCCAACGCGAAGACCACCTGTGGCTGCGGGGAGTCGTTCGGGGCGTAGGCAAGCCTGGTTGAACTTCGCTCGGCTGCGCCTCGCTGCGCAGCCGCTTCGGAAAGCGGCTTAGCCCGGTGGCTCTCCAGTTCCCGATCTACCTCGACCATCACGCGACCACGCCCGTCGATCCCCGCGTGCTCGAGGCGATGCTTCCGTTCTTCGTCGAGGAGTTCGGGAACCCCTCGAGCCAGGCGCACGCCTTCGGCTGGCGTGCCGAAGCCGCAGTCGAGGACGCTCGCGAGCGCATCGCGCGCGCGATCGGCGCCGCGGATCCGCGCGAGATCGTCTTCACCAGTGGAACCACCGAGAGCGACAACCTGGCGCTCAAGGGCGTGGCGCGCGCGGGCCGGCGTCGCGGCGATCACCTGATCACCGTCGAGACCGAGCACCCCGCGGTGCTCGATACCTGCCGTGCGCTCGAGGCGGAGGGTTTCCGCGTGACGCGGCTGCGGGTCGACGCGGAGGGTCTCGTCGACCCGGACGACGTCGCCCATGCCCTCACGGACCACACGCTGCTCGTGTCGGTGATGGCGGCGAACAGCGAGATCGGAGTGCTGCAGCCGCTCGCAGCGATCGGGCGCATCTGCCGAGCCCGCGGGGTGACGCTGCACAGCGACGCCGCGCAGGCCGTCGGCAAGCTGCCGCTCGACGTTCACGAACTGGGCGTCGATCTGCTCTCGTTCTGCGCGCACAAGCTCTACGGCCCGAAGGGCGTGGGTGCCCTCTACGTCCGTCGCCAGCAGCCGCGCTTGGCGCTCGAGCCGCTGCTGCACGGCGGCGGGCAGGAGCTGGGCCGGCGGCCGGGCACGCTGCCGGTGCCGCTGGTCGTGGGCTTCGCGAAGGCGGTGGAGCTGTGTCTCGCGGAGCTGCCGGCCGAGGCGCAGCGGATCTCCGGCTTACGCGACGAGCTGTGGTCGCGGCTCTCACACGAGCTGCCGGAGATCCGGCGCAACGGCCACGCCGTGAACCGGCTGCCGGGAAACCTCAACGTCTGCTTCGCCGGTGTCGAGGCCGACGCATTGCTCGTGGCCCTGCGCGAGGTGGCGCTCTCCACCGGTTCGGCCTGCGCTTCGGGCAGCGG
>Ga0210377_10001013_pt1 | contig 26300 bp, 23 predicted proteins | sample PLM4_65_b1redo_FD_155480 | JGI IMG/M metagenome (GOLD analysis project Ga0210377, IMG submission 155480) | Groundwater sediment microbial communities from an aquifer in East River, Colorado, USA - PLM4_65_b1 redo | ecosystem: Environmental > Terrestrial > Soil > Riparian zone | place: USA: East...
TCCAGTAGATCAGCTTCGGATCGAGAGCCATCGGGCGCAGCATATACAATCCCGTTGCGGCTGCGGCGCCGTGGAGCGGATGAGATGACCCACTGGATCGTTCCCGCGACGAGCATCGCGAGTCTCGGCACGGCGCTCGCACTCTCGGTCTTCCTTGCCGCGGCGCCCGCGCGCGCGGACGACGTTCCGGCCGATGCGGTGTTGGCCGACCTGCCCTTCCTCGACTCGCCGGAACGCAATCGCGTGTTCGTCGATCTCGCAGCGCGAGGCGACCGGGTATTCCGCCTTCTGCTCGATACCGGCGCGACCGACAGCGTCCTCACCCCGGGCTATGCGCGCGAGCTCGGTGTCACCGTTCGGCGTCACCGCGATCGGCCGAACGAGCGGCCGACGCTGCTCGGACGCCCGCTGCAGTTCTGGATCGACACCGAGTCCAGCGAATCCGCCTCGCGCACGGGCTGGGAGTACGGCCTGCTCGGCGGGGCCTTCCTCGCCGAGTACGTCGTCGACATCGACTTCGCGCGACGACACGTGCGCCTGCTCGATCCGCAGCGCTTCACGGTTCCGGAGACGACGAGCGCCGAGAACGAGGCCGTGCTGCCGCTCAAGGTCGTGAGCAATCGGCCGCACGTGAGAATGGAGCTCGAGGGCAAACCGATCGACGTCCTGCTCGATACGGGCGCGCCGTTCACGCTTCTGCTCTCGGGTGCGAGTGCGAAGCGGGCCGAATACGCGTGGAAGCCGATCGCGCGCCTCGGCGTCGGGGGGGTTCTCGGTCCGATCGAGTCGTACTTGTGCGAGGCGCAGACGCTCGCGCTCGGGCCGTTCAAGTTCGCGCCCGCGCCGCTCGTCGTCGCGCCGAAGGGCGCCTACAACCAGGGCGGCAACACCGACTCGGCACTCGGCTACGAGCTCCTCTCGCACTTCCACCTGCGCATCGACTACCCGCGCAAGCGCCTCTGGCTCCGCAGAGAGGACACCGGATCGCTCGCGTACTTCGGCGTGCCGTGGCCGGCGGTGCAGCGCACGGGGCTGCTCGCAACCGTGTCCGCCGAAGGGATCCGCGTCGACGCAGTCCTGCCGGGGACGCCCGCGGAGAAGCTCGGCATCCAGCCCGGTGACTCGATCGCGCTTCGCGGCGCCGAAGACGCGACCGCGAAGTTGACCGCGCTCTTCGAGCGCATCGACCGGCTCGAGCGAGTCACTGTCGTGCGCGACGTGAACGGTGTGCTCGAGGACACGGAGCTCGGCGCGCTGCCGCCCGGCGAAAAATAGCGCTACGGAATCACGCCTCGCTCGCGCAGCGCGGCGATCCGTCCGGAGGCGACGCCGTGCTCCGCAAGAACGGTCTCCGTGTGCTCGCCGACCTTCGGCACCGGGCCGCGCGGTGTGACGTCGTACGCGCTGAACCGGACGGGGCTGCCGACGCTCTTCTGCGTACCCCCTTGGCCGTCGGGCACTTCGACGATCGCGCCGGCCGCGAGCACCTGCGCGTCGCTCGGCACGTCGGCGGGCATGTTCACCGGCGCCCACCACAGATCGACCGCGTCGAAGCGCTCGATCCACTCCGCGAGCGGCCGCGTGGCGAAAACCGCGTCGAGAATGCGCATCATCTCGCGCGCGTTCTCGCGCCGCGCGCTGGCATTCGCGAAGCGGGGATCGTCCTCGAGATCCGCGCGGCCGAGACCCTCGCAGAGTCGCGGCCAGTGTCGGTCGGTCTCCACGCCGAGCAGCCAGAGCCAGCGGTCGTCGGCGGCCTTGAAGTTCGTCACCGTCGGCGCAATTGATTCCTCGCGCCTGCCCGCCTGTGCGACCGCACCGAACGCGAGCTGCTGCGAGATGTCGAAGCCGACCGTGTAGATCCCGCTGCGCAGCAGGCACGCGTCGACGAGCTGGCCGCTTCCCGTCTTCTCGCGCGCGTAGAGCGCGGCGAGGATGCCCGCGAGGCCGTGCGAGCCCGTGACGTGATCGCCGAAGCCCGCGCGCGACGCGACCGGCTCGCCGCCGGGCTGCGCGAGCAGCATCGAGATGCCCGCGCGTGCCCAGAACGCGCCCACGTCATAGCCCGCGCGGTCGCGGTCGGGCCCTGCCTGTCCGTAGCCCGTCAGGTGCGCGTAGACGAGTCGCGGCGCGAGCGCGGCGAGCGTCGGCCAATCGAGACCGAGCCGCTCGAGCGCGTCGTGTCGGTAGTTGGTGACGAAGACATCCGCACTGCTGATCAGCTCGAGCGCGAGCTCGCGGCCCTCGGGCTTGGCGAGATCGAGCGCGACCGAGCGCTTGCCGCGATTGTCGAGGTCGAAGGGCGGGCACGAGGGCAGCTCGATCCCCGCCACCGCGCGGAAGAAGTGGCGCATCGGATCGCCGCGCGGCGGCTCGATCTTCACGACGTCCGCGCCCCAGTCGGACATCAGGCCCGCGGCCGCCGGCCCCGCCACCCAGAAGGCCATCTCCACCACGCGCACGCCTTGGAGCAGCATCGCGACGTCCTCCGCCGCCGATCCTACCACCGGACCCGCGCGCGCTTGACCTGCAATCGGGGCTCGCTCAGGCTCTCGCGCGCCCACCGCCACCTGGACGGGATCTTGCTCTTCAACAGCCTCGCGTTCCTGGTCTTCTTCCCGACCTTCCTGGTCGCGTACTACCTTGCGCGCGGCGCCGCTCGCCTGTGGCTGACGCTGCTCGCGAGCTACTTCTTCTACGCTTGGTGGGACTGGCGCCTGCTGCCGCTGCTCTGGTTCCAGACCGGCCTCGACTTCGCGATCGGCGGCTTTCTCGCACGACTCGAGAGCCCGCGCACGCGCAAGCGCGTGCTGGTCGCGAGCCTCGCCACCAATCTGTGTCTGCTCGGCTTCTTCAAATACTTCCACTTCGGCATCGACTCGCTGCGCGCGCTCGGCTCCGGCTTCGGGATCACGATGCCCGAGGTGAGTCTCGACGTGGTCCTGCCGATCGGCATCTCGTTCTACACGTTCCAGAGCATGAGCTACGTGATCGACGTGTACCGCCGCGAGGTCGAGCCCGAGAAGAGCTTGCTGCGCTTCGCGACGTCGATCGCGCTCTTCCTGCATCTGGTCGCGGGGCCGATCGTGCGCGCGCGCAAGCTCCTGCCGCAGCTCGCGAGCGACCGCGTCTTCGGCGCGGAGCTCGCCACCGAGGGCTTCCAGCAGCTCGCCTGGGGCTTCTTCAAGAAGGTCGCGATCGCCGACTCGCTGGCTGCTTTCGTCGACGTGCACTACGGCAACCCGACGCTCTTCGACGGCATGGGGCTCCTGATCGCGACCGTGTTCTACGCCTTCCAGATCTACTGCGACTTCTCGGGCTACACCGACATCGCGCTCGGCGGCGCGAAGATCCTCGGCTACGACCTGGGCGTGAACTTCGATCGGCCGTACTTCTCGGCGAGCTTCAGCGAGTTCTGGACACGCTGGCACATCTCGCTCTCGAGCTGGCTTCGCGACTATCTGTACATCCCGCTCGGCGGGAATCGCGGCAGCACGCTCGCGACGTACCGCAACCTGATGCTGACGATGCTGCTCGGGGGCCTGTGGCACGGCGCGAGCTGGACGTTCGTCGCCTGGGGCGGGCTTCATGGCGCCTACCTCGTCATCGAGCGGGCGCTCGGTTGGCGGCCCGGCATCTGGGTCGTGTTCCCGGCGACCTGCTTCGCCTGGATCTTCTTCCGCGCGCAGAGCTTCACTGCGGCGCTCGACGTGATCGAGGGCATCGTCACGCGCAACTCATGGTCGTTCGCGGCGGTGGAGAATCAGCTCGTCGCGCTGAAGGGCGCGGGGCTGATCGCCGTGCTCGTCGCGGTCGAGTCCGCGAGCTTCTCGCCGGGGCTCGTGTTGCGCTGGCAACGAGCTCCCGCTCTGCGCTTCGCGGCGGTCGCGGCCGCGCTTTGGGGCGTCGCGCTCTTCGGCACTTTCTCGGGCGCGAACTTCATCTACTTCCAGTTTTGAGCGAGGACGGTGTGGCGAGGGCGGAGATCGTCCGAGCGGCTCTGCGACTTGTCGCGCTGGTCGCACTCGTCTTCGCGGGTGACCGCGCGTTCGCGCACGTGGGCGCCGTGCTACTCACGTCGAGCGAACTCCGCTTCTCGGTCGCCGCTCGCGGCGCGCTTCCGCCCGGCGTGCTTGTGCTCGGTGACTCGCGCGCGGTCAACGCGTTCTGGCCGCCCGAGCTGGCTCGCGTCTCGGGGCTGCCTGCCTTCAGCCTGGCCTACAACGGCATGTCGACGCGCATCGCGGCGGCGCTGCTCTCCGACTATCTCGCCGTGAATCCAGCGCCGCGTCTGGTCGTGCTCGAAGTGACGAGCGTGCAGAACAAGCAGGACCTGCTGAAGGCGCTCGGCTGCTACTGGTCGAGCTTTCCGAGCCTCGACGAGCTCGCGCGCGCGCTCTATCCGCGGAACGTCGCGGCAGCGCAAGTCTCACATCTCTTTGCGCTGAACGGCGAGACCTTCTTGCGCGCGCTTCGCTTTCGAGATCGCTCCGACCAGGACGGCATCAATCGCCTCCGCACTACACCGGAGATACTGGCGGCGGCGAGCGCGCTCGGACCGGTCGAGTTAAGCGCGCACGCCGACAATCTGGCCGCGCTCGGCCGACTGGTTTCGCTGGCGCGCGCGCACGGCTCCCAGGTGCGGCTCGTCGCGGCGCCGTATCTCCCGGAGTTTGTCGCGCACGTGACCGACTGGCCGGCATGGATCGGCGAGATCGAACGCGCCGCGGGCGCGGGAGAGCGTGTCTGGGATTACGGCCACGCCGACGGGGAGTCCGCGCACTTCGCCGACCGACTGCACCTGAACGAGAGCGGTGCGGTGCCGTTCCTGGAGCAGCTCGCGCGCGACGGCTTCTTCGCGTTTGACACGCCGAAGAGCGCGCAGTAACCCGTGCCCATGTCGCGACCGTCGCTGCGCGCGCAAAGTATCGAGCCCTTCCTCGCGATGGAGGTGATGGAGCGCGCGATCGAGCTCGAGCGCGGCGGCGCGAGCGTGATCCACCTCGAGATCGGCGAGCCCGAGTTCCCCGCGCCCGCGGCGGCGATCGAAGCCGCGCGCCAGGCCCTGGCCTCCGAGCCTTCGCGCTACACCGACAGCCGCGGCACGCGCGAGCTGCGCGAGGCGATCGCGCGCGACCACGCGCGGCGCAGCGGAGTCACCGTCGACCCCGACCGCGTGCTGGTGGCGGCAGGCACGTCGCCGGCGCTTCTGCTCGCCTTCACCTATCTCCTCGACCCAGGTGACGAGGTCGTGCTCGGCACGCCGCACTATGCCTGCTATCCGAACTTGATCCGCGCGGCGGGGGGCGTCCCGGTCTTCGTCGAGACATGCGCCGAGGACGGCTACCCGCTGCGCGCCGCCGACGTCCGCCGTGCGCTCACGCCGCACACACGTGCGATCGTCGTCTCTTCACCCGCGAACCCGACCGGCGCGATCCAGGCGCGCGCCGATCTCGAGGCGCTGCACGCGCTCGGCGTACCGCTGGTTTCGGACGAGATCTACGACGGCCTGGTCTACGACGGCGCGCGCGTGACTTCGGCGCTCGAGCTCGGCGACGACGTGTTCGTCCTCGACGGCTTCTCGAAACGCTACGCGATGACGGGCTTTCGGCTCGGCTACGTGATCGCACCGCGCCTGGCGCAACGCGGCCTGCAGAGCCTGTCGCAGAATCTCTTCATCTCGGTGGCGAGCTTCGCGCAGCGCGCGGCCAGCGCCGCGCTCGAGCACGGCGCCGCGACGACGGCGGCCATGCGCGAGGCGTACGGGACGCGACGCGGCGTGCTCATCGACGGGCTTTCGCGCCTGGGCTTCGTGGTGCCCGTCGCGCCGCGCGGCGCGTTCTACGTCTTCGCCGACGCGCGCCGCTTCGGCGCCGACTCGCGCCGGCTGGCCTCGCGCGTCCTCGAGCAGGCGCACGTCGCTGTCACGCCGGGCATCGACTTCGGCACCGCGGGTGAGGGATTCCTGCGCTTCTCGTGCACCGCCCCGGAGGCGCAGATCCACGAAGCGCTCGAGCGCATCGCGCGGGTGCTCGGGTAGAATCGCCCGGGTCGTCCCATCGCGCGTCGCGCCCGACGAGCAACACGGAGTGTTCGAATGCGGAACCTTGGCTTCTTCCGAAAGCGATCGGTGCGAGAGAAGGGAATGGCCATGGCGAGATTGGCGGCGGTCGAGACCCTGGGCATGGTGGGTCGGCAGGTCCAACTGACTGCTGGCTCCGACCGCGACAAGGCCGTCAATCGCCTCAAGGGGATCCTCGGCGGCGGAATTGCCGAGCTGGACGACGAAGAGGCGAAGGGTTTTCTCGATGCGATGCTGGCGCAGCTTCAGAACTCCGCGGTGAACATCAACTTCAAGGCCAGCGACTTCTTCGCTTCCACGCCCTCCGACAAGTACTCGACGAAGTTCGAGGTGATGCGGAAGAGCGGCGCGCCGATGGGCTCCACCCGGAACGAGGCGGAGGAGAAGATGTTCCACTACTCGGGCAAGAAGGCCGCGAGCACCGCGAGCGCCGGCGAGAAGGCCGCGGTCGAGCGGATGAACAAGCTCGGCAAGCTCGAGAGCGCGGAGTTTCACGGAGTCGTCCGACCTCGTTACTGCTCGCTCAACTTTCCGGCGCTGATGGACGGCTTTGGCGCCCAGTGGGGGCGGTCGCACTTCGTTCTGGCCAACCACCTCAAGCTGAACATGTCGTTCGTGCATTCCGATTCCTTCGACATCACCGGGTCCGGCAGAGCGACGCCGGACAGTGTCCAAGCTCAGGTGGCTACCTACAGCGACATGACCCGGCTGGTCTGCAACATGCCCGACGTGATGCTGAACATGCTGGGTGACGCGGTGTCCGGCTTTCTGCGGCCGAATCAGACCTGGGCTCTCACCAAGTCGACCTACGGTTTCGGCTCGACGATGTACATCGAGGCCCAGTGCCACGCCGAGATCTACTTCAATCGCGACGTCGCGGAGATGCGGATCTGCACGCCTGAGATCGGCGGCGACGCCAAGATCCAGAAATGCATCAACGAGTTCGTGGCGAAAAACCGCTTACAGGTGAGCTACTTCGACTGATCAGAGCAGGATCTCGACGGCGCGAGTGATCGCGCCGTCGTTGGGTCGCTCCTGGGCGAAAAACCGCCAGCCTCCGCGCCTTACGCCGATGACGTACGAGTAGGTCTGCTTGTAGTCCTTGATCCCGTACAGCTTGCAGCCATTGAAGTTGGCGACGAGCTGCTCCTGGACCGAGGCGCCGGTCTCTCTCGGCAAATCCTTGTTCGGGCACTGGCACGCGCTCGAGTGTGGCTAGACGTGGGCGATCTTCGGAGGCGACGCGCTCTTGTCCAGGATCATGCAGCAGCCGCTGAGCTGACTGGTGATCATCAAGTCACAGGCGTCAGTCAGAGAATAGAAGTTCGGCGCGCCGTGCTGCGCTTGGACGATGTGCGCTCGACAGATCTCGACCTTGGCCGGGTCGTCGACATTGGGCATCACAGTGTCGAAGCGGAGGTCGTTCTTCTTCTTGCCGTAGTAGACACGCTCCTCGACCCTCGAGGCCTTGGCGGTGGAGAGCTTGATCGGGAAGGTCCTGAGGAACTTCAGCGGATCGGCCATCAGCACGTCTATCGTCGCGGGCATGACATCACTCTCCCTGGTGGGTACGGCTGCAGGCCAGTCTAGCTCGATCCGCCCCCCGCCCGCGCGAGAATCTGCGGCCGATTTCATTTCATGGCAGACTCGACGCCACTGACGAGGCCGTTCCATGGGTGTAGCAGCAGACAGGTTCGAAGCAGCCACTCCTGTCACGAGCGGCGTCACCCGCAGTCATCTGCGCGACATTCACAATGCCTGCAGGCAGATGCACACGTTCGTGATCGTACGACCCTCCACCCCGGCGACGATGCGGCTGATCGATGCGGGTTTCGCGACGAAAAGTATGGACATCCACGACAAGTCGTCCGACTGGGGCCTGACGTCCGGTTTGGTTCCGGTCGATCAAGCGTTCTCCAAGAACTGCGACGGCAAGACCCCGAACGATCGGCTTCATCCGCACGGCCATGGCGAAGCGCAGGCGGTCCATCTCGGCCTGAGGGACAGCTTCGAGAAGTTGAACGCGCAGCAGCACTTCGAGCACATGACGGATGTGCACAGCGGTCCCTGCACGGCCGCGCACGCGCTGACCAGGTATCGGCACTTCCACTGCAATGCCAAGAACGCCCGGGTCTGCTTCGTGCTGGAGCGAGGAACCGGCAAGGTCTATTGGCACTGGCGGAACAAGGCGCCAGCAGCGCTGGTCGCAGTATTGGTCTGGGGCTACAGCGGTACGCCTGTCACGGGCGACTACGACTTGTCCGACAGCTCAATCGTCGTTCGCAATCCCATGTGGTTGCACGGCGTCACGCTCGGCGTCGAGGACATGGCGGCGGCGGCCGACCAATTTCCCGACGACAAGGGTGTGAAGGCCGGCGTTGCCGAGATGAAGAAGTTGGAGGAGTCGGTCGCCGTCAAGCTTCAGCGCCTCAGGCGGGAAAAGACCGGCACCGCGTCCACGGGCCTCGCGCCCAACACCCATTGGAATGACCGGTGCAAGCAGCTCAGGTACTTCCGAGCGATCGGCCGCATGCCGGATGCAACCCAGTCGCCGGAGACACTCATGCTGCCGACCTCCGCATTCCCGAGCTCCGGCCCCGGGAGCGGAACCGAATCGCTGAAGGAAGTCACCGCGATGGGCAAGGAGATGGAGACCAAGTTCGGACGCACCGGCTTCGTGCAGGAAGACGGCCATGTCTCACTCGTCGATCGGTCCGTTGGCGGCTCGAGCAAGGGACGCGTGCAATCGCTGGTTCGCGACTGGGAGAGGCGCAAAGGCTAGGCAGAGCCTCGGGTCGCCGTGGGCTCTCCTTCGACGAGCACAGCGTCCGCGACGAGCGTGTCGATCACGGGATCGAGCTCGGCGCGCGCCGCCGACACCAGGCCCGCCAGCGCAGCGCGCGTGCGCGGCTCACGCGCGGCGTCGAGGAGCCGGGCCAACGCGCGTGATAAGCGCTCGACTTCGACCGCGCGCAGCTGGAAAACCGCGGCGGTCGACGCTGCGCGCACGAGCAGTGTCTCGTCGGACGCAGGCGCGAGCTGGAGTAAGGGCAGCTCTGCGTGCGCATCGAGCGCAGCGCGAAGCCGCTCCGCGAGCTCGAGCGATCCGCCCGGGAGCTTCGCGAGCGAGGCCCAGGGCGAGAGCGCGACCTCGTCCGGCGACAGCACCGGCGCGCTGCGCAGCTCGCGGCGCGCGCGCGCGAGCGCGGTCTCGAGCGCGACCAACGCGCGCAATGGCTCTGGCTGCTTGCGCGTACACCGCGCTGCGTACCCCGCGAACGCGAGCGGCAGGCTCTGGTCCGCGCGCACCGCGGCGTGGAATTCGTCCGACGCCGTGAACGCATCGACATCGAGCCCCGCGGCGCGCGAGAGCGCGAACTCGCTCGAGACGTTGGCGAGGAACTGCGTGCGGCGCTTGCCGTCGCGATCCGCCGCGATCGCGACGGGGTCGGCGGCGCAGAGCAGACACAGCTCTCCGGCGCCGAGCTCCGCGACCGCGGCCGGCTCGCCCGCGCGCAGTCGCGCGGCGAAGTCCGGATCGAGCTGCATGCGGAAGAGCGTGCGCTGGATCTGGCGGTGGTTCATCCCAATACGGTGCGCAGGCGCTCGAAGACCGGCACGACCTGGTCGGCGCGGTTGCGCTCGCACTCGAGAACGAGCGCGCGCAGGTTGCGCGTGCGCGGCAACACGGCTTCGAGAATGCGCCAGGTGTCGGCGAGCGGCGCCGGCGAATGATCGTCGTCGACGAACCTGCGCCCGCCGGCCTCGAACTCCGTCGCGCCCGCGACGTGGATCTCGACCACGCGCTCGAGCGGATAGCCATCGAGTCCGTCGAGCGGCGCGCGGCCCGTCGCGCGTTGGTAGATCGCCAGGTGCGCGACGTCGAGCAGGAGCCCGCAATCGGCGCCCTCCGCGACGCGCGCGAAGTAGTCGAGCAGGTGCAGGTCTCCGAGGTACACGTGCGCGGGCGGATTCTCGGGCAGCACCTCGAAGCCGGTCGCCTCGCGCATGAAGCGCACGTTGCGCGCCATCTCGCGCGCGGATTCCGCGCACAAGACTGGGGGCAACAGTACGCCGTGGCCGCGCTCGCGCGGGCCGAGATGCCAGAGCCCGGCGTCGCCGCAGAGCCACGCAGCGCCGAGCGAGCGCGCCTGCACGCGCGTCGCCTCGAGCCAGTCGTCCGACAGGCTTTCGCGCTCCTCGAGGTTCGCGTCCAGGAAGTGATACGTGGTGGGCCAGCCGGCCTCGACCCAGGCGCGCGCGTCCAGGTCGACACCCCGCTCGAGATCCGCGCCGATCTCGAGAAAGCCCACCAGCTCAGGCCGCGCGCGCCGCAGCGCCAGCACGTCGAGCCCGAAGTGGCGCGCGCCGAACTCGGTCGAGATGCCGACACCAAGCCGCGGCAGACCCGCGACGCGCTCCGCGAAAGCCGCGCTCATCCCGCGGGCACGAGCTCCACTGGGATCTCCGTGAAGCTGCGGAAGACCAGGCTCCGGTGCAGCGGCAGCGGCTCGGACGTGGTGAGCGCGAAGCTGCGCGTGTGTTGCAGGAGTGCGCGCAGGGCGATCTGCGCCTCGAGTCGCGCCAGGTTCGAGCCCAGGCAGTAGTGCGTGCCGAAGCCGAACGCCAGGTGGCGGTTCTCCTTGCGGCCGACGTCGAAGCGATCCGGCTCGCGAAATACCGACACGTCGCGGTTCGCCGAGCCGAGCCAGCTGATCACCATCTCGCCCTCGCGCACCTTCTCGCCGCAGAGCTCCACGTCGCGAGTCGCGCGGCGCGGATCGAGCTGCACCGGGGAGGAGAAGCGCAGCACCTCCTCGATCGCCGACGGGATCAGCTCCGGCTCGCGGCGCAGGCGCTCGAGCTCGGCGGGGTGTTCGAGCAGCGTCAGCACGGTGTTCCCGATCAGCGTCGTCGTGGTCTCGTTGCCCGCGACGAGCAGCAGGATCAGCATCTGCAGGAGCTCGTCGAACGAGAGCTTCGAGCCCTCGAGCTCCGCCTGCGCAAGCCCGGTCAGCAGGTCCTCGCGCGGGTCCGTCCGCCGCGCCTCGACCAAGCGCCGGAAGTACTCGCCGAGCTCCTCGACGATCGCGCGATTGCGCGCAAAGGTCGCGCGGTCGGGCGGCGCGAGCAGCCCGGCGCCGAGCGTCTCGACGAGCTTGTCCGACCAGTCCTTGAAGCGCGCGTTGTCTTCGGTCGGCACGCCGATGATCTCGGCGATGATCGTGACGGGCAGCGGATACGTCAGCGCTTGCACCAGATCGACGCTGCGCTGCGCGAGTGCGGCCTCGAGCAGCTGATCCGCGATCTCGATCATGCGCGGCTCGAGCCGGCGGATGATCTTCGGCGTGAAGGCCTGATTCACGAGACCCCGCAGGCGCTCGTGTTCGGGCGGGTCGGTGCCGAGCATGCTCGGCGCGCGGTCCTCGAGCTCGGGGAAGTCGGCGGGTGGCGGGAACCGGCTCGACCAGGTGCTCGCGTCGCGCAGCACCTCGACCGTATCCGCGTAGCGGAAGATCGAGAAAACCGGCAGACCGGCGTGGCGGTGGATGCCGAGCTCGCGGCCGCGGGCGTAAGACGGGAACGGATTGCGGCGCGTGGAGTCGTCGAACGGATTGAACTCGAAGGGTGTGCTCATCGCGCGATTGTACTCCCGGCGCGCGGCTAGCATCCCGCGCATGTCCGCCGAGCCCCGCCGCGCCCCGCTCTGGATGCAGCTCTGCTACGGCGTGGGCGACGTGGGCGTCGCGCTCGCGACGAGCGCCATCGGCAGCTACCTGATGTTCTTCCACACCGACCTCACCGGGCTCGGCGTCGCGACGGCGGGCTTGGTTCTGGGCGCAGGTCGCGTCTGGGACGCGCTGAACGATCCGCTGGTCGGCTATCTCTCCGATCGCACGCGCACGGGCTTGGGCCGACGTCGCCCGTGGTTCGCGATCGCGGCGCTCCCGCTCGGTGTCTCGGTCTTCGCGCTCTTCGCGCCGCCGGCCCTCGAGCGCGCGCGGCGGCGCGTTCTTCGGCTTCTGGTCCTTCGCGCTCAAGCTCGCGGCCGGCGCGGGACCGCCGCTCGTCGGCGGCGTGCTCGGGGCGCTGGGTTACGTGCCCAACCAGACGCAGTCGCCGCAGGTCATCCTGGCCATGCGCGCGCTCTACGGGCCGATTCCGGCCGTCTTCTTCATCGCCGCAGCGATCGTCTTCTGGCGCTTCCCGCTCTCGCGCACGGCGCACGCGGAGATCCGGCGCGCGCTGCACGAGCGCCGCGCGGGCGCGCCGAGCGCCGGATCAGCCGCGCGGCTCCGCTCGGGCCGCGTGGCCCGTGGCCGTGACGGCCGAGACGACCTCGCGCAGGTGCTCCGCGCCGCGCGTCTCGAGCACGAACTCGACTTCGGCTTCGCTCGAGGGCGCGCGGGCGAAGGCGCGCTCGTGCAGGACCTCGACGACGTTCGCGCCGGCGCTCGCGATCGCCGAGGTCACCTGGGCGAGCGCACCCGGCACGTCGCGAATGCGCACGACCACGCGCGCCAGTCGCTCGGTGCGCGCGAGCCCGCGCTCGATCACGTGCGCGAGCACGAGCATGTCGATGTTGCCGCCGGAGAGGACGATTCCAACCCGGCGCCCGGCGAAGATCGCCGGGTGCGCGAGCACGGCCGCGAGGCCCGCCGCGCCCGCGCCCTCGACGACGGTCTTCTCGATCTCGAGCAGCAAGAGCACCGCGGCCTCGAGCGCCTCCTCGTCGGCGAGCAGGATCTCGCGCACGTGCTGGCGGATGATCGGCAGCGTGCGCGCGCCTGGCGCCTTCACGGCGATCCCGCCGGCGATCGTGGCGACGCCGCAATGGATCGGCTCTCCGGCTAGCGCCTGGCGCATCGACGGGAAGCGCGCGGCCTGGACGCCGAAGATCGCGAGCTCGGCGCGCAGCGCGTGCGCGGCGATCGACATGCCCGAGATCAGCCCGCCACCGCCGACGGGCACGACGAGCGCGTCGAGGTTCGGCTCCGCGGCGAGCATCTCCAGCGCGGTCGTGCCCTGCCCCGCGATCACCTGCGGGTCGTCATAGGGGTGCACGAACACGAGCCCGCGCTCGCGCTCGAGCGCGTGCGCGATCTGGCTGGCGTCTTCGAGCGTCTCGCCCTCGAGCACGACCTCGGCGCCGAATGCGCGTGTGTGCTCGACCTTGGTCGTCGGCGCAAAGCGCGGCATGACGACGACGGCGCGGATGCCGAGCCGCTGGGCGTGATACGCGACGCCCTGCGCGTGGTTGCCGGCCGACATCGCAATCACGCCCGCGGAACGCTGGCCCGGCGAGAGCGAGTGCAGCTTCGTGAGCGCGCCCCGCTCCTTGAACGACGCCGTGAACTGCAGGTTCTCGAACTTCAGGAAGACCTCGCAGCCCGCGATCTTCGAGAGCGTGCGCGAGTGCAGGCACGGCGTGCGTTCGACCGAGCCGTGGATGACCGCCGCAGCCGCGCGCACCTCGCTGATGCCGATCTCGCTCATCGCGACCGAGTGTATACTGCGTCGAGCCAAAGCCCCGTACGGAGGATCCGCCCGATGAAGCTCGCGACCTTCACCCAGGCCGGCTCGACGCGCATCGGCGTCGTGCGCGGCGAGGAGGTGGTCGATCTGTCCACCGCCGCGCCCGAGCTGCCGCGCGACATGATCGGCTTCCTGGCCGCGGGACCGCGCGCGCGGCAACGCGCCGGCGAGGCTTCGACCGCGGGCGGCGCGCACATCGCGCTCGCCGACGTGAAGCTCGAGTCGCCGATCCTGCGCCCGCCAAAGCTCCTGGCGATCGGGCTGAACTACGCCGACCACGCGGCCGAGACCGGCCAGGCTCAGCCGAAGTTCCCGATCGTCTTCAACAAGCAGTCGACCTGCGTGATCGGGCCCTATGACGAGGTCCACCTGCCGCGCGTCTCCACGGCGCTCGACTACGAGGGCGAGCTCGCCTTCGTGATCGGCAAGCGCTGCCGGCACGTGCCGCGCGCGCGCGCACACGAGGTGATCGCGGGCTACTGCGTCCACGACGACGTCTCGGTTCGCGACTGGCAGCTGCGCGTGCCGACCTGGACGATGGGGAAGTCGTTCGACACGCACGGGCCGCTGGGCCCGTGGCTCACCACCAGCGACGAGGTCGGTGATCCGCACGGGCTCTCGATCCGCACGCTCGTGAACGGCGAACCGCGGCAGAGCTCCAACACCAAGGAGCTGATCTTCGACTGCTACGCGCTGGTCGAGCACCTGACGACCGCCTTCACGCTCGAGGTCGGCGACGTGATCGCGACGGGCACACCGGCGGGGGTGGGGATCGGCATGAAGCCCCCGCGCATGTTGAAGGCGGGCGACGTCGTGCGCATCGAGATCGGCAATCTCGGCTTCATCCAGAACGAGATCGTGCCCGAGCCCGAAGAGACCGCGCGCTTCTAGCGCACGCGAAGGAGCCCCATGAAGTACGGCATCTCGCTCTTCCCGACCGACGCGTCGATCTCGCCGGTCGAGCTCGCCAAGGCCTGCGAGGCGCGCGGCTTCGAGTCGATCTGGTTTCCGGAGCACTCGCACATTCCGGCTTCGCGGCGCACGCCGTTTCCCGCGGGCGGCGACCTGCCCAAGCAGTACTACGACGTCTTCGAGCCCTTCATCTCGCTCGCCGCGGCCGCCGCGGTCACGAAGACACTCAAGCTCGCGACGGGCGTGTGTCTCGTCGTGCAGCGCGACCCGATCCAGACCGCGAAAGACGTCGCCACGCTCGACCGCGTCTCGAACGGCCGCTTCCTGTTCGGGATCGGCGGCGGTTGGAACGCCGAAGAGATGGAGAACCACGGCACGAGCTACAAGACGCGCTTCTCGCTGATGCGCGAGCGCGTGGCCGCCATGAAGGCGATCTGGACGCAGTCGAAGGCCGAGTACCACGGCAAGCTCGTGAACTTCGATCCGATCATGACCTGGCCCAAGCCCGTGCAGAAGCCCCACCCGCCGGTGCTCGTCGGCGGCGGCTGGCCCGGCGCCGCGAAGCGCGCGATCGAGTACGGTGACGGCTGGATGCCGATCAACATCCCCGGTCGCCTGATCCGCCGCATCCCCGAGTTCTGGTCGACCGCCAAGGCCGCGGGCCGCGAGCCGAGCAACCTCGAGCTCTCGATCTTCGGCATGGGCCCCGACGCCGAGGAGATCGCGAAGTTCCAGGACGCCGGCGCGAGCCGCGTGGTGTTCATGCTGGCGTCGGATCCGGCAGAGAAGATCCTGCCGCAGCTCGACAAGCTCGCGGAGCTGGCGCGCACGCGCGGTTGATCTAGGGGGCGCCCGGAGAGAAGCCGGCGACGCGCTTGTAGCGCGCGGCGATCTCGGCGAGCTCGCCAGGCGCGAAGACGTCCTCGACGCGGGCGAAGCCGCCGGGCGCGCGCTCCTCGGCCAGATCGAGCACGCACTCCGGGCCGTGTCGGCGATTCGACAGCACGACCTGCGCCGTGGCCGGACGGCGCTGCGCCTCGTAGCGGGCGAGCGCGGCGTCGGCATCGCGCTCCTCGGCGAGCGCGTCAGCGAGCGCGCGGGCGTCGAGGATCGCCTGCGAGGCGCCGTTCGAGCCGATCGGGTACATCGGGTGGGCGGCGTCACCGAGAAGTGTTACGCGGCCGCGCGTCCAGCACGAGAGCGGATCGCGGTCGACCATCGGAAACTCGAAGACGTCGACGGCTCTGCGGATCAGCGCCGGGACATCCAGCCAGTCGAAGCGCCAGTCCGCGAACGCGGGCAGGAAGTCCGCAAGCGCGCCGGGGCGGTTCCAGTCCTCGCGCGCCGGCGTCTCGCCGCGCTCGCGATGCAGCTCGGCGATCCAGTTGACCACACAGAGCCCGTCGTCCGCCGGCTCGCTGATCGGATACGCGACGAACTTCCGCAACCGCGATCCCACCATCACCATCGAGCGGCCGGTGAGGAAAGGCCGCGCGCGGCTGGTCGCGCGCCAGAGGACGTTGCCGTTCCAGCGCGGCGCGCCCTCGTCGGGGTGGAAGTGGCGGCGCACCGCGGAGTGGATGCCGTCCGCGCCGATCAGGATCTCGCCGCGCTCATCGCTGCTGCGGCCCGTGTCGCGCTCCGCAAAGCGCGCGCGCACCGAGCGCGAGTCGTCGGTCGAGAACGCCTCCAGGTGCCAGCCGGTGCGCACGGCGTCGTCGCCGAGTCGCCGCCGCACGAGCGCGAGCAGCGCGAGCTGGAGCGCGCCGCGGTGCACGGAGAGCTGCGGCGTCGGGTAGCCCGCGTCGAGCCCGCGCGGCTCGCGCCAGATCCGCTGGCCGTGGCGGTTGAAGTAGCACAGCTCCGCGGTGCGCACGCCGAGCGGCGCAAGCTCGTCGAGCGCGCCGAGCGCCGCCAGCTCGGCCGTCGCATGGGGCAGCAGGTTGATGCCGACGCCGAGCGGCGCGAGCTCGCGCACGGACTCGAACACGCGCACGTCGATGCCGCGCTGGTGCAGCGCGAGCGCGAGGCTCAGTCCCCCGATGCCGGCGCCTGCGATCAGTACCTTCATCCGAGCTCGCAGGATACGCTGTCGGCCGATGGATGATCCCAGCGCCCCCGGTCTCGAGTTCGTCGCCAGCGTCGCAATCCCGCTGCGCGATCCCCCCTCGGCTCCGGCCGCAGCGCGCGCGGCACGCGCCAGCGGATCACGGCTCGAGCGGAACCGTGAGCGGCCCGCAGCTCTCCGGCCGCGGTCGGCCCGAGCGGCGTGGAGCTGCGCGGGTACAGGCTGACGTGAGCGGGGCTCAGACCGCGTCGAGCAGCTCCGCGCGCATGCGCGCGTACTCGTCGGCGTCGAGCAGCCCGCGTCGCCACAGACGCTCGACACGGGCGAGTGTACGCGCCACGTCCGCGCCGTTCGCGGCCTCGGCGTCGAGCTCGGGGGTCTCGAGCTCTGCGCGGAGCGCCTGGGCGAGCGCCCAGGTCGCCGCGCCCGAGAGCGCGATCTGTGCGACCGCGCCGCCAATCGAGCCGATCCCCGGCAGGATCTTGAGGGCGCTTGCGGCCGCGCGCGGCAGTGCGGCGCCGAGCAGCCCGATCGCAAGCGCACCCTGCGCGCCGACGTCCACGCGCGCGCCGTACAGGCGAGCGAGCTTGCGCAGCAGCGAGAGCTGCACGGCCGTCACGGCGATCAGGTCGACGATCGGAATCGGAATCGCCGCGGCCGCGGCGGACCCGGCCACGTGCTCGCTGATCAGCTCATCCGCGCGCGCGCGAATCTGCATGGACAGATCCTCCCGATCGCATTCATCCAGGAGTGGAGCAACGACCATGCCGGCGCGCGCGGCGCCAGGCCCGCGCGCCGTGCGAGTCAGGCGCAGCACCGCGCCGACAGGCGCAGGATTCCGCTGACGTCGCGGAGACGGCTAGACTCCGGCCGCATGGCTGCCGTCCCCAGACCCGTCGTCGCGAACGCCAGCGGCGAGATCAGCGACGTCGCCGGCTTGCGCGCCGCCGCGCGCGCCGGTTCGGACGTTTTTCCGCTCGATCCCGCGGAGCTCGTGCCGCTGCCCGAGGCGAGCCGTCTGATGTTCCTGCCCGGGCGAACGCCGCTCGCCTATGCGCCGCGCGCGGCCGCGCCCGAAGCGCTCGACGGCGCGCTCGCCGTCGCCGCGTTCCTGCCGCCGGGCTGGACGGCGTTCTCGCTCTCGGCCTACCGGCGCGAGGCGCACGCGCCCCTGCTGCCGCTCTACGCCTACACCAGCGTGTGCTGGTACAAGGGCCGCTTCTGCGTGCCTGCGCGTCGGGTCGACGACGACCCCAAGCACGATCCCGAGTCGTTCTCGCCGGCCGAGGTCGAGAAGCGCGTCGTGGAGCTGCGCGCGAAGCTCCCGAACAACCGCCTGCTCGCTCACCTCGGCGCGCGCTGCGCGCTCGAGTGGGGCTGTCCGAACGCGCAGAACCTGTTCTTGCAGCGCTGGGAGGCGCCGATCGCGGTCTCGCGCGCGTGCAATGCGGTCTGCCTCGCCTGCATCTCCGAACAGCCCGACGACACGGTTCCCTCGCCGCAACAGCGCATCGAGTTCCTGCCGAGCCAGGACGAGATCCTGGAGCTCGCGCTTCCGCACCTCGAGCGCGCGCCGCGCGCGATGATCAGCTTCGGGCAGGGCTGCGAGGGCGAGCCGCTCCTGCAGGCCGAGCTGATCGAGCGCGCGATCCGCGCGATCCGCGCGCGCACATCGCGCGGCACGCTGCACCTCAACACCAACGGCAGTCGGCCGGACGCCGTCGCGCGACTCGCCGACGCCGGCCTCGACAGCATCCGGGTTTCGCTGAACAGCGCGCGGCCCGAGGCGTATACGCCTTACTACCGGCCGCGAACCTACGCCTTCGCCGACGTCGTCGCGGCGCTCGGCGAGGCGCGCGCGCGCGGGCTGTTCACGAGCTTGAATTACCTTTCGTTTCCCGGCGTCAGCGATCGCGTGGACGAGGCGGAGGCGCTGGAGCGGCTCGTGCGCGAGACGGGCGTGCGCATGATCCAGTGGCGCAATCTGAACGTCGACCCGGATTGGTACGCCGACGTACTCGGGCGCGACTCGCGCTCGCCGCGCCTGGGCATGCCGGCCCTGTTCGAGCGCGTTCGCGCGGCGATTCCCGAGCTCCGCTTCGGCTACTTCAATCCGCCCGCCGAAGACTGGAGATGAGATGCGATCGCTCCTGCTGCTGACTCTTCTCTGTGTCGCGACGCTCGCGCGCGCCGAGGAAGCCGCCCCGCCCCGCCTGCGCTCCACGCCCGAGCAACGCGACGACTTGGGTGTGACGGTGTACTCCGGAGGCTTCGGCCTGATTCGCGAGACGCGCAGCTTCGCGCTCAGCAAAGGCCGCTCCGAGCTCGAGTTCGCCGGCGTCGCCGGCACGATCCAGCCCGAGACCGTGCAGGTGCACGTCGTCGGCGCGGCGCCAGGATTGCGCGTGCTCGAGCAGAGCTACCAGTACGACCTGCTCTCGCCGACCAAGCTGCTCGAGAAGTACGTCGGGCGGAACGTCCGCGTGCTGCGCTGGAGCGAGGCGAAGGGCCGTGACGAGGAGCGCGATGCAGTGGTGCTGTCCGCGGGCGAGCCGCCGATCCTGCGCATCGGCGACGAGATCAGCTGGGCGTTCCCCGGGCGCATCTCGTTCCCCGAGATTCCCAAGACGCTGATCGCGAAGCCGACGCTCGTCTGGCTGGTCGACAGCCCTGCGGAGCGCCAGAAGATCGAAGTCTCCTATCTCGCGAATCAGCTGTCGTGGAAGGCCGACTACGTGCTGGTCGTGAACGATGCCGACAGCGCGGGCGATCTGAACGGCTGGGTCACGCTCGACAATCAGAGCGGCTCGGCCTACGCGAACGCCAAGGTGCAGCTGGTCGCCGGCGACGTGAACCGGATTCGCGCGGCGCTGTACAAGGACCGGATGGTGCTGGCCGCCGAGTCGCGCGCCGCGATGGCGCCGCCGCAGTTCCGCGAGGAGGGTCTCTTCGAGTACCACCTGTACACGCTCGAGCGGACCACGACGCTGCTCGAGAACGAGCAGAAGCAGATCGCGCTGCTCGAGGCGAGCGGCATCAAGCTCGCCAAGCGCCTGGTGCTGCGCGGCGAGCCGGCGTACTTCCGCATGCAGACAGGGGAGCTCGGCGCGACGTCGAAGGTCGCCGTCTCGCTCGAGTTCGAGAACCGCGCAAGCGAGAAGCTCGGCATGCCGCTGCCCAAGGGCATCGTGCGCGTGTACAAACGCGACAAGTCCGGTGGTCGCCAGTTCCTGGGCGAGGACGAGATCGACCACACCCCGCGCGACGAGCGCGTGCGCATCCGCGTGGGCGACGCCTTCGACGTGGTCGGCGAGCGCAAGCAGATGGACTACAAGGTGATCGGCTCGTGCCGCAGCGAGAGCGCCTGGCAGATCGATTTGCGCAACCACAAGGACGAGAAGGTCGAGGTCGACGTCGTGGAGCCGGCGTCCGGAGACTGGGAGATCGTCTCGTCGAGCCAGAAGGCGACCAAGGAGGACGCGCGCACCTTCAGCTTCCGCGTGCCGGTACCGGCGCGCGGCACGGCGCGCGTCGAGTACCGCGTGCGGGTGCGGTATTGCTAGCGCTCGGGCGCCTGCGCGAAGCGCTCGACGCGCTCTACGAGGACCTCGGATGATCGGGGCAAGCGCAGTGCGCAGTGAGCCGAAGGCGAACGGAGTGCGGGTGGCGCGCGGCCGTCCGCGCGCCGGGGCCCGCTAGGACGCGCGTGGCCGACGCGGCGACCTTCCTCGATGAGCAGCGTCCGTTCCGCCGCGGCGAGATCGCCCTCGCGCGCCGCGCCGTCGACGACCCGATGTTCATGGTGCCGCGCGACCTCGAGTGTCTGCGTTACGCGATCCGGCTCGCGCAGCTCTCGAGCATCGGCGCCGAGCCCGACGCGCTGATCGATCGGATCGGCTCGTTCCGCCTGCGGCTCCTGCAGCTGCTCGCGCCGGTTCTGCCGACCGAGCCCGACGAGATCGACGCGCGCGATCTGCACGCGCTCCTGCCCAAGGTGGTGCGGCTGGTCGACGAGGCGCGCGCGCTCGTGGTGCGCGGCGGGCTCGCAGACGAAGCCGGGCTCGACGCCGAGATCGCGCACAAGCGACTGGTCCTCGTGCTCGGCGGCGCGGCCGGCTCGGGCTACGTCTTCCTGGGCGCGCTGGTCCGGCTCGAGGCGATGGGCCTGCGACCCGCGTACCAGGTCGGCTGCAGCGTGGGGTCACTGCTCGGTGTCATCCGCGGGCGGCGACCCGTCTTCGATCTCGACGAGGTCTTCGAGGACATCCGGCTCTTGCGCGCGACCGCGGTCTTCCGCCCCGCTCGGCTGGTCGCGCGCTTCGGCCTGCCCGCCGCGCTGCGCCTCGATCTGCATCGCGCGCTCGACCCGCTCTTCACGAGCGCCGACGGCCACGCCTTGCGCCTGCGCGAGCTCGCGATCCCGACCGACGTGCTCGCGACGGGCCTCGGTCCGGGCGCGCTGCTCGGCGCGAGCGGCGACTTCGCGCGCATGGTCGACGCGGAGCTCTCCGGCGCCGAGGCGCTGCGCGATCTGCCCGGCTCCGTGCTCGCGCGCGTGGTCTCGGCGCTCGTCGCGCTGGCGATGAGCCGCCGCGCGCTCGTGCCGGTCTTCTTCGGCGCGGACGCGGCGACGGCCGAGCTGCCCGCGCTCGACGCCGCCGGTTTCTCGGCCGCGATTCCGGCGCTCTTGCAGTACGACCCGCCCGACGACGACGTCGAGACCGCGCAGATCCTCGACCGGATCTTCGCCGCGCACCGGCTCTCGGCGCTGGTCGACGGCTCGCTCGCGAGCATCGTGCCAGCGCGCTATGCGTGGGAGGCAATCGAGGCGGGCCGCATCGGCACGCGCAATACCGCGATCGTGGCGCTCGACGCGTTGGCTTCGAGCGGCGGCGCCAATGCGATCTTCACGCCGGCGCTGCGCGCGCTCTCCGGCACCGCGCACCGCGACAAGCCGTTCTGGGACCTGCACGTCGCCTTCCGCCGGCCACCGCCGCTGCTCGAGCTCTTCCCGACCGAGGCCCGGCTGCGCGCGGCGGCCGTGCACGGCGAGCGCGAGTTCGAGCCGACCGCCCGGCTGCTGCGCGCGCTGCTCGCGCCTCTCGGAGCCTGGCGCGAGCTCAGGTCGGCGTCTTGAGCCGCTCGATCTCGCGCTTCAGGATCTGGCGCGTGATCGCGATCGCGCAGGCGTAGGTCGAGTCGGTCCCGAAGCTGCCGAGACTCTTGGAGAGCAGTGACTGGCGACGGCTGTATGGCGTGTCCGACGCGTAGTGCAGGATGCCGACGGCGAAGCCCGTGCGCTCCGACAGACTCACGACCTCGTCGTTCGGGTGCCGGCGCGGATCGACGAGCTCGTAGACCGCGGACAGATACGGCCCCGCCTCCATCTCGAGCACGCTGTAGCCCTCGCGGTAGAACACGCCCATGTAGTTCGGGTTCTGCAGAAACGCGCCGCGCACGGTGACGGCCTTCTGATTGTCGAGCACGCTGCCGTGCGTGAGCCAGGGCGCGACGTCGTCGAAGGCGAAGGCGTTGCGCAACAGATAGGTGTTGTCCGAGTGCTCGTCGTGCACGACGCGCGAGATCATCACGTCGCCGATCTGCCCGTTCAGCGTCGCCGCCTTGCCCATCACGTACAGGCCGAGCAGCGCGCCAGCGCCCTGGCCCAGGCGCGAGAGCAGGTGATACGCCGCGAACCCGAGCGGGTAGTCGATGTTGACGATGCGCGCGTCGCTCGCGCGCAGCCACTCGAGCCCGGGCATGCGCAGGCGCGGATCGAGCCGCTCGGGCCGAAGCCGCGCGAGCTCGATCACCTGCGCCTGCACGTCGATCTGCGCCGGATCGCCCGCGCTCTCGATGCCTGACTCGGCGTCCCACGCCTGCACGCGCTCGAGCGCCGCGGGCAGCGCGTGCACGTAGCCGCGCAGCGCGTGGTAGAGCAGGTTCGGCGCCGCGGGCGAGCCGTCGGCGAGCTGGCGCTCGAGCTCGGGCAGCGACGGATCGTGCGGATCGCGCCGGGCCGCGGCGACGAGCTCGTCGCGGTGCGCGAGTGCGTAGCCGCCGAGCAGGTTCGCGAGCGAGTGCGTGTTCGACGATACGAAGTACACCGGCGGGCGTTGCGGGCGGGCTTCATGCAGGTAGACGCGCTCGATGCCCTGCCACCACTGATCGGCGGCGTGCTGATAGGCGGAGAACGAGCCCGCGAGCAGGCGCACGCGCAGATCGAGACGTCGCGCCGCGACCGCGGCGAGCGCCTTCTCCGGCTCAGCGCCGAGCGCCTCGCGCAGGCGCGCGAAGTCGGCCTCCGAGAGCCCGAGCGCGTGCGCCAGATCGATCGACTTGCGCGCCGGATCGCCGGCGCCGCGCGGAGCCGCGCCCGACGCGATCAAGTCGTGCATCTTGTTCCATTCGATCTGGTACGCGGTGAGGATCGGCACGAGGTCCTCGATGTCCGACGTGCTCGCCACGTACGCCGCGAGCGTCTCCGCCCCATCCCAGCGCAAGAGCCGGCGCCGGCCGCGCGTGCGAACGCGCTGCCAGCTGCGCGCGGCGAAGCCGAAGCTCGCGTAGGTGTCGTCGCTCTGACCGAGCACGACGCGTACGACGCTCGGCATGCACTCCGGCAGCCGCCCCGCGGCGTAGGCGAACGCGCCGACGTCGATCGCGGCCTCGCGCGCACCCAGGTGCAGGCTCGAGTTCGAGAAGGAGTGCGCCTCCTCGAACGCGCGCACCCGCACCTCGCCGGTGCTGCGCAGGAGCGAATACACCGTGCGCAGGTAGAGAGCGATCTCGTTGGTCGTGGTATCGGGCTTCTGGCGCTCCATCCTGCCCTCTCGATCGGAGTGCGCAGAAATCTACCAAAGGCCGCCGGATCCTCCCCGCGTGTATGATTCCCGACATGTTGGATTACGAGTCGTACGATGCGCTCGGCTTGGCGGAGTTGGTGCGCAAGGGCGAGACGAGTGCCGAGGAGCTGCTCGAGGCGGCGCTCGCGCGGGTGGAATCCCGCAACCCGGCGCTGAACGCCGTGAACATGGTCTGGGCCGATTACGCGCGCGCGGCGCTGCGCGCCGGGCTGCCCGAGGGGCCGTTCCGCGGCGTGCCCTTCCTGCTCAAGGACCTGCACGCCCAGGTGGCCGGCCAGCCGATCAGCTTCGGCTCGCGCCTGTTCGCGCGCTTCGTCTCGGAGACCGACAGCGAGATCTCGCTTCGCTACCGGCGGGCGGGCCTGGTGATCTTCGGGCGCACGGCATCGCCCGAGTTCGGCCTGACCGCCACGACGGAGTCGACGCTCTGGGGAGAGACGCGCAATCCCTGGAATCTCGAGCACACGTCGGGGGGTTCGTCAGGGGGCGCGTCGTCCGCGGTCGCGGCCGGCATCCTGCCCGCGGCGCACGCGAGCGACGGCGGCGGCTCGATCCGCATCCCTGCGTCGTGCTGCGGCCTGTTCGGTCTGAAGCCGACACGCGCGCGTGTTCCGTCCGGTCCCCACCAGGGCGAAGGCTGGGGCGGCATGAGCACCGCGCACGCGGTCTCGCGCTCGGTGCGCGACAGTGCGGCGCTGCTCGACGCGACCGAAGGTCCCGACCAAGGCGCGCCGTATCAGCCGCCCGCGCCCGAGCGGCCGTATCTCGAAGAGGTCATGCGCGCGCCCGGTCGGCTGCGCATCGCCGTGCAGACGGAGAGCTTCAACGGCGCACCGACGCACCCCGACTGCCGCGACGCCGCGCTCGATGCGGCGAAGCTGTGCGAATCACTCGGCCATCAGGTCGAGCTCGCGCGGCTCGCGGTCGATGCGCCCGCGCTCGGCCGCGCCACGCAAGTGCTGATCGCCGCGAACGTGCAGGCCACGAGCGAGGACGCCGCCGCTGCGCAGGGTCGCGCGCTCGGCACGGATCTGGTCGAGAACATCACGTTCTTCATGGTCCAGGGCGCACGCGCCGCGAGCGCCGCCGACTACGCGCGCGCGGTGCGCACGATCCACGCCGCCGGACGAACCGTCGAGAGCTTCCTCGCGCGCTACGACGTGCTGCTTACACCGACGATGGCCACGCCGCCGCTTGCGATCGGAGAGCTCGCGCTCTCGAATCCGCCCTCGGCGGAGTACATCGCGCGGCTCTCGGCCTGCACCGCCTTCACGCAGCTCTTCAACGCCGGCGGTCAGCCGGCGATGAGCGTGCCGCTGGCGTGGAGCTCTGCCGGACTCCCGCTCGGCGTGCAGTTCGCCGCGCGCTTCGGCGACGAAGCCACCCTCTTCCGCCTGGCCGGCCAGCTCGAGCAGGCGCGGCCGTGGCGCGATCGGCGGCCGGCGCTCGCGGGGCGCTAGGCCCGGCTCGTGAAGCGCACGCCCTGCTCTCTCGCGGCGCTCGGCCAGGTGAATGCGCTCGGCAAGACGAACGCCGAGATCGCGCCGCGCTTGTTCGCCGGGGATACCTCCGGGCTCGTGCTGCGCGACGACCTGGTGCCCGGGCGCAGCCTGCTCTTCGGCGCCGTGCGCGATCCGTTGCCCGAGATCCCGGCGCGGCTCGCGCGCTTCGCCTGCCGGAACAACCGACTCGCGCTCGCGGCGCTCGAGCAGATCGGGGCTGAGGTCGACGCAGCGCTCTCGCGCTTCGGGCGCGCGCGCATCGGCATCGTCGTGGGCACGAGCACCTCCGGTGTGGGCGACGCGGAAGAGGCGATCGCCGTGCGCGAACGGACGGGCGCGCTCGCGCGCGAGTTCGACTACGCGCAGCTCGAGTTCGGCGGGCTCGCGGGCTTCCTCGCCGAGGCGACGGGCGCGCGCGGTCCGGCCTACACGCTGTCGACCGCCTGCTCCTCCGGAGCGCGCGCGCTCGCGTCGGCGCGCAGCCTGGTCGCACTGGGTTACTGCGACGCGGTGATCTCGGGCGCGGCCGATTCGCTCTGCGGGCTGACGGCGAACGGCTTCGCGTCGCTGGGCGCCCTCTCCGAGCGCGTCACCAATCCGTGTAGCCGCAATCGCGACGGCCTCACGCTCGGCGAAGGCGCCGCGCTCTTCCTCGTGACGAGCGACCCGGGCGGGGTGCAGCTCCTCGGGGTGGGCGAATCGAGCGAGGCGCACCACATCTCGGCGCCGGACCCCGAGGGGAACGGCGCGGAGGCGGCCATGCGCGGCGCGCTCACCGACGCCGGCCTCTCCCCCGGGGACATCGCCTATCTCAACCTGCACGGCACGGGTACGCCGCAAAACGACCCGATGGAGTGCGCGGCGGTGGCGCGAGTATTCGGCACCGGGCTCCCGTGCAGCTCGACCAAGGCGCTGATCGGGCACGCGCTCGGGGCGGCGGGCGCGCTCGAAGCGGCGTTCTGCTGGCTCGCGCTCGCAGGGCGCTCCCGCGGCGAGCTCCCGCTCCCGCCGCACGTCTTCGATGGCGAGCGCGATCCCGCGCTGGCCCCGATCCGCCTCACGATCAAGGGCGAGACGGCGCGTATCGGCGCGCACCCGCGCGTGATGACGAACTCGTTCGGATTTGGCGGCAACAACTGCACGCTCGTGCTGGGCACGGACGGAGACGCATGAAAGTGTCGCTCACGCGCTGGGCCGCCTGGGCGCCCGGGATCGACACGCCCGACGCGTGGCGCGCTTGGGCGCACTCGCCCGTGACGCTCGCCAAAGAGGGCGTTCCGGAGGCGAAGTTCCTGCCCGCGATGCTGCGCCGCCGCTGCACGCCGCTCACCCGC
>Ga0210377_10001014_pt1 | contig 26299 bp, 21 predicted proteins | sample PLM4_65_b1redo_FD_155480 | JGI IMG/M metagenome (GOLD analysis project Ga0210377, IMG submission 155480) | Groundwater sediment microbial communities from an aquifer in East River, Colorado, USA - PLM4_65_b1 redo | ecosystem: Environmental > Terrestrial > Soil > Riparian zone | place: USA: East...
GGGTGAGCGACAGCGCCTTGCTGGCGACCAGGGCGTCGTCGAAGAACATCTCGTAGAAATCCCCGAGGCGGAACATGAGAATGGCGTCGGGGTGCTCGCCCTTCACCTGGCGGTACTGGCGGAGCATTGGCGTCAGGCCGTCCATGGATCTCCTTGACAAGGCCGGAGACGCCCATTATAAACGGGCCGCCGGGCGGCCCGCAGCGCGCGGCATGATCGCATGGAAAACGATTCCCTCACCGCCGACGAGAGCCCCGTCCGCCCGGAAGACCTGGACGAGGAAGACAAGGTCATGCTCGTCTTCTCGTACCTGTGGGTCCTGGCCCTCGTGCCGTTCATGGTGACCCGCCGCGAATACGTCCGCTGGCACGCCAAGCAGGGGCTCATCCTGTGCGGCGTGGCCTGCGTGGTCTTCTTCGCGGTCATCTTCGTCGGTGCGGTGCTGGCAACGGTCACGCGGGTCTTCGCCTGGTTGTTCGCCTTCGGGCTCCTGAACCTGGTCTTCCTCTATATGGCGCTGGCGCTCGTGTGCATGGTCAAGGCGCTGCGCGGCGAGCGCTGGGCGATCCCGTTCCTCGGCGACCTCATCGAGTGGGACTGAAGCTGCCGGGGCCCTCCACTTCGTGACCGAGGCGATCCACCAGACACTGCTGCAGCATCCCTGGGCCGGGCTGGCGCTCGTGGCTCTGCTCGCCTGGCTCGAGTATGTGTTTCCGCCGGTCCCCGGCGACTCGGTGATGCTCCTGGCCTGCTTCCTGGCCGGGACCGGGGTCCTGCCGCGCGGCGCCACCCTCGCGACCTGCTTCGCCGGCAGCGTTCTCGGGGCCCTGACCGCCTACGCCCTGGGGGTGAAGCTCGGCCGGTCGTACTTCTTCCTGAGGTCGGCGTGGGCGCGCCATGAGCTCGACCGGCTCGAGCGGGGCCTGCGGCGCTTCGGGGCGCGGCTCCTGCTGGTCAACCGCTTCCTGCCCGGGATCCGCGGCGTGTTCCTCTACGGCGCCGGCATCGGCCGCGTGCCCCTGCGCGAGGTCGTCGTCTACTCGACGATCAGCAACCTGCTCTGGGTGCTCCTGGTGGCGTGGGCCGGCACGTCACTGGGCTCGTCGTGGGAGGATGTCCAGGTCGTCTTCCGGCGCTACGTCTGGGTGATTGGTGTCGGGTTCACTGTCTACGTCGTGGTGACGGTGGTGCGGGCCCGGCGACGCCGGCGTATCAGCCCTTCTTGACCAGCGCCTGCAGGCGGCGCAGGTCGGCCGCCCGCTCTTTCTGTTCGGGGCGCTGCGCCAGCGAGCGCCGCAGCGCGTCGACCGCCTTCGCCGTCTCGCCCTTCTGCTCGTAGGCCTGCGCCAGGGCGTTCAGGAGCGCGACGCTCGGCGGGGCCGCCTTGGCCGCGGCCTCGAAGCTGGCGATCGCCTTGTCGATGTCTCCCTGCATGGCCAGGGTCACGCCCATGTTGTACAGCGCCAGCGGGTGATCGGGCTTGAGCTTGAGCGCTTGCGCGTACTCCGCCTGCGCCTCGGGCAGGCGGCCCTGCCCGGCGCGCAGGCTGCCCAGGCTGATGCGGTACTCGGGGGCCTGCGGCGCCAGCCCGACGGCGGTGTTGAAGGCCATCTCGGCCCGGTCCTGCCGGCCGGTGCGCATGAAGACCTGGCCCAGCCAGTCGTGATGCATCGGCGAGTCCTTCTGCTTGTCGATGCTGGCCTGGAGCAGGCGCTCCAGCCGCGCCAGCGACGCCGCGTCCCCCGAACGCATGCTCAGGAGGAACAGCCGGCTCATCGGCTCGGCCGCGGTCGGATCGAGGTAGAGCGCTTCGATGTAGCGCGCCTCGGCCTCCTGCGTCTTGCCCTCCGCCTCGAGGACGGTGCCGAGCGCGGCGTGGAACAGCGCCTCTTTCGGATCCTTCGCGATCGACGCTTCGGCGAGACGCCGGGCGGAAGCCGGGTACTGGCGGTTGAGGTAGTCGACGACGGCGTTGAAGATCACCTGCGCCCCCGGCGCTCCGACCACCAGGCCGTCGTCGGAGATGCCGCGGGCGATGAGCTCGGCCGAGACGCCCTGCGCCATCTGGCCGGCGGCCGCCGGTGTCAGGATCTGGTCGGTGCTCATCGCCTTCGCCGCGTCGAGGATCGCGCCGCGCACCGTCTCGCCGATGTAGGTGGAGGCGTCGCGCCCGGCGCTGCTGGTGTGGAACGTGAGCGCGTCGCCCGGGGAGACCCGCGCCTCGATCCGGCAGGGGAGTTTGAAGGTGGCGCCGTCACGGGTCACGATGACCAGCGCCTCGTCCAGCGTCACCGGGTGGAGGTCGTAGCGATAGACCCGGTGATAGAGTGGCACCCGGAGATGGGGACCGGGGCCCAGAACGACCGCCCCGCCCCCGGGTGATTCGCGCACCGCAATGCCTCTTCCCGGCCAGACGACGCACGACAGGGCTGCAATGACCACGACAACGACGACAATGGCACGACGCATCGTCTGGAACTCTCCGGTGAAGAGGTCGAGCGCGGCTGTGCGCAACGCCCGGGCGCAAACAGCGGGCGAGTCTAATGCACCCCCCGGCGGGTGTCAACGAAGCGGCGCGCGGTGCGCCGCGTTCGTCGGCCTGCTGTTGCTCGCCCTCCTCGTCCGCACGGGGGAGTCGAAGGCGGCGCCGCCACCGGCGCCGACGCGGACGGCCGCGGGTGACCCGGTGGCGGCGGCGCGCGCCCTCGAGACCCGACTGGCGGCGGTGCAGGGGGTCGTGGCGCGCTTCATCCAGGTCGCCGAATCGCCGGCGCTGCCGGCGCCGCAGATCGAGGCGGGCACCCTCTACCTGATGCGCCCCGGCCGGATGCGCTGGGAGTACCACACCCCGCCCGGGAAGTTGGCGATCGCCGATGGCACGAAGACCTGGCTCTACCTGCCGGAGGATCGCCAGGTTCTGTCGGCGCCGATGCCGGGCGCCGGCCGCGACTCGGGGATCGGCCTGCTCCTGGGCGCCGGCCCGGACATCCTCGCCGCCTTCACGCCGCGCTGGGGCCCGCCGCTGGCGCCCGGCGGCCCCCCGACCCTGACGCTGCGGCCCCGATCGGCCGACACCCCCTTCGACGAGGTGCGCATCGACACCGACGCCGGGGGATTCCCGTCCGCCATCATCGTCATCGACCCGCTCGGCGGGCGGGTGACCTACCGCTTCGAAGCGATCCGCTTCGAGCCGCGGCTGGACGAGGCGCTGTTCCGCTTCACGCCGCCCCCCGGTATCGAGGTGCAGGAAGCGGGGCCATGAGCCCGGACACACTCCCGGCCGGCCCGCCGCGTCCTTGCAATGCCGCGAACCGGAGTGCTAGCATGACGACCTTTCCTGCCGGTCCGGAGGTCGCGTTGGCGTCCGAAAACTCCTTTGACATTGTCTCCAAGGTTGACCTCCAGGAGGTCGACAACGCCATCCAGCAGGCCCTCAAGGAGATCGGGCAGCGCTGGGACTTCAAAGGCAGCACGGTCGAGATCCGGCGCGAGGCGCATGCCGTTCACCTGCACGCCGCGGACGATTTCAAACTGCGCGCCATGATCGAGATCCTGTCGCAGCGTCTGGCGGGCCGGAAGGTGCCGCTCAAGGCGATGGTGTTCAAGGACCCGGCGCCCGCCTTCGGTGGCAGCGTGCGCCAGGAGATCGGCCTGCAGGAGGGGATTGCCCAGGACAACGCCAAGGAGATCGTCCGACTCCTCAAGACGAGCGGGCTTAAAGTGCAGGTGGCGATTGAGGGCGACCATGTGCGGGTGCGCGGAAAGAGCCGTGACGACCTCCAGGGCGCCATGAAGGTCCTGCGCGACGCCGAGCTGGATTTCGACATGCAGTTCACCAACTACCGGTGAGTGGACTATGAGGGCGGCGGCAGGATGGGCGGGCGGGGTTGTGGCCGCGACGGTGTTCGCCGCGGCGGCTCAGCTCCATGCAGCGGCCGATCGCGATGCCGCGCTGACCATCCACGGCGCGGTCAGCGACGTGTCGGGCGCGGCGGTGCCGGCGGCCACCGTCCGCATCCTCAAGACCCGCCGGGTGCGGGTCCTGGGCGCGGCGCCCGACGCCGACCAGGCGGTCGAAGAGGCCCGCGGCCGCGCCGACGCCCAGGGGCGCTACTCGATTGACATCCCGGTCGATCATGCCTTCCCCTTCTGGTTTGTCCGCTTCTACGACGCCAAGAGTTTCGACGCGGTGAAATACCGCCTGCCCGCCGATACCGACATCAGCCGGCAGGTGCGCGCCGGGGCGACCATCGTGGCCAGCGCGGTGTTGCAGTTCCATCCCGACTGGCCTCAGGTCAAGGCGCTCGTCGAGCAGTACGGCGCCGCCAGCCGCCGCGGTCAGATCCTCAGGAGCCTCGGGTTGCCGGCCAGGCGCCAGGCGCAGGACGGTGGTACCGAGACCTGGGAGTACCCCGCCGCCGGCGTCGCCTACCTGCTCGACGGCGACCGGGTGGTCGAGACGCGTCGCTTCGAGCCCGCGCCGGCCGCCGCGACCTTGTCCGGCCCGGTCGCGGCCGAGAAGGTGGAGGGCCCGTGACCGAACTGGCGCCCGGGGCGCGCTTGCAGCCGGCGGCCGCGATGCCCGCGCCGCGCCGCTACCCGCCCGAGCTGCCCGCCATCATCGCCCTGGTTGCCGACAAGCTCCTGCGTGTCGAGGAGGAATGCCGCCGCAACTTCCGCTCCGAGGTCGGGGTGATCGACGAGCTCGGCGTCTACCTGTCCGAGGCGGGAGGCAAGCGGGTGCGGCCGATTCTGCTGCTCCTGTCGGCGCAGATGTGCGGCTACCGCGGCGATCGCGACGTGCTGTTCGCCAGCGTCTTCGAGTTCATCCACACGGCAACGCTGGTGCACGACGACGTCATCGACGAGGCTGACGTGCGCCGCGGCCGCGGCACCATGAATGCCCGCTGGGGCAACGGGCTCACGGTCCTGCTCGGCGACTACCTGTACATCAAGTCGATGAACATGGCGCTCGAGGCCGACGACATCCGCATCATCCGCATCCTGGCGCAGATCACCCTCAAGATGATCGAGGGCGAGATCGTCTCCGATCGGCACCGCGCCAACATCCGTCTCACCGAAGAGGAGCACCTCGACATCGTGCGCCGCAAGACGGCGTTCCTCTTCGCCGGTTGCGGCCGGGTGGCCGGCGTGCTGGCCGGGGTCGCGCCCTCCCGGGTCGAGGCGCTCGCCGAATTCGGGATGAACCTCGGCATGGCTTTCCAGATCGTCGACGACCTCCTCGACTTCACCTCCGACACGCGCATCCTCGGCAAGCCGGTCGCCTCCGATCTGAAAGAGGGGAAGCTGACCCTGCCGCTCATCTACCTGCTCCAGGCGGGCGAGCCGGCCGAGATCGAGATGGTGCAGACGGTCCTCGACGAGGGCGAATTCCTGACCGTCAAGCGCGAGGAGATCGTCGATCTCCTGCGCCGCCGCAAGACCCTCGACCGGACCCGCGATGTGGCGTTGAACTTCGCCCGCCGCGCCCGCGAGGCGCTGGCCCCGTTCGACCCCTGCCCGGCCCGCGAGGCGCTCATGCGCCTCCCCGATTTCGTGGTTTCGCGCCAGTACTGAAGCGCATCCGCCTTCCCGGGGAGGCCCCAAACATGGGGGCCACCGGCATCCACCCACCCCATATGTCGTAGTTTCGCAGCGGCCGGCCGCGATCACCGTGCTAGAATTCCCCCGCACGCAAGCCGGCCTTTGTGCCACCTGGGAGACCATGGCCCGATTCCTCAAGCTCGAGCGGATGGAGATCCACGGCTTCAAGTCGTTCTATGGCCGCACGCGGTTCGATTTCCCGGAGGGGATCACCGCGGTCGTCGGGCCTAACGGTTGTGGCAAGAGCAACATCGGCGACGCGATCTCATGGGTCCTCGGCGAGCAGAAAGCGTCCTCCCTGCGCAGCGATCGGATGGAGGATGTTATCTTCAACGGCAGTCAGGGACGCAAGCCGCTCGGCATGGCCGAGGTCTCGCTGATCTTCCGCAACATCGCCGCCCGGACGGACGCCGCGTGCGGCACCGTCGACGGCGACGGGCTTTCCGAGGCGCAGGCCATGCTGGCCGCCGGCGTCGGCGATGGCGGCGGCAATGGGCATGGCCTCCTTGACCGCGATGCGATCGACGCGGAGCCGGCCGCGGTCGCGATGGAGCCCGCCGCGGTCGCGGCCGGTGACGGCGTGGCGGCGGTTCCCGTCGCGAGCGAGAGCGCCGCCGCTCCCGCCCCGGCGCCGTCCGATGTGACGACCGCGTCCGACGCGATGCCCGCGCCCGAGGGGGGCACGACTGACGCCAACGACGATCAGGGGTCGCGCTTCTACCTCGAGGATCTTCCCGAGGAGGTGGTGGTCACCCGCCGGTTGTACCGATCCGGCGAGAGCGAGTACGCGGTCAACAGCCAGCGCTGCCGCCTGCGCGACATCCAGGAGCTCCTGGCGCGCACCGAGATCGGCACCCGCCTCTACACCACCATCGAGCAGGGGAAGATCGATCAGATCCTGCTGGCCAAGCCGAAGGAGCGCCGGGTCATCATCGAGGAGGCGGCCGGTATCCTGGGCTACAAGAACAAGCGCCGCCAGACCGAGCAGAAGCTCGAGGCCACGCAGGCCAACCTGATGCGCATCGCCGACATCACCGGCGAGGTCGACAAGCAGATCCAGTCGTTGCGGCGCCAGGCCGCCAAGGCGCGGCGCTACCGGCGCCTGATGGACACCCTCAGGGAGAGGCGCGCCGTGATCGCCTGGCGGCGCCTGGAGCAATTTGATGCGGGCCTTGACGAGACCCGCGCGACCATCGACGACCTGCGCGCGCGCGATGCCGGCACATCGGCCGACCTGGCCGGGGCCGAGGCCGATCTCGAGGCCCTGCGCCAGAAGCTCGACGCCGCCGAGAACGAGGCGCGGCGCCGGCGCGATGTCATCCACGCGCTCGACATGGAGATCGACCGGCTGCAGACCCGGCTCACGTCGGGCGGGGAGCAGGCCGTGGATCTCGCCGCGCGCGCCGCGGGGGCCGAGGCGGAGATCGCGACGCTCGCCGAACGCGCGGCCGGGCACGAGACGCGGCGTGACGTGCTCACCGCCGATCTCGCCGCCGAGGCCGAGGGTGTGCGCGCGATCGAGACCGGTCTCGAGGCGATCGAGGGCGAGCGCGCGGCGCGCGCCGCGGCGATCGTCGCCGAGGAGAACGAGCTCGAGCGGATGCGCGCGGCGCTCATGGCGCTGCTCGACCAGGTCGCGGAGATGGGCCGGCGGCGCGCCGCGCTCGAGGAGCAGGGTCGCGCGGCGGAAACCGCGCTGCGGCGCCTGGAGCGGGATGCGGCCGAGGCATCGGCGTCGCGCGCGGCGCTGGGGGCGGAGGTGGCCGCGCAGCGCGGCCACGCCGCCGCGGTCCGCGCCGACCAGGATGCGCGCCTGGCGGCGGCCGATGGATCGGCGACGCTGGCGCGGGCCGCCGAGGATCGCCTGGCGGCGGCGGAGAAGCGGCTCGAAGAGCTGCGTGGCCGCGGCGCCGGGCTGGCCGAGCGGCTCGAGGCGCTCGCGGCGCTGGAGCGCCAGCATGCCGGTTTCGGCAAGGGAGTGGCGGAGATTCTCGCGGGTGGCGGCGGGTTCGCGCCGCGCGGCGTGGTCGGCGAGCACCTCGAAGTCCCGGTGGGACTCGAACGCGCCGTGGCCGCGGCGCTCGGCCGGCTACAGGAGGCGGTGCAGGTCGGCTCGCGGCACGACGCCACCGAAGGGATTCGTCATCTGCGCCGCCAGGCGGGCGGACGCGTGGCGTTCGTCGTCGACGGCGAGGCGGCGGGTGTCTCCGCCGGGGCGCTGGCGCCGGCCGCAGCCGCCGGCGTGCTGGGCGATGTGGTGCGCGGCGCCGATCCGGGTGGGGCGGTGGCCGCCCGGCTGGCCCGGGTTGCGCTGGTGGCCGATCTCGAAACCGCCTTCCAACTGCGCTCCGCCTGGCCCGGCTGGTCGTTCGTGACCGGCGAGGGCGATCTGGTTGACGCCGACGGCGCGGTCACCGGCGGCGACGGTCCGGAGCTGCAGCACGGGGTGCTGGCGCGCCGCGCCGAACGCGCCGATCTGGTCCGCCAGCGCGACACCGCCGAGAGCGAGCGTCACGCCTGCGAGGGCGAGCTCGAAGGGCTGCGCGAGATGGCGGCCCGGGCACGCCACGAGGCGACCGTGGCGGCCGCGGCGCTGCAGTCGGCGCAGCGCGACCTGTTCCAGGCCGATCTCCAGCTGCAGGCGAAGGAGTCCGAGACGGCCCGCCTCGAGTCGACCCTGCCGCTGCTCGCGAGCGAGGCGGCGCGGCTCGAATCCGATCGGGCCGAGCGCGCCATCGAGGTCGAGACGCTGGCGGCCGGGCATGGGGCGCACGAGCACGAGCGTTACCTCGGTGAGGAGGCGATCAGGACCGCGGCCGAGCGGGTCGCGGCGCGTCGCCTGGATCTCGACGAGGTGCAGCGCCGGGCAGGGGATGCGCGCACCCGCGTGGCCGCCGGCCACCAGCGGCTCGCGGCCCTGGCGCGCGAACGCGACGGCGTCGACCTGGCGCTGCGCGAGGTGCGCCAGCGCGCCGGGCAGCTGGCCGCCGAGAAGGCTGATTGGGTGATGCGTATCGCCGGGCTCGAGGAACAGGGCGCGGCCCTCCGCGCGCAGGCGGGGGAGACCGGCGTGGCGCGCGCCACCGCCGCCGCCGAGGAGGAGGCGGGGCTTGCCGGACTGGCCTACGATCGCAGCCTGCTGCAGGCGCGCGAGCAGGCCGCCCGCGAGGGACGCAGCGCGCTCCAGGAGTTGCGGCAGACCCTTCAGGAGCATGAGATCCGCCGCGCCCGGCTGGCCTCCGACCTGGCGCACCTCGAATCGACCTGCCGCGAGGATCTGGGGCTCGAGCTCGCCGCCCTGCGCGCGGCGCCGCCGGTGTTCGACGACAGCCGCCCGGTCGAGGCGGACGAGGCCGAGGTGGCGCGGGCGCGCGAGTCGATCGACGCCATCGGCCCGGTGAACCTGATGGCGATCGAGCAGTGCACCGAGCTCGAGGAGCGGTTCACCTTCCTCGAGACGCAGAAGCAGGATCTCGAGACGGCGGTTGAGTCGCTGCGCGACACCATCCGGCACATCAACCGCGAGTCGCGGCAGCGCTTCATGGCGGCGTTCGCGGCGATCGAGGCCGGCTTCCGCGACAGCTTCACCACCCTGTTCGGCGGCGGCCGCGCCGAGCTGCGTCTGCAGGAAGGGGAGGACGACGTCCTCGAGGCCGGCATCGAGATCGCCGCCCAGCCGCCGGGCAAGCGGCTGCAGTCGCTGGCCCTGCTCTCCGGCGGCGAGAAGGCGCTCACCGCCGTGGCGCTGCTGTTCGCCCTGTTCCGCTACCGGCCGTCGCCCTTCTGCGTCCTCGACGAGGTCGATGCGCCGCTCGACGAAGCCAACGTCGTGCGCTTCACCGACCTGCTGCGCACGCTCACCGCCGAGACGCAGTTCATCCTGATCACCCACAACCGCCGCAGCATGGAGGCGGCCAACCTGCTCTACGGGGTGACCATGGAGGAGCCGGGCGTTTCGAAGGTCCTGCCGCTGCGGTTCGAGTAGCGCCCCTCAGGCGGCGGGGCGCGTCGCCACCGCCGGACTCGTCGCGGGACCCGCCGCCGGGACCGCGCGCCCCTCGGCCCAGCCCCGCAGCGCCTCGATCGGTTCGCGGCAGGTGCGCGACAGGGGAACGGTGGCGCCGATCGCCTCGAGCAGGTGCCGGTCTTCCAGGGGCGCCCGGGCGGCGAAGGCGACATACAGCGCCGACACGACGGCCGCTTCGATCTCCGCGCCGCTGAACCCCTCGGTCGCGGCCGCCAGGCCGGCGAGATCGAACCGCGCCGGATCCTGGCGGCGGCGCGCCAGGTGGATGGCCGCGATCGATCGCCGCGCCGCCTCGGCCGGCAGGTCGACGAAGAAGATCTCGTCGAAGCGCCCCTTGCGCAGCATCTCGGGTGGCAGCGTCCCGACATCGTTGGCGGTGGCGACGGTGAACACCGGGGCGGTGCGCTCCTGCATCCAGGTGAGCAGGGCGCCGAGCAGGCGGCGCGACAGGCCGCCGTCCGCCGCCGCGTCGCGGGCCGCGAACCCCTTCTCGACCTCGTCGATCCACAGGACGCAGGGGGCCATCGCCTCGGCGGTCTTCAGCGCCCGGCGCATGTTGCGTTCCGACTCGCCGACGAACTTGTCGAACAGCGCGCCCGCCTCGAGCTGCAGGAGCGGCAGGTCCCACTCGGCGGCGACGGCCCGGGCGCACAGGCTCTTGCCGCATCCCTGGACGCCGATGAGCAGCAGGCCGCGGGGCGGCTCGAGACCGTAACGCCGCGCCTCCGGACCGAAGGCGGCGCCGCGCGTCTTGAGCCAGCCCTTGAGCGTCTGCAGGCCACCGACCTGCTGCAGGGTCGTCTCCTGAGGATGCAGGGTCAGGACGCCGTCGCGCGCCAGCAGGTCCTTCTTGCGCGCCACGATGGCGCGCAGGTCGGCGCGATCGAGACGCAGGTCGTCGAGCGCCGCCTGCATCAGCAGCCGCTGCGCCTCCTGCAGGGTGAGGCCTTTGAGACTCAGGATGAGCCGCTCGAGATCCGGCAGCGCCAGGTCGATCTTCAGCGCCCGCGGCGCCCCGAGCTCGCGCAGGGTCCGTACGACCATCCGCCTGAGCTCGACCGCGTCCGGCAGGTCGAGGGTGAACGGCACGACACTCGCGCGCAGGTCGGACGGCACCGCGATCTCGGGCGCGCACAGGACGAGGGCGCGGCGGGCCGTGGTGAAGATCCTGGCGATGTCGCGCAGGGAACGCAGGACGACCGGGTCGTCGAAGTGCCGCTGCAGGTCGTGGAACAGGTAGAGGGCGTCGGTCTGCATCGCGGCCGCCGCCTTGAGGGCCGCCGCCGGCTTGTCGGTGTCGTACAGCGGATCGCGCGTCCCGTGACGCACCAGGCCGCGCGTCGAGCGCCATTCGAACAACGGCAGCTCGAGCCGCGACGCCACGCCGCGCACCAGCGCCTCGGCGCGATCCTCCTCGGCGGTCTCGAGGGCGACGATCGGGTGGCGCGACAGGACCAGCAGCTCGAGATCGCGGGCGTTGTCCATCATGGCTCCACGGGGCGCGGGGCCCCCCGCGGAATCTAGGACCCCGGGGGCCGGGGGGCAAGCGGGCGGCGGACAACCGGGCGGCCGGCACTCGGTGGGCGGGACCATGGCCGTGGGCGCGGCACGGCGGCCGGGATCCCCGCGACGGGACCGCTCACGCACCCCAGGGGTCGTCCTCGCGCAGACCCGCGAGGGAGACCTCGAGCCCGGCGGCCGCGAAGGCCTCGCGGTCGACGTCGAAGCGGGCGCGGAGCAGGGCGGCGGTCGAACGGTAGCCGTACTGCAGCATGGCGACACGCGTGCCGTAGTTGAGGATGTTCTCGAGGAACAGCACCGAGTCGCGCGCCGGCGGCTCGATCAGCAGAAGGCGGACGTCGGGGTGCAGGTGACGCACCCGCTCGATGCCGAGCAGCAGCCGGTGGCGCGCCGAGATCCTCTGCGCCTGATCGATGACGAACGAAACCCCCTTCTCCCTGAGGCGCGCGCAGTGCCCCGACAGGGTCGGGATGCAGACCAGCCCCTCCTCGTTGCGGATCGGCAGGACCGGGTTGATCAGGATGATGAACCGCGACCCGCGCTCGAGCGGCTGGTCGAGATGCACCACCTGGCCGACGCCGCCGTCGACGAAATCGAGACCGCGCAGGGTGACCGGCCGGAAGTAGAGCGGCAGCGCCGACGAAGCGGCGATGGCGTCGGAGATCGGCACATCGCGCCAGCCGGGGCCGCCGAACATCACCCGATCGCCGGTGTCGAGATGGACGGCCGGGATGAACAGATCGGAGCGCAGCCCGGCGAACGAATCGGTGCAGCCGGGCGACCCCAGCAGCCGTCGCAGGTAGGCGCGGTAGTTGTCGAGGGTGTAGACGCCCGCGGGCAGCGCCTCCTCGATGGCGTGCATCACCCGCGCCAGCGACAGCCCACCCGGGCTCCGGCGCAGGCGGGCGAGGAGCGGCAGCAGCCCCAGGAAGCGCCGCAGGGCGGCGCGCAGGTCACGCCAGTCGAGCTGGATGATGTCCTCCTGGCGGAAGTTGAGCGGCCCGTCGGAGTTCCGCAGGATGGCGCGGCCCACCTCGCCCGGCGGAACGCCGTTGGCCAGCAGGGCCGCCACGATGGCGCCGGCGCTGGTGCCGACGTAGATGTCGAAATCGGTGACCCGCCGCCCGCCGGTGATCAGGTGGTCGAGGGCGTGCAGGGCGCCGAACTCGTACATCGCCCCGGTGATCCCGCCGCCGCACAGCACGAGGCTGAGCGGGCCGCCCGCTCCGTCGCTCACGGAGTCACACCGCCCGACGGCGGCGTCGCCGTGGCGGGCGCCGCCGGCTCCGGGGCCAGCGTGAAGACCTGCTCGATGCGGTAGCCGGTCATCCGGCTGCCCTTGAGCGCCGAGCGGGCGTCCAGCCGCAGCCGGACCGTCGCGCCGACCGCGACATCGACCGTTTCGCCGTCCGAGGCGATGAGACGCCAGGCACCCGAGCCGTGGCGGCCGGCGAGACCGGCGATCAGCGCATGCCGTCCCGCCGCAAGCCGGATCGGGGCGGGCTCGTCGCGGTCGAGCACGAGCAGATCGAAGCCGTGCTGATCGCGGTGATGGCTGCCGGGATGGAACAGGAGGATCTCGTGACGCGGCGCGCCTTCGAGCGACGTACGCGTGTCCCAGTGATCGGGGACGTGGGTCGAGGTCGTGCACGCCAGCACGAGCGCCAGGTCGGTCACCAGGCCGATCTCTCCGTCATCGGGTCGCGGCGCTCCCTTGGGCCGCGCCGCGATCGCGAAGATCTCGGCCGGCGGATCGCCCGCCGGCGCCGGGGCGAACGTCACCACGACGGTGCCCTGGTCGGCCGCGTCGGGGGTGGCTGGCAGGGAGGTGGCCGATGGCCCCGGTGTCGCCGGCGAGCCCGGCCCCGGCCGAACGCCGGCGTCGATCTGGCGGCGGCGCATCGCCTCGATGATGCTCCGGCTGACGCCGACATGCTCCAGTTCGGCGACGACGCCCGGATCGAGATCGAAATCGGGCGGGCGGGCGGCAATCTCGCGGACGATCACCGACTCGGCGGTGCCATGCACCACCAGGCGGACAATGTCCTCGTTGGTCAACGGCGCGGGATCCGGGGCCGGCGTCGCCGTGGCCGCGGCGGCCGGGCCGGCCATCGTCACCGGGGCGGAGGCGAGCGGCCACCACGCCAGCACGGCGGCCGCGACGAGGGCCGTGACCACTCGCCTAGGAGTGTGTCCGAGTAATGGCATGGGTCGCGTTCGCGGCGCCGCTCACCGTCCGTCCAGTTGCATCAGGATCATCTCGGCCGCCTCGAGCGGGTCGCGCGCGGCGGTGATCGGCCGCCCGACGACGATGTGGTCGGCGCCCGCCGCGACCGCCTCGTGCGGGGTCATGGTGCGCGCCTGGTCGTTGGCTTCGGCGCCGGCCGGACGGATCCCGGGAGTGACGATCAGCAGCGCGTCGCCGACCGCCGCGCGCACCCGGTGGACCTCGCGCGGCGACGCCACCACGCCGTCCAGCCCGGCCTGCCGGGCGATCTCCGCCAGCGCCACGACCTGCTCCTCGAGCGGGCGGGTGATGCCGAGCGGGCCGAGATCCTCCTGCGACAGGCTGGTGAGGACGGTGACGCCGAGGATGCGCGGCCGGGGGACGCTGTAGAGCTGGCAGTGGGTCTCGACCTCGTCGGCCACCCGGCGCGCCATCATCGCGCCGCCCGCCAGGTGGATGGTGAACAGGCCGACCCCCAGACGCGTCGCCTCGACGGCGGCGCGCGCCGCGGTGTTCGGGATGTCGTGCAGCTTGAGATCGAGGAACACCTTCGCCCCGGTCCCGAGAACCTCGCGTACGAGGGCCGGTCCGCAGGCGGTGAACAGCTCGAGGCCGATCTTGTAGAAGCGCACCTTCGGCCGCAGTGTGCGCACCAGATCGAGCGCCGCCTCGCGCGTCGGCACGTCGAGGGCGACGATCAGACGGTCGACCGGAAGCATGGGGCGGATTGTCACAGAAGCCGGATGTGGTTGCAACCTGCGTTGACCTCGCGCCCGCGCCGCCGGATAATCCCGCTGCCCTGCGGCCGCGGCGCGGCGTGGGGGCGGGAGGTGGCGGTGGCGGATCGGGGAAGAATCTGGATGGTGGTGCTCGCGGCGGCGCTCGTGGTGGCCGGGTGCAGCGGCGCGGCGAAGACGCCGCAGGTCGACATGAAGATCATCACCCACGGCCAGGCCGTCGATCTCGCGGCGCACCTCGCGCCGGGGAAGTACACGGTCGTCGATTTCTACGCTTCCTGGTGCCCGCCCTGCCGCGTTCTCGGCCCGACACTCGAGCGGCTGGCCGCGGCCGAGACCGCCCGCCTGGCGCTGCGCAAGGTGGACATCGTCGACTGGACGATGCCGGTGGTCGACCAGTACGGCATCGAGTCGCTGCCGCATCTCATGCTGTACGACCCGGCGGGAAAGCGCATCGCCGACGGCGACCAGGTCTTCGCGGCGCTCCTGAGCATCTTCGGAGAGGCGGCCCGCGAGGTGGGCGATGCCGGCGCCGCGATCGGAACAGCGACACCACCGGCGAGCGAAGACGGCGTGCTCTAGCGCTATCCCGCCGGTGCCGTGGCCGGTCCGCGCGCGGGCAGGTTGAGCGTTCCGACGAGGTCGCGCACCGCCGGGACCTTGTGCTCCCGGCACCAGGCCGCGATGCCGCGGGCGATCCGCGCCGGCGCCCCGGGCTCGACGAAGTTCATCGTGCCGATCTGCACCGCCGCGCTTCCCGCCACCATGAACTCGAGCGCGTCCTCCACCGAGGCGATCCCGCCCATGCCGATGATCGGCAGCGGCACCGCGCGGAAGACGCGATGGACCATGTAGAGCGCCAGCGGCTTGATCGCCGGCCCCGACAGGCCGCCGACGACGTTGTCGAGGATCGGCCGGCGGCGATCCAGGTCGATCGCCATCCCCAGGAAGGTGTTCACCAGCGACAGGATGTCGGCGCCGCCGTCCCTGGCGGCGCGCGCCGCCTCGGCGATATCGGTGATGTTGGGTGTCAGCTTGACGATGAGCGGCAGGTCGGGCGCCGCGCGCCGCACCGCCGCCACCACCTCGCAGGTCAGCGGCGGCGAGACACCGAAGGCGATCCCGCCCTTCTCGGTGTTCGGGCACGACAGGTTGAGCTCGATGGCGTGCACACCGCGCGCGCCGTTCAGGCGGCGGGCGACGGCGACGTACTCGTCGCGGGTCTCGCCGAAGACGTTGGCGATCACCACCGTGTCGCGGCCGCGCAGGGCGGGCAGCTTCTCGTCGAGGAACGCTTCGACACCGACATTGGCGAGGCCGATGGCGTTGAGCATGCCGCACGCGGTCTCGCAGGTGCGCGGCGGGGCGTTGCCGGGCCGCGGCAGAAGCGACAGCCCCTTGGTCACGAAGCCGCCGATCTCCTCGAGGTCGAAGTACGGGTCGAACTCGGTGCCGTAGCCGAACGTCCCGCTGGCGGCGATCACCGGGTTCCTGAATCGCAGCGGGCCGACCTGCACCGCGAGATCGGGGGCGCCGCGGCGCTTCGGGTTCACAGTCGGGCTCACAGCTGCACCTCGCCGGCCATGAAGATCGGTCCCTCGGTGCAGACACGGCGGTAGGCCGGCCCCGACGGGTCGCCCGGGCAGGCGACCACGCAACCGAGACAGACGCCGATGCCGCACGGCATCTGCGACTCGAGCGCCATCTGGCAGGGCGCGCCGGCGCGCACCGCCATGTCGCCGACGGCGCGCAGCATCGGCGTCGGCCCGCAGGCGTACAGCAGCGGCTTGGGGCCCTCCGCCGCCAGGAGCGGCTCGAGGATGGTGGTGACGTAGCCGCGCTCGCCGCGGCTGCCGTCCTCGGTGGCGCAGCGGATGGGGATGCCGCGGGCGCGGAACGGGGCGGTGTACACCAGGTCGGCGGCGCCGCGGGCGCCGAACAGAAGGAGCGGGCGCACACCCCGGCGCCGCAACGCCTCGGCGAGGAACGGGAAGATGGCGATGCCGATCCCGCCGGCGATCATGATGACGCGCGGCGGGGCGGCGCGTCGTCCGGCGGGGGGCAGGCGGAAGCCGTTGCCGAGCGGGCCGAGCGCCGACAGGGTGGCGCCCGGGCGCTGCCGGGCCAGGAGCCGCGTGCCCTCGCCGACGATCTTGTAGGCCACCTCGATGCGCCGGCGCCCGGCGCCGGGAACCCGGCAGATGCTCATCGGTCGTCGTAGAAGAGGATCGCGCCCGGCGTGAACCTGGATCATCAGGAACTGGCCGGGTTTCGCGGCCCGGGCGATGCCGGGCGCCTCGAGAGTCAGCAGTCTGTGGTCATGATTCAGCGCCTTGTGGGCGACGACGCGGGCGGAGACATCGACCGGCATGGGGACGCGTACTTTAGCAGAAGGAACCACACGCCACAACGCGTCCGGTGGGGCCGCCCTGCCGCACGCGCGGGCGTGCTAGAGTCGCGCCGGTGAACGGGCTGCGGCTGATCCTCAACGCCACCCTGGCCGGGTTGTACGGTGCCGTACTGCTGGCGGCGGCGCTCGTCGTGCTGCACCCCGGGGTGAAGACGGCCCATCTCTGGGGCGGTCTGGCCCCCGTGGTTGGCCTGTACGCGCTCGCCGCCGGTCTGCTCTGGACGCTGCTGTACGCCCTGGCGCGGTTCTTCGCCAGCCACGCGCTGCGCGTGCCGGCGCCGAGCCTGCGCTACATCATGTCGTTCCATGTCGCCAACACCGCCGTGATCCTGGCGGCGCTCGGCGTGCTCCTGGCGACGCACCGCCGGGCCATCGATATGGCCGCGACCATCCGCCTGCGATTCCTCCTCGGCGCCGTCGCCGCCGCCTGGGCCTACAGCGCCTTCGTCTGCATCATGCCGCGGCTCAAGCGCAGCCTCCTGATCCAGGCGTCGGCGGCGGGTCTTTCTCTCGCGGCGCTCAGCGCCCCGCTGCTGGTCTTCCTGCCGGGGACGGAGACCGGCGGCCGGCCCATCCCGGCCGCCGCCGGGGGTGTCGATCTGCCGGCGCCGCGCGGCCGCCTCGTCCTGCTGGCCTTCGACGGCGCCGATCTCGAGGATGTCCTGCGACTCCTCGCGGATGGCCGGCTGCCGCTCCTCGCGCGTCTGCGCCGCGACGGGACCTACGGTCGTCTGCAGGCGATGCTGCCCGGAGACACCGCGGTGCAGCGCACGCTTCTCGCCACCGGACAGCTGCCATTCCGCAACGGGGTGCGCGGTCCGTGGTCGCGCGACCTCCTGGGCTACCCGACCGGCTTCACGGTGGTGCCCCGGGGGTTGTGGTTCGACGGGCTGCTCGCGCCGGTGATGCGCCGGCGACCGGTCACCATCGCCGACCGCGGCGTGCCGGCGTTGTGGGACCTGGCGGCGCGCGCCGGCGGCGTCGCGGTGGCCGGAGGCTGGGAGGTCGACCTCGATCTCGAGGGCCCGGCGCCGGACGCCGGTACGGCGCGCCGCCGCACGCTGGCGGCGGAGTTCATCGAGGGCGATGCGGCGGTGGCGGGGGATCCGGCCGCCGCCGAAATGCTCGACGAGCTGGCGCGCGCCGTCGACGCCGATGCCGCCGCGCAGCGGACCCTCGAGACCGCGGCCGCGCGGCCGGGACCGGGGGTGATCGCGGTCGCCTTCCCCGGACTCGATCGGGTGGCGCACCGCTTCCTGCGCGGAGCGCGGCCGGAGGAGTTCGGCGATGTCGGCGATGCCGAGCGCGAACGCTACTCCGAGGTGCTGCCGCGCTACTACGAGCGCATCGAGGCGATCGTCAAGCGCGGGCTGGCGATCGCCGGACCCGACGGATGGCTGTTCATCGTGTCGGCGCACGGCATGGAGGCGGCCCCGCTCGGCCGGCGGCTCATCGGTCTGGCGGGCGGGCCGCTGGTCCCGGGTTCGCACGATCGGGCGCCGGCCGGACTGATGTTCGCGCTCGGTCCGGAGATCCGCGCCGGCGGCTCGTTCGGGCGCGCCCCGGCGACCGAGGTCGTGCCGACGGCGCTGCACCTCCTCGGCCTGCCGATCGCCCGCGACCTGGACGGCAGCATCATCGAGCAGGCGCTCGAGGAGGGTGGCGTGCTCGATCGTCCGGCGGTGATCATCGAGTCCTACGGCACCTGGCCGTGAGGGGGCGCCGCCGGTACGCAGCGCCGCCGATGCGGTTGACAGGCCGGGGGTGCTCGGCTATGCTCCACCGGCTTCCGCCACAAATGCAGTGCCGCAAGGGTCCCGAGGGACCGCACGGGTGGCCTCGATGATTGGCGAACGAGCACGCACGCTTCCCGCGCTGACGCGGGATTTTTTTTTCGCGCCGCAGGGCCGGACGCCGGGCGCCGAGGTGCGGCGTGGCTGAGACCGGCGCCACGACCGTGATGGACGGCGCCGCGGTCGAGCGTGGACTGACCCGCATCGCCCACGAAATCCTCGAGCGCCACCACGGCCTCGAAGACCTGGCGCTGGTCGGCATCCGCACGCGCGGGGTGCCGCTGGCGCACCGCCTGCAGCGCATCATCGCCGGCATCGAGAACCGCATGGTGCCGGTCGGCGTGCTCGACATCACCCTGTACCGCGACGACCTGACCACGGTCGGCCCGCACGCCGTCCTGAAGGAGACCCGCATCCCGTTCCCGATCGAGGCGCGCCGCATCGTCCTGGTCGACGATGTCCTGTACACCGGCCGGACCATACGCGCGGCGCTCGACGGCCTGGTCGACTTCGGTCGTCCGCGCAGCATCCAGCTCGCCGTGCTGATCGATCGCGGCCTGCGGGAGCTGCCGATTCACGCCGATTACGTCGGCAGGACGGTGGCGACGAGCCAGGACGAGCTGGTCGCGGTGCTGCTGCGCGAAATCGACGGCCGCGACGAGGTGATCGTGCGGCCGCGCGTCGTCACCCGGCCGGCGCCGCGATCCGCCGTCAGGGCCGCAGGCCGGCACGCCCCGGCCGCGCATGCGAAGACGGCGCCCGCCGCGGTCCGGCGGCGCCCACGGCAGACACGGTGAGAGGATGGAGATGACCACGACGGCGGTGCGGCGGGGGGCGCGCGGCGCGGCGGTGTCGACGCGGCGCGGCGGCAAGGTCGGCGGGTCCGCGACCGCCGGGGGAGCGCGGGTCGATCGCGGCGCGCGGCCGGTGGCCGCGGCGTCGGCGGCGCCGCTTCTGGCCCTGGCCCAGCGGCACCTTCTCGGCATCCAGGGGCTGTCGGCCGGGGAGATCACCCTCATCCTCGACACCGCGCGCTCGATGGCCGAGATCGGCACCCGGCCCATCAAGAAGGTCCCGGCGCTGCGCGGCAAGACGATCGTCAACTTCTTCATGGAACCGTCGACGCGGACGCGCTCGTCGTTCGAGATCGCCGAGAAGCGGCTGTCGGCCGACAGCCTCAACTTCGCGCCGTCGTCTTCGAGCGTCAGCAAGGGGGAGTCGCTGCTCGACACCGCCCGCAACCTCGAGGCGATGGCCCCCGACATGATCGTCATCCGGCACCGGGCCTCGGGGTCGCCGCACTTCCTGGCGCGCCACTGCCGCTCGAACATCATCAACGCCGGCGACGGCACCCACGAGCACCCGACGCAGGCGCTGCTCGATGCCTACACCATCCGCGAGCGCAAAGGGCGCATCAGGGATCTGCGCGTGACCATCGTCGGCGACCTGATGCACAGCCGGGTGCTGCGCAGCAACCTGTTCCTGCTGGCGACGATGGGGGCCAGCGTGCAGGTGTGCGGGCCGCCGACGCTGGTGCCGTGCGGGATCGCCGACCTCGGCGCCACCGTCCACACGCGCATCGAGCCGGCCCTCGACGGCGCCGACGTCATCATGATGCTGCGCATCCAGCGCGAGCGGCAGCAGGGCGGCGCCTTCCCTTCGGCGCGCGAGTACTTCAATCTCTACGGGCTGACACGCGAGCGCGTGATGCTGGCGCGGCCCGACGCGATCATCATGCACCCCGGCCCGATGAACCGCGGGGTCGAGATCGACAGCGCGGTCGCCGACGGTCCGGGGTCGGTCATCCTCGAGCAGGTGGCCAACGGGGTGTCGGTGCGGATGGCGGTTCTGTATCTGCTGGCGGGAGGAACCCTCGGTGAACTGGCTCCTTAAGGGCGGCCGGGTGGTCGACCCGGCATCTGGCAGGGACGGGCTCTTCGACATCCTCGTCACCGACGGGCGGATCGCCTCGGTGCGCCCGGGCGCGGCGCGGCGCCGGGCGGCCGGCGCCAAGACCGCCGTTCCGAAGGGAACGCGGGTCGTCGATCTGACCGGCCGCATCGTCATGCCCGGGCTGGTCGACATGCACGTGCACCTGCGCGATCCCGGCCAGGAGCACAAGGAGACCATCGACACCGGAACCCGGGCGGCGGCCGCGGGCGGGTTCACGACCGTCGCCTGCATGCCCAACACCGAGCCGCGCAACGACGGCCTGGCGGTCACCGAATACATCGTCGGCGAGGCGAAGCGCCGCGGTGTCGTGAACGTCGTCGCCATCGGCTGCGTCAGCAAGGGGGGGCGCGGCGAGGAACTGGCGGAGATCGGCGACATGGTGCGGGCCGGGGCGGTGGCGGTGTCGGACGACGGCGCGCCGGTGGCGACCTCGTTCCTGATGCGCATGGCCCTCGAGTACACCCGCATCTTCGACATCCCGGTCATCGATCACTGCGAGGATCGCAGCCTGAGCGCCGGCGGGGTCATGAACGAGGGGCCGACCTCGACCGCCCTCGGGCTGAAGGGGATCCCGCAGGCGGCCGAGAGCGTCGCGGTGTCCCGTGACCTGGCGATCGCCCGGCTCACCGGCGGCCGGCTCCACCTGGCGCACCTCAGCACCCGCGCCAGTCTCGAGGAGGTCCGCCGGGCGCGCGCCGACGGTGTGCGGGTCACCTGCGAAGCGACGCCGCACCATCTCGTCCTGACCGAGAAGGCGGTGGCCGACTCGCAGTACGACCCGAACACCAAGATGAACCCGCCCCTGCGGTCGGAGGACGACCGCCAGGCGCTGCTCGAGGGGCTCGGCGACGGCACCATCGACGCCATCGCCAGCGACCACGCGCCGCATCACGACGACGAGAAACTTCAGGAATACGACGACGCGCCGTTCGGCATCGTCGGTCTCGAGACCGCCGTGCCCCTGGCGATGGACCGGCTGGTCCGGCCGGGGGTCATCGGTCTGTCGCGGATGGTCGAGCTGATGTCGCTGAACCCGGCGCGCATCCTCGGTCTGAAGAAGGGCACGCTGGCCGTGGGCGCGGATGCCGACATCACCGTCGTCGACCCCGAGCTCGAGATGACGGTCGATCCGGCCCGCTTCCAGTCGCGCTCGCGCAACACGCCGTTCGGCGGATGGCGCCTCAAGGGCTGGCCGGTCCTGACGATCGTCGGCGGACGCGCGGTCCACGATCTCACGCCGGCGGCGCGGCGCTAGGAGTGTGTCCGAGTAATAGGATGGGTCGCGTTCGCGGCGCCCGCGCGGCGGCCGCCGTCGTCGCCCTGATCGGGGTCATTCTGGCCGCGAGTGCCTGCGGCGGCGGCGCCGGGACCACCCGCCCCGACATCGTCCTGATCGTCGTCGACACCCTGCGCGCCGATCACCTCGGCCTGTACGGCTACCCGCGATCGACCTCGCCGCATCTCGACGCCCTGGCCGCGCGCGGCACGGTCTTCGATGCGGCGATGGCGGCGGCGCCCTGGACCCTGCCCTCGGTGATGTCGATCGCGACCTCGCGGGTGCCGTCGCGCCACGGTGTGGTCAACGACGGGTTGCGGCTGGCCGAGGGCGTGCCGACACTCGCCGGCGCGCTGCACGAGGGCGGCTATGCGACAGGGGGCTTCGTGTCGCACATCTACGTCACCGCGCCGTTCGGCTTCGATCGCGGCTTCGATCGCTACGAGGATTTCGGACTGTCGCAGCCCGGCTACCGGCTCGAGGCCGGGCTCGAGCCGACCGCCGATCGGGTGACCACGACGGCGCTGGAGTGGGTCGAAGCACGCGACGCCGGCCCGATGTTCCTGTTCGTGCACTACTTCGATCCGCACTGGCCGTACGACCCGCCGGAGCCGTACCGTTCCCTGTTCCCGCCGGACTACACCGGCCCCCTCGACGCCGGTTACGACAGCATCTCGCGGTTCCAGGACCCGCTCGTGCCGATCCCCGACGACTACCGGCGCTTCCTCATCGACCGCTACGACGGGGAGATCGACTTCGTCGACGCGCAGATCGGCCGGCTGATCGACGGCCTCGCGGCGGCGCGCGGCCGCCGGCCGATCGCCGTGGTCGTCACCGGCGACCACGGTGAGGAGTTCAAGGATCACGGTTCGATGGGGCACGGGCGGCAGATGTACGAGGAGGTGGTGCATGTCCCGCTGGTGATCGCCCGTATCACGCTGGCGGGCGCCGCCGGGGCCGCCCGTGTCGGCCTTCCGGTGAGCGGCATCGACATCGCGCCGACCCTGCTCGACCTGGCCGGTCTCGCGCCGGCCGAAGGCATGGAGGGACGCTCGCTCGTGCCGCTCCTCGGCGCCGCCGCCGGGACGCCGGCGGGCGGGTCTGCCGGCGGCGCCGCCGGGACCGCCGGCGCCGTCCGGGCGGGCGCGATCTGCGAGACCGTGCGCCTCAACGCCCTGCGTCAGGCGATCCGCGAGGGACCGCTCAAGCTGATCCACCTGATGGACGAAAACCGCGTCGAGCTGTTCGACCTCGCCGCCGATCCGCACGAGCAGCACGACCTGGCCGCGGCGCGTCCCGACGACCGGCGCCGGCTCGCGCAGGCCCTGTTCGCGGGCGGCGATTACCTCTCGGGCGCCTGGAACCTGCGCTGGGTGGGGGATGGCAGCAGGCGTCGTTTCGAGGGACGCATCCGGACCGAGGGGATCGTCCGCAGCATCGTGCCGCTGTTCGCCGAGCCGGGTCGCTACCGTGTCGACCGGGCGTCGATCGTGTTCGCCGACCCGGGGCAGGAGGGCGAATCGGGGTTCTCGTTCACCACCCTGCCGTTCGAGGCGCCGGTGACCTTCGAGCTGCTGATCGACGGCCGGCCGGTGCCGCAGGCGGTCCTGCTCGGCGGCGCGGCCGCGCGCCCGCGGGCGATGCCGTTCACGCTCGAGGGGATGCCGAACTCCGACGCCGCCTTCGCGCGCCCGCCCGACCCGCCGCGGCCGGTGCCGCGCTTCCTGCTCTATCGCAACCGTCTCGCCGCCCCCGAGGAGCCGGTGACCCTCGACGACGAGACGCGGGCGCGCCTGCGCTCCCTCGGGTACGTGCAATGACGCTCCGGGTGGGGCCGCGGGCTCCCGTGACCCGCCCGGGCGGGGCGCGTCACCTGCGGCATCGGGTATAGTCCGCCGGGGACCGGGAGGAGGGCGGAACATGGGACGGCAGATCCGACAGACGGCGCGCCCCGCGGGTGCGGCCGCGAAGTTCCTGGCGCGGGGCGGGGTGCCGATGGCCGCGGGGCTGGCGTTCGCCGGGCAGTTCCTCGTGTCGCTGCGCGCCGGATCGCCGGCCACGACACTCGTTCCGGGGCTCGCCCTTTATGCCTGCGCCATCCTCCTGGTCGTGGCCGCGCTGGCGGCCGGCCGCCGGCTTCCCGCGGCAGACAGTGACGACGCGAGCGAGCGCCTGCTGGCCGGCCGCGCCGGCTGGATCCTGTTCGCCGCGATTCTCGCCGCCGGGCTCTATCTGCGTCTGGAGCGCATCGACATCATCCCGTGGGGACTCAACAACGACGAGGCGATCAACGCCATCGAGGCGCAGGAGATCAACCAGGGCAAGCCGTTCGCCACCGTCACCGAGCGCGGTCTCAACCGCGAGACCATGTTCCACCATCTCGCGGCCTTCTCCTTCCGCCACCCGGGTGTCGGGCTCAATCTTCTGCGGGCGATGCCCGGCGTCTTCCTGCTGAGCCCGAAGTTCATCAACGACCCGCTCGCCGACCGGATCCTGCCGCTGCGTTTCGTGTCAATTATCGTCGGGTCGGCCACCCTGGCGCTGCTGTTCCTGTTCGCGCGCGCCGTCTTCGGTGTGCGCGTCGCCCTGCTGGCGGCGCTGTTCATGGCCGTCTCGCCGTGGCACCTGCTCTACAGTCGCGCCGGCCTGCGCACCATTCTGGCGCCCGCGTTCGCCATCGTCGCGGCCTGGTTGTTCCTGCGCGCCTGGCGGTCGGGGCGGATGTTCGATCATCTTGCATGGGGAGCCATCGTCGGCCTCGGCTTCTGGACCTACACCTCCTTCCGCTCCGTGCCGCTGGCGCTGCTCGGCTTCGTGCTGCTGTTCGGACGGCGGGCGGGCGGGCGCGACGGCGCGCGCGCCGTCGGGCGCGGGGCACCGTCGTCGCCCGGCACAAGGCCGTGGCGTGGCCTGCTCGCCGGCGCCGCGGTGGCCGCGGTCTCCCTGGTGGCCATCATGGCCTTCTCCGGCATGACCCCGGCGCAGTTCCTGGCGCGCGGCGCCTACGCCATCACCCCGCCCAAGACGAGCTGGAGCGGGAACCTGTTGCACGCCGTGACGATGCTCAACTACTACCCGGCGCGCTATGCCGTGATCCAGAACGACGCCTTCATCAGCGACGGCGTGAGCGCGACATTCGGCGTCATCGGCCTCGAACCGGACACCCTGCTGCTGGCGGCCTTCGCGACGCTCGGCTTCGTGGTGGCGGGGGCGCTGGCCTGGTCGCGGCCGCGCCCCGGCGGCACAGGTGTCGCCGGGGCCGGGGCGATCACTGAGGCGCGGACCGGAGTCGCCGACGCCGCCGCCCTCGCGATCATGATGATCCTCGCCGGCTGGCTGACCGTCGGCTGGCTCGGCCCGAGCCTGACCCGGCTCCTGGTGATCCTGCCGTGGCTGGCGCTGTGCGGCGCCCTACTGGCGGTGCGGGTGTGGGACGATCTCGCCGGGTTGTGGCGCCCCGTGACCGCGTGGCTCGCGGCGGCCGCCATCGCCGGCGTGGCGGCGCTGGCCTGCGCGCAGGGGTACAGCAACTACTTCCTGCTCGCCGGGCGCTCGGAGCGGGCGATGCAGCATTTCGGGCCGGCGCAGACCATCATGGGAATGTTCGCGCGCTCCCTGCCGCCCGACCAGGACGTCATCGTCCTGCACACGCTGCGCGTCGACACCCTGCGCTACCTGATCGGCGACCGGCCGCATCTGCAGTTGCTCACCGACACCACCAAGGTGAGCCTCGAGGCCATCGTCGGCAGCCCGCGGGCGGTCACCTTCGTCATCGAGTACGCGCGTCCCTTCGCCGAGCCGCTGCGCTCCCTCATGATGCGTTTCCCGCAGGGCGACATGACGCAGGTCGCCGACGCCCGCATCGATCCCGACAAGATCATCTTCTTCACCTTCACCGTCTGGAAGGACGCCGCCGGCCAGATCATCGCCCCTCCCGGCAGCGCCCCGATGCCGCCGCAGGGAATGTCCACCGGCGCCCCCGGACCGCCGCCGGGATCACCGCCTTAAAGGGATAGCATGATCGATGTGGAGGCGAAGCGGGCCGCCCCGCTATGGGGGGCCTCCGAGACCCTGAGGGAAAAGCCCGCGCAGTTCAGCGGGCCCCGAAGGGCGAGGTGAGGGGAGGGCGCGCGTTCATCCGCGCGCCCGGACCCGTAGCCCCCCATAGCGGGGCGGTCCGCTTCGCAGCGCTCCGGTCGATCCCCTATTGACATTGCCTTAATTTACACTATCCTCTGCGGTGGCTCCGGCACGCCGCGCCGGGGTCGGCGAATGGGGGGGGAGTTCATGGCCGATCTCACCGAGAAGCAGCAGGCGATCTTCGACTTCATCCGCAAATTCATGGCGGAGCGCGGCATGGCCCCCTCCTACGAGGAGATCCGCCGGGCGTTCCGGTTCCGCTCCTACAACTCGGTCCAGAAGTACCTCAAGAAGCTCGAGGAGAAGGGGTGCATCCGCAGCCCCTGGGGCAACCACAAGCGGGCGATGGAGCTGGTCGACCCGGGGCCGATGCAGATGACCGTGCCGCTTCTGGGCCGGGTCGCTGCGGGCCGGCCGATCGAGGCGATCAGCCAGCACGAGACCGTCGAGGTGCCCGACGCCCTGCTGCGCGGCGACGATCACTTCGCGCTCCGGGTGGTGGGGGACAGCATGGTCGACGACGGCATCCGCGAGGGCGACATCGTCATCGTCAAGCGCCAGCGCGACGCCCGCAACGGCCAGACGGTCATCGCCCTCATCGGCGACGACGC
>Ga0210377_10001015_pt1 | contig 26294 bp, 21 predicted proteins | sample PLM4_65_b1redo_FD_155480 | JGI IMG/M metagenome (GOLD analysis project Ga0210377, IMG submission 155480) | Groundwater sediment microbial communities from an aquifer in East River, Colorado, USA - PLM4_65_b1 redo | ecosystem: Environmental > Terrestrial > Soil > Riparian zone | place: USA: East...
TGCTTCTGTCTTGCCGTTCTGTTCCTCTATCATGCCTTTTCTCCTGCGCCCTGCTCACTAAATTATTCGGATCGAGTGTCTCACGATTATAGGCACAGAGGGTAAGGGGAGAAGCTGAATCACAAAGCACAGCAGTCAATAGAATTCAATTTTCAGTTCCCGTTTACTTGCCGACACAAAAACTCAATCAAAGATGATAGACATCTAATGACCAATAATCAATATTCATCCCAAATCCACGTACACTTCCCCCAAATCCGACGATATAGCGGTTATATTCGCAACCCAAATTTTCCTTGTCGTATTTGGGGGAAGCCGGAAGGGGGTCCCCATGCCCCATGACCAAGCCTACCTCCAAGCAGAAAAGAAAATAGAAAAAGCATGGGTCTCAGGAGCGAAAGAACTTGACCTCTACAAAATGGGGCTTACAGAATTACCTGAAGCCCTTAGCCAATTAACAGAATTACAGTCATTGGATCTAGGTAATAACAAATTGACGATTCTGCCAAGTTGGCTTGGGAAGTTGAAACAATTAAAAATTCTGAAATTAAACGGCAATCAATTAGTAGCACGTCCAGACTCGCTTGACAGATTGAGGGTACTGACTCAGCTAGAATTTCTTTCTCTTTTTGGAAACAACTTAACTATTTTGCCAAATTCAATTGGTTCGAATTCAAATTTAAAAAGATTAGATCTTTTCGGAAATCAACTCAAGTTATTACCAGAATCAATTGGGCTACTTACCCAATTACAATTGCTAAATCTCTCTGACAACCAATTGACAGAATTACCAGAGTCATTAGGGCACTTAAGCCAATTAAAGGAATTAAACCTCTCACGGAATAGGCTGAAAGTTTTACCAGATTCCTTCTCAGAGCTCAAACTCTTACAAACATTGATTTTGCAAATGAACTCTCTCACTGAGCTTCCAGACTATATTCAGACATTTAGTATGTTGGGAGACTTAATACTATATAACAACCCTATAAAGAAACTCCCATCTTGGATAGGCAATCTTCGTGCGCTTTGGCGTCTTGGACTAGGGAACAATGCCTTAACAGAAATACCTGATAATTTGGGGGACCTAACAAAGCTAACTCATCTTATATTCGGTTATCACGATTTTGGTACACCTTTGCATCAGGTTCCTCAATTTGTTCGAAACCTAGTTAAACTCGAGGTCTTTTTTGCTTCGTCATGCAAGTTGACTTCTCTACCAACATGGTTAGGTGAGCTTAATGAGCTAGAAAGTCTAGCCTTTGCTAACAATAATCTTGTTGATCTCCCTCTTTCCATAGCTCAACTTAAGAATTTAAATATTATCGAACTCGACAACAACCCTCTCAACCCTGAACTCGCTGAGGCCCGCAAACAAGGCGTCAAAGGTGTTAAAGCTTATCTGCGTGCCAAAGCCAAAGCGCAAATCACTCTCAATGAAGCCAAACTCATTTTAGTCGGTGAAGGCGAAGTAGGGAAAACCTGTCTCATGGATGCTCTACTCAGTAAAAAATGGCAGGAACACCCATCCACACACGGAATCGAAATTCAATCTTTCCAAGCCATCGACCCTGACTCCCAAACCGAAATCACCCTCAACGGCTGGGATTTCGGCGGACAGCGTGTCTACCGTCCCACGCACCAATTGTTCTTCAGCGCGCCCGCCGTCTATCTCGTTGTCTGGAAGCCGCGCGAAGGTCCCCAGCAGGGCTTTGTCAAAGAATGGATTCAATTGGTCAAGCGCCGCGAACCGAGCGCCAAGATTCTCATCGTCGCCACGCACGGCGGTCCGCAGCAGCGCCAGCCCGATATTGACCGTCAGGAACTGTGGGATCTCTTCGGCAAAGAAACCGTCGTTGACTTTTTCTTCGTAGACAGCAAGCCCGATGCACAAGGCAATCGCAAAGGCATCACAGAACTCAAACAAGCCATCGCCCGCGTCGCCGCCAAACTGCCCGAAGTCGGTCGCTCCGTGCCGAAAAGTTTTGCCGATGTCCGCGCCGCCCTGCAAGCCAAGGGCGTTCCCTACCTGCCTTTAGATGAAGTCCTTGCCATCTGCCGAGCCCAGGACATGGATGATGAGATCGCGCGCCTCTTCATCACCATCTCGCACCGCCTCGGTCATCTCACGCATTACGAAAACGACCCCACCCTGCGCGACATCGTCATCCTCCGCCCCGACTGGCTCGCCACCGCCATGAGTTACGTTCTCGACGATGAGCAAACGCGCTTCGCACACGGCTTGGTGAAATTCTCGCGCCTCGGTCATTTATGGGATGATCCGACTCGTCCAGCGGATACTCGCTATGACAAATCCCTGCACCGAATCTTTCTCGCCCTAATGGGAAAATTCGATCTTTCCTACCTCGTGGCTGATCCTTCATCAAAAAGCGACTCTGATCCTCAAAGCCTCATCGCCCAACTCGTCCCCGATAATCGTCCCGAAAATATCGAAGGTGCGTGGCTGGCAACTCCCTCCACTGGCGACTTGCAACAAACCCAAATCTGCCGCATCGTAGATGCACAAAACGGTCAAACTGCCAGCGCCGAAGGATTGTTCTATCAATTGATCGTGCGCCTGCATAAATATTCGCTCGGTCGCGTGGACTACAACGACAGCGTCCACTGGCAGCGCGGTCTGGTTTTGGATAACGCCTATAACGGACGCGCCTTTCTCGAACACAAAGGCAACGATGTCCACATCACCGTGCGCGCGCCGTATCCCGAACGCTTCCTCGCCATGCTCACCGAAGAAGTGAAATATCTTGTCGAGAGCTTTTGGGAAGGTCTACGCTGTGATGTCACCGTGCCATGCCTGAATCCAAAACCATGTTTGGGATTATTCGAAGTTGCCAAACTCATCGAGAACAAACGCCGCGGACGCCCCGAACAGCCCTGTCCCATTTGCAACGAGTGGCAAAGCATTGATAGACTCTTGCTCAACGCTCCCGCCGCCACCCAACCGATTTCGCTGGATGCGTTGCTAAAAGAGTTCGCGCAAGTCAAAGGCACATTGAACGAAGTCAATGACAATACCCGCCGTATTTTGAGTCAGGTTGATAAGCAATACGCTGACCTCATCCAAATCTTCACCGATGAAGCCAAAGAAGGACCGCGTCTCTTTAGTTTCTTCCCGCTGGATCGTGGCAACTTCAACCCCAAAAACTGGATACGAGCCCAATTCCGTTTGGTGTTATGGTGTGAACATTCACGGCTTCCCCTCCCTGCGCTCAATGGTGTAGATAGCAAAAAGGGCGTCTACGATCTCGATCTTAACCGTGAATGGTTCAAGAAGGCAAGTCCGTACCTAAAGTTCCTGACTGGCACATTAGGTATGGTTCTGCCAGTTGCCTCATCCGCCGTCAAACTTGCGCTTGATGATGCAGCCTACAAATTGATCGAAGAACAACTTGATTTTGGGAAATCCATCATTGATACAACAATTGGCGAGACAACCAAAATTGGAGAATTCATGGGCGCGCCAGATACATCCACGCTCGAACATGGCGTCGCTGTTCGTAGCGATAGCGCGACCTTGCGCGAACTCCACGCCCTGCTCAAAGCCAAAGACCCCGGCTTCGGCGGTCTCAAGCGCGTGCTGAATAAACGCCAGGAATTCCTCTGGGTCCACGAAAAGTTTGCGGGAGAGTATTAATCCCCACCGCCCTTCGGGCACCTCCCCCAAATACGACAATGAAAAATTTGGATGCGGATTCAAACCATGTATCGTCGTATTTGGGGGAGGCAGGAGGGGGTGAAATCGTCATATAATCCACACATCACCGCTCAAGGAGGACGCTCGTGGAAATCAAAGATAAAACCCCAAGTGATCCGGTTGCCAGCCTGTACCTGGTGGATGCCTATATGCGCTGGGCTTTACTCGCGGCTGAAGAAGTGGTTGGCAAGCAGGGTCTGCACGTTCTCCTGCGTGAACGTGGGCTGGATCGATTCATAGACAACTATCCACCTGAACTGCTCAAGATCAGTGGCTCGATCACACTGGGTGATTATGCCCAACTTTGCGCAGGTCTGCTGACCTTTTTCGGACGTGCCGGAAAGAGCATGGTCATCCGCTGTGGACGCCTGACATCAAAATATGCCATCGAAAAGCAAAGCAGTGTCTACAACGTCGCTGCAAAAACCGCCGCCAAGCTTATGCCTTCGGGCATGCAAGTGAAATTGGTGCTCGACAGCATGGTCAATGGCTACAACAAACTTTACGCCGAAAATGGACAGGAACTCCACTTTAGCGTGGAAGACCGCGGCGGTAAATGGGGTTTTATTTCAGTGGAGTGTCCGCTCTGTGCCGGGAAAGCTGCAGACCTGCCCATGTGCTGGGGGCGAATTGGTACACTCAAAGAGTCACTGGTCTGGTTGACCGGAAAAGATTTCGACGTGGAGGAAGTCGAGTGCCGTGCCCTGGGCGCGTCCGCCTGTGTTTGGGAGGTCAGCAAAACACCCAAAGAATGAACTGCTACTAGCGAGTTTTATTTGCTGTCTCGTCCGCGTGCTGAACAAGCGCGCGGATAAACATTGTCATGTCTGTCACCATGAAAGGAGGCAGAGAATTTTATCGATATGAATAAAACGAAAAATTATGTTTATGCTCTTTATAAAAACATACATCTCCAAAACAGCCTTTCCTTTTTAGTGAATCGTCCTCCGCTCACATTGTTTTGTATCACAATATTAGCGTATGGATTGTTTGCCGCGCAGCAGGGCTTTGCCTGGGACGACTGGGTATTTGCCTGGATACCACGCTACTCGGGAATTGACGGAATGCATCGGTATTATTCCGTTGACCGTCCAATACTGGCTTATCTGTTTGCTTTTACAACATCAGTTATCAGTCCATCTCCACTGGCATGGCAAATATTTGCGATATTCTGGCGTGGGATGAGTTCAATCGCACTTTGGTGGAGCCTCGGATTGGTCTGGCCCGAAAATAAAAAAAGGAATTTCCTGGTAGCCTTATTCTCGCTCCTTTACCCGGGTTTCAGCCAGCACAGCATAGCGATCGCCTATGGGCATTATTCACTTTTACAAACTGCCTTTTGGGCTTCCATTGGCCTTATGATCATAGGGATCAAAAAAAGAAACTGGATCGCCCTGCTTGTTAGTTTTATATTAGCAGCATGGCAGTTGTTTTCAGCTGAATATTACTTTGGTCTGGAGATTTTGAGGCCCATCTTCATATGGATTTCATTGACCAAAGCGGAGAACCCGATCGAGCGCCATAAAAAGACATTATTTACCCTGGTACCATATATTCTTATCGACCTGGGATTCCTTTACTGGCGAATATTTATATTTGGCTTTAATTCATACCAACCCGATCTTATCAATGACCTGCAAGCCGCAGACCAGCAAACGCTTTCCAATTTACCCATCACGATATTCAATGCGTTATATACAACCACCATCAAAGCCTGGTCATTGATCTTTCAATTTCCATCAGTGCTTGAAGGCGGGGTGAAATTATTTGCAGCTTATCTTCTTATTGTTGCAGTCATCTTTGGTTTCCTGGTTTATTTCCTCTCGAAACAGAAAGCCGGGGATGAAATATCGCACAACAACATTCAATGGATCATTGCCGCGGCTTTATCCCTTCTGACCGCGGGGATTCCATTTTATATTACCCAACTTCCCATATTGCTGGTATTTTCGAATGACCGTTTTACGATGCCATTTATTTTTGGTTCATCCATCCTGCTGGTGCTTATCCTTGAACGGATACCGGGTCAGACCTACAGGACCCTTGCCATAAGTTTTATTGCCGCACTTGCCGTTGGGATGCAGATCCAATACGCATATCAATTTCGGCAGGATTGGAATCTGCAAAAATCGTTCTTCTGGCAAATGGTCTGGAGAATACCAGACCTGGAACCAGGAACGACATTCCTGTCGGATGATTCTTCCATTCAATATTCGACGGACACTTCGCTCACTTTTCCGATCAACTGGATATACAACCCAAACAATCCTGATGGGGAAATAAAATATAACTATTTCTACATTTCCTCCAGATTGAACGGCAGCCTCCCAAGCTTGAAGAAGGGATTACCGATAGAAAAAACCTATCGGATGACCGTTTTTCATGGTTCAACCGACAAGTTATTGCTTCTACAATTCTCGCCTCCATCCTGTCTGCATATCTTGGATCCGATCTACCATAAAGATATTCCAACAGCACCAAATTCAATTGAAACCACCAAATTAATGTCAGCGGCTGGCGTACCGCTTCTTAGTCGAAAGTCTGCTCAAGCCTTGCATCTGTCAAATACAGCCCAGATTATTCCGAACCCGGGGGATCTGGCAATACCGCCGAAATTTATTTTCGGCCCTGAAATAAATCGCGGGTGGTGTTATTATTTTCAGAAGGCGGATTTGGCGCGGCAACTCAACGATTGGCAGGAGGTTGCTGCCATCGGAGATAAGGTTTTCGCCATTCCATATGTTCCTGACGACGTATCAGAATATCTGCCATTCATTGAAGCATACGCACGCGTCGGAAGGCTTGACGATGCCCGAGAACTCACCTTGAAGACCGCAAACAGTATGCCAATCCTGAAGCCGGCATTATGCGGAGTCTGGGTAAGGATCGAACAGGTGAGTAACGATCAGACAGATGAACAGTTTGCAAATAAAATGAGAAATGAGATTCAGTATTGCCCCATAGATCAATTGCCATGAAAACCTGTATCACGTCCACGAGATAAACGATTTCGGATTTGGCGGTCTCGTCCGCGTGATGAACGAACGCCAGGAATTTTTATAGGTGCATGAAAAATTTGCAGGAGTGCGTCGCACCTTACCGAAAGGAAAATCCTGTTTAGCAAAGTGCGACGCACCTTCTCGCTAAGAAAGGCGGCGGGCTGATTAGTCCGCCGCCTTTCTTTCACTCACGAATTCATTCCTTACAAAGTAAGCCAGATACCAAGTCCCTTTTCTTTCGCGCGACGGTGGATCTCCGGCGCGACGGCCATGTCATCCATTGCAAGACCGAGGTTGATCGCCAGAGTGCGCTCTTTTTCATCCTTGCGGCCGGGCTTTAGTCCCGCGACCAGCTCTCCCAGGTCCGCGTAGGGATCTGGAGTCTGCTGGAAATATCCGACGGATTTGTAATATTGGAATTGGGCATGATCGTCCGTGCTGATGCGATCCATCTGCGCTAACGCCCCACCACTCCAATAGGAATCGAAATCGACTGCTGAACCATACGCGCCGGGTCTCAACCAATCCTTCTCGATGGCGGGAGTCGGATGCTTCAAAATGGGACCGGAAGTGACCACGAGATCCGATTCGACAACAGCCTGTTTCGGCTCCTTCACACTGACGATATCAAACTTGAACCGCCTGGACATCTCTGCAATGAATTTTTCCTGAACATCCGGCAAAACATCATAGGCATACGCCAGCTCGATGGGAAACAGACAGGCAAGTGCTTCCAGATTGGTGCGCCCCTGAACGCCGCAGGCAAGAATTCCAACTGCCGCCGATTCAGGACGGGCAAGATATTTCGCTGCGAGTGCGGATGCTGCGCCGGTACGCATGGCCGTGATCCATGTGCAATCCATGACAGCATAGGGGATGCCCGTTTCGACATCGTTCAAGATCAACAGACCTGTGATGTATGGCAGTCCGCGCTTGAAATTATCAGGATAGCCACTCACCCATTTGATGCCTGCCGAGCGCATGGAGGGGATAAAAGCGGGCATGGCATGGATGAACGCATCAGGCATGGTATGGATGCCGGGCTTCGGCGGCATTTCGACTCTCCCATTGCCTTTTTCCGTGAAGGCTTTTTCAAGCAATTCTATGATTTCCTTCATGGGCAGGTTGACCGTTTCAACATCGGCACGCGAGAGGTAAAGAATCTTCTGTTCAGTCATGGGAACTCCTCGTGAATGTGAAAATGATATAGCCATTTTACGATTGACACAATATGAAATGTCATTACAAGCCACGACAATCATCACAATTGTCAGTCAGGAAAAGCCATCTGCACAGCGTATAATGGTTTCAACTTCAGTTCACAAATTCATATGGGAAAACTTATCGGGCTCAGGTAAATAAAACTTGTTCGATTCGATGGAGTCCTTATGAACCGGTTCCTGCAAATATACCGAGATTATCCGCGCGACTTCTGGATGATGATCCTGGTCAACTTTGTCGACCGCCTGGGAGGATCGCTCTTATTTCCATTCTTTGCCCTGTATATCACGAAGAAGTTTAATGTTGGCATGACAGAAGTGGGGGTCTTATTCGCCATCTTCTTCATATCCAGTTTCATTGGGGCCTTCCCCGGAGGCGCGTTGACCGATCGCTTCGGACGCAAGGGCATTATCATTTTCAGCCTCGTCTCCACTTCACTTAGCACACTAATGATGGGGTTTGTAAATGAGTTCCAATTTTTCCTCACCGTGGCGTTCATTTCGGGTATTTTCACCGATGTAGGTGGACCTGCCTATGAAGCTGTTTTCATGGATATTTTGCCGGAGGAGAAACGCGCCAGCGGATTTGGCATCCGCCGTGTGGCTTTCAACCTGGCAATCGTTATCGGACCCGTGATCGGTGGTTTTATCGCCGCGCGCTCTTATCTGGCACTCTTTATCATAGACGCCATTGTCAGCGGGATTGTAGCGCTAATGGTTTTCCTGCTCATCCCGGAAACAAAACCTGTCGCGGCGGAAGGAAAGGAACAGGAATCAACCGCCCAAACCTTTAAGGGTTACCTGCGTGTGTTACAGGATGGAAAATTCATGGCCTTTACTCTTGTCTGTCTATTGACCTGGCTCGTTTACATGAACATGAACACCACACTTGGTGTCTACCTGCGAGACCAGCATGGCATCCCTGAAGCAGGTTATGGATCGCTCATTAGCATTAACGCGGCCATGGTTGTTCTGTTCCAATTCCCGATTACGCGTCGAATCGAAAAGAACCCGCCCATGTTGATGATGGCTCTGGGAGCATTCTTTATCGCGGCGGGGCTTACATTATATGGCTTCGTCGAATCTTTCTGGTTGTTTGCCATTGCAATCGCGATCCTGACCATCGGCGAGATGGTTACCATCCCAATTGCAAATGCAGTGGTGGCAAGTTTTGCCCCGGAAGAGATGCGTGGTCGCTATAATTTTATTTATGGCAACTCCTGGGGAATCTCCTTTGCCGTAGGACCGTATCTGGCGGGGATCATCATGGACAACTATGACCCAAACTTGCTTTGGTATGCCTGCGGAATCCTTGGATTGATCGCAGTGCTGGGATTCCTTGCGCTACACTGGACGACTCAAACCAAGCCGGTTGCTTTATCCCGGGAGTGAACATTCCCATCAAGATGATCCCGATTTCTTTATCTGGATCGCACGGTTTGACCGCCAGGCTTGAATGCGCGTAAAGCAGATCACAAACAGGCATTCCCATTACCAATATTTATCCCCCTCAGTCAATCTATTTTATGGCACGCACGAACCCAAAGAACAGGAATTTTTCATCAAGTTTTACTGCCTGATTGAAATGGGCATCCTCCAGCATTTTAGGTAAATCTTCAATCCCGAAATTGAGACCGTGATGCATGGTCAGCGTGATAAGGAATTGATTTAGAAATGACTTTGTCGGGCGCATAAAGTCGAAAACCAGGAGACGTCCACCCGGTTTGAGCACGCGATAGATCTCAGCCAATCCGCGCGTTCTCAAATCATCTGGCAAGTGGTGCATCATCAAACTGGACGTGACCACATCCATGCTTGAATCTGTAAATGGAAGCGACTCGATGACTCCCACGCGAAAGTCGATCTCAAATCCCTTGCGCGCGGCTTTATTACGGGCAACAGCAATCATCTCTGGTGCAGGGTCAATTCCGTACACGTGACCACCCTTCCCTGCGCGGATTTTAGCCGGAATGGCAATTTCCCCTGTTCCGCAACCTACGTCGAGCACGTTATCGCCAGGTTTGATCAATGCGTGATCCACGGTCATTTTCCGCAAGCGCCAGGCTTGTCCAAACGTAATCAGATTCACCGAAAGATCATAGTAAGGCGCCCAGCGGATCAACCGTCCTTCGGTCTGCGCGGGCTGTTCAATAGAATGGGAATGATGATGTGTCATACGGGTTTCTCCTTTGATGAAAGAATTCTACCGAGAAGGCTCATAACAATCAATCATCAGACCGGGTAGAATGTCCATTAATGGACAAAAAAGCCAAAATGTGCGAAAACATGGAGATGCCATGAACGATAAGAAAGATCGCCGCAGCCAGCGCACGCGCCAATTATTGAGTGAAGCGCTGGTTGAACTGATCAGGGAAAAAGAATACAACGCAATCACAGTCAGCGACATCATTGATCGTGCCAATGTGGGACGCTCCACATTTTATGCGCACTATCATGACAAGGATGATTTATTCCTTGAGCAATTAGATCGTGTCATTGATGATTTGAGCCGGGGTGTTTTGCATGAGTCGCAGGATGAAAATTCTCTTTTCCCAAGCCTGGGATTATTTCGACATATACGAGAAGAGTATGAGTTATATAAAGCATTGACCTGGGGTCCGGGAATCGATTTGTTGATCAAGCACGTCCAAAAATCCCTGAGTGATAAGATCGAACAGAGTCTCAAGGAAAACGGAAAAAAGTTCAACGTCCCCCTTCCAGTGTTGGCAAACTATGTTGCAGGCAGTTTTCTGACCCTGCTCAAATGGTGGCTGGACAACAAAATGATTTATCCTCCCGAACAGATGGATGAGATCTTCAAAAAGGTAACCCAGCCGGGGATTGAAGCGACGATTATCAAATAAGTGTCATTACACAACCACCTTCTTCCTGACAGCGGCGTTCATTCCGGGAATCTTCATCGATGTATGGAAGTTGCTGGATCAGGCCCTCAAATTCATTACGCGTTTCGGCGACCAGTGCATTGACATTCTCTGCTCCAAAATATTTGCCAGCACTGTATGTGAATATTTCACATTTCGAATTCCTTCAACAGCTGGGGCCAGCGCGAAATGTAGTAATTTGATGGATCAGACATGATAGTGACTCACTTTCCCAACCAATAATGAAAAATGCCGGTTGCCTTGGCCATGAATGGTATCAAGCGTATCCAGCGGAAGGCGCGCAGGCGCGATTCGGGTTTGTCAAAGTAATACCAGTGATCGAGCAGGCGCAATCCCCAGGTTTCGAGTTCCTGCGGGTTTTTGGCATCCCAAAGGATGCGAGTGCCGGAACGCTTTAGCACTGTACTGGTGCGGTTGTGATGGCGGGAGATGAACGGCGCTGCGGCATCAAAAACCAACTCCGCTTTCGGGAAGCGTTTCATCATTTCCATCACCATCGGCTTGACATTCGCAGTACTGAAATAAGGAAAGACACCCTCCGCCAGAAAGATGACGGGTTTGTTCAGGCTTTCCACTTCATTCAGCCATGAAAGTTCCAGCATGGATTGTGCAATGGTTTTACAGCGTTCGCCATCTGGAAGAACTTTACGGCGAAGCCCGATCACTTCGGGCAAATCCACGCCGAGCCATATCACTTTCCCATCATCGATCCGATGAAAGCGCGTGTCCAAGCCACATCCCAAATCCACAATCAAGCCACCGGGATTTCCGCTGAGGAATCCTCGGGCGAACCTGTCAAACTGGCGGGCACGCATGACTGTGACAAACGCATCAATGTTACCCATGCCCATCAAAAAATCGCGATTGCCGCCCAGAGCGTTGTATGCCTCCACAGCGTGCGGGTCATGGAGAATGGCATCCGGGCGGATCGATTCGATTGCACGACACGCCAGCGGGACGAGCAGTGTGCTGGCGACACCTCGCAAATTTACAACAGAGTCATCCATAACAAATCCTTTACCAGATCCCTGGTATCAATCTTGCAACTTTATCGGCATATTTCTTGAATTGCCCGCCAAAATGTTCGGCCAGCAATGTATCTTCAACCGAGAGACGATAGATCACAGAAGGCAATAATAGAACCGGAATGATAACAAGCCCGGCAAGGCTCGAATAACCAACAGTGACACCCAGGGCAATAAATATATACCCCGCGTAGGCCGGATGGCGAATAAAACGATACGGTCCGTTTTGTATCAGTGGTTGACCATCTACAACTGAAACATGCCCCGAATAATATTTTCCCAAAACGCGCCGCGCCCAGATAAATAGTACCGAGCCGCAGAGAATAAGGATCCAACCAGTGATCTGCATCCAGACAGTCCGCGGAAGGATCGCTTTGAAGTAGAGATACTCAACGGGAGGCAGATAGAATACAGCGATCATGCCAGCGACGATCATCCAGAATGACCAATCATTCTTTTCCTCTTTAACGATCTCGCCTTTCGCCCGCGGTCGCCAGAATCGGATACGGCGCACCCAATACACAATGATCACCCCGAAAAAGTAGACAAGACCTGAAACGAGCAGGAACCACCCCAGCAGATTCGACTTTATAGTTGCCAACCCGAGAAAGGATAATAGAAGAGATAGCCCCAATGTAATTACAACCAGGAAGAAGATCGCGATGCGGCTCATGGTTGCCTCAGTTATCACTATATGCCGTTTGAATCGAAAGTCAACCCCCTAATTCACCACCAATCAGACGAATGGGATAGATATTATTTATTATTTTGAGGATTGCTGAAAATTTTCAGTTGACTGGCTTGACAAATTTTCATAGAGTGTTATACTATAAAAGTACTTTATTACATAAAGTACTTTTATAGAAAGCGAGACTCGTATGCAGGAACGTTACATCCAAATCCAATTCATCACTGCCAACTACTCAAGGTTGCAAGGTCTGAGAGCGATTCCTGTGGGGATGTTGGCTGTTTTCGTATCGATCTGGGCTCTGTATAATCAAGGTCCCACCGCCGATTTGAGCGCACCAATTCTTGTGGCCGTTGTAGGGGCCCTCCTCTACTGGCTAACGGACCGTTACTACAATCGCGTTTTCGGACAAGTGAAACAAACGCCTCGCCATCGTATGTGGGAATTTGTTTCATCGGTCAGCTTTGGTGTTCTGGGGCTTCTGGCATTCGTGCTGGATACGATACAGGTTCTGACAATTAGTACGCTCGGACTGGTGTTTGCCGCCAGTTTTTTTGAATACTTCTGGCGAGCCAATAAATCTGAGTGGGGAAAAATTTTCACCCTCTTTCCCGAGAATGTCGTCGCAGCCGTCCTGGTCGTTGTCGTCAGTTTCCTGCCACTCTTCGGCATTTCCTGGTGGAATGCCTTGGGCATAAAATCACAAGTGGTGGGCGTTTTCATGGTCGTTGGTATTGTCATGATCCTGACAGGGATTTGGGGACACATACGATTGGTCCATGCCCTATCAACTGTGGAGAAAAACAAATGACAACACCTTTTGAAGAACTCGCTAACCTGGACAAACTCATCCACGAGCCAGCGCGGCTGGCAATCCTGACTGCTCTCTCGGCCTGCGAGAGCGCTGACTTTACCGCCCTACGACGGTTAACGGGATTGAGCGATGGAAATCTTTCTGTTCAATTGGCCAAGCTGGAGGAAGCAGGATTGGTCGGTATGCAAAAGCAGTTTGTTGCAAAAAAGCCCAATACAAGAGTGAAAATTACGAAAAAAGGGCTTATAGCAGTTCAACGTTATTGGGAACAGTTAAACGCCATCAAACAAAATGCTGACGCGTGGCGGGATGATATTCTGGTGAAATAATTTGTTGGAAGGGACCGAAATCATCGTCTTGACTGTCTCTCCCGGGCATCATTGAGCCAAAGTCTTCATCGTGTACCCTCCGCGCGCGGATCGCTTCCTATAATTGCGATTTATTCTTGACCATGTTGGTCACCAGATTCAGCAAATATCCTTCAATATCCTGCCATGGCGCGGCAAGGTCAACGCACTCGATTCTTATCACGTGATCTTGCAGTTCAATACTTTCAGATAATTTGTAATGGGCTGCTGGATACAGCAGGATACCTGCTGCTTTCTGATGCGCTCCTGATACATGATTTTGCGAACTTAGATACGCGTACAATTGATACAAGTGGGATGAATCAAATACTTCCCTGCCCCATTCGCTTTCAACCAAACTTTTGGCGGTAAATTTCGTGTCCAGAATGATGATTTCACCAGAATTGTTATGCTGAATAATCAAATCAGGCTGCATGGACGGGAGGTACGGATTCTCAAATTTCGCGTGCCAGGAAAGACGGGATTGTGACTTCACTGTATATCCCTTCAAGTGGATGTGGTAAAAGTTGGCAACAAATCGTTCGTAAACATTGTACAAAATCAAAGCATCACGCTCGATTGCAGGCAAAGCATATTGACCCATCGCTTCGATTGGCATTTGTCGTTGCAAAATGAGTTCGCAGATTGCCAGCATCAGGCGATAATCATTGTCATTGTGATCAAGTTGCTGCCTTCGAATGAAATCAAGGTTTAGTTCCATCAGGTCAATGCCATCCAGCGATCTAGTCAGGCGGCGTAAGGTATGGCGTAATCGTTCTGCTTGAGTACGATCATGACCAAAGTTTCCAGTTTGGATCAAACGCATTAATGTACTACGAATAATTTGATTCTTTGGCATATTCGCGCTGTACTGATGATATTCGCAATACGCCTCTCCACGCTCAAATGTGTGTTGCTTTAGGCTCTCGGCAAACTTGATATCTCCGCGTACGCCTCGAATGGATTGATTCTGGGTTACATAACTGCGTCCCAAACCGATGCGCATCCGTTGTTCGATTAGTTTTGCCAGTATGGATGCCAGTAAAGCGTCCAGTGTTGGCGCATACTCAACATTCTCCATGGACCAATGAGTTTTTATGGGTGCTTCGTTCCAGGCATAAAGCAACATGTGCCACAGATTACGAATGGGAATGCCATATTCTGTGTACTGCACTGGATGAGTCGATGCAGAGGTGGAAGCTGCAGGCATTAAGCTAAAAGTCTCCGTTCAGCCTCTTCGGCCTTCGCCTGGTTATCGAACCAGTATTCCTTCAATAACGGTACGATCTCCGTCCGCACAACTCCGTAAAACCATTTTTTGTCCAACCCTCCAAAATTATCACCCTTCGGGCAAAAGAAGCTGTGACCGATCTGGTAATTTTCTCCCAGCAAGGGATCTTCTTTTATTTCCTTGTTGAGTGTTTTCATTCGCTCGATAATCAAATAGACAAGCTCGGCATTCATTGACCTATCCAACAGCCATTGGCGATACAGTTCACCTTCATATTGGGGCTTCAACGTCGCAAATGCAAACCGACGTCGTAAAGCATAGTCCACCATGGCAAGTGAACGGTCTGCGACATTCATCAAACCAATTAAATACAAATTCGAAGGAACGAAAAAGCGGGGTTCATCCTCATTTCGATACACCAGCGGAAGCGCAAAATCAGAGCCTCTTTTATCATGCTCGATGAGCATAAGCAATTCGCCAAAGATCTGACTTAGGTTGCCGCGATTGATCTCATCGATGATGAAGACATATTCCCGATCTGGATCTTTGATTGCCTTTTGACTGAAATTGTAGAAGACGCCATTTTGCAAGCCGAAACTCCCAGCTTTGCCGGGCAAAGGACGATAGCCTCGAACGAAATCATCATAAGAGTAGGATTGATGAAATTGCACCATTTCCAGCCGCTCATTATCAACCTCCTTCATCAATGCATATGCCAACTTGCGCGCAATGAAGGTTTTCCCAACCCCTGGAGGTCCCTGCAAAATCATTGCTTTCTTGGCGGTTAATCTTTCAAGAATTTGATTCAATTCCTCCTCGGTGAGAAACACGCCGGATGCAATTACATCCTCGACATCATAAGGTTGCTTAATCATATTCTGGTCATCGCCTGTGATTTCATTTGTTTCAACGTTGTCCCACCATATCTTTGCAAACCAGGCATAATCCTGTTCCTTTCCATACCAGACGAAGTCTTTAAGTTCTTCGGACAATGCTTTATAGTTATACCCCTCATCAGTTCGTAAATGCCAGAGTGTGCTCCGGTTGGTATAAAAATACCATGACTTTTCCACGAAATCATGATCCCATTCCACCTCGACGGTTCTACCGTCATTACGATTGGCAACGATTATCCCAATTGCTTTGATGACCAGGCGAGAGACAGTTTTATTTCGATTGTCAAAAGGCAGACCCTTCCGTTGAGTCGAGGCGGCTTTGATCGCAATCCTGTCGTTCACGCGCATGGACATAACCTCACTAATGTAACGGTTGTAGTACCCATTCTCCCAGATGCCTTCAGCAAGAAAACGCTCTGTCTGGTCGGCCGGCTCTCTGTCGTTCCAGTAGGCGCCAACAAGCCAGTAATTGATTTCCTCTTTCGTGCGATATTGTGAACCTTTTGGCTCTGAAACCATTCCTGCACGCTCGTTTTCGGCTCCCCAGGCTTCAAGTGAAATTTCCGGGAATGACTTTTTGCCAACCCGGAACCGTTGCACCGTCTCGGCGTAAAATTTTGCATTTAAACCGCCAGATGGTAATTTGATTCCCAAATGGGAGCGGTTCACTTGATCCAGATTCAAAAACGCATCCGGGTGTATCCAAAATAGACCCATTGTGAGATTTACATTGGTCTGTTTGACGGTTAGCGCGTCATCAAACGCCTGAAGAAACTTTTTCTTCCCCAATGGGCCTTCTTCGAGCGCCAGTTGGAAGACGCGCCACAATCGCCCGACATCATTTATATCCCTTGAGGCCTGGTAGGGGAAAAACCATGATTTCAAATTATTCAGGACTGGTATGCCGTTGAAATCCTCCGGCAATTCACTTTGCAATTCGAAATGTTGTTTCATTCGGATAAGAATGGCAAGACGCTGATCGAATCGTATCCCTCGATTAAATACGCCAAAGAAGGTGAAGGGATCGATTTCCTTCAGAAGGAAACGAGCTCCATTAATGTCTTTATCATTGAGAGGCGTAATGACATACCCTTCAGTGCGAAGAGTTTCCAGAAAGGAAATCAGTTCTCCCTGGCGCTTTTCCCAGCCTGACAGTATTTTCGCCAATTCTTGATAAATCGGAATCCAGGTAAAGGACTGTGCAGTCATCTTTATCTCTTTAAAAATTTGGACACTTTGAATGAGCGAATTTTAGCATACAGTCAACTGGGACTCACACCAAAGTCATCGCACATCCATCTGCACGCGGATCGCTTCCTGCGCAGAGTGTGCCTGTTTCTGCGTCCCGGATAATCACCTGCCCCCTGCCGAAGAGAGAACGGTCATAACCAGAGACAGAATGAACTGGGTGTCCCATTTTTTCCAGGCCTGTGATTGTCTCTTGCGGTATGCCATCTTCTAGTGCCACGCGCCCGCCGGATTCTTCCACGTCAATGCAGAAACGCGGCAGATCGAGCGCAGCTTGCGGATCGAGCGTGGTTGCGTCGTCCACGAGGGCGGAGAGGACTTGTACGTGTCCCTGCGGTTGCATGAATCCGCCCATGACACCGTAAGAAGCATAAAGCGATTCGTCAGATTCACGAGTCACCATGGCGGGGATGATCGTGTGATATGGTCGTTTGCGCGGTGCAAGACAATTGGGGTGCTCAGGGTCAAGAACGAAATTGTGTCCGCGATTCTGCAGAGTGAAGCCGTATCCCTTCGGAACGATCCCTGTGCCAAAGCCCCAATAATTGCTGTTGATGAATGAACACGCATTTCCAAATTTATCCACCACGCTCAAGTACACCGTGTCTGATGATGAAACAGGTGTGCCATGTTTTGGGTCAATGGTGGCGTGTTTTAAGTCGATCAACTTGCGACGCGCGTTTGCATATTCTTTTGATAATAATTCCTCAATAGGCACATTTGAAAACTTTGGGTCGGCGACATACCAGCGTGAGTCCGCAAAGGCGAGGCGCAAAGATTCGATAACGAGATGCAGGCGTTCGGTCGAAAGAGAGGCGAGAGCAGATAAGTCAAATCCTTCCAGAATGTTCAACGCGATCAACGCCGTGATACCCTGTCCGTTTGGCGGACATTCATAGACGCGCAATCCACGATAGGTGACAGAGATCGGTTCCTCCCAAGTGGACACATGTGATGCCAGGTCGTCAAAGGACATGCATCCACCCGCCTCTTTGATCACGCCAACAATTGCCTCCGCGATCTCACCCTGATAAAACGCCGACGCGCCTCCACGCGCAATCGCTTCGAATGTGCGTGCCAAACCCGGGTTGCGGAAATTTTCTCCGGCGGTGGGACCGCGACCATCAATCATCAGTTCCTGTCCATTCGGCGCGGACTTAAGTTGCCGCCCCGCACCGAAAGACCAGGATTTGGAAGTGATCGGCGCGACAGGAAAACCTTCACTCGCGAGTCGAATCGCGGGCGCCAGAATTTCGGACATCGAAAGCGATCCATGCTTTTCGATCAGATCAAACCAACCAGCGCACGCACCAGGGACAGTAACCGTATGTGCATGGAATGGAGGCAGGTCAGTTGAGAAGCCATCTTTCTTTAACTGGTCAAGCGTCAGCGCGGCGGGAGCGCGTCCTGATCCATTCAACGCGGTGACTCGTTTTGTATCCGCTGAATAAAAAAGTGCGAACATATCGCCGCCGATTCCTGTGGAGGTCGGCTCGGTGACGTTGAGCGCCGCGCCCGCGGCGACCGCGGCGTCAGCGGCATTGCCACCTTTGGCGAGAATTTCAAGCCCTGCGGCAGTGGCAAGCGGCTGGGATGTGGCGACCATGCCTCCTTTTCCGTAAACTGGGGAACGACGAGAGTTGAATGAGAAAATTTGCATGGAGCCGCCTTTTCGTTGGAATGGTTGGATTGTAGCAAATTTTGGGCAGAAATTGGCTTGACAATTATCGAGAATTGTATAGTATCTGCCATACACCATCCATGTGGATGGTAAGGAGATGATATATGGCAGATACCGAAAAAATCACCATCAATATGAGCGCCGTCGACTTGGGAAAAATCGACTTACTTGTGCAGGAAGGGGTTTATTCCAATCGCACAGATTTCATCCGAACGGCAATCCGCTCACAACTGGAAAAGAACACCATCGAAGTACAACAATCGATTTCCCGCAATTCCTACGGGATCGGCGTGTTCATCGTTGAACGTTCTGACTTTGAACGGTACAAAGCGAACAACGAGAAAATTAAATTCACCGTCGTGGGTTTACTGCACATAGCGAATGACGTGCCCGCCTCCCTCGCCAGCGAAGTCGTTGAATCGGTTCAGGTGCGCGGCATTTTCCGGGCGTCAGAGGCGGTCAAGGCTGCACTTGCAGATCGAATGAAATAAGAGGTCAAAGTGAACGATACGAATACACAACCCATCCCCCACAATTGGGCATCGCGCTTTTTCACCATTTGGACAGGTCAGGCCTTTTCGCTGTTCGGTTCTGCACTGGTGCAATTTGCATTGATCTGGTGGCTGGCCTCAAAGACCGGCTCGGGTACGGTCCTGCATTTGCGGCATTAGCCGGAATGCTTCCCCAGGTTGTGCTCGGCCCGTTTGCCGGCGCGCTCGTGGACCGCTGGAATCGCCGTCTCATCATGATATTTGCGGATACAGCGATTGCAATGGCAACGCTCGGACTTATCGCGTTGTTCGCGACCGGGCTTATCCAGGCCTGGCATGTATATGTTGCGATGGCCATCCGTTCCCTTGGAGGCGCATTCCACTTCCCCGCCATGGCTGCATCGACACGGTTGATGGTGCCGGACAAACACCTCACGCGTATCAGCGGCCTCAACCAAACCCTGCAAGGCATCATGAACATGATCGCCCCACCCATCGGAGCGTTGCTGATCGAAGTATTGCCTACACAGAATGTTCTTCTGATCGATGTTGGAACTGCCATACTGGCGATCCTGCCGCTCTTTTTCATCAACATTCCCCAACCGCTGCGCGTAGAAACGAGCCAGGAGGAAAAACCATCCCTGCTTGGTGATGTACACGAAGGGCTTGCCTACGTCCGCGGCTGGACGGGATTAATGGTCATCCTTTCAATGGCCGTTCTTTTAAACTTCCTTCTCACACCAACCGAGTCACTCATGCCACTACTCATTACAAAATATTTTGAAAAGGGCGCACTTGAGTTCGGTCTGATCAACTCCGTTTCCGGGTTTGGGATCATCGTTGGTGGAATCCTTCTCAGCGTTTGGGGAGGCTTCAAGAAGAAAGTCGTCACCTCCATGGTTGGCATTATTGGAATCGGAATTGGGATAGCTGGAATAGCACTCGTGCCGGCAAACATGTTCACACTTGCATTGGTCTCAGCTGGCGTCAGCACGGCCATGATGCCAATCGCCAACGGACCGCTCGGCGCAATTATGCAGGCAAAAGTGCGGCCAGATATGCAGGGACGCGTCATGAGCCTGGTCAACAGCGAGGCGACGGCAATGTCCCCGCTCGGCCTGCTCATCGCGGGGCCTGTTTCCGACCTGATCGGGATCCGTTCCTGGTATTTGATCGCAGGTCTCGTGACCATCTTTATGGGATTCTTTGGCTTCGGTATGCCAGCTGTGATGAACATTGAGAACAATCAGAACGACGGAGAGATTGAATCGCAAACCCCCTCCACTGCGACCAGTTGATATTTGACTCCTGCGACAAAGAAACGCCCGCGTCCTTCCCGGCCGCGGGCTGGTTCTTTTTAGGTGGCATTTCGCAACTGAAAGCCCTTCAGACAACATTTACAACATCGTTTCCGATCCTTTACTCAATCTTTACACCTGCCTGCTAGGATCATAAAGGAGTATCTGCAAGTCCATTTCAATGTCATAAAAAGTGAGAGCATCAGTGTCTGAAGAGCAGGAATTACTGCAACTCGCATCCCAGTTTAAATGTCAAGCCCTGGCGCAAATTTATGATGCCTACAGCCCGGGTATTTATCGCTACGCAATGCGCCTCCTCGGTGACGTGACACTGGCTGAGGATTGTGTCGCGGAAACGTTCTCGCGATTCCTGAATTCCCTGCAAAAGAAACAGGGTCCGCGCGACCATTTGCAGGCGTATTTGTATCGTATCGCTCATAACTGGATCGTTGACCATTACCGCACCCAGCCAGAGATGATCGAGCTTGAAGACTCCCTTAGAAGCGAAGCAGATGTCCCTGAGGAAGAGGCGGCGATGCACATCCGGCAAAGGCAGGTCCGCAAAGCAATTTACAGCCTGTCGCCTGACCAGCAAAAGGTGATCACGCTCAAGTATTTGGAAAACTGGAGCAACGAAGAGGTGGCGCGTATGCTGGAAAAGCCAGTTGGTGCAATAAAATCCATTCAGCACCGTGCGCTTGAATGTTTGCGCGGACTATTAAGTAAGGAATGAATGATGATAAATAACGAGATCGATCCGAATTTACAGGCCCGGCTTGATGAACTTAAGTCTGTTGCACCGCGCGATCCTGTAGCGACGATGCACGGACGTGCAAAATTTCTTGATCAGGCACTAAAGATCGAAGAGGCAGTATCCGCGGGAGGATTTCTCCGTCACATTGGATGGATTTCAATGAAAAAGGAGAAATTGGCAATGAACATACTGATCACACTCATATTGACAGCAGGGGTTTTGTTTGGCGGAGGGGCAACCGTGAATGCAGCTCAGGATGATCTCCCGGGGCAGCCGTTATATGCAGTTAAAACGGCAAGCGAGGATGTGAGCCTGCAATTCCAAAATAACCCGGAAGAGAAAGTTACCCGTTTGATGGAACTAGCCCAAATACGCATTCAGGAGATGGCCGCGTTAACCGAAGCCGGACAGACACCACCAGACCAGGTCAGGCTTCGCCTCGAACAACACATCCAACAGGCTTTGCAAACATGCATCGATATGGACGACGCGACTCTTGACCAAACCTTGTTGAGATTGCGCGACCAATTGCGTGAACAGGATCGTGACCTGGAACAACTGCAGATCCACGCTTCTCAGGAGGCACAACCTCTACTGGAGCGCACACGCTCGACGCTGCACCTCCGCTTGCAGTTGGTGAATGATGGTCTCCTCGATCATGAAATGTTCCGCAACACAGTCCGCAACGGTTTTCGCAACGGACAGGAACAAGAGCAGACTCCGCCTGCGCCCAATGGTCATCAAAATGGTGAACAGATCGGTCAACCGACATCCGCCCCGGGTGGTCCCAACACTGAACCTAGTGGACCTAATACCGAGTCTGGTGGGCCGAAAATCGACCCTAGTGGTCCAAATGCTGATGCAACCCCCGGACCCAATCAGGACAATGGTTCAGGCACAGGGCCTGCATCGGGCACGGGCACTAGCTCTGGAAACGGATCCGGTATGAACGGTTCGGGAGGCAATGGAACCGGAGGGAATGGAACGGGAGGGAACAGTCCCGGTGGAAGTAAACCGTAAATAAATCAATAACGCCCCGGCATTTTGCGGGGCGTTATTTTAATTTGCAAAGGACTAATCGCTAATCTCCACCTTTTCTATCACCATCCGGGTTGTTACTGTCATGGCACTTGGTGCAGGTCGCGGTGTGCAACGTTTTCGTATGGCACCCACGGCAGGATGTTCCACCATGGTTGCCGCCTCTGCCGCCTTCATCTGCGATCCCCGGATGAGAGCCTCGATACCTTGCAGACCAGTTATCTGTGGTGTGGCATTCCGCACAGTTCGAACCGAACATTCCGGTATGATATGCAGGGTCGCTATGACAATTCACACATGCTGTCGGCAATCCGGCGAATTGACCTGACGAGTGACATTGCTCACAAGCCAGACCAACATGGCGACCGGTCAATGGGAAGTCACTCAAATTATGGTCAAAGGTTGCATCCTCCCAATCTGATGGGTTATGGCATGCAGAACAATCCGTTCCGAATTTACCCTCATGCTCGTCATCCTGCTTGTGACAGGAATAGCAATCCATTGGAGTACCCTTATACTCACCGTTTTGATGGCAATCCTCACATTGCACTTCCACATGTTTGCCTTCCAATTTGAACACAGAAAGGTTGTGGTCGAATTTTGCAGGCGACCAGCCATTCGATGAATGACACTCGGCACAGTTCAGACCAAATCGTCCTTCGTGTGGCTCGTCTATGCGATGACAGGAAATACAATCCTGTGAAACAGATTGCAGGTCCGCAATCGTCCGTGCATCGAGATGACAGTCTGTGCAATTTACATTTGCATGTTTGCCCGTCAATTGAAATGTGAACTGGTCATGATTGAAATCATCCCCATAGCGATCGACCCCATCATGGCAGACGAGGCAGTCCGCGCCAAAAGCGAGAAGATGTGCCTGGGTGAAGGAAACATCCATTTGGCGGTGGCAGGTTTGGCAGGAGTCTGAAGCGAAGGTGGATATGTCACCGTGATGACAATCATCACAGGTGAACGGTTCACGCACAGACGTAAGCTGGTGTCCGTTTAATGAATATCCCACCACCTCATGCGGGAAGAGCGTATCCTCCATCACCGTGAGTTGGGCATCAGCCCCGCGATGATCGGGGTGACAGTGCCGGCAACTTAAATCCGGGTTGTCATGCTCCATCTTGCCATGCATGGATGCAACATTTTTCATTTGCGTAGCAACGACAGAATGACACACCGAACACCGATCTGCCATCTTCGCAGACTCCCACGGCGCAGTGTGACAGGCCTTACAGTCACCCCCAATCTCTGCATGAGACGTGACCCCGCCAAGCATTTCCCCGCTCTGTGCGCTTAAAGGACCCGGGTTATATATCATCCCGCCTTTGGCATAGGCATAACCGGCAATAACAAATGCAGTGATCATTACCGCGATAATGCCCGTCCCTGTCAGACAACCAAGACGATTTTTATGCATGCGTCCTCAAAACTATTTTAGAAAAGTTGCGTAATACAACGCAGCGCCGATGTGTACAAAGGCGGATATAAACAACGCCATACCAATCGGAATATGGACCGTATGCCAAAGCGCCATGAGGCGCCGGGCTTGCTTAAGAGCTTCCTGTGAAAGTGTGCCTTCGATCTCAAGCCCATCCAGTGTGCGCGGGATGCGGGTAAAAATATAACGACCAATGAATCCACTAAAAACAATAATGATCGTCAATAACGTTGTTGCCCCGGCAATACCATTGAACTTCCATGAAGTATGAAGCAAAACCATATACGGCCCAACAAGGCCGGTGAAGATGTGGAGCTGAAGCCAGGTGGACATTCTTCCCCACCGCACAGTGCGGCTTCGTTTCCTGAAACTGTAAAGAGTTTCTGTCATGAGCATAAAAATGAAGCCAATGATCCCAATGCCATGACCGAACAACTCACTCGCGGGCGGGATCCCGCGCGTTAAGGCAATCACCAATGCATATATCCCCGTGAACAAAAGCATGACAAGAAATGCCGCCCAAAGTTCCCTGTTACCACGAAGCATAACTCCTCCTCAGATGACTGTAGTTAGTCAGTGCCAGTCGCAGTTCGATAATTTGACCAAAAATCAGCGACGATATCGCCCACTCTCGCGTTCGGCATCAGCAACCTTTCGCGGATCGGCGATATATCCACCTTTGCCGAAATGATCTTTTCAAGTGGAAATGACAATTTTTGGTCGCCCATCACGATCGCGCCAAGCAGGGTCTTTTCCCCCACCAACAAGCGCAAACGATTCACTTCAAAGCCTGTTTGCGCAACGAGCGAATCCGGCAATTGACGCCACGTCTCACTGTCGCCACGTGCAATACCGACCAGGTCATCATCCTTCCCGCGTCCCACTGTGCCGATGATCGTCGTCGTTAATCCCGCCAGCCGCGTGACGTTGAACGGCGGAGATTTGATATATGCGATCTTTTTGCCAGCCATGTTCAAACCAGCTGCATATCCCTGTTGACGGGCTGGTCCCCAAAGACTATCAAGAATGGAACGACCTGTCATCGGGTCATAAGCCTGTGTCACATCTCCCGCCGCGAAAATATCAGGGTCATTTGTCTGCAAATATTCATTGACCAGAATACCGCGATCGATAGCCAGTCCTGCTTGTTTTGCAAGCTCCACTCGTGCGCGAATCCCAATTGCGTACGCGACCAGATTGCACTTCAAGGTTTTACCGTCAAGGAAACGGATCCCATTCACGTGGCCGTTCGCGCCGGTCACCTCAATGACCTCAGCGTGATGATGCAATGTCACGCCTTCTTCCCGCAAGCGATGTTCCACGATTTTCGATTCATGCTCGTCAAGAACATTGCTCCAATATCGGTCACCACGCAGTAGATAATGGACCTTCATGCCGCGCGCCACGAAACCTTCCACAAGTTCGAGCGCGGTGATCCCTCCACCCACCACAACTGCCGTTTTGCCACGGCGCGCATATTTCAAGATCTTCTTTGCATCTTCCATATGATCGAGCTTGAGAACACCTTCAAGACCCGACCCGGGCACTTCCAATGGCATTGCCTGCGCACCCACGGCAATCAACAGGCGATCATAAGACAGTGGAGGTTTTCCATCAATTTCCATTGTATGGTTCTCGCGGACAATTCTTGATACCCGGCCCTGTAAGGCGCTGAACTTCAAACGACGAAAATCTTCAGGCGTACGCGGATAAAGAGCTTTATCATGAAGTTCGCCAGTTAGAAAATAAGCCAATCCGGGACGGGAATAGAATCCATGCGGGTCGTCGCCGACCAATACGATCTCCCCCGTTGTGTCCACAGACCTGATCGCCTCAATCCCGGCAATGCCAGCAACGCCAAAACCGATGATTACATATTTCATGAGTCCCCCTTTGCAAATAAATCTGTCTTCTCAAATCGGAGGACTCCGCGCGGGCAACGTGCCACGCATTCACCGCATGTCAGACATTGGCTGTGTATAACAGGATCCCCTCTCCAGGCATGGGCACGTACATCGATTCCGATTGGGCAGTTGTACGTACAAATACCACATTGGACACAACGCGCGGAATCGGGTACCACATGTCCCGACGCGAGAACCGTATGTTTATCCGCATCTCGCTTGAAAAATGTTAGTAGGCTCATCTCTGATTAGTAGTCGCTACTGATTGGAAAAAGTTACGACTATAAAATATTATGTATGAATTAAGTGTGAAATACAAATAACGAAAGTCATTGACGTTTGCAAAAATGTAACGACACCTCCCGCCAATTTCCCATCGTCGGTCAAAATACTCTGTAAACAAATAAAAACAGAGTTGCCTCACGGCAACTCTGTTTGGTTCGCAAAACTGTAGCCAGCAGGCTGAGTCTTACGAGATCGGCACCACATTGGCAGCCTGCAGACCCTTGGGGCCTTCCTCGACGGAAAACTCCACTTTCTGTTCAGCCTCGAGCTTGCGGTAGCCATCAGACTGGATGGCGCTGAAGTGAACAAACAC